>Ga0157380_10000005_pt1 | contig 170403 bp, 148 predicted proteins | sample S35metaG_FD_119757 | JGI IMG/M metagenome (GOLD analysis project Ga0157380, IMG submission 119757) | Switchgrass rhizosphere microbial communities from Kellogg Biological Station, Michigan, USA - S3-5 metaG | ecosystem: Host-associated > Plants > Roots > Rhizosphere > Soil | place: USA...
GACCTCGACACGATCCTCGCCTCGGTCCGCAAGACCAACCGCGCGGTGATCGTCGAGGAGGGCTGGCCGCACGGCGGCGTCGGCGCCAACCTCGCGACCCTGATCACCGAGCAGGCCTTCGACCACCTCGACGCCCCGGTCCAGCGCGTGACCGGCGCCGACGTCCACATGCCGTACTCCAAGCGCCTGGAGCAGGCCGCGATCCCCCACGAGGAGCACGTGGTGAGTGCGGCGCTGGCGACCCTCGAGGGCGCCCGCTAACAGGTTTTTCGCGCGCCGGTCGCCGCGTTCCAAGCGCGGCCGACCGAGAAGTCGGCGGCTACGCGGAAGACGCCGGGACGGGCGGCGCGGACCACGGTCCAGTCGCCGTGACGGAGGATGCAGCCGCTGCCGCGGGCGATCGACCAGTAGGGGGTGAAGCTGACCCGGACCAGGAACCTGCCCGGGCGCTGGACGTCGAGGGCGAAGCCCTGGCGGCCGAACCAGAGCGTCTCCGCCGCGGCGGCGCCGAGCGGGGCGACCAGCGGCCGCGGGTCCCGCACCTCGTAGATTCGCCAGTGCTCGGACTGGAAGCGCAGGTCCAGGTAGGACGGCGCGGCGAGGATCAGGCGACGCTCCTTCACCGAGGAGTAATCGAGCGGAGCGTCGGGCAGCGCCACGTAGGAGATCGCGCTGTTGCGCAGCCAGTTTTTGTAACGGGCGCTGGTCAGCTTCTTCTCGTCGTAGAAGAGGTTCTCGCGGGTGGTGTCGAGCTGGCGCAGCCAGCCCCGCGCCAGTTCGAACTTCGAGGCGAGGTAGACCGACTCCCAGTGGTTGGCCGTCGGCGGCACCTCGATCCGCGCCCCCGCCGCGTCGTTGTCGCGCAGCCAGCTCGCAACCGGGTGGAAGTAGGCGGCCGCGGTCGAGGGATCGCCGACCGCGCGGGCGACCTGGCTGACGCTCGCGGTCAGCTGCCAGTAGAGGCTGCCGGCGATCGCCAGCACCAGCAGCGGCGCGTAGAACCAGGTCGGGACGGTCGGCCGCGGCCGCCGCGAGAGCAGGACCGCCGCCAGCACCGGGCCGCCGAACAGCGCCCCGAGGCGGACCGCGTTGCCGCCCATCGCGTTCGGTGTGATCCAGATCAGGGTCGAGGCGAGCGCGTAGGCGACCAGCACCCGCCGCAGCGCCCGCTCCTCCTCCCGCACCCCCTGGGTGAGGATGAGGGCGCCGGCGACCCAGAGCGGGATCGCCACGTAGGACGAGAAGACGAAGGGGAAGTGGCCGGCCTCCGGGAAGGCGATGTTTGGCGCCAGGACCAGCGCCAGCGAGGTCCCGGCGGCGGCGAGCGCGAGGCGGTTCGGGCGGCGGCCGGGTTCCAGCGCGCCGGCCAGCAGCACCCCGGCGAGGAAGGCGCCGGCGACCGGGCTCGCCAGCGGACAGGCCGCGGCGGCGGCGATCGCCAGCGGCGCCCGCCCGAGCTGCAGGCAGCGCAGCGCCGCCAGCCCGAAGGCGACCCCGAGGGCGAAGGTGAGCTGGCCGTCGGCGAGCAGGGTGACGACGCCGGCACCGAACCAGAGCGTCGCCCAGCGCGCCTCCTCCCCCCAGTGGTCGCGGACGAGGCGGTCGAAGAGGTAGGAGGAGGCGACCACGGCGAGCATCCCCACGACCTGCGGCCCGAGCAGCGCCGCCAGCGGCGGGAAGAGGACGCTGTAGGTGAGGGTGTAGTGGCCGCCGTACCAGCTGCCGTTCCAGATCTCCAGGCCGGCGCTCTCGAAGAGCTCGGTGCGGAAGACCTGCGCGGCGAGGTCGCCGACGGGTGGGCTCCAGATCAGCATCGCCAGCGCCAGCGCGAAGCTGAGCGCCACGGCCGGGAGCCAATCGGGTCGAAACGGCTTGGACTGGACCATGGAGGGCCTCAAAGGATAGGGACGGTTCCTGCGACGATTGTGGGGATGAGCGATGAGGTCCAGGTCGTCCGCTGCGGAACCGTGCCCTACGCCGAGGCCTGGGCGCTGCAGAAACGGCTGATGGCGCGGCGCCAGGCGGAGGAGATCGGCGACGTGCTGCTGCTGGTCGAGCACCCGCCCGTCTACACCCGCGGCCGCCGCTCCCGCCCGGAGGAGCTGCCGATGGGGGCCGAGTGGTACGAAGCGCAGGGGATCGAAGTTCTCGACACCGACCGCGGCGGGCTGGTCACCTACCACGGGCCCGGGCAGCTGGTCGCCTACCCGATCGTGCAGCTGCGCGGCTACGGCGGCGACGTCCACGAGTACGTGCGGGGGCTGGAGCGGACGATGACCGGAGCGCTTGCCACCGCGGGCGTGCGGGCGGGGACGATCGAGGGGCTGACGGGAGTCTGGGTCGGGACCCGGAAGATCGGCTCGATCGGGCTCCACGTCAGCCGCGGAGTCACCACCCACGGCCTGGCGATCAACGTCAACAACGACCTGCAGCCGTTCGAGTGGGTCGTGCCCTGCGGGATCGAGGGGGTCTCGATGACCTCGCTCAGCCGCGAGCTGGGCGCCGAGCAGGATCTCGCCGCCTTCGCCGCCACCGTGGTCGACACCTACGCCGAGGTCTTCGACCGCCAGCCCGTCGTTGACGACAGCGTCGCTGCGTAGGCTCCGCGGATGCGCCGCCTGACCGCCCTCGTCGTCCTGCTCCTGGTCTCGATCCCCGCCGCACCGGCCGAGGCGAACCCCTACCCGGTGACGACCGCCGCCGACAGCGGCTCGGGAAGCCTGCGCGCCGCGATCGCGGCTGCGGACGCGGATGCGACCCCCGACACGATCCCGATTCAGGTGACCGGGAGGATCGAGCTGGCCACCGCTCTGCCGCCGATCCTCCACGACGTCGCGATAAGCGGTCCCGGGGCCGACGAGCTGACCGTCGAACGCAAAGTGGGCGGGGCGGCCTTCCGGATCTTCACCTTCGCCGCCACCGCCGACGGCTCGCTCAGCGGGATCGCCGTGCGCGGCGGTCAGGCCCCGGCAGGGGCGGGGATCCTCGCCGAAGGCGACCTGACTCTGAGCGGCGTCCTCGTCGCCGACAACGAAGCGCGGGCCGATGGTGGCGGCCAGACGGTCGCGCGCGGCGGCGGCGTCGCCGGTCTCGGATCGCTCCTGATCACCGATTCGACGATCGCGGGCAACGCGGCGTTCGCGGCGGGGGGCGCCGCGGGAACGATGGCCTCCGGGGGCGGAATCGCGGCCGCCGAAGCGACGATCGAGCGCAGCACGATCAGCGGCAACGCGGCCGCCACTCCCACGGGCGAAGCCCAGAGCTCGAGCGCGGGGGGCGGGATCGACGGCGACGAAGTCGAGATCACCGGCTCCACCATCGCCGCCAACTCCGTCTCCGCGGGCGGCACCGCGACCGGCTCGAATCTCGCCGGTCCCGACTTCACCGTCCGCAACACGCTCGTCTCCGACCCTCGGGGCGAAGGCAGCAGCTGCTTCGGGACCCTCGACTCCGCCGGCTTCAACCTCGACGAAGACGGCAGCTGCGACTTCGACGAGGGGAGCGACCTGAACGGCGTGGCGGCTGGCCTCGACCCGGTACTGAGGGGCAACGGCGGGCCGACCCCCACCCACGCGCTGCTCGCCGGCAGCATCGCGATCGACCGCGGCAACTCCTTCGGCAGCTCGACCGACCAGCGCGGCCTGCCGCGCCCCAGCGACTTCCCGGCGATCAGCAACCGGGAAGGCGGCGACGGGTCCGACATCGGCGCCTTCGAGCTGCAGGCCCCGCCCGGCGAGAGCCCTCCCCCGCCCGCGATCCTGGTCGGGACCGAGCCCGGAGACCGCACGGCGCCGCGGACCCGGATCGTCAGCGGCCCGGCGCGGGTCGGCTTCGAGCGCCTCGCCAGGTTCCGCTTCGCCTCCAGCGAGGCCCAGTCGACCTTCCGCTGCAAGCTCGACGGCAAGCGCTGGAAGCGCTGCCGCAGCCCCTACAAGCTGTGGGCCACGCCCGGCAAGCACCTGCTCCAGGTGCGGGCGATCGACCGCTTCGGCAACGCCGACCCGACGCCGGCGCGGTTCGGCTGGCGGGTGAAGCCGCTCAGCTAACGTTGCCCTCGGTGTCCGACGCCGAACGCATCCACGTCACCCGCTCCCGCGCCAACCCGGGCGGGACCGCGGCCGAGGCCGAGGGGACCGTCCCCTTCCGCCGCGCCCGCAAGCCGCCGTGGCTGAAGGTGCCGGCGCCGGGTGGCCCCAACTACCGGCGGCTGAAGGAGAAGATCGGCAGCGACAACCTCCACACCGTCTGCGAGGAGGCGAACTGCCCCAACGTCGGCGAGTGCTGGGAGCGCGGCACCGCGACCTTCATGATCCTCGGCGACGTCTGCACCCGCCGCTGCGGCTTCTGCAACGTGCAGACCGGCAAGCCGACCTGGAACGATCCGCTGGAGCCGCTGCGGGTCGCCAACCAGGTGAAGGCGATGGGGCTGCGCCACGCGGTCGTCACCTCGGTCGATCGCGACGACCTGCCCGACTACGGCGCCGGGGCCTTCGTCGGCGTGATCCGCTCGATCCGGATGCTGGCGCCCGGCTGCAAGGTGGAGATCCTGACGCCGGACTTCCGCGGCCAGGAGATGCCGCTGGCGAAGGTGGTCCACGAGCGCCCCGACGTCTTCAACCACAACGTCGAGACGGTGCCGCGCCTCTACCCGATCGCTCGCCGTGGCTCCAAGTTCCTGCGCTCGGCCCGGGTCCTGAAGATGGCCAAGGAGATGGGCGGCGAGGAGGTGGTGACCAAGTCAGGGCTGATGGTCGGCCTCGGCGAGACCCACGAGGAGATGGTCGAGGCCTTCGGCCTGCTGCGCGAGCACGACGTCCAGGTCCTCACCGTCGGCCAGTACCTGCGCCCGACCGAGAACCACCTGCCGGTGGTTCGCTACTGGCACCCCGACGAGTTCGCCGCCCTCGAGCGGGCCGCTTACGACCTCGGCTTCGAGTCGGTCGCCGCCGGCCCCCTGGTCCGCTCCAGCTACCACGCCGACCAGAACCTGCCCGAGGCGCATCGGGCGGAGAGCCTGCTCGCCTCCTAGCCGGAGCTATTTCATGCACTGCGGGGCGGCGACGTCGCCGACCGTGCGGACCCGCAGTTTGCCTTCCTGCTGCAGGGCGTGGACGTAGTCGACCACGGCTTCGAATTCGTCGTCGTTGAAGTCGGTCGATGCGGTGGGAGTGCCGCCGACGATGTCGTGGAAGCTGAGGATGGCCCAGGTCTTGTCGGCCACCGCCTTGTCAACCAGGTCCTCGACGTCGGCCTGGTCGCTGACCAGGCCGTTGATCGACCAGCCGCGGAGGAGGTACTTGTTGCGGGTCGGCAGCGTTTCCGGCCCTTTCGCCGTCACCCGTGCGGAGCAGTAGTCGCGCTTAACGTAGTGGCGGACCTCCGGCGAGGCCGCTCCCTTCGGGTAGGCGTAGCTGGCGCGGCTGAACCCGTTCTCGTAGATCCAGTCGCGGAGACCGTCCATCTCGGTTTTCAGTTCCTCCGGATCGAGATCGTCGAGGCCGTCCTGGAGGTTGTGGCTGGCGATTTTCAGCGAGTGGCCGGCGATCTCCCAGTGGTGCTGGTCGCGCAGTTTTTCGAGCTGTTCGAGGCTGAGGAAACCGCCGGTGTCGACGGTGTCGACGATCGCGTAGGCGGTGGCGGGGTAGCGGTAGTTGGAGAGCTTGTTGCGGGCGATGCTGTAGGTGGAGGCGTCGCCGTCGTCGAAGGCGAAGCTGACCGTCGCCTTTTCCTGATCCGGGACTGCGTAGATGCCGGCTACGTAGAAGATGACGGTGCCCTCTTCGTTGTCGGTAACGAGGATCTGAGCGCGGTTGATTTTCGACCAGTCGACCTGGCCGGTGACAGCGAAGTCGCCGCGCGCCAGCGTCTGGAACTCGAAGGTGCTGCCGAGGGCGGACGGATCGAAGTCTTCCTGCCAGACGGTGGCCTCGGCGTAGTCGGAGTCGATGTTTCCGGAGGAGAGCCGCAGTTTCACCGTCTGCAGGCGGCTGCTTTGGCTGATCTGACCATGCACGCTGATGTGGGAGTGGGTGAAGTCGACTTTCGCCAGTTCGGGCGAGCTGGCGATCGCGGTGGTGCCGACGCCTTCGCTGATGATCCGCAGGGACCGGGTGCCGTTGACGGTGAACGGACCCCCCTGGTCGCTGAAATCTCCGTTGACCCCGGTCCAGTTGTGGCCGACGGGGAAGGTCGCCAGCGGCTGCTCTTCGAATTCGAGTTCCGGATCCTCTTCGCCCGGTTCTTCTTCTTTTGGTGGCGGTTCCTCTTCGCCGGGGTTCTCTTCCGGCGGCGGATTGACCCGCGGCGCCTCGGGGGCGGGCTGCGGCGCCGGCGGTTGGTCGACGGCCGGGGAGTCGACGCGCTCGCAGCTGGCCGCCACGTCGTCGCTGCCGTCGACGACCGCGAGGTCGCCGGCGCCGGGGCCGCAATCGACGACGTCGGCGCTGGCGTCCCGCGCCTGCAGGCGGTCGTTGCCGGGGCCGCCGAGCAGTCTGTCGGCGGCCGGGCCGCCGGTAAGCCGGTCGTTGCCGGGGCCGCCAACCAGCTTGTCGGCGCCGCCGCGGCCGTTGAGCGTGTCGCCGCCGCCGAGGCCGGAGAGCGTGTCCTGCCCGGCGGTGCCGTTCAGAGTGTCCCGCCCGGCGGTGCCGTTCTTGGTCGCCGCCTGGCCGAGGACGGGCAGCGCGAAGACCACCGCCAGAAGCAGCGCCAAGGTAATTCCGAACGCCCTTGCGTGGGCACCGCTATGTCGCCCGCGGATAATCGACTGGTCCTTCCAAGTGATGATGCAGCGTCAGATGGTGGCAAAACCCGCTGCTCCCGTCCGGGTTGCGGCACTGGACGAAAGTCGGCTCCCAATCGGACCTACAATGCCCGCAAGGGGCCATAGCTCAGCTGGAAGAGCGCCTGCTTTGCAAGCAGGAGGTCGCCGGTTCGAACCCGGCTGGCTCCACTTTCGACGCGAGCAGGGCCCTTGAGTAGTTGCGGTTCCACAGTGCAAAGTTGGTTGGAACCCCGTGGGAAAAGGGTTAAAACGGGCGTCGGCCTTCGGACAGGGGTCGAAGCCGGTCAAGCGCGGCGACAGCCGTGGCCGACCCAAGGCGCATGAAAACCATGCACGCAGTGCCTCAGCCCCACCGGCGCCTGCTGCTCCTGCTGCTCGGGAGCTGCATCGCCCTGTTGCTCGCCTCGCCCACGCTCGCCGCCGCCGCACCCGTAGTCAGCAAAGACGGCAGGGTCAACGCCTGTTACAGGGTGAAGGGCAAGACGAAGGGAACCGTACGTGTCATCCCCGCCAAGCAGAGGAAGTGCCGTAAGGGGGAGCGCCGCCTCGCCTGGAGCGTGACCGGACCGGCGGGTCCCGCGGGCGCGCCTGCGAGCTCCGGCACGGCTGGGGGAAATGGGGCGACCGGTGCCACCGGCTCGGCCGGCACCTCTGGCTCGGAAGCCGACCTGGAGGCCAAAATCGCCAGCCTGACGATCAAGGTCGAGGGTCTCGAAGACCTCCTACAGGGCGTCACCAGCGGTGACCTCTCCGGGGTGCTGGGCAAACTGGGTGGCATCACCGGCACCGAACTCGGCTATGCCGTCGACGCGGTGCCGCTGGTCGGCGAGCTCTGCGACCAGACCGCGACCCTGATCCAGCAGACGAACCTCCTCCGAGGCGTTTTCGACGGGCTCGGGCTCAGCCCCGCCCTGGCAGCGATCGGGCTGCTGCAGGTCCCGGCCCTGCCGCCGGCCCTGAGCGGCATTGTCTGTCCCTCCTGAGCGATGGCGGTGCGGCTCCCCCAGCGGGGGCCGCACCGTAGCTCATGACGCCTTGACCGAGGCGGGCGGCATCGGGGTCCGGTACCGGTAGCCGACGCCGCGCACGTTTTCGATCAGCTCCGCCGCCGGGCCGAGCTTCCGCCGCAGGTAGCTGATGTAGGTCTTCACCTCGCCGACGTCGCGGAAGCGGTCGCCCCACACCCGCTCGAGCAGCTCCTCGTGGCGGATCACGGTGCCGCGGCTGGAGACGAGCTCGGCGAGCAGTCTGAACTCGGTCGGGGTCAGTGTGACCTCCTGCCCCTCGACCGCCACCTGGTGGGCGGCGCGGTCGATTTCGAGGACTGTGTCGCGGTAGCGGCTGCGCGAGAGGGCGGGAATGCGGCGCAGCAGGGCTTCGATCCGGGCACCGAGGCCCTCCGGGTCGAGGGGCTCCGACGCGATCGCATCCGCCCCGAGATGGAGGGCCCGGATCCCGACCGCCTCGTCGCGCACCAGCGCCAGCAGCGGCGCGTCGCTGAACGCGGTGAGGAGCTTCAGCGCCGACAGCGGCGGGCCCTCGTCGACCGCGAACTCGAGCAGGACGAGGGCGGGCGAGTCGGTGCCGAGCCGGTCCGTGAAGTCCCGGTAGGAGCAGCGGACGGCCGCGATCCCGATCCGGGAAGCGAGGATCGCCTCGAGGTCCTCGCGCTCATCTGCGCTGATGATCAGGGCGAAGGGAGGTGGCCCTTCGCCTCGTGGCGATCCAGACATGGGCACGGATACTACGCTGTACGCAAGACTCCTCCAGCAATAAACAGATTTTAGAAACAGACCTGTCTAAACCGGGCTAGTCGTCGAAATCGAAGTCCTTGGGGGGACGCTGCTCGAACCAGAGCTCGTCGTCCTCCGGAGCCTCCTCGAGAAAGTCCGGGGTGTCTTCGAGCACGTCCTCGTGACCGGTGTCGGGGTCGTAGTTGGCCTGGTCGGAGGCGGCAGCGTCGTCGTCCCCCTCGTCCTCGAGGTCGTCCGCCGCGAGCGGCGCGGCGGCGGGCGGCTCCGGGGCTGCCGGCTCCGGGGCGATCGGCTCGTGTTCGGCCGGCGCCTCGAGCGCCTGGTCGAGCTCGTCGGAGAGGCGCTGGTCGCTCCAGAAGTCCTCGTCATCCTCCTCGAAGGCGGGCTCCTGCTCGGCGGGCGGCTCGGTGCGGGCGGCGTAGATCTCGGTCGCCGGCTCGAGCGGGGCGAGCTTCGGCTCGGCGGCCTCGGCCTCGGCGAGCTCCTCGTCGGACGGGCTCGGCGCCTCGGTCGCCGGCGGCGCGGGCGCGTCCTCGGCCCCCATCTCCGCCTCGACGTCGAAGAATTCGGTCGGCTGTTCGGCGATCTCCTGGCGCTCGTCGGCCGCGAGCTCGGCGATCTCCTCGGATGGCTCCTCCTCGGCGGCGGGCTCGACGTCGAGAGTCTCCTCGGCCGGCGAGGCGGCCTGATCCGGATCCTCGGCCGGGGGCGCCGGCGGCTCCTGCAGGTCGGCGATGTCGACGCGGCGGCCCTCCGCGGCGGGCTCCGCCTCGGCGGAGGCATCCGGCGTCGTCATGAACTCGGTCGGCGCCTCGGCCAGGGGATCGGGCTCCTCGGGCCGGCTCGGCGGACCGAACGCCTCGTCCTCGAGCCGTTTCAGCTCAGACTCATCAGCGCCGTGCTGGCGCTTCAGTTCCAGGTGCTCCCGAATTGCGTCGTCGAGGATGCTCATGCTCGCCCTTCGCACAGCAGGCTGCCAAAGACTATGTGGTTCGCCTCTCGCTTGCGAGGCAATGGGACGAACTTCCCGTCTAGGCGCGAAGGACGACCGTCAGGCCGCCGAGCACCGTGCCCCTCGAGTCCTCCTGCGCGATCCGGATCGCGCTGAGGCCACCCTCGGGCACCTCCCCCTGCGGAGATACCCGCAGGGCCATCCGCTGCGACTCCCCGGGCTGAAGGTCGAGCTCGATCGCGGGGCCGGTCTCCTCCCCGTCCCAGACGAGGCCCAGATCGAGGCGCTGCTCGGCGGGTTGCCCGTACCTGCAGCCCATCGCGGCGCCGAGCTGGCCGAACGCCTCCGGGTCGAAGATCTGCTCGACGCGGACCAGCATCCGTTCCTCCTCCCACCCGGGGTTGAGGACGGCGAAGTCGAAGCCCTCGCGCATCGCCTCCGCCATGGCGACGACGTGGATGTTCCGCTGGGCGACGTGGCGGTCGTTGATCACGTCGAAGGCGTTCGGATCGCGGTAGGTGTCGGCGGGAACCGTGAGGGCGACCCGGGCGATCAGGCAGCGGTGCCCCGCGTCGCTGTCCTGGGGCGCCCAAGAGAACGAGGTCGAGGCGCTGCCGTAGCCGGGCACGCTGAGGAAGTTGCCGCCGAGCCGGATCGAGGTCGTCGGCGTCATCACCGTCGACGGTTCGTTGACGTAGGCCTCGACGAAGGCGTCGATCGCTTCGATGCCGCCGTGGTTCCGCACCGTCACCCGTATCTCGTTCTCCTCGCCGGCCACCGCTTTGTCCCCGGGCGCGCCGCCGGGCGGGATCACGACGATGTCGGGGCTGACCCAGAAGTCGGTCCCTTCGAATGGCTCGCTGCCGGTGTCGGCGGGGTTGGTCGGTATGTGCAGGTAGGTCTTGCCGTCGAACCCGCCCTCTCTGCCCTCGCGGTTCTCCATGGCTCAGGGATCTGTGTACTCGGCGAGGACGAGCTTGTCCGGCTCGATCGTCTTCGCGTTTTCGGCGGCCCAGGTCTTCCACCCGTAGCCGCGGTCGCCGTCGAGGTTGAAGTTGGGCAGGGCCTCGAGCTTGTCCGTGATCAGCCGGGCGCTGAAGCTCATCGCGCTCCCGAACTGGGCGGTGTGCCAGGTCTTGGAGTCGACGTGATGGGTCGCGCTGCTGTCTTCCCCGTAGGGCTTGTCGCAGGCGTAGAGGTCCTCGATTTCGGAGTCGTAGGGATGGCTCTGGGAGATGAACGCCGGCGGGTATGCCCCGTGGAACGGAATCGGGGCGGGCTCGGCGGCGGGACCCTGGTTTCGTCCGCCTCCCGGGCCCTCCTGCGGCGTGTCCGGGTAGGAGAGGTGGTGCTCGGTCGTCCCCACCGGGCCGTGTTCCTCCTGGGTCAGCGGGTACTTGTCGAAGCTCGCAGGCGGGCCGCCGGAGAGGTGCGCGTAGGCGCTGTTGACCAGCGCCTTCCCCCAGGGCGCCTTGGCGAGGTCGCGCGGCTCGGGGAAGAGGTAGCCGCCGAGGACGAGGTCGAAGCGCAGGTTGTCGTAGATCTCGAAGATCCCCTTCTGGATCAGGTACAGCAGCCACTTGACCAGCCCGATCGCTTCGGTGACCGGGAGTTCGAGGATTTCGGCGGCGTGTTCGACCGCCCATTCCGCCACGTAGACGACCGTTTCGCCCACCCACTTGGCGAAGTCGAAGATCGCCTCGAGGATGTCGCCGATGTCGAAGTCCCCGCTCGAGCCGGACGCCCCGGGGAAGGGGGGCAGGCCGTCGACGAGGTCGCCGACCAGCGCTCCCGTCGCCGAGCCCGGCGGCGGCACCGGTTTCGGTTTCACCGCGTCGCCGATGCTGGTGCTGCGCTTGAACCACAGCTGCCAGAGCCGGTAGGAGGAGTCGACGTCGTCGGCGTCCATCCAGGTCGGGTGATGGTTCATGTTGCCGTAGGTCCGCCGCATCGCCTCGGCGAACATCTCAGCCAGCTTCGGCGGCAGCCTGTCGTCGGGGAACTCGGTGAGGCGGTGGTAGTAGCTGCCGGAGATGGCGCTGGCCAGGTAGGTGTCGTCCCCGCCCAGGCGCAGGCATTCCTTCGTCCTGGCGCTGTCGGGGTAGGCGTTGCGGGCGTAGGCGTCGATCCAGTTCTCGACCAGCTTGTGCCGGTGCCAGTGCACCCGGTAGGGGCCGCCGGTGACGGCGTTGACGAAGGGGTGGCCGACCACGTCGGTGGCAATGTGGCTGGCGTAGCCGAGCACGTAGCGCTGCAGGTCCTCGTCGGCGCCGGCGAGCCGCCACATCTCCGAGGCGAAGGCGCCGGTGCGCCGGTAGTGGAGGAAGTCGAACCAGTACCAGTCGTCTTCCGAGGCTCCCTCCTGGATCTTCGGATAGAAGGGGTAGAAGAGGTCGACGTGGCTGGCAATGCCGGCGGCGACCGCGGTCAGCGCCGTCGTCTGGACGGCTTCGGCCGTCGCCGAGATCTGCTGGAAGAGGCCCTTGAAGAGGACTTCGTCGACGGCGGCGATCGCGTCGTCTACCGCGTCGACCACCGGCTCGATGTTGTCTTCATAAAAGTCGATCAGCGGCTCGAAGGCGTCGTAGACGCCGAACACGAAGTTGACCATCTCGTCGAGCGGCGTCCCGTACTCCTTCAGCGAGAAGAAGAGAAAGTCGGGACCCATGCTGCCGAAGCCCGTATATGGACTGCACCGATCAGCGTCCAGCACCGCGGCATACCCCTCGCCCCCGGAGCGCATCAGCTGACGAGACAACTGCTGCGCAACCACCAGATGAACGATCGGCCCCGGCATTCCCCCTCCTCAGGAAGTCGCCACAGACATCCAATACTTAAGAATTCCTATCTAAATATCAGATCTCCAGCCAAGCGCAAACCCCGACCCGCCTCAAACCACGACCTTCTCCCAACGTGCGGCCAACCACCGCCCAGCTATCCTTCGCCCCAAGGAGCCGGCCACCCCGGCCACCCATCAAGGGGCTATAGCTCAGCTGGCAGAGCGCCTGGATCGCACCCAGGAGGTCGGCGGTTCGAATCCGCCTAGCTCCATCGGCAGAAGTTCCTGCACATGCGGAACTTCGCTTTCTGAAGCCCTTTTGAACCGCCTCTGAAATCCGCTCCTATTTCAGGCACTAGTGCCTGAAATCGCGCCGATGCGCAGGGATTAGCGGCGATTTCGCCCGATTCCGCCTCGCTTTCAGGCGGTGCCGGAGCTACGGTCGCGCCGACCTGAAAACAAAGTGCCCCCGCGCTGCGCAAACAGCCGGGGGCGTGGCACAGGAGGACGAGCTCCCATGCATGACAAGCCTAAGGGCGCAGGTGTTGATCCTGCCCTCACCACCACCGGGGACGAGGACATTCGGGACCAGTCGCGGGTCCTTCGCGAGGTTCTCGACCTGAACCCAGAAATCAGGACGAAGGACGAGCTGGTGCGCGAACTCACCATCGCCTCCCCCGAGTACGGAGAGCGCGATCGGATCGAGCGCGCGATCCGCGACCTCACCGCGGGCGGGCTTCTCCATCTCCGGGCCGGCGACCTGGTCCTCCCAACCCAGCCCGCCGTCCACTTCCACTGCCTCTACGAACTCTGATGGACGGCAGGCTCAGAAATAAGGAGATAGCCGAGCGGTTCGGCAGGAACCTTTTTCACGCCCGGCACCACGCGGGCTTTTCTCAAGCTGAGCTCGCCAGGCTCACCTCGCTGCACCGGACCGAGATCAGCCTCATCGAGCGGGGGCGGCGCCTCCCCCGCGTGGACACCCTGATCAAGCTCTCCTCCGCCCTGGCCGAAGAAGTCGACGAGCTGATCTGGGGCGTCGACTGGATCGTCACCACTCCCACCAGGCCGGGCAGCTTCACTGTTGAGCCTCCCGGCCGAAGGAGGGGCTGACGATGGCCGATCAAGCACTCCTCAGCCTCCTCCAGCACCCGCTGCGCAGGGAACTGCTGAAGCTCTACGTCGAAGCGGGCGAGGTGCGGAGCCCAAAGGAACTCACGCTCCCCACGAACCGGCATATCTCCAACGTCGGCTACCACGTCCGCGTCCTCGCCGAAAAGGGCGCCATCGAGCTGATCGCCGTGGAGCCGCGACGCGGCTCGATCGAGCACTTCTACAAAGCCACCTCGCTCATCGACGAGGTGCCCTGGGGGCGCGCCGCCCTCGGACTGCCGCCCCTCAACGGGGGCGAAGAGACCTCTGCAAAAGCCCAGGACGGCGCTGCCGGCCCGGCATCGAACCATCCCAGCAAGGAGGAATCACCATGAGCGTGAAAACGCCGCCGAAAAAACGCACCCGCAAATCGACCAAAGGCTCATCCAAATCGAAGAGCGGGCGCCTCGCCCCCGGGGTCCTGGACAAGCTCGTCCTCAGCTACATGCGCCGGCACAAGAAAGACGCGCCGCACACCCCGAGCGCGATCGCGAAAGGGATCAAGCGCTCCTCGGGGGCGGTAGCCAACTGCCTTAACCGGCTCGCAGCCGCGAAGAAGGTGCGACAGGCCACCGGGAAACCCCGCCGCTTCGAGCTGACCGGAGGGGCGGACTGATGGCGGCAGAAGGAGGTTGCCCGAAGGAGCGCGACGAGCGCTATGACGTTCCGCCCGAGGGGGCGCTGGTCCTCGTCCACGGCCGCGTCCACGAGGTGACGGACACCTGGGAGAAGACCGGACCCCGCATCGGCGAAAAAGGTGGTTGCCACACGCGCCACGATCCCGGCGACGGCACCGCGCCCACCAAACACATCTGGGACGAAGGCGTCCCCTGGCGGCCGGCGACCGGCCAGCCCTGGGACCAGGACCGCACGACGCCGGCCGAGCGGGCGCTGCGGATCAGGACGCTCGCCCACCACGCCGACCGCGAGGCGTTGCAGGCCGTCTTGGAGGCCGGGGCGCTGGCGCTGGTGGCGACCGGCCACGAGTCGAGGACGGTCGAGCGCCTGGCCGCCGCCATCGCCGGGACCTTCGACCCCTACCCGGCCGAGTACCCCCTGGACCGCAGGGTCCACCTCCTGAACGGGGACGAGGCCGTCGTCGTCGGCCGCTACCTGAACGGCTACGGGAAGTGGGAGTACCTGGTCCGCCACGGCGACGGCTCGGTGTGGAGGGAGACCGAGGGCAACCTGTTCCAGGCCTGGCTCCAATGGACCGAGCCGAAAATGCGGGCGCCCAAAGTCGAAAGCGAGGCGGTCCGCCGCGCCCTCGACGCGGTGCTTTCTCAGAAGGGGGAAGACGGCGGGCCGGACAAGTGGGAAGCCCTCGGACTCACGAACTTGATCGAGGGCCGCTTGGCTGTCGGCGGCACCGACGCGCGGCGGAAAATCGCGGCGCGCATGCGCGAGCTCGACGACCCGACCGGCGAGGTGGCCGATTTCGCCGACCGGCTCGAGGCCAGCCCCTGGAAGGAGGAGTCCTGAAGGGCCGCCTTGCGCTCAGCTAGGGGGAAGCGCAGGGGGCGATTTTTCGAGGGCCGGACTGATGCACGGGGAGCGTGCGGAAGCTTTCCAACGCCGAGGGAAGGCACGCACGCTGGTCCGGCCCTCGAGGAATCGCCCCCCCTTCTGCACGTCGGGAGCGGCTAGATCCGGGGATCGGAGCGAGTGGGCTCGGGTTCGGCCCGCCGCTCCGCTGGCTCGGTCATTTCGGAGACGACCGGAGCGCCCCAATGGCGGGTCGGGTCGTAGCGGGGCGGCAGAACCTGGAGGAAGATCCGCTGAGCGAGCGGGCTCTTGTATTCGTGGTGGCGCAGAGCGAAGTGCCAGTGGCCGGCAAGCCACATCACCAGGCCGATCACCACCATCAACAGAGCGGTCGGGTCGGCAAGCGTGATCAGGCTGATGAGGCCAACCAACACGAAGACAGCGCCGACGACCCGCAACACCACCCCGCCGAAGAGCCAGAAGCCGATGATCGCGAGGATCGCGATTCCGATTACCGAGATGGTCATCTCCGCCTCCTTCATCTCCGGGCGCCGCAGCTCGCCCGGATGTCGATGATCCGCGCTCTTGTTCTACCCGGGAGCCTGAAGATCAAGCCCTCCTAGCGCACCCAATCCTGGCCGGGTTCGCAACAGCGGCCACACGAGCCGCACATAGGCGAACACCGTTTTCCCCCTACCTCTGGGTCTCGGCGCGGCCTCCATTCCGGACACGTCGCCGGACACGGCCTCTCAGATTTCAGGCGAGGTAACGGAGCACCCGGAATCAGGCCTCGGGCGCCGGCTAGGCAGCAAGCTGCTCGAGGACTCGGCGATCTTCTTCCAAGCGCCTCTTCAGGCTTTTCTGGAAGTCGGGGTCGACGCGGCGTTCGGCGATGTGCTTGGTGACCGCTTCACGGACTGCATCGGAGATCGTCATTTCATCCGCCCGGGCGACGGCGGAAAGCTCGGCTGCCAGTGCCTGATCGAGGCGGAGGCTCATCGCTTTGGTCGCGGTCACGGCTCGGCCCCTCAGCTCTTTTCCTGCGCGATGCTTTCGAGTGCCCACAGCAGCGCCTCTCCAACTGCGCTGGTCCGGCGCCCGTCGCCGGCTACCCACTCGTGTCCCTCGGCGCGGACGCCGCCTCGCTCCATAAGGGCGTGCAGCAGGCCGGGGTCGACGGAGGCGATCTCAGAGCCGGTGGCGCCGACGCCAACCACCTCTCGGCTCGGTCGAAGCTCGGCGGGGTCGAGCTGAACCATGCCCAGCCACTCAGCCACGGCCCCTTCGGAATGTGGCCCGGTGAGGAAGATCTGGCGCCTCTGCGGATCGAAGGTGCCAACGGCCATCAGCACGTCGCGCGGGAGGACGCGCATCGCGGTGGTCGGGTAGCGCTGGACCATCCGCCCCGCCACCTGGTTGGCGCGGTCGGCGAGGGTGCGGACGTTCTCCTGGTCGTAGATCGCGCCCTCGAAGTAGATAGTCACCCGGTCGGAGCCGGCGTCCGGCTGGCCGACGATCGCCGAGCCGCGGGCGATGTCGGCGGTCGCGCGGCCGCCGCCGTTCGGAAGGTAGACGACTATCTCGCGCTTCTCGGCCATCTAGACCTCGCCGTTGATCTCCCGCGCCTCAACGATCAGCTCGTCGGCCACTGCCTGCCAGTCCTCGCGCGTCGCCGTGTTCAGGATCTCGTGGATGAAGGAGGGCAGCGTCTCGGCGACGACCGAGGGGTGCAAGCGGCCGGCGACGACGTGCTCGAAGAGGAGTTCGTTGACCGGTTCGGCAACCGCGTCGTCCTCGAGGACACGCTTCAGGAAACCCCGGATCAGCGCCTCATCGATCATGTTTCCTAGCTCGGTCCGACGCCAAGGGGCGACAGCCTCGGTCGGTTCCTTTCGACCCAGCACCTGCGGTCGCCCGCGCCGTCGCAGCAGCCATATGAGGTCGCCGCGCTTCATCGTCCCGCCCCGCCACGATCGCGCTCAGGTGCCACCGCCACCGCCCAATTGCGGGTTGGATCAACCCAGCTCGGCGCCCAACGGCAAAAGAGGTAGCGCGCGAGCGGGCTCTTGTATTCGTGGTGGCGCAGGGCGAAGTGCCAATGGCCGGCGAACCAGACCACGGCGCCAGTCGCGATCAGGAGGAGAGCGCTCGCATTCGGAGCGAGCGCAAGGTCGGCGATGCCAGCGAAGACGAGGAGTAGCCCACCCAGACGAGCTGCGATACCTCCGAGGAGCCAGAAGGTGAGCAGCCCGACGATGAGCCAGAGGGCGAGGACGCTGAGGCTCATCGGGATCCCGCCCTTTCGCGTTCTTGAAGCTCGGCCTCCAGTTCTCCCAGCCGCTCGATGCCGGCATCGGTCAACTCCCAGATCCCGCGGCGAGAGTCAGAGCGCATGTGTCCCCGATCGATAGCTCTCAGACGGGCGAAGCCGATGCGGTTCTCCCAGCGGATTTCTCCGCTCTCCAGGGGCTCGCGATCAAGGCCGGTAAGTCTCTCCGCGAGCATCACCTCGACGGCTGCCTTGACCTTTTTCTTCGGCACTGATCCCCCCGCCTGCGAAAGGGCGCGGAGGAGAGGAAGCTCGTAGTCGTCCATCGAGAGGAGCTCCCCGCTGGGAGCCCGCCTGCGCCTGACGGCCTGAGGAGGACACTCCGAAGGCAGGGGCGCGCAGCTCGCCTCGCCGGCCGGTCCGAGACCGAGCAGTTGGCGAAGCGCATCGTTCGGGCTGTCGACGAAGGGCTCGGCCTGCTCCTTGACCTTCGCCATCACCTCGTCGTCGATCTCGATCCAGGTCGGGCTCACGATTCGGCCTCCTCCAGAAGCGCCTCGCGCATGTCTTCGATCAGCGCGTCAGCGATGGCCACCCAGTCTTCGTTGGTCGCAGCAACGAGAACCTCGGCGATCAGATCCGGCAGAATCGCGGAGAGGCTGAAGGCGTCGAGGCCGCCTCTCTGAGCGCGCGACGCCATCCGCTCGATCAGCACGTCGCCGATCGCCTCGTGCCGCAATGCCCGCACCAGGAAGTCGCGCAGGACGTCGATCGGGATCGTGTCGTCGGAGGCGATGCGGCGGATGTCTTCGCCCGCGCTCATGCGGCTATCGGCTCCCGCTCGCCGCCAGCACCTGACCGCCGCGCGGCGGCGACCCGGCGGCGTTTCGGCCTGCCTCCTGCGAGCCGGTCGTAGCCGAGACCGGCCAGCTCCCAATACCCGCGGCGCGAGTCCGCCTTCAGGCAGCCTGCCTCGACGAGCTTCGAGCGTGCCTTATCGAGGCCGGCCTCCCAGCGCGGTTTGCCTGAGGGCAGCGCCTCGCGGTCAACCTCTGAGAGAGATCCATCGACGGCCTTAAGGACGGCGACGCGGATCTCCTTTCGCGGCGCCTGGCCGTCGCGCTCGGCAAGCGCCCGCAGGATCGGCAGCATCCTGATCTCCCGCAGCCCGGCCTGGGTCTTCGAGCGCCCGACGTAGAGGCGGCCGTTGGCGAGATCGACGTCGCGCCAGAGCATGTGGCCCACTTCCAGGGCGCGCGGCCCGGCGAGGACGAAAGTGGCGACGATCACCCGCCGTTCGCTGAGGGTGAACCGCAGATCCCGGTCCATCTCTTCTGCGGCGTCGAGCATGGCTTCGATCTGTTCGGCGGTGTCGAGGTGGACCGGCGGCTTGTGGGGCTCGATCAGCCGCCGCCGTTTTCCGGCGGCGGCGTTCTCGACGATGAGCTTGTATTCCAGCGCCACCGAGAGGACCCACTGCAGGGTGTCGATCGTGTGGTTGATCGACCTGGCCGAGAGCGGCCGCAGGATCTGACCCCGCTCGTCGCGCAGCGGCCGGCGTCGTTCGATCGCCCGGAGCCTCGCCTCGGCCTCCTGCACCTTGTGGTGGCGGTAGGCGTCGACCGCCTGCACATCGATATCCACCAGCGCCCAGTCGCCGAAGTAGGGGAGCAGGTGCCGAAGCGCCCACTCCAGAAAGGCGAGGTGGTTGTCGCTGACCTGGCCCTTCCGCGAGGCGACGAGCTGGCGGGCGAAGGGCCCGAAGATCGTCTTCGCGGCCTCCTCGTCGGAGTCGCCCTCAGCGCGGCGCTTCTTCTTCTTTGGCGGGACCCAAATACCGCGACGGACGTCGGCGAGAATGTTTTCCAGCTCTTCCTCGGCGCGCCCGTAAGTCCAGCCGTCGCGTTCGAAGCCGAGCGTCAGGTATTCGCGCCCGCCATAGGCCCAGAAGCGAAGGGCGTAGCCGCGACCGCTCTTCCAGGTGCGCTCCAGCACCTCGCCTTTCTGCCTGCCTGCCATTTCTCACCTCCTCGAACCGGAATCCGATTCCCGTTTTGGGGGAAGTCTGTTGTCTGCGCAACCGACGTTAGCTCTGGTCCGCGAGGAAAGCGAGTCGGATCTGCAATCGCCGCTAATCACCGCCGATCCCCGCGCATCCGGGGCGCCGTCGGGGTGGCCGAGCTGCTCGGCGACCTCGTCGGGATCGAAGCGAAGGCGGGGTCGGCTGCCGGTACCGATCCGCCTGGCGCCGAGGCGGTCGGCGTGGTCGTAGACCCAACGGCGGCTCACCCCCCACCAGCGCGAAACCTCCTCGGCGGAGATCAGTTCCCGTCGCGGCCGCTGGGCCGCCGCGCCTCTCAGGAGCTCGGCGAGGCGTCGGGCGATCGCCTCGATCGATTCGGGATCGAGGCGGACCTCGCCGGCCGATGCAACCGGCTCTGCGCTCATCGCCGCCTCCCTAAAGGGGCGCGGCGCACCTTCGGCTTCCGGTTGTCCTTCGGCGAGTGGTGAGCGATACGCGCGGCGGCGATCTCCATATAAGCGGGCTCGAGCTCGATACCGACGAAGCGCCGGCCCTCGAGCACCGCCGCCGCGCCGGTGGACCCCGAGCCGGTGGTCGGATCGAGCACGACGCCGCCCGGCGGACAGAGCAGGCGCACGAGCCAGCGCATCAGCTCCAGCGGCTTCACGGTCGGATGGAAGTTCCGCGTATCGCCGCTCGTCCCGCCGTTCGGGAAGAGGTCGAAGGCGCGGCGAGGCAACTTCTCGCATCCGGCATCGCGCTCGGCGCGACTCGCCTTCGGGCAATAAAGGAATCGGCTCGGCGCGAGGCGTGCGCAACCCTCATCGCCAACGCAGGCATCAGCGAGAGTGACCGCGCACTTAGGAGTGCATCGTCCGTCCTCGCAGTCCGGCTCGTGCCCGACCACCACGTTAGCGGGGTGACGTCCCTCGACCCGGCAACTCTCGGTGTTGAGGGCGCCAGTGCCGTGGCGCTCGATCGTCTCCTCGGTCGTCCCATCGAGACCGCGACGGGCGAGCACGATCGGCTCAAAGGCGGGCTTCAGCGTCGTCGCCCGCCCACCCGGATAGTGCCGCGACTTCGACATCCCCTCCGCGTAGAGCCACATCAGCGTGTCGCGGATCTCCAACCCGGCGTCCTCAATGCCGCAGGCCAGCCGGTAGAAGGTGCGCGGCGAGCCGAAGGCGGCGAGGAAGCCACCCGGCTTCAGGACGCGCCGGCACTCGCCCGCCCAGATCCGAGACCACGCTTCGAATGCCTGGTTCGGAGTGAGCCGCTCGTGCCCGGCCCTCGCCGCCGCCTCGCGGAGCGCGGCCGAGTCCCAGCGCTCGTTCTGAAAGCCGATCCCATACGGCGGATCGGTGACGATCGCATCGACGCTCTCGGGCTCCAGCTCGCCCATCACCTCCAGGCAGTCGCCCTCGAGCAACCTCACGTCGCTTCGCGAAGCCGCCCCGTTACCGCTGCACCGTGGCCGCCGGCTCGCTTTCCCCTTCGGGCTCATCCGGCCTCCTCGGCCGGGTTCCCGAGCCAGTCCACCGGCCGGCCCGGATCGCGCACGTCGCGGAAGACCGCCGCGTAGGGCCCCTCCCGCCGCAGATCCTCCAGCAGGCAGATCGAGATCGGCACCTCGGGCGTGCGCGAGAGGAGCGGGTCGCTTGCGAGGAGCACGCTCGCGGTGGAGCGGCGCCGCACCAGCGCCTTGCGCGAGGCGCCTGCGAGGACACAGTGGACCGGGGGGAAGACGGGATAGCGCGACCGCCAGAGCGGCTCTGCCCCTTTGGGCTCCTTCGCCCGCTGAAGCTCCGCGTAGCGAGCGAGCTCGGCGGCGAGCCGGTCGACCGTGAGCGTCGCCCGGTCGAGCTCGAGGAAGCGCTGCTCGATCGCGATCTCAGAGCCGTCTTGGCGCAGGTAGGTGAAGACGGCGTCGGCGACGAGCGAGCGCCTGCGTCGCCCGCGCCCGCGCGAGAGCGGGTGGTAGACCTCGTGGCGCCAGGCGAGGGGCCCGAAGTCATCGCCGCGCTCCGCCGCGGAGCGCAGGAAGCAGATCGCCGCCTCGTTGACGGCGAGCGTGTGGGGCGCCAGCGGCCCGGCGGCGAGCTCGGCCCCGACCGGCGGCTCGCCCTCCAGCGCCCCGGCCTCACGCGCAACCCGCGCGCCCTGCTCGGTCGCGTGCCAGAGCCGCCGCCGCCCGTGCGCTGAGCCGACATAGCCGGCGAGCCCCGCCGCCCGCAGCCGCCCCAGGAGCTTCTGCACCCAGCGCGGCTCGGCGTCGCGCGAGTGGATCGCCTGGACCTGGGGCGTCGAGAGGACGCGATGGGCTGCGAGCGAGGCGAGGATCCCGATCGCCTTCGGCGGCAGGGACCCGACGGTGGGGCGCTCAGTCATCGGGCCTCGTCCTCCTCGTCGGGCGCGCGCGGCGGCTCCGGCATGCCGGGCGACTCCGAGCCCGGCTCCCCGCCAGCGCTTCGTTCCTTCAAGGCCGCGAGGATGCGATCGTCGAGCCCGTCGAGATGGGCGGCCACCTCCTCCGCGGATCGCTCCGGCGCGCTGCCGGCGCGCTGACCCTTATGGCCGGATCCCCCGGCGGCCGGCTCGTCGATGACGTTCTCCACCTGCACCCCTCCGAGTGCGAAGGGCGCGCAGAGCCTGCCCTTGTGGGTGACCTGGGCGATGAAGCGGAAGCGCTCCAGCCTGGTCAGCGCCTCGGGGCTGACGCGCCCGCCCCACTCCTTGGTCACCAGCGCGGCGGCGTGGGAGTTGAGCGTCGAGGCGAGCAGGTGCGAGCGGTTGGTGAGGAGCGCGTTCAGGGTTGCGGCGCTCAGGCGCTCGGGGTTCTGGTTCAGCAGCACCGCCCGCAGCCCGAACTTGGCGCTCTGCTCCAGAAGCGCGGCGAGGTTGCCCGAGGCGGCGCCGTCGTAGCTCTGCACCTCGTCGAGGAAGACCCAGAACGGCTTGCGCTCCGCGGGCGCAAGCTCAGAGCGCCCGCGCGCGGCGTGCAGGAGGTCGAAGAGCAGCAGGTTGGCCACCAACCGGTCGCGGGTGCCGCCCGTCCCGGGGCAGGCGAGGACGATTTTGCCGGCGTCCATCGCCTCGCGGACGCGGTAGGTGCCCTGGCTTTGGCCCAGCAGCGCCCTGATCTGGGGCGAGCGGCGCAGGCGGTCGACCATGTTGGTGACCGGGGTGATCGCCTCGGAGGCAAGGAGCGGAAAGCGGTCGGTCCAGAAGCGCTGGTCGGCGCGCGGCAGGAAAGGCAGCGCCGCCTCCCGCCACTCGGCGTCGCTCAAGAGCGTCGGGATCTGGAAGATCGTCGGCGCCAGCTCGGCGTCGAGCCGCTTCGCGATCGCGGCGAGCGCCGCGGCGGCCTGGGTCGTCAGGTTGATCGCCCGCGTCGAGCGCTCACCCCATTCAAGCGCCGAGGCGAAGGCGTCGACAACCGCCTCGACCCGCGCCTCGCTCTCGATCGGATCGCCGCCGAACTCGAAGAGGTTCCAGCCGGGCTGGGCGGCCGGGGAGCTGCCGGGGCCGAGGTTGATCCGCACCACCCGCTCGGGGCCGGTGTCGGCGAGGTAGGGCTCGATCCGCTCCAGGCCGTCGCCGTGGGGGTCGAGGAAGAGGCCTCCGTGGCCGGCCCTGACGAGGTGGGCGAACTGGGCGATCGCCGCCTCGGTCTTGCCATAGCGCGAGCGGCCGGCGATGTAGGTGAAGAAGGTGTCGGCGGTCTGCACGCCGACGATCTGCCGGCCCGACTCCGTGCTCACCGAGCCGAGCGGGATCAGGCCCTCCTTGCCTTTCTCGAAGCTCGGCAGGTCGGGCGGCGGCGAGAGCAGCGCCCCTGAGCGCAGGACGTCGCGCTCGCCGCAGTGGATGCTCGGCGGCTTCAGGAACCCGGCGAGCTCGCGCGCCGTCAGGATCGTCTTGCGGGCCGGTCGGAAGAGGCCGGTGGCGAAGCGGCGGTCGAAGCTCCCCCGCCGCAGCGGGACGTCGGAGCCGAGGAACGCGATGCCGGGGATCGGCAGGCCAGAGGCCCGCAGGTAGTTGCGCCCGGCCAACGGCCGGAAGGCAGCGAGCATGCCCGACATCGCCGCTTCTGCCCGCCCGCGGGCAGGCGCTTCGCTGCGCAGCATGATCTGGGCCTCGAAGAGCTCGCCGGAATCGCGCAGCTTCGCGTCGACCGCTTGGACCGCCCCGCGGCGCTCGACCTGCTCCTGGGGGTCGGGCCTGGTGCGGCGGCGCTCTTCGCCGTTTAAGACCGCCGCCCAGTCGCGGCGCTCGCCGTGGATGCGGCGCGCCTCGCGGCGCAGTCGACGGCGCAGGCGCGCCGCGCGGAAGCCGCTCGCCGGCAGCAGGTCGACGCAGACGCTCGCGTCCTCCCCCGCCCGATCCCAGCCGGCCGATCGCCGCGGCGAAGGGCTGCAGCGGATCCGGCTTCGGGGTGAGCCGTTCCAGCGGCTCGACGCTCGGGCGGGCAAGCACGAGCTCGGCCCGCAGCACCGCTCGCTTCACCTCGGCCTCGGAATCGCTCTCGCTCTCGCCCCGGCCCAGCACCTCCTCGGCGGGGCGCTCCTCGACCCCCTCGAAGCTTTGCAGCGCCGTGCGCAGCGCCTCGCTCGCCCGCTCGGGGACTTCGATCAGGTAGGCGAGCCGCCGCTCGGCATCGGCGGCGAGCCGGATGCGGATCGCGCTGGCGCGGCGGTCTATCCAGCCCGCGACCCTGCGCTCGGTGGCCGCGAGCTGAGCGGCGAAGCGGAGCACCGCATCGGGCTCGGCGTCGAACTCGTCCGCGGGCACGATCGCGACGGCCCGGCGCGATCGAAGCGTGCGGCGGGTTGCGAAGAAGCGATGTGTAGCCAGCGCGGCGGCGATAGCGACGGCGCCGAGAGCGAAGGGCGCGAGCGAGAGGGCCGAGGTGAGGAGCTGATCGACGCGGATGCTCGATATGAGCCGCCAGAGTGCGTGTAGTTGCAACCCCACGAGTGGGTTCCGCGCACGGCCCCGGCTACAAATGCCGAGGCGCTTTTGATTCCGACGTTGTCCGACGCCTGGTAGGTGAAGCTCTGCTTTCCCCTGACCCATTCGCCTCGGGCGAATGCCGAGTCCTGAGCGATGCTGACCGAGGGCGCGGTTCCGTCGACGACGGTCGCCTCGGCGGCCAGGGTGGCGACGTAGTTTTTGCCCCGGCTCGAGCAGTATTCATGCGAGGGGGTGCCGACGCAAACGACGCGCTGAATGATTCTGGTCGCTCCGACGAGGTCGAAGGCGCGCATCTGCGGATAGCTGGATGCCTGCGCCAAGCCAGGGCGAGGGCAGCCGCGGTTGGCGCGGACGTTCTTGATCGACACCGGAGCAGGTCCGCCGTCGGCGTAGACCTGGAGGGCATATCGGCAGTCGCGGCGGAGGGTATGACCGGACCAGCGCAAGCGCGAGAAACTCGTCCCTGGAGGAGCGCTGAGGATGAACCCCGACTCTGCCCCTCGCGCCACGCGACCAGGGCGGGGGACATTTGCCGACACGATCCCTCGCGGTTTCGGTCCGAGCGGATCGCAAGCCCGCCTCCACTTCATTCCCCGCTCGGCGAACTCCTCGAAGGCCGAGCTGGTGTATCGGGCTTCGTCGGCCTCGCAGATGTGGATCGTGTACTCGCCCGCCGCCGCTGGGCGCGGGCCGACGAAGGCGACCAGGAGCAGCGCGCCGAAGACCGCGATGAATGAAGTGGAGCGGCCGCGCATCTCAGGGCTGGAACTCCTGCGACCCGGTGCTCGCCGGCGCGGGAGTGGGTTCGGGGGCTGGAGCTGGGGCTTCTTCGGTGGCTTCATAGCTGGATTCCGATTCGGTTTCGCTGGACTGATACGAGGGAGAGACGGGTTCGAAGCTGTCTTCCGGGCGCGGCTTCGGCTCGGGTTCTGGTTGTGGCTTCGGCTGTGATTCCGGCGTCGGCTGCGGCGCGGGTTCTGAAGGGGTGCGGGTTCTTCCACCACCGGCGACTCGGCCGGCGCATACGTCGGTCCGGTCGATTCCGGTTCGGGTGGCGTCGTCGACTCGGGCTGCCCCTCGGGCGTGGCGGCCACCAGCCCCTTGGCGGCGCCGAGCGGATCGACGCCTTTTTCGACGCAGTACGTCGCCGCGCCGCCGCCGATCGCGATACAGCTGGCGATGACGGCGGCGGCGGTGCCGGGGCGGGCGGCGGCAAGTGGGGTCGGATCGACGGCGCGGTAGTAGGCCGACGTCGCGTGCTGTTTGACCTGCGCGCCGCCCTCGAGGACGTGCTGTTTCAGCCCCGAGAGCTTCTCTGCGGCCGAATCGGCGATCTGCCTCACCGCACCGGGGTTAGCGCCTTCGGCCACCGGGCCGGGGAGCATCGCGCCGGCCTTCTCCCGCCATGCGATCAGACGCTCGCTGAAGAGCTCGCAGCGCCCGCAGCGGGAAATGTGCTCGCGCGCCTTGGTCGACTCATCGGGGGTCGAGATGCCGCAGATGAACCGCATGACCATCGGCTCGCCTCGTCTGCAACCGCCGCCCGCAAGGCCCGCGAGGACGGCGCGGGATTTGTCCATGATGAGACGTAGTTGCTCCTTGACGTCGCGCTCGGGCATGCCGAGCCGCTCGGCGATCTGCGGTCGCCTGTAGCCGGCGCCGTAGAGGGCGAACACGTCGCGCTGGTCATCGGTGAGGGAGGACGAGACCTTTTCGACGAGCACTGCCAGGTCGGCGTCGTCTTCCAGACCGATCAACTCCTCGACGGGACCCGACTCCTCGGCGGCGAGTCGCTCAAACCCGTTCTCGACGGGGTCGACGACGACCTCGCGATGGTGCCTCTCGGCCTCCCGGCTCAGGTTGCGCTGGGCGGCGGTGCGAATCCAGGTGTATACCTGGCCGGGCGCGGTGATCCCCTCGGCTTCGTCCAGGAAGCATCTACAGGCGAACTGGATCGCGTCGTCGATCGTGTCCGCGGAGAAGTCCGGATAGCGCGCGGCAAGCTGTGCTCGCAGCGCCTCTCTTCGCTCACCCCGGACCAGGCTCTGGAAGAGGTCGTCATCGTCGCCTCGCTGCCGAATCCTGATCGAAGGATGAGATGCCATCACCTCTACAGGGCGGCGAATCGAGAAAGTGGACAGACTTTTTCTCTTAGCTCCGATTCCTCGGCGTCGGCCGCCGTCTTCAGCAGGGCGCGAAGGAGACGACTTGACCTCCTTGCTCGCTGCTGGCTTACCTCTCACTGCTACCTCCCGATGCTTCCCGAGCCGCCAACCCAAGACGACTCCATGCAACGGGAGCTTATACCCATTATTGGGTATCAATAATCACGCCGGTTCTTTTACCGAAAAATGGCTTGGCTTCGAGACGGCCCCACGCCCAAGAACTGGCCATTACGTAGACCGCTGCAGTGTCGAGGACAGGCCGCTTTTGGACTGATAGACGTCAAGTGGTGTAACTGAATAGGCTGGTCCGATGCCTGATGATGCAGGGGCCGTCGCGGTCAAATGGGTCGACGCCGAGGTCAGGAAGCGCCAGGACGCCGAATACAGCGACCCACAACAGGCTTTCGCCCATGTCGCGATGCGAGTCCTCTTGGATCTCGACGACGATGAGGCATATGAAGCCTGCGAGGTAGGGGGTGAATTCGACAACGCGCCGGACGCCTTCTGGTTCGACGAAGGCAGCAACCGCGGCGTCTTCGCCGTCGTCTCCTACGCCTCGAAAGCAAAGGCCACCGGAAACCTCGATCTCGTCGCACGGATGGTGGGTGCGATCGACCGTCTCGACCCGGTCGGAACCCAGTCCGACTCGTCCACCTCGTCCGGGCTGTCGCGCCGGTTGACTGCGATGAGGGACCGCGACGCCAGCGTGCCACTCGAGGTATGGCTCGTCTGTTTCGGTGCGCTCGACGACGAGTCGCGGGCGGAGTTCGACCGGGTCAGCAGCGGGCAGGTCGCCTCCGATCCGGCGGTCAAGTTGATCGAGGCCGATGTGTTCCTCGGACAGGTCACCGAGACGCTCAGCCGCGACGCCCCGGCGATGGCCGACCCGATCACCCTGACGCTCCATGACTACTTCGAGTACGAGGCCGACCCCCCGGCCATCATCGCCAACATCGACGCCCTGGAGCTAGCCGAACTCGAGCGCAACTACGGCTTCCGGATTTTCCAGAGCAACGTCCGTTACCTGCTCGGTGGAAGACAGCTCATCAACGAGGGGATCGCCGAGACGATCGGCGACGCGAACGAGCGGAGCAACTTCTGGTACTACAACAACGGGATCGCCGTAATGTGTGACGCCTTCGACGAACCCACCGAAGATGACGGCACCGCCTCCGTGACGATCCACAACTTCCAGATCGTCAACGGATGTCAGACGACGGCGACGCTGGCGCGGACGATCGATGCTCTTCGCGCTGCCGATCCTCCTGTGCGCATCCTGGCCCGGATCGTGGCGAGCAAAGACAACAAGCTTCGCGAGAACATCCCCCTCTACAACAACCGTCAGAACGCCGTCAAAGATCGCGACCTACAGTCGAACGACCGCATTCAGACGAACCTCCAAGGAGCCTTCGACAACCTTCAGCCCCCTTGGTTCTACATCAGAAAACGCGGTGAGTGGCAGGCACGAGGAGGAAGTGGCCGACTGAAGAAACGCTTCAGCGATCGAAAAGTGGAGAACGACGTCGCGGCGCAGGCGTACTACGCCTTCTTCCACAACGCCGCCGTCGCCCGCGCGCGTAAACGCTACCTCTTCACTTCCAAGAGTGACAACGGCTTCTACGAGGACATCTTCAACGCGGACACCAAGCCCGAGCCGCTTCTTCTCGCGTATCGGTCCTCTAAATACGTAAAGCGCGAAGTCAACGCCTACCGGAGGGAAATCAGGGGGATCAAACGTGGCCGAGGGTTGGCCGCCGAGCAGAAGAAACTGGATAAAGAGTGGCTTAAGTTCGGGGAGCAATACGTTCTGGGTGTCATCGGTTGGCACGTCCTCCGCCGGGCCTCCATGAACGGACCGCTGGTCGAGCGCATCGCCACCGATCGCTTCGACGACTTCATCAAGGTCGCGTACCCGCTCGCGGTGCGGGATCTGACGCTTTACTTCCGTCGTATCGCCCGCGAACAGCCTATGGACGCAGACGGCCTCCGGGAACGCATCGACTATGCGAACTTCGTCAAAGCCAACTGGCAAGACGTGGAACAGACCTTGGATGCCGAGTGGACGGAAGTGCGGATAGACGAACCCGATCCGCTTGCGACCTTTTTTAAGTAAGGGGTCACCGTGAACGAACAGACCGCCCGCGAGATATATGACGCCGAGGTCGGCGTCTTCGAAACCGCCACCGAGGCGCTTAAGGGGCTGCTGGAAGGTCTACTCGACGAAGTGAGTAGTGCCTACGGCGTACGCGACGGTAGCTGGGTGTCGGGGAAGGCGAAGGGCTTCGACTCGTTCTACGAGAAGGTCAAGGACGACGGCTGTATCGACCGCGCCGGCTGCCTCGAGAGGGTCCGGGACTTCGGGCGTGCCCGGGTGGTCGTGCAGACGGTCGATGACGTGTATCGAATGGTCGAACTGCTTGAGGACCAGGATTTGCTCGCGCCCGACTGGGGCAGCGTGCAGGACCACATCGAGAAGCCGCAAGAGCGTGGCTACCGGAGCTACCACATACACGTCGGAGTGGAGATCCCGGTCGAAACGAGGAAAGAGACGATCCTCTGCGAACTCCAGATCCGCAGCGCGATCCAACACGCGTGGAGCGGCTTCTCCCACAAAGACTTCTATAAGGGCGGCGCCATCCCCGCCGTCTACGAGGACCAGATGGGAGAGATGTCGAGCCTCCTCGCATCCGTCGACCGGATGGCCGCGAAACTGATCGAGCATCTGAACGAAGAGTCCCCTGCCTCACCTGTCCTCCCCCCTGCGCCGTCCCCGACCCCGCCGGTGCCGCCGAAGTCGGGTCGGCTGTGGGGTCTGCTCTCCCGGAAGGACCGGGGGCGGCCGATCCAGGAGGGTTGAGCCGCTCAGCTTCCGGCCGACGGCTCCGGGATCGCGATACCGAACGCCGTCCGCGCCTCATCGAGGCCGTGCTCGACCAGAAGTCGCTGGGCCTCTGCCTGGGTCACACCGAGGCGCTCGGCAAGATCTGCCGTCCCGCTCGACAGCGCGTGCTCGGCGGTCAGGACCCGGCGCTCCGCCTCCTTCCGCGCCATGTCGAGCGGCGAGAGCTTGTCGCCGTGGACGACCCGGTGGAGAGCCAGCGTGGTGAGCAGGCGAGGCCACGCCGAGACGGCGGTCACATCGACCGGTTTGGTGAAGCTGGCCCGGCGTGACTGCTCGAATTCGTGGAGCTCGCCGTCCCCTTCGGCACCGAGGAAGTCAGATCGCTGGGAGAGGCGGACCGAGAGTTCGAGTCCGAACGTGGAGAAAGGCGGCTTGTCCAGCTCGATCGCCAGCTCGCGCTCGAGCTCGTGAAAATCATCGGAGTCGGAGGCCGTGATCAGATGGAGCACCACTGGCGGGCGACCGACGCGTCCCTCTCCGATGTCTAGATAGTCCGGAAGATCCTCGGGGGGCTCGACGACGACGCTCTCGACCGCCCCAGCCGGTGCGCGCCGAGGGCGCTCCAGCGTCCAGCGTTCAAGCAGACGCGAGATCTCCTTCCCGGCCTTCAGGCTCCGCAGTTGGAGGATCGTCTCCCCCTCCCTCAGCTGGTCCTCCCGCCCCAGCCCCCTCTCGAAGGCCTTGCTCTCCCAGTCGGCTTGGAAGGCCGGAAGGATCTGCTGCTCGAAGATCTCGATGAAGGACTCGTTTAGCTCAAGCCCTCGACCCTTTCGGCCCATCGCCTCCGCCTGTGCCGCCACGGTCCCGATGCCTGAGAACGGATCGAAGACCACATCACCCTTGTCGGTCGTCAGCTCGAGGCAGCGCGCAACGAGCTCCTGCGGGAACGGGCAGAAGTGAAGGCGCTCGGAGTGCGCCCACATCCCCTGCGTTGGGATCGGTATCCGCCAGATGTTCGCGGGACGTTTTCCGAGAGGGTGGTAGCGCTCCGGCCAACCCGACAGCCACTCCGCGGCAGAACCATGCCGGTCTGCCAGACGGAAGGGCCGATGCTTGAACTCCTGGCTCTTGGTGAGGAGCAGGACGTACTCGATCAGGTTTCGAAGTTTCCCCTGACCCGAGTAGGGAAGGGTCTTGTTCTTTTTCCAGATCACCACCTCCTGGAGCCGCCAGCCGACTGATCGGGCGACATCGGCGATCTGAAAGGGGAGCGGGACGAGCTCCCCGAGCCCGCCGGTCCTCGCGGGCTCGCGGAAGGTGTCGGCGACCAGCCAGAGAACCCCGGTCGGCTTGGCCAGCTCGTGGCAGGCCGCGAGGATCTGCCTCAGGTCGCCCAGGTAGCCGTCGATGTCTTGACCCTGGCCGAGCTCGGCCGTGGCATCCGCGTCGTAGCGCTTCAGGTTGAAATAGGGTGGCGAGGTCAGGAAGCAGTCGACGGACTCCGGCTCGATCCCGATGCTCGCCAGTTCCCGGGCATCCCCCTGTCGGACCAGCCTGTCGCTCACACGGTTGAAGCTAGCAGCGTGCGGCGCGGAATTGGGGATGATCGGCGGGGCCGTCGGAGCTACAATCGTCGTCCGCTTCTCCGGATTCACGAAATCGCTGGAAATTATGCATTTTGCCGACATAACGCCCGATGTCTCGCTGCTCGCCAAGGTCGGGCAGTCGGGTCATTCGGTCGCCGAGGCGGTCGCCGAGCTGGTCGACAACGCGATCGATGCTGCTCCTGAGGGGGGTCGGATCGAGGTCGAGATCGAGTATTCGACGAAGGAGGGCTGGATCGAGATCCGCGACGACGGCTCGGGGATGAACCGTGCCGCTCTTGCCGATGCGCTTGTGCTCGGTCTCTCGGGGAAGACGGACGGTGAGATCGGCCGGTTCGGCCTCGGTCTGAAGACCGCTTGCACGAGTCTCGGGTCGCGATTTCAGATCATCACGACGACCGATGACAGCAAGGTCGATTGGATCGCCGACTATGACGAAGAGGAGTTCTTGAGCAGCGGGGAATGGATGCTGCCGATCAGCCGTCAGAAATCCACCCGGGTCCGCGGGACCCGGATCCGGATCTACTCCTCGCGCATCTACTCGGGCCTTAGCCAATCGCTCCTGCGCAACCTCGGCTCGACCTTCCGCCATTTCATCGACGACGACGTCCTGCATCTGTCGCTCAACGGTGAGACCGTGGAGGCGGTCCATCAGGAGGTGGACCAGGAATCGGTCCTGCCGCTCGAGGGATCAGTCCTCGGCCATCAGGTCCGCGGCTGGGTGGGTCTCCTCGTCACCTCCTCGCAGCGTGGCTGGTACGGGTTCTCCCTCGTCCGGAACCGACGGGTGATCCGCCGCCACGAGAAGCTCGGCTTCCGCAGTCACCCGTCGACCGCCCGGGTGGTCGGAGAGCTCCACCTCGACGATCTTCCCGTGAACAACCTGAAGACCGACTTCATTCGCGAGACCGAGACCTGGCACGCACTGGAGCGCTGGGTGAGCGAGCAGATCGAGCCCGTCCTGGCCGTCTCACGGTCCCTCGCCCACGCCGGGACGTTCGACTCCGGCGCCCGAGCGGCCATCGCCGAGGAGCGGGAGCGGATCCTGGCGGCATTGGGTCCGAGCGAGGCGCACCTCATGCCTCCCCGCCGACCCCACTCGGCATCGAGCTCCGGGGCCGTGAACATCGTCCTCGGGACGATGCACATGGTCCACTATTTCGAGGCGGCTGGCTCCTCGGCCCCGCACTGTCGCGAGGAGGCAATGGCCCGGGTCGACGACCCCGATCTCCTGGTCGTCTCCACCAACACCGACCATCCCGCGATGACCGCCTCGGATCCCTCGATCATCGCCTGTCACAACCTCGCCGAGGTCGCGACCCTGCGCATGGCCGACCCCGTCGACTTCATCCCCCGCAAGGGCCAACTCCTGTCGCTACTGCTCGAGCAGAAGCCCGTCCGCCGAGCACTTCGGTTATCGCTCAAGGTCGGTCGGGCCGCGCCAACCGAGGCGATCAGGGAGCTCTCGGCCGCGGGTTGAGGGCCCGGACCTCCGACAGTCGCTAGCCGTCGGCCTCATCGCCGGTGCCTTCCACCTCGAAGCGCACCTCGATCGGTTTGTCGACCCTCAGGATCCCCGAGAGGGCAAGACCCTGTGAGCGCCGCGCCTCGAGCATCCGGGCCGGGTCCGCGATGATCCGGACCACGGTGTCATAGCCCTCCTCGAGCCCGGCGACGACCGCCAGAAAGAAGCTCTTGCCCTGCTCCACGGCCCGCCGGTACTCGTTCGGGGTGAGGATGACCTGATCCACCATCGCGCCCGCCGTACTCTTGATCTCGAAGAACCTGTCCGTCCGGTCGAGAGCATCCGCGCCGATCCCCCTGAGATGTTGGAAGTCTCGAAGGTCCGAGAGCTCTCCGTTGATCGCCTGGTTCAACGCCAGGAGCGCAAGTTGCTGCAGGTCCTCCGAGGAGTAGGCCTTCGGGGCGCCTCGAGGCGCCGGCGACGCAGACTCGATCCGCCGGCCTGCGGGTGGGTCCTTGAGCCCACCGCCTCTGCGTCGTCTCACTCGTCTGCCGGTCCCGGTCGGTCGCTCGACGGAGGCGACCCGGAGCGATTCCGGCGACTTCAGGCGGCGGACCACGCGGGCGGCGGGCCTGCCGATCGACGAGGGTTTCCGGGGTCTGTCCCTGCCTCCGCCGCCGGAGCTCCTCTTCGGCGACCTCTGCCGCGAGCTCGTCGCCTGTCTGTAGAGATCGTCGATGTCGGCGGTGTCCCCGTCCTCGGCGAGCGTGACCCTGTCGTGGCGCTCGACGGCCTGGGCCTCCGTCCACGCCGCGGCCCACGCCATGGCGACCTTGTGGCGATCCGCCGGCGGGAAGAGCGAGGCGATCGCCCGCCCGCCAGATACCCTCGCCCCTAGCTCCTCAGACGTCGCGCACGACAATCTCGGCGGTCGTCTTCCCAGGTGGGCCCGCGCCGGGAATCTGACCGGACGCCTCCCGGGGAGGTCCAGCCGGAGAACCAGCGGCCCCGACGGCAGCGCGACCTCGACCTCGGCGAGCTCATCCCAGGACAGCGCCAGTCGCCGATAGAGCTCGCGGTCGTTCCGGGCCAGATCGTCCCGTAGGGCCGCGACGGCGTCGGCAACCGTCTCGCGGTAGGGCTCCCCCGCCCCGACATCGGCGTCGTCGATGTCCGGCTCGAAGCGGTCCTCCTCCAGCGGTACGACATCGAGGTGCCCGACGAAGGTCGGGATCGTCGCCAGGGACAGCGGGGGCCTCCAGAGCGGGATCCTTCCAGCCAGGGCCTCGGCTCCCGCGTCGTCCTCGACCACGAAGAGAGGCCGCTTCCTCGTCCAGGTCGATCCCGTCCACAACGGGATCGAGACGACCGACGAGATCGTCCTGGCATTTGCTCCCTCGAGTATCGAGTCGAGATGCCCATAGACGTTGCAGAGAACCTCCTCGTCGGACGGGCCGGGGGCGCCGTCCCTGGCGATCTCCTCGAGGACCGCGACACATGCCCCGACGTCGGGGACGGGGACATTGAGGAGGCGCCACAGACGCTCGGCCCGGGTCGGCTCAGGGACCGACGCCCTGCGCACACCGAATATAGGACGGCCCCGGAAGACCTCACGGGGTCGATGCCACCCTCCCCCGGCGAAGATCAGCCCCGCGTGTCGCGGGTCGCCGCCGAAGCGGGCCCGCACTCGCCGCACGCTGACGTCGCCAACCATGTCCTCGGGTTCGGCGTCGACCCGCCTGATCGCCGCGGCCAGCGCCAGATACCGGACGGCGAGGCTCGCCGTGTCAGGGTCGGCCCCGTCGTCGTGGATCGCCTTCAGCTGATCGATGACCTCGCTCACCCGTGGATCGGTGGCGACGCCGAGGGCACGGACGGCCGGTGACGCCGCGAGCCGCTCGTCAATGTCGGCGGCGTAGAGCTTGAAGTCCTTGCCGTACATCGCCTCGGTCGCCGGGGTCCTCACCACCAGCTCCCGCGGGGTGGCGGATCCGGCGTCCCCGGTGTTCAGCCAGGCCGTGTCGGCCGCCACGGCCAGCCAGCTCGCCGGCATCCGGGCGTGCACTACCCAGCCGTAGTCAGACACCACGGCCTGCGCCTCACCCTTGTCCTCGTAGAGTCGGCCCCACTCACGATCGAGCGTCGCGAGCAGCGCCCGCGAGCGAACCGACCGGCGGCGCCTCGACCGGTCCTTGCGGATGTCCTCGACCACGCTGGCCAGATCCTCGGAGAACCGGTCGCCGCGGCTATGGGTGACGTGGGCGCCGTCAAGCGCCGCCAGCTGGCTGTCGGTGAGACGCCCGAAATCGATCGGATTGGCCGGATCGCGGTAGACATACTCAACCTCCTCGGGAGACCAGATGTGTGGGGCGACCTCGGCCCCCAACAGGCGGAAGAGCCGTGCGGGACCCGGGATCCGCCCCCTGCCCGATCCTCTCCGGAGCGCGGTCGCATAGCGGGCCGCCACGAATCGCGGGCCGGGAGCGTGCATTGCCGCCGCGGTCCATCCGTCCTGGCGGTCCTCGAGGGTTTTCGGCAGATAGGAGGCCGCCGGCACCACCTGCTGCTTGATCTGCCTCCCCCGCTCCCACCGGAATCCGTCCACGGTGACGGCGGCCCCGATCAGCGGACCGAGCTCGGTCCGCTCGGACTCGCTCATCGTCATCAACGCGCTCCGCAGGTCGATCAGATCCTCGTCGGCCAACGGGATCGGGTCGGCGCCGCTTTCGCCACGCCGCGAGAGGGCCCGCAGCGTTTGTCCGTCGTCGGTCGCCTCAACGAGCGCCCCGTCCGCCTCGAGCCATCGCAGTACGGCCGCCGCCTCCGGGCTCCTCGACAGGTAGGCCGGATGGATGACCCGGGCCAGCCCCAGCCTGTGGGCCAAGGAGCTCCGCTTAGCCCGCCGCACCAGGACCTCGCCCTCGTCGCCGGAGACCGTAGGGGTCGCACGGCTGCCGTCCTCGAGCACGACGGATCGAAGTTCACCGAGCTCCTCCGCGTCCCCCGCCCCGATCGCCACCCGTGCGAGACGGATGAACCAATTGACGCTCCGCTCGCCCAGCTCCCTCTCCTCAAGGCGCAACAACTCCAACGCGTCGGAGGGCTCCAGCTCCACGCCAGACCCGAGGTCGGCGAGAAGATCGCGCCACCGTCCGGCCCTGTCGCGATGGGATCTCGGCAGCGGCACACCGGGGAACCCCACCAGCCGAAGGTCATCCTCGGTGAGCAACCGCTCGAGTGCCTTCCCCTCATAGACGAGGTCCCCGACCGGCACTCTGTCTCCCTCGATCACGAAAGCAAGGCCCCGGAAGGCGCGGCGCTGGATGTTCTCGACCGCCTCTGCCAGCAGACCGTGAAGCCAAACCTCAGACACCCCCTCGATGTCGGCCAGCAGCGGGACGCCGGCCCACCCCGAGGACGGGGCGGCCTCGAAGCGCCCGCGCGCGATCGCGACCACCGCCTCGACGACCCGACCCAGGAGCCACTGGTTCCACTCGCCCCGCTGGATCCCCGTCCGTGGAGTGTCCACGTCGAACTGCGCGTTGAGACTGAACGGCCACCGGACATCGGTGCCCAGCGGCAGCCCGGCGAAGATCCGTCCTTGCTCGTCCTGGTGTCGCGGCACCGCGATCCCGATCGGGGTCGTCGCGCCGGCTAGCTTCTGGCGCCGCTTGGGGGCGCTCCTGGGAACGGAGCGATCGACGACATAGCGGTCCCAGATCCGACCGTCCGGGCTTCTCAGCTCCAGGTGCTCACAATGCGAACACGACCTTCCGAGGCTTAGATCGGTGTGAGACCTCCGTCCCGCCCGGAGCGACAGGACAACGCTTGGACTCGCCGCCCTGCTGCCCGCCAGCGAGACGGTCCGCACGCTGTCGAGGAAGAGGAGCGAGCTGACGTCGAGACCCTCCAGCCATGCCTTGAACCCTCGGCCGTCGAAGCCCGGCCCGAGCTCCAGTTCGAGAAGGGTCTCCCCGCCTGGGCCGTCGAACAGCGGGGTCGACAGGCGTGCGGGCTCACACACTGCGAGTTCGCTGCTCGTGAGTGACATGCCGACGTGGTAGGGACCGCTGTGGACCCGGAGCGTCGATCCCAGCGCGCGAAGGGTCTTCAGGCCGATGCCGAAGCGGCCCTTCTGGAACGGATCCTCACCCTTCGTCGACACGAACGCCAGAGACATGGCGATGACGTCCGGGAGCCGGACCGGGGCCCCGTCGTGGATGAAGCAGAGCGTTCTCCGGCCCTGCCTCGTCCGCAGGGCGAGTCGCAGCTCGGTGGCCCCCACGTCGTCGGCGTTCTGGAGAACCTCGACGACACCGTGGAAGGGCTCGACGTCTAACTGCTCGGCGCCCCGGGCGGCTCCATCGAGCACATCGCGATAGATACCCGGCGTGTCCTCGGTCTGAAGGCGCGAGAACTCCCCGATCGCCGCCTCGGCGAAGGTCGGATGGAGAGGGTCCTCGACTTTCGCCGTGACGCCGTCGAGCCAGAGCGCCCCGGCGGCGGAGCGCCCCGCTGCCGCGAACTCCTCTGTCCCCGGCTCCGCCACCGTCACCGACCTTTCCCCCTCACCCGAGGAAGACCGACTCGGCGTGCCAGGCCAGCGCGTCGACGGAGGGCGCATCGCCCGGATCGCAAGGGGTGGCGAGGGGTCGACCGGCGAGCGTTGGATATGCGGACCCGGCCCCGAACTCCTGCTCCAGGCGCTCGCTCACCATCAGTCGGCGATCGCGGCCCACGGAGAGGTAGCCGAGGTCGAAGAGCCGATGTAGATCGCGCCGAAGGAGAAGGCCGTTGTCCAGGTCGTGGGTGCCACCCTCCGACCACGGCTTTATGTGGGCGCCCTCGAGGGCCGGCAGCGAGTGCTCCCCGGTGACGCAACATGCGCCGTCGTAGACGTCCGCGATCGCCAGTCGAAATGACCCTTGACCCAGTCGGGGGAGGATGCGTTGTTCTCTCCCGTAGCGGGCACCTGCGGATCCCGTGTCGGCCCTGGCCTCTTCGACCGGCGGCGCCTGCTCCAGGCAGCGCTCCCAGAGATCCCCTGCTTCCGGCGCACCCAGATCGACCACCGAGCCGGAGATGTTCTGTGGGTTGAAGCTCTCCGGCACGGGAAGGAGGTGATCGTCAGTGAAGAACACGCAGCCGACGAGGGCGATGCAGCCGAGCCGGTGCGACCGGTCGATGTCGCGCTTTACGACGGCCGACAGCCGTTGGAGCAGCGCCCGTTCTCCGTCGACCCCGTTGGCGGCCCCGAACACCTCCCATGCCCTCCAGACCGGCAACCGGTCGTAGCGGCCGAAGAGGCCGAAGCCCCCGATCATGCCGACGGGAGACTTGACGCGGAAGAAGAACGGCTCGCCCGGGCGCAGCGCAGCGAAACCTCGACCACTCGGGCGCCAGAAGTTGACCTCGCCCGAGTCCGGGCGATGGCGCTGGAATCGCCACCAGCTCTCGTCGGTATGGCCGATATAGCCGTTCATCAGCGCCGCCTCCGGGCAGGTCGGCGCCCCTGCGAGCACCGGTCGTGTCGGGAGCGATCATCCCCCGGCGGACCCGCCGTCCGCCTTCATCCCGCCGGCACCTTTCTACCACCCATTCCGCCGGGAGGGAAGATTCTGAAAACGGATTCGGGCGAGGGACATGACGGGTAGGCGGGCCAGCGGGTCGGGCGACCTCCTGGGAATCGTCCAGGCACTCGTCGCCAGAAGTGCTTGAAACGGGACTAATCGGATCGAATCACCGCCTATACGGGCAACCCAAGCGTCGAAAATTCGCCGCCCCCAGCGCCCGATAACCCCCTCTTATGGAGACTGGAGGAGTGCCCGCGAAGTGGGGCTTGGCGCGGCCGGATTCAGCTCCGCGATGTAGGGCAGGTTCCGGTAGCGCTGAGCGTAGTCCAGCCCATAGCCGACGACGAACCGGTCGGGAATTCGAAAGCCGAAGTACCGGGGTTCCTCCCGAGCGCAACCGCGCGAAGGCTTCAAGAGCAGGGAGCAGGCCTCCAGGGAGGCTGGTTCCCGCGCGGCCAGTTCGCGCATCAGGTACTGCAGGGTGAGCCCGGACTCGACAATGTCCTCGACCACCAAGATGTCGCTTCCAGCGAGCGGAACGTCGACGTCGGAGACAAGGCGAACTACGCCGGACGAGCTGGTGGCCGATCCGTAGCTCGATGCGGTGAGGAAGCTCACCTCGCACTCAACCGTCAGATGGCGCAGCAAATCGGCGACGAACACCACCGCCCCCTTGAGGACCGCGACCAAGTGCAGGTTTCGCCCGCGGTAGTCCCGGCTCAGCTCGAGGCCGAGCTCGGCGACCCTCCTGCTGATCTCATCCGAGGTTAGGACCGTGCTGCCGATCGTCCCGCTGAGGCTGTCCAGGCTCGGTGGGATCTACATCACCCCTTCGAAGGGAACGCCAGCGAGGCGAAATAGCCTTTGGGAGCGGGCAGAGCGTGCAGAGACCAGCCGGCGCCACCCCCAATCGTGTCGTCAGTGTCGAGCCGGCCGCAAATGCCGCTGCCCCGGGCCTTCAGGAGCGCCTCCTTCCTGGTCCAAACAGCGGCCAAAAGCGCACCGCGGGACGACTCTGCCGCCTCTTGGATGAGCTGTCGCTCGGCCGGATGAAGCGCAGGCGCAACGGAGGAGCACAGCGCCTCAGAGGCCTCGAACTCGATGTCCACACCAATGGGACGACGCCCTACCGCCAAGGCCACGGCGTCGCGAGAATGGGCCAGCGAGAAATGCCAATCCGGCGCCTGTGCGAGAACCGGCCGGCCGTGAGGACCGCAGCACGTCGGGCACGGCCGCCGCCGGTACTCGATTGCCGCAGCATCGACTCCCGTGGCCAACGCCAGAACCTGGCGCAGCAGAACATGAGCCGCACCGTAGACGTGTGCCCGATCCGCAAGCCGAATCGAGCTCATGCGACTCGTCTCCTCAGGGCTCAGGCAGGAGAAGTCCCACTCTGGCCCGACTCTGGCCGTCAGGATGAGCGGCACATCGATCGCGCGCGCCTGATGGAGTTCGACCACGCCGCGCCACTCAGTAAATCGGCGAACCGGGCGTTGCCTCGGCCGCGAGCCTCAGCGGCAATGCTTGCGCCTCGCCTGACGGGGACGCTGGATGCCTGGCGCCCAAAACCAGAACATCTGACGGCAGGCCGGCGACCTCCTTGCTCCCGAGGTTCACACAGACGGCGAGGTTGCAGCCAACCAGCTCCTCCTCCGGGAGAAGGGCAAGCTGACCCACCGACGTACGCCTGCCCAAGGGACCAACGTCGATCGACATCTGCCGCACCGGAGGAACGCTCCCCTGCACCAGGGGCGCCGCAAGCACACGCCCCACACGAAGGTCGATGTTCTGGAATTTGCCGAACGTCACCTTCTGCTTCTGCGCGGGTACGGACGGCTCCACCGGATTACCCACGCTCATGCCACTCCCTCCGCGGCCGCAAGTCGCCGCTTCTCGCTGCGATGCGCCATATACCAACCGACATATCTGGCAATCGACCCAGGCGGCAGCGCACAGGCCATCGCTCCATCTCCCAATACGTCCTCGACATGGGCCGTCGAGAAATACTTCTCGTCAGCCATGTAGGAGCCGTAGAACGTCATCTGGTCGTCGACCTTCTGGTCGATAAGCGTGAACTCGTCGCTGTTCGTGACGAATAGCGGCGGAACCATACCGAGGACATCCATGGCACCGGCCCAGCAGTCCTCGAGTCGCGGAGGAGTGCTGTTAGCCAGATGGAACACGCCCTCCGCGCCGGCCTCGGAGATGCCCACAGCCGCTCTGGCGACGTAGTCGACCGGGACGAAGTTAACTGGCGTGTCACCGTCGGCGAGCAAACGGAGCGGCCGGTACTTGAGCAGATCGCCCAGCGACTGCCGCACCAGCTCGCGAGCGCGCTGGAGGTTCCGGACGAATCCGTACAAGCCGCTGAACGTCGTCGCCCGCAACGTCTCGCTGTGGCCGATCACGATGCTCGGCCGGAAGATCCTCGTGACGTTGAAGCCGGCGTCCGCCACGACGCGCTCGGCCTGCATCTTCGTTCGCTCGTAATGGTTGTTGGCCGTCGTCTCGGCATCGGCCGGGAGGTACTCCTCGGCGATTACACCTCGGCGGTCACCCGCCACATAGGCGGTGCTCACGTAGTTGAACTCCCCACACCCCGCCGCTGCCGCAAGGTCGACGACGTTCTGCGTCCCCCCGACGTTGTGCCGGGAAATCTCCTCCGCCCGCTTGTCCTCGAACGCGAGGGACGCCGCCACGTGCCAGACGGACGCCAGCGGAGGGATGTCCACCGCTTGGACGCCGGCAAGGGGCTCGGTGATGTCGCCGACGAGCGGATGGCAACGGCGCAACTGCTCGTCGTCGATCTCCATCCCGTACATCTCGGCGCTCGCCCGTAGCGCCGCCTCCAGGCGAGCATCGGCAGGCATGCCTTCGGCTTCTCGGACCAGGCAGAGGATCTCCACATCGGTAGTGGAGAGCAATTCGACAGCAATCGCTCCACCGATGAATCCCGTAACTCCGGTCAACAGAACTGTGCGCGACGATCGATTCATTGAATCTCCCTGGGTTTCGATAGGTAGATCTGGAATAAGGCATGAAGGGTCAGCGCTTCGAACTCAGGCACCTCATCGAACGGCGCCTGACGCAAGTCCTCGACGCGACGGAGCAGCGCGATCATCTGAATCGAGTCCAGCGCCACTTCGGTGGCGAGGTTGACGTCGGCCGCAAGTCCCGAAGCTTCGACGCCGAGCTCCTCCTGCAGGAACCGCCGGATCTCTGCCGCAAACGCCTCCTCCGTGAGCACCGTCGCCACCCCCTACACCCCCGACGGGCTGGCTGGCCGCGACTCGCGGTTCCAGTGCTCGAGCACCGCACGCCGATCCAGCTTGTCCTGGCCGGTGCGCGGAAGCGGCTCGCGCGTGATGATTACGCGACTCGGCGCCCGCTGCGAGCCGAGGTGGTCGATGAGGAGCCGGCGGATCTGCTGCGGATCGCCCTCGACCGCCGAGTCAAGGCGGACCAACGCTCCGATGTCCTCGTGGTCGCCTTCCGTGAGCGGGACGCCCGCGGCCTCCACGACCTCCGGTATCCCCAGCGCGGCATCCTCCACCTCGTTCAGGTAGATCGCGAAGCCGCCCTTCATCACGACATCCTTGCTGCGACCTGCGATCGAGTAGATGCCGCGGGAGTCCCGGCGGACGATGTCGCCGGTCCGAAGCCACCGGCCGCGGAAGGCGGCGCGGGTCGCGTCCGGATTGCCGAAGTAGTAGTCGAAGACCGTAGGTCCGGCGAGCTCCAGCTCTCCTTCGCCTTCGCCCTTGACGACCGAACCGGCACTGTCGATCAGACGCGCCTGCAACAGCACCGGCACCCCGATCTGGTTCGTAGCTACGCCTTCATGGTCGAGGTGCCCGAAGAAGATGGCGCACATCGCCTCTGAGATTCCATAGCAGTTCAGGAGCGGAAGACCGAAACGCTCATGGAACCGCCTCTGGAGCCGGCTCGACACCGGCGCGCTGCCGGTCAAGCAGAGGGGGCCGTCACCGTTGCCGCTGCGATCGGCCGCAAGCTGGTTCACCAGCTCGACGAGGGCGGGAACGAGGTACATCTGATCGATCGCATGTTCCTCGATGCGGCGCCAATAGTCCTTTGCCGTACGCATCGTCAACTCGGGAAGGACCACGACGGCAGCATCTGCGAAGACCGCCCACGTGTAGTGCATGTTCAGGGTTCCGGAGCCGGACAGTCGCGCGCTGCAGGCGATCCGCTGCGGCGCGACCCCGTGGAGAGCGGTGGTGGCCGCCACCGAGGCGTGCATCGTCAGCGCCAGCTTGTCGTGGGTGAAGGGGATCCCCTTCGGGTCTCCGGTGCTCCCCGACGTGTAGCCGAGCATCGCCGTGCCGTCCGGCAGTTCGTGGACGAACGGTCCTGAACGCGAGATCTTCGTGACCTCGGCTGCGCCCTGGAAGTCGATGCCGAAGTCCGCCTCGGAATGGGTCACTACATTCTGCGCAAGCGTCCGTCCCCACATCGGGTCGACGAGCACGACGGCGCAGTCCAGCCGCCACAACGCGAGCAGCCCGGGCACGAGGTCTGCGTGGTCGTAGAGGGTGACAGCGCACCGGGACCCGGGACCGATGCCGGCGGCCTGATAACGCCTCGCGAGATCGTCACTTCGATTCGCGATATCCGACCACGTCAGCCGGGTACCGGCAAGGTCGCCCCTATCGAAGACAAGCGCATCTGCATCTGGCCGTTCGGCAGCTGCGACGAGGTACCGCGCCGTGATATCGCGCTGCTCACCCGGAAATATCATGGTTCACACCACACCCTCGGAGCAATCGTCAAGGTCGGCGAAGAATGCGAGTAACAGTTCTTCGAACTGATCCGTCGCCTCGAAGAACGGCAGATGCCCACAATCCTCGAACACCTCGGCGCGTCCATTCGGCATCAATTCCGCCAGCGCACGAAGTGACACAGGGCCGATGGAGAAATCGTCGTCCCCCGCCAGCAGCAGCGACGGCGCGCTGATCGCGCTCAGCAGCTCCGGATCGGAGCCACTGTTGAGCGACTCGGCCAGGTTCGCTTTTAGTTGCGCCGGGGAGTTGACCGCCAGGAAGCGCTCCCGCAACGCCACATAGGCACTGGTCCCTCCCAGCGCCTGAGCGCGGTCCCCGAACACGAGCGGATACATCGTGTCGAACAGGTTCCGCGGGCCGCCGAGTTCCAGCGCTTTTAGCCACGACTTGGTGATCATGTCCCGGCGCGTCGAGCCGAGCGGGCTGAACGGCGGCCCGATCAGCACAAGGCTCGAGACGCGCTCCGGGTAGCGGGCCGCGAAATCGCGGCAGATGACGGTAGAGATCGAGGTCCCCACGAGGTGGGTACGGGTGATCTCCAGCCCATCGAGGAGGGATGCGAGATCGTCCGCGTGCTGTGGGAATCCTGATGCCGCGCCCGTTGACGCTCCTTGGTTGCGCAGGTCGTAAGTGAGGAGACGATGGTGGTCTCGCAACCGTCGCGTGAAGTTCCGCCAAGCGGTGCTCACCACGTAGATCGAGGAGACGAACGTGACCGGCGGCCCCTCACCCTCCACTTCGAAGTAGAGCTCGCAGTCCTGGTCCACCTTGTGACGGTGAACGTCCTCCTTGTAGCTGATGTCAAGCGTCTCGATGGCCGGCAACTGCTCGCGGCTGGCGCTTGAGCTCATCATTCTCCCCTCTCCTCGTAATGTGACATGAAAGCTTTCTCCGCGTTACTCAAAGCGGACCTCGCGACGCCGACTAAGAACGAACTTCGCGTGAAGGCGCGCGAGGGGTCTCGGCGCCCACCAGTTGTACTTACCCATGAACTGCATCAGTGCCGGCGCGAGGAAGATGCGGATGACGGTCGCGTCGACGATGGCGACCAATGCCAGCCCGAGACCGAACATCTTCATCGACGAGACTCCGGAGGTCGAGATCGCGAGGAAGACAACCGCCATCAGCACCGCTGCGGCGGTGAATATGCCCGCGCTCTTCGCGACGCCGCGCGCGATCGCGAGCGTGGCATCCTCGGGGCCCTTCGCCGACGCCAACCACTGCTCGCGGACGCGAGACAGCAGGAACACCTCGTAATCCATTGAGATGCCAAACGCCAGGCAGAACATCAGCGGCGGCATGTTCGCGTTGATCGTCCCGGTCGGCGTCACCCCCAGAAGACCTGACAAGTGGCCGTCCTGGAACAGCCACACCATCGCGCCGAAGGTCGCGGTCAGCGAGAACAGGTTCAGTACGACCGCCTTGATCGGTAGCACGACGCTCCCCGTGAAGATGAACAGCAGTATGAAGGCAGCGCCTGCGACCAAGCCCAAGGCGATTGGCGTGCGCGCCTTCAGCTCGTCGAGGGCGTCCTCGTAGACGGATGCCGTCCCTCCGAACACAGCGGGCGAAGGCGCCGGCACGCTCTTCAGTGCCGAGACAATCTCGCCGGCTTCGTCGGACATCGGACCGACGCGAGTGTTCACAATCACGTAAGTACCCGAGTCGTTCGACATCGGCTTCGCATCACGCACGGCCAAGCGCCCGTGCGCGTAGACACCTCTCGACGCGGTGACGGATTCGACCCCGCGCACGGAGGACAGGGATTTTGCATAAGCGGCGGTGGAGCCGTGATAATCAGGGAGCGCGATCGCGGTTCCACCCGTGAGGCCGGGACCGAATGCGCGGTCGAGCGACTGTCCAACCGAGTAGCTGGGCGCGCTCTCAGGCAGAACGCGATAGTCCGGATACGCGAACTTCGCGTGCAGGAACGGCAGGAGCAGGATTCCCAGGAAGAGCATGCTTAGCGTGGCGGCCATCAGCGGCCGGCGCATCACATGCATCTCCAGCCGGAACCAGGACTCCTCTTTTCTCCTAGCGTCCTCGGCGATCCCGACGCGTGGTCTGTCACTGCCGCGCGACCACAGACGCAGCGGCACGTCGAGGCGCTTGCCGAGGAGCTTGAACGCCGCGGGCAAGAGCAGGAAGGCAGCAAGCGCCGAGGCAAAGACGACCGCGACGCCGGCGTAGGCGAAGGACCGAAGGAAGTAGGGCCGGAAGACGATGAGAGCCGCCAGAGCGCTGGCGACGATGAGGGCCGAGAAGAGCACCGTCCTGCCCGCAGTCGCCATCGTGATGCGAATGGCCTCCTCAACGCTCCTGCCGTTGCCGAGCTCCTCGCGGTAGCGAGCCACGATGAAGAGGCTGTAGTCGATCGCCAGCGCAAGTCCCAGCCCGGTCGTCATGCTCAGCGCAAAGATCGACACGTCGGTGAACAGCGTGACCAGCTGCAGGACCGCGAGCGTCACCACGAGCGAGAACGCTCCGATCGCGACCGGGAGCAGGGCCGAGATCAGGTTTCGGAACACCAGCAGCAGGAGGAGGAGCGTGATGGGAAGTGCGATCAGCTCGGCGATCTTGAGGTCGTGGGCGATCTGAGTAGCGATGTCCTCGAATTCCGCGGCCGGGCCACCCGTTGCGACCTTTAAGTCGCCCATCTCATCCGGCAGCGACTTTCGAATCAAGGCCGCCGAATCTTGGATCGCGGTGTCGTCGCCGCGGAGATCGACGGCGACGATTCCCACTCGACCGTCAGCCGAGCGAAGTTGGCTCGCGGCCGGGCCGTCGAGCCACGATCTGGCGGCGCCCACGTCTGGACGCCGACGAATCTCGGCGACGAGCGAACGGACGCGGGCGGTGTTCGCCCGGCTGCCGAGATCACCTCTCGCCGCCGTCACCACGACCAAGAAGTTGGGGCTCGCTCCCGGAAAGTGCTCGTGGACGTAGCTATTCGCCGCTTCGACCTGTGCGGACGCGTAGCCCCCCGACTTAAGCTTCGATTCGACCGGTGCACCGACTACAGCGCAGACCGCCAACACCAGCAATCCCACGACGAGCACCAGCCGTGGGCGTCGCACGGGCAGCGACAGACGTTGGCGCATCGATTCCTCGGCAGACTTCGTCATCTCGCGCCCACTGACTGTCCGTCGCACAGCTCGGCATCGTGTCCCGAGCCCTCAAACTCACCGAGGATCTCCGTCGCGATCCGGTTCGCCTGCACCATCAGCGGCGCTTCAGGGCCCGGCCTCGCCGACGAGGCCGTCAGCCACTCGAGTCCCTCGAGTGGCGGCCCGAAGCAGTAGAGGTCGGCAGAAGCGGTTCCGTCGGATGCCACGACCCTGAAGCTGCGGGGGTCGACCTCGACGGCGCCGGTCTCGAGGACCCGCCGACCAGACGACGTCATCCGATATGGGCGGCAGGCGCCCACGCGCAGGAGGTCGGCGAGCAGAGGGTCGGCGCTGCGGCGGACGTCAGGGCTCGGCAGGTAGCACTCCACGAGCGTCGTGGCGTGTCTACGCGAGCCCGCCACGGCGGCGGATTCGGTGAAGAAGGCGCTGCGCTGCGGATCGAAGCTCGCGCCGGAGCCGGGTCCGACGAACTCGACGACGCCGGCCCGAGCAAGCGCGAGCAGCTCTTCGACCCGCCCTGCGGGCGGACCGGAGCCGAGCATGTTGTTGATTCCGTCGTACCAGCGGACCACGTCCCGCTCGTACGAAGCGCCGTCGATCCCGCCGAACGAGACGATCTCGCGGACGACCGAGCGGGTCTCCCGCACAGCGACCGCAAGCGCCTTCATCGGGTCTGCCGCACCGGCGCGTGACCGGGCGAGGTCGTCTTCGAGGAATCCGCGGATCCACGCGCTGAACTCCACCCGTGACGCGAACAGATCGCCATGCGCCGGCTCGAGCAGCTTGGTCCAGTCGAGGATCTGGATCGTTCGGTTCCATCGCTCGGCAACCTGAGCCCCCACCGTTAAATCATCGAAACCGGAGGCATCGAAGAGCTCCGCAAGGACGGCCCGATCGTCAGCCGTGACCGCTTGAGCCGAGTAGAAGGCCCACGCGAACTCCTTTCGCAGTTGCGGCCAGAGATCTCCGCGGAAGTCGACTCCCGACGGCTTCTGCTCCCGGCGCAGGCGGCGCGCGAGCGCCCGGTCGACATACCGCAAGTTGTGCCGGGGCACGGAATCGGACTGCCCCGCCACGCCGGCTCGGAAAGGAACGCCGGACCTCGACGCGGCCAGTAGACGCGGCTCACGCCCGGAGGGCCGGTAGACCAGGGTGCCCCGCTCACGCCCGAAGCAGCCGCCCCGCTCCGAAGTTAGAAGCGCTACGTAGTCGAAGAAGGTGAGCCCCATCCCGACCAGGAGCACGGCCTCACCCGGGGCGATCTCCGAAAGTCCCGCCTCCGCCGCCGGCATCGATCGGAAGTACTTCAACCCGCACCGATCGGCGGCGGCGGCGAGCGCCTTCGACTCCGCACTGGGCACAGAGTCGTAGTGCCCCACCGCCAGCACGACGGAGTCCGTTTCAAGTCGCTCCCCTCCCTCGAGCTCGACCGCGTACTCACAGATTCCGACCGGCCTTACCCCTACCGCCTTGGCCCGGAACTCCTGAAGATGCACGTTTGGGGGGGCCTGGGAAACCGTCCGCTGGAAGGCCCAGCGAAGGTAGTGTCCGTGCAATGCGCGGCTAGGGTACGACCACGGCTGGATCGCCTGCGCCTCGAAGCGGATGCCCGCCGGCAGGTCGTCACAGCCGTACGTCCCGAGATCACGGGACCACGCGTAGTGCGTCGGCCCTCCGCCGCTCCCGGCTCCCAGGCACTTGAGTGCCTCGTCCGGGAACGCCGTCACATCCGACGCCGTGCTGTTCATCAGAAGCACGTCGGGCTGCTCGCGCGCCCAAACTCGACCGGGACCGGGCTCGAACGGGTCGACCACATAGATCGCCAGCTCGAGATTCGCAAGCCGTCTCGCGCCCGTGCATAGGCGCTCGAGAACGGCAGCACCGCGTGGTCCGCATCCGATGATGGCAACCCTCTTGCGGTTCACGATCACGCTCGCTTTCGGTCCATCAGAGCGAAGACAAAACATTGGCCCAAGCGGTTCTGCCGCGAGCCCAGAACCCGAACCCCGCAATCGGCCATCAACTTGCTCACCTGGTCCTGGCCAAATGACTGGGATACGAAACCGCGGTCGCCGCGGAACCTGACACCACCGTACGGGGCGGTCTCCCAGCTCAAGCCCTCGATTCCGCACGCCGCGTAGTACTCATCGCGTATCATCGTCGTCGAGTCCTCGGAGTTGAACACTGAGACGACCCCGAATCGGTTGTCGCCGCGAAGCTCACTGACGACGGCCGCCGGATCGCTCAGATTTCCGAGCAGGTTGAACGGAAAGACGAACAGTGGCCTCAGGCCGGAGACCTCGTGGAGCCACGCATGCGGTCTGGTGACGTCGCCGACGAATGCGTTCGCCTGTCCCGCAATCCCTTCCCGCGCGATCTTGTCCCGCAGCGCCGCAACCGCGGTCGAGCTCAGATCGACGCCGAAGTACAAGACCTGCGACATGCGCGCAACCTGAAGCAGCCGACCATCATAGCAACCCAGCTCAACGAGCGAGTCGCACTCGAATTGCCGGAGTGCTTGGGAGACCACCAGAGCCTCCTGCTGGAGAAAGCACAGAAGCTCATTCGGAAAGTTGGCGGCACGCATGATGGCGTCAGACTCGGCAGCCTCCGCATAGAAAGGCCGGCTGAAACTGTCAGCAGTCTCCGGCTGGTTTTCCTGTTGAAGCGCCATCAAGACGATTTCCGGGACTGGTCCCCGGCCCCAGCGTCCGGCTGCAGCCTCAGCCGCATCTGCGGCCATTCCTCGGCCAAAATGGCGTAGACGATCGTGGTTCTCCAGGAGCCATCTCGCCGCCGAGCGTGCTCGCGCAGCGCGCCTTCCTCCGTGGCACCGAGTGAGAGAACGGCTCGCCGAGATCGTACGTTCTCGTTGTCGACGTTAAATTCGGCGCGCCTCGCTCCGAGAACATTGAATGCGTAATCGAGCAGCAACAGCTTCGACTCGCGGTTGAAGCCGGAGCCGCGCACGGCTTTCGCCAGCCAGGTGTAGCCGATAGTCAGCCGTGCATGGGCTTCATTCATGTTGTAAAGCGAAGTCGTTCCGACGATGCGATCCGTAAGCGTGTCGATCTGCGTCAGAACCTGGCGCCCACACGCGAGATCGTGGGCGACCGTGCGCTCGGACGGCGGCTCGGACTCAAGCCCATATGGGAAGTAGCGCAAGGTCTCGTCGTCGTCATGGGCTTCGCTCAGCCCCTCGACGTCTGACGGCCTCAGCGGACGAATCAGGACCCGGCGACCCCTGAGCGTAGGTGGGTTCAGCCAATTCCTCTCGTTCATGAGGAAACCCCCAGAAGGGAACCGCGGCGCATGGCACTGCCGCCTCCGTCCAGCCGCAGACGGGCTGCAAGGTCCCGCGCCACGGCGCGTGCCTGTAGAGCGGACTGATAGAGGGAAGAGGAGTAAAGGAACGAGCCACGGGTCGCGTAGCCGATCGCGTACAGGTGCGTCGGCATGCCGGTGCGTGCGGGCACCCGACAGTTCGTAGTCACCTTGATACCGCCGAACTCCTCAGACATGGCGGTTCCCGACTGGACGAGTTGCGCCTCGAACGCGGTTTGGCTGGCGTTGGTCGCATCGCCGGTGCCGTCGATGACCATGTCGTACCTCCCTTGCTCACCGACTAGGTGCCAGGTCCTGCCGGCGCGCGCCAACGTCCCTTTCTTCGAAGCGAGCTGTCCCTCGGCGAAAGCAAGCCGCAGGCGTCCGGCCATCGACAGCGGGATCGGGGCGGTGACCGCCTGCAAGAGGCGGAAGTAGCGCCCATGAAACGCTTTGCGGTCCTGTGGCGAGAACCCGCACCAATGAATCGGAAGATCGCGGTTTGCAATCGAAACCGACAGGCTTTGGATGCGGGCGTCTGCCGGGCCGTGTGGAGTGTTGTTCTGAATGGGGTCCGCGCCGCTCCGGATGCGAGTGACATACCGCGCCAAGTCGGTCTTGGTCACGCCGTACGCATCCAGCTCGGCGTGAAACCTTCGACGCAGTTCGGCCAGGGTGGCCCCCTCCGGACTACGCCGGGGCGGCAAGGTCAACTCCAGGTCCTCGGCAAGATCGGTGCGAGTGTCGGGCAGGATGCCGGTGCGAGACACAAGCTCGACGGCCGTGGTCGGGCATGATTCGAGAATTGCCAGCGCACTGTCGATCGCCGTCAAGCCGGCTCCGCGGATGGCCACGCGGTCACATCCGCTGACTCGCCCGACCAGATCCCGAAGCGGGTAGGGCGTCAACATTCCGGTGTCACGCTCGTACTGCTCTGCTCTTGGTAAGCCGTGCCCGGTGCAGAGAATCGCAAAGTCAACGGCGATCTCGCCATGCGCGGTTGCGAGCACTACCCGCTTCGCGTCCTGCCGGATGGAGCGGACATGCGCCGCGACCATCTCGACGGGTTCCCCGATTTGCTCGAGCCACCGGTCGCAGACTTCTTTGAAGCGCTCCTCGAGGTATTTCCGGTAGAACGAGCGCGGGTAGTAAACGGTCTGAGAGCCACCCGTCGCCGGCCGCCAATTCGCCTGCGCCCAGCGGATGAAATCGTCTGGGTCGTCGTTCAGCACCGACATGTATTTGGCCTGTCGGTTCACGAGCGCACAATCGAGGTCGTCGTCGTAGACGGTGCCTGCTCCGCGGCTCCCGGCTCCCTCGACGACGACGATTCGTACGCGAGCGCGGCCGACGCACGCGAGCAGCTCGTACAGCAGCGCCGTGCTCGCCGCGCCGGCGCCGATCACGCCGATCGTTCTCTGTTCCACAGTTCCCTCATCTCGCTTCTATATGAGCAGTGCCTCGCGAGTCCGAGACATCAGCTCGCCCAGCTCCGCCTCCTCTGCCGCCGTGGCGCGTCCGGAACTTCGATGGTCGGCGGCTCGGTCGAGCGCAGCCAACAATTCTGCAATCGAGAACCCGTCAGGACGAGCCAGCGAGGCAAGAACGCCCGAGAAGATCTCGCCCGCTCGCGTATCGGGCGCGCGCTCGCCCGCCGGCACATCGACGGCGTCTGCCCACCACTGCTCGGGCGCGCCGATGGCGTCCATGCGGAAGTCGACCTCGCTGAACTCCGGCGACTGCCGAGCGAGACCGGCCCGCACGACGGGGACCGGCTGATCGCCGTTGAGATCCGCCGCCCAGAGTGCGTTGTCTCGACTCGATGACATCTTGCGCCCGCGAACGCGAAGAAAGCGATTCCCCTTCAAGGCCACCGGAAGCAGCGTGTCCAGTCCGAGGATCCGGGACAGCAGCGGGAATAGAGCGGCGTAGTAGTAGCTGTTGTCCACCCCGAAGTAGTAGACGACCGATAGCTCGTCCCCCTGCTCTTCGAGCGCCACTCTCACCTGATCGATCGTCGCCCCCTCCGGCACCCCGATGAGCCGGGCCAGTGAATACAGATGCGCGAAGAAGATCTCGATCCATGGATTCAGCACGCGTCCGGGAGACACTGGGTATCCGTAGGTACTGCGGAACGTCACCGTCACGCAGTGCGGGCGAAGGTTCTGCACGAAAGCCTGAACGAATGGGCTGTCGCACGCCACTTCGGCGATCCAGGACTGGAGCCATTCTACGTCGAGGTCGCCGACGGACAGCTGGTTCGGCTGGCCATCCGAAATCTCGCTGAAGGCGGAGCCTCCGGCGACCTCGTCGGAGGCTCGCAGGAGGTCCTCGAGCAGCAGAGGGGTTCCGCAGGCCTCGCAGACGTTTGCGGCCGCGCGCTGGAGGCAGTGCGGACACGTCCCGGACACAAATGCCTCCACTGCGGAGTACCGGCTGTCCCCCCCTACATACTCCCGGCCGATCTGGATCGCCGCGCTTCGAAACAACGCGTCCAGGCACGACTCGAGATATTGCGCGTACGTCTCGCTGGTGTTGTCGACTCCGCCGTCGAAGAGCACTCCGATCGACTCGAAGTCCGCCCGAATCCTCGCTTCCATGTCATCCCGGAACTCCTCGACGTCGCGGTCCATCTCAGCCGCCTTCTTCGCGACGTAGGTCTGGAAGGTGTCGATGTGCGAGAGATGCACGCACTCACCCCCGACGAGGCCAACGAGGCGGCGGTGCAGGTCAGCGCGCAGATACGGCCCGGCTGCGTGCCCAAGATGAAGACCCCCATTGGGGGTGGGCGGGGGCGTGAAGAGGACCGTTGTCCGGGACCGGACTCGGCTCACGCTTCACTCCACCAGAAGCTGAAGAGCCGGAATGCCTCGTCGCCCACATTCGTGACTTCGTGGAGCAGTTCCGGTTCAAGCACAACGACGTCGCCCTCGTGCAGTCGCTGCCGCTCCCCTTCCACCCAGACCTCAGCCTCGCCATTAATGAGATACAGAAACTCGGTTACAGGATGCTTGTGCCTTTCAATTCCCTCACCCGGGCGGATGATTGACACCGCCGACCCCAACTTGGTGGCCTTCGGGCCGGTTCTGGCCAAAAGGTCGGTAAATCGCCGGATCATGACGGTGTACTCGGGCTTGTAGCTGTCAGCGGTCTGCGGCTCAAACAACATGCTCTCTCCCTACTTCGGTCTCAGTTGCAGATTCGGCTACATATGAGTGCTCCCGTCGGGCTTTCCGCGGCCCCATACCGCGTGACCTAGCACTCCCCCCGCACCGAGCAAGCAGCCTTGCTTAAGCTTCTTTAAGCACTCTATAGATCTAAATAAATACCCGCTTGTTAATTACTACAGGTCGTCACCTAGAAGGGCGGAAGGACCATGAGCCTGCTCATCGCACCGATCGTCATCACGCCGACGAAGGCGCTGACCCCGAGTCACGTCAAGGGACTGCTTTGGCTAGACGTCCTTATTCGTAGTACCGCTCTTGTCGACGAGGTCACCTGCCTTTGGAACCTGCGCCCATACAACGTGACGGCCCAAACGCTGGAGTACTGGGAGTACCTGGACCGCACCATTGGACCGAGTGTCGACTATTCGGACTGGGGTGAGCTTGAACTCAGCAAACCCTATGTAGAGATGCATGCGCGCGGCGCCCAAGGCTCCTTCGGCGCGCTGAAGCCCTACAAAGAAGCAGTCGAGCGAGAGGGATATCTGCACCCCGCGTCCAGACGTCTACTTGAGATCTGGAGTGGCCATTTAAGTCGCCTGGCGATCCAGGATCATGGACTAACTCGGAATGACCCGCCCGGGCTCTCGATCGAGGAGGTAATGGAATCACTGGAGCGGCACTCCCTCTGTCTCGATCACCGCAAGTACGGCGGCCCTGCCTACCTCGACGGCACCAGCGAGGGCCTGCCGTTGCGACAGGGCATCACCCCGGAAGGTCACGCCAACTATCTCCTTTGCGTGCTCCGCGAGCTGCTGCCAATGCTGCCCGAACACGATCGGGTCCTGCTCGTGCACGATAAGGAGATCGAGGCCGACTATGTCCTACTGGAACGCACCCTGGCCGAGTTCGGCACCGAGGTCTCACGGCTCTCGATCGGACGAGTGCCGATCGACGGCAAGGTTCGGTCGAGCCGCTTCGGGGGTTGGGAGCGCTACATGGTCGACGCTATGTACGAGGCCGCGACCGCCGAGTTCGACCCAGCCGAGTTCCGCCTGGCGATGCGGCTCTACTTCATCGCCGTGCTCTCCCGCGACTCCGCACAGCCGCTGCGGCTAGAGGTGCTGCACAAGCAGATGAGGCGCGCTCGGAAGCTTCTGGCAAGCAAGGAGGGCAATACTGATGCCGACGAGCTGCGCACCTTCGTGGCCGGGAAGCAGGTCGATGGCGGCCACGTCGACCCCTACCGCCTCACCGCATCCCTTTTCGAGAAGCACCAGCCGGTTCCGCGCCAGGCATTATTAGACGCTGTTTTCGCTCAGACCGATTGAAGGTCCGCCAGCGCCCGCACCTCCTCCGGCAGGAGCCCGACCAGCGCCTCCATCGTCTCCTCCGGGGACAACCCGTCGCCGCAGATTCGATATACGGAGACGTCGCAATGCTCAGCTAGAAGGTCGAGCGCGTGCTCGTACATCCCCCGCAACGCTTCGAGAATCGCCGGGTCCTCGTGGAGCTCCGAAGAAGCCGCTTCGCGGACGGCGGCGCGGCGCATCGTCTCGACCGGCTCGACGTCGAGCAGCACGATCGTGTCGGGCGGGGAGGTCGCGTAGCGGCGGCCGAACTCAGCCAGGATCTCCGCCGGACCGGCGTCAAAGGCCCGGTCAAGGTCCAGCGCCAGGTCCCAAAAGTCGGCCTCGCCGCCGAGATGCCGCTCAAGGCGCTGCTGCCAGGCGATCGTCGCCTCGAGCGCTTCCGGCGAGGGAAGATGACCGAGCAGCAGCGGCTCCAGGATTTCGCGGTCGAGGGGTTCGGGGGCGAGGCTCTTATAGATGGTGCCGTAGGCCAGCGTGTCGACGAGAGCGTGGCGGTCACTGACCACGCAGCGCGGCCGGAAAGCCTCGATCATCCCCCGCTCGACCGCTCCGTACAGCGTCATCTGCAGGTAGAGCATCGTCACCTTGAGACCGAAGGCGCCGATCTCGTCGGCGACCAGTGAGACTTCACGCATCTGGCGGGAGAGCTGCTGCAAGGGAGCATTGGGGTTCTCGTGGAAGCTGGGCGAATGAACGGTGACCACGTCCCCCTCGGCCCCGAGCTGGCGTCGCAGGTGAGCGATCGTCGTCGTCTTGCCCGAGCCGTCGATCCCGACCAGGGCGATGCGGTGGGGCTCGCTCATGAGACCAGCCGCTCCCAGCCGGCCGGGTCGCGCCAGAAGACCCGGTCCTTGACCTGCGGAGGCCGGTTCCCTTCCTGGACCCGTCGCTCCCACTCCTGCTGGAAAGCACCCGCCGCGACAAGCCGCACTTGGGGCGAGCGCAACGCCGCTTTCGTACGGGCCTGTCGATAGTCCGGTGACTCCTCGCTGAGGGCGCGGTCGAGGCGTGAGGCGAAGTCTTCGGCCGTCACGTCGCCGCCGACCGCAAGCTCTACCGCAACCTCGTACCGCGGCGGCTGCGTGCGCTCGTCGGGCCGCGCGGTGGCATTGACAATTGAACAACGGATCCCCTCGCAGGCGCGCCCGAGTGCGCGCACCAGCTGCGACTCGCGCAGCCGCTCTCCGGCAGCCGAAACGGTGGTGTTGCGGCCCGCGTACTCGACCCGCGGCACGTCTTCGACGAAGCCCCTGACCCGAACCACGTCGCCGACCGCGTAGCGGTAGAAGCCGCCGGGGTGGGTGAGTAGGACGTGGTACTCCTCCCCATCCTCGAGCTCGTCGAAGAGCAGCGTCGTCGAGTCCGGCCGGACCTCCTCGGCCGCAGGGACAAACTCGTAGAAGACTCCGGAGACGACCAACGGACCGGCGGTCGGATGACCGTCGATCGGGATCCCGATCGGCCCCTCGGAGGCCGCGACGGGAGCCGGGTGGACCGAGACCTCGTCGCCGAAGTTCTCGAGGACCTGCGGTAGGTAAAGCGAGGCGAGGCCCGCGTTCCAGCAGACGACCAGCTCCAGCCGCGGCCAGAGGTCGCGCGGCAGCAGCGTCCCTCTTGCCTCGGCCAGGCACCGCAGCTCGACAGCGCGCTCGGGAGCGGGCGGCCGCCGCACGGTGTCGCCCAGCCGCCCGGTGGCGACATCATCGACCAGCCGCGACCACCAGCGGTCGAGCAGGCGCGGCAGAGCAGCTACCTGCGCCGGGTTTATCCCGACCAGGCAGCGGACGTCATGCTCGGCGGCGATCCGCAGCCGATGGTAGAGCCGTTCGAAGGTGTCGGTGCGGAGCAGGTCCTCAGGCAGCGCCCCCCAAGGCCCGGTCGTCCCGGGCTCGCGCATCTGCTCTCCCACTTTCGAGAAATCGAGCTGGCTGGCGCCGATATGCGCCTTGCCGTCCGCGGTTGCCCCAGTCGGTGCCCCGGGGTCGTGCTTGAGGCTGAAGACGGCGTCGTCGCGGTCGATCAGATCGGCATGGCCATCGGCGATGCCGGCGTAGGTCGCGTAGAGGAACGGCATGAAGCAGTCACGGGCGAATCCCGTCGTGATCGGGATCTTCTTAGGCGTGCCGGTGCTGCCGCTGCTGGTGAAGTAGAGCAGCGGCTCCTCCGCGGTCAGCACGTTCGGACTGCCGGCGGCGGCCCGCTCGATCCAGGGGGCGTAGTCGTCGTAGCTGCCGATCGGAACCGCGGCGCGGAAGTCGTCGATGCCGCGCACCCGCTCGAAGCCGTGCCGTTGGCCGAACTCGGTGCCGGAGTTGTCGCCGACAGCCGCGTCCAACACGCGTCGCTGCCATTCGCCGGCGTCGGCGAGCGACGCCAGCAGGCGCTGTCGGTGCTCCTCGACCGTGTTCAGATACTCCTGCGCTGAGACCCCGGCACTCACCTCGGCAACCCCTCTGCGGAGAGCGCGGCATAGCGCCGCAGTCGTTCCTTCCCGTCGCCTTCGACCGCCACCCGAGTACAGGCGAAGGGTCCTGTCGAGTCGCCGATCCGCTCGACGTGCCGCAGCTCCAGTTGCATGTCGGGTACGAGCAGTCCGGCGATAGTCGCCTCACAGACGAGGTGGTTGAGATGGATCAGGTAGTCGGCCATCCCGATGCCCGCGGTGTCGACGTACAACTGGCGCCCGCCGGCAGCGCTGTGGTCCCCGAGCAGGACCCGGTCAGGAAGCGGCGGCAATACCGGCGCCTCGAAGGACCTGAGCAGGAGTCGCAGGCCCCTGAGCGAGTCGCCATCAGCTGGACCGAACCAGCCCGCCGATCCGTCGGCGGCGAGCTGCCGCGCGGGGTATCGGGCGGCGATCCGCAGCGGGTCGCCGGCGAGAAAGACGGTGCGGGTGAAAGCTTCGAGCCAGGAGTCCGCGAGCGTCGGCTTGAGATCAGCGGCGAACTGGATCGCGCCGGCTACGTAGCGGGCGACATCAACCTGACGCACGACGACGAACGCCGTCAGGTCTCTTGCTCCCTCAGCGGCGCCGAGGGAGCGCAGCCGAGCCTCGAGCTCGTCGCGCAACCGCTCTTGGGCGATCGCGGTCATCCCCGCCCCTCCTGCACCGCCGGCTCGCGATCCGGACCGGTGGCTACCCCTCGCTCAGACTCCTCGATCTCAGCTAAACGGTTGCTAGTCCGTGCCAGACGATCGAGGAAGCCGTACTCGCGGTGGACATGGCCCATCATGTAGAGCTGCAATCGCGTGACCTCGAAGTCACGCAGTGCCAGTTGGTAACCGAGCCGCCACTGCTCCAGGTCGAGCGCGGTCTCAGCCGCCTCTTCGAGTGCGACACGGTGGGTCTCGAGATGCCGCTCGACCTCCGCCCCGGTCGCATCGGGACCGAGCGTGAAGGCGAGCAGCTCGGCGAGATCGCGCTGGGGCAGGTGCAGCGTCGCCAGCTCCCAGTCGTAGGCAACCAGGCGCCCATCGATGGCCCGCAGCGCCAGATTGCGCGGATTAAAGTCGTTGTGGACAAGCGCCAGCGGCTGCTCTTCGATCGACGGCCACCACTGGTCAATCTCGGCAATCGCCTGGGCCAGCCGGACGCCGGTGCGCTCATCGATCCACTCGGGGAAGAGGCGTGCGTTGTGCTCGAGCAGCGCCTCCCAGAGCGGCTGCATCTCGGCCATCTTCGCGGCGGTCAAGTAGCGACCAAGCCAGCCCTCGGCGAGCAGCTCCTGCGGCCGGCCGAGCCAGATCGCATGCACACCGGCGATTCCCGTCAGCGCCGCGTCGATCATCTCCGCGTCCCATACCCCGGGTCGCTCGGCCGCGTCGAGGCCGAGCGCCGTCGCTTCCTCAAGCCGCTCCATGACTATGACGTAGGCCTCGCGGCGAGGGTCCTCGTGGATGCCGTAGACACGCGGGCTGACTTCCCGTAGCCGCGGGTCGGACAGGCGGTATATCGCCAGCTCACGGGTGTGGGTGTCCTTTGCCCCGGTCCACTCGCGCCAGCGCGTGTACTCGCGGGCGAGGTCGCCGCCGCAGAGCGAGGCGGCCTTGCTGCCGGCGATAATGATCTCCTCGTCGAGCGGCTTCACCTTGGCGACGACGTCAATTGCTCGCTCCCCGTCGGCACCCACGTGCTTGCACCGCAGGGCGTAGAGCCCAACGAGCTTGTCCTCGACCTCGCGGCCGACGGCCTCGGAGATGATGCTGCCGCCCCCCTCGCCCTCGAGCGGTGCCGCAGCAACGATCTCCAGGTCGGGAGCGCCGAGCGTGTGGGCGAGCAACGGTCGAGCCACTTCCGAGCCGAGCTCGGCGAGACTGAGGCCGCGGACCGGCCGGTTGCGCCCGAGACGCTCGTGGGCGTCGGCGAACTGGCCGCCGACAACCGCCGCCCCGGTCGAGAGGTCGAGGGCGAGGGCGAAGCCGCAGATGATCTCCGCCAACTTCAGCGCGCCCCCGTCGCCCTGGCAACCGAGCACGCCCAGCAGCTCCGCCTGGTCGGGCAGGGCGGTGCCGCCACCGACCGTGCCGACGACCAGGCTCGGCAGCGTCATCGAAGCGTAGAGGCCGGTCCGGGTCGCCTCGACGAAGGAGATCGCCGCCCCCGACTCGTGCACGCAGCCGATGTCCTGCCCGGTCGCCGCGAACATCGCGGCGATCACGTTCGCAGCGTTGATGCTGTGCCCGATCATCCCAACCTGAAGACCGCCGGCGACGCCGAGGTGGTGCCCGTACTCCATCGCCTCCGGCGTCGACTTGAGCACGTCACGAATCACCTCGCGGGTGAGGAAGCACTCCGCCGTTACCCGGGTACCGCGGCCGCCGAGAAAGTTGGCGAAGGTCGCCTTCTTGTCGCCGCTGGCGTTGCCCTCAATCGCGAAGTAGCGGACCGAGAGGCCGGGAACGCGCGTGACCGCCTCGTTGATCCAGCGAGTCGCCTGCCAGGTGGCGACGGTCGTCATGTTCTGCCCGGCCGCGTCGCCGGTTTCGAAGACGAACCGCAGGTAGACCAGGTTCCCCATCTGCAATGGCTCGACCGCGACCAGCTGAGCATGATTGGAGACGGTGCGCACCTGACCCCGCAGCTCCTCTAGCTGATCTTTTATCCAGCGAACGAAGCGCGAGGCTGCGGGGAGGTCGTCGAAAGCGTAGACGGGGGCCCGGACCATGCGCTGGCTCACCGCTCGCGCCTGCATCCCCCCGCTGCGGCTGACCGCCACCGCGCCGCGCGAGGTCGAGGCGACCAGGGTGCCCTCGGTGGTTGCGAGAGGAGCGACGACGTGGCCACGCGCCCGCTCGCCGGTGAACAGAAGCGGCCCGGCCAAGCCGACCGGCAGCTCGACGGCGCCGACGAAGTTCTCGAGGTTCCCCGAGAGCGCTGACGCCTGCAGTCGGGTGCTCTCCAGTGTCGCCAGCTCGGCGCCGGCGTGGGCTCGCAGCCACGCGAGCCGCTCGCGGCGCGCCTCCTCGGTGTAGTGGCCGCGGCCGGGAACGGGTCCGGGACCCTCTCCCTCTTCCAACTTCAGCATCTCCATCCGCCCCCCCTCCTCGCGTTCGTCATCAAGGCACCTGCGTCTGTCCCTCGGGCTCGATCAGCACTGGTGCGATCTCGGTTGCCCGCACCCGTCCCAGGCCGACGCCGACCAATGCCGCCGCGACCGAGATCGCCGCCAGCAGGGTCCAGGCGCGCTGGTAGTCGGCGAGGGGAGCGCTGGCGGCGCTCCCGACCACGGCGACGACCGCCGCCACGCCGATCGCAGCGCCGAGCTGGCGGAACATCGCGTTCATCGCGCTGCCGACGCCGAAGCGGTTCGGTGCGAGGGTCATCACCGCGGCGCTGCCGAGCGCCGGGTAGGCGAGGCCTGCTCCGACCCCCGTAGTGAGCGCTCCGGGCAGCCAACGCCCCAGCAGATCGGCTTCGGGGCCGAGCGCAGTCGCAAACCAGGTCGCGCCGGCGGCGAACAACAGGGCTCCCGGAACGGCGACTAAGCGCTGTCCGTGACGCTCGGCGAGGTGGCCTCCGATCGTCGCCGAGACCGCCATCGCAACCGGCGCCGGCGTCAGCGCCAGGCCGACCATCGTCGGCGCATACCCCCAGAACCCGCTGAGAAAGAAGACGTTGACGAGGATGATCCCGTAGCCGGCCGCCGAGAAGACCAGCGTGCCGATGTTGCCGACCGCGACCGCCCGATCCTCGAACAGCTTCAGGTCGACAACCGGCGCCGGGTGTCGGCGGCAGAGCTGCAGGAAGACAAAGAGCAGCATTGCCGCCAGGACCAGCGAGCCGATGATCATGGCGCTGTCCCACCCCCAGCGGTTCCCCTCGACCACCGCCAGTACCAGGAAACCAACCGCCCCGGCGATCAGGGCACTGCCGGTGAGATCGGGCAGCGGCTGCTCGCTCAGCTCCGCCTCATCGAGCAGGCGGAGGCCGCCGAGCAGGCAGGCGATGCCGATCGGCAGGTTGACGAGGAAGATCAGCTGCCAGTTTCCCGCTTCGGTCAGCAGCCCGCCCAGGGTCGGCCCGATGCCCGCCGAGACCGCCGCAGCCGCCGCCCACAGTCCGGCGCTGCGCGCCCTCTCGCCGAGCGGGAACTCGGCCAGGACCAGTGCCAGGGAGCTGGGGATCATCGCGGCGCCGGCGACCGCCTGCAGCAGGCGAGCCGCGATCAGCGCCTCGGCGGTAGGCGCCGCGGCGCAAGCCAGCGAGGTGAGCGTGAACCCGAGCAAGCTGCCGAGAAAGAGACGCCGCCGCCCGACGATGTCGGCCAGCCGTCCGGCCGGCACGAGCAGCGCCGCGAAGACGATGTTGTAGCCGTTGAGCACCCAGGAGAGGCTCGAGCGCGAGGTGTCCGAAAAGCCTTCCTCGATGGCTGGGAACGCCACGCTGACAATCGTCACGTCGAGGAAGACCATCAAGGCACCCCCGACCGAGATCGCGAAGACCTGCCAGCGCCGGCTCATGAGAGGCAAGCGGCCATAGACAGCTGATCTCTGTTTACTTGAGAGTTCATTGGGTAATAGAGGTTACTTTTTCATAAAACGTGGGGGTCTTCGGCCCTCGGTAGTCGACGTGCATCCGTGGGCCACGGTGCTTAGCGCCCTCGCCCTTTTTCTGGTCGCGCTTGCGATCGGAGGCTCCCTCCCGAATCTGTTGAGCTTCGGGCGCGCCTTCGACGACCCGAGCTCAGAGTCCTCACTCGCACGGAGCCGAGTCGAGCAGGCGTCCGGGGCCGCCTTCGCCGGCGGAATCGTCGCCATCGTCGACGCCCCGCCCGGCAGCCACCGGGTGCGTCGCGTGGCGGCCGTCCTTCGGGCCGACAAAAATGTCGCTCGGGTCGCCGCTCCCTCGCCCGGCGAAACCTCGCCGGCCATCTCGCGGGATGGCCGGGCCACGCTGATCACGGCCTCACTGCGCGCGAGCGTCATCCCGGAAACGGCGGTCGAGGACATCGTCGAGAGGTTGGAGGGAATGCCGGGGGTGAAGCTCGGCGGCAGCGACGTGGCTCGCGCGCAGATCGCCGAACAGGCGACCGAGGATCTGGCCCGCGCCGAGCTACTCGCCTTTCCGATCCTGGCGCTGCTTTCCCTGCTGATCTTCCGCGGCGTTGCCGCGCTTCTCCCCCTGGCGATCGCCGGGCTGACCATCCCGGTCACCTTCATGCTGTTGCGGGGAGTCAACGAGATCGTCGGGATCTCGCCCTTCGCCCTCAATCTCGTCGTCGGCCTCGGACTGGGCCTCGCCGTCGACTACAGCCTGTTCTTGGTCTGGCGACTGCGAGAGGAGCTCGCCGAGAGCCCCGACCTGGGCCGCGCCGTGCGAGTCACCGTTGCCACGGCCGGGCGCACGGTGAGCTGGAGCGCGGCAACGGTCGCCCTCGCCCTGCTCTGCCTGACTGTGTTCCCGCAGCGCTTCCTGATCTCGATGGGGATCGGCGGCGCGCTCGTCGCCGTCGTTGCCGCACTCGCTTCGCTGGTCGTCCTACCGGCAGCGTTCGTCCTGATGGGCAGGCGGCTCGGCCGTGTGCGGCCGAAGCCGGCCGAGGAGGGCGGCTGGTATCGGCTGGCGAAAGTCCTGATGCGCCGTCCCGGCCTCGTCGCTTTAGCCACCGCCACGGTGATGCTTGTGATGGCGGCGCCGGCACTCCGTACCGCTTGGAGCGGCATCGATGCCAACGTCCTACCACCCGAGAAGAGCGCCCGGGCGGTGACCGAGCGCATAGCCCGCGACTTTCCGGCCGCCGATCTCGATCCGGTGAGCGTCATCGTCTCCGCGCCCTCCGCCGGCCCCGAGGGGGTCCGGCGATTCGCGGCGAGCTTGGCGCGATTGCCAGACGCAACCGGCGTCTCACCGCCACGGCCACTGGGGAGTGCCTGGCAGATCGACGTTCACGTCGGGGGAGAAGCGAGCGACCCCGCTGCGCAACGACTGGTGGGCGAAGCTCGCGGCCTTCCCAGCTCTCACCCGGTTGCGATTGGAGGGGCGGCTGCCGAGTTCCACGACCTACGGGCGGCGATCTCGCGAACGCTGCCGCTGGCCGCGGCGCTCCTCGTGCTGTCGACGCTGACGGTCCTCTGGCTGATGACGGGATCGGTTCTGCTGCCGCTGAAGATGCTGATGATGAACCTGCTGACGACCGCGACGGCGACGGGTCTGCTCGTACTGATCTTCCAAGACGGCAATCTGACCGGGCTGCTCGACTTCCAAAGTACCGGCGGCCTCGAGCAGACCGACTTCGTCGTTTTCGTCACGCTCGTCTTCGCCCTCTCGACTGACTACGGCGTTTTCCTGCTGACCCGCATCCAGGAACAACGTGACGCTGGACTACCCAACGACGAGGCGGTGGCAATCGGACTTCAACGCACCGGCGGCATCGTCACCGCAGCGGCCGCTTTGCTGGCGGTAGCGCTGGCGGCGCTGGCTACCTCACAGGTCATCTTCCTGAAGGAGCTCGGAATCGGCGCCGCCTGCGCGGTCCTCCTCGATGCCTGGATCGTGCGCGGGGTCCTCGTGCCTTCCCTGATGGGATTACTCGGGGACTGGAACTGGTGGTCACCTCCATTCCTGCAGAGACTGCGTGCCCACATCGTCTCGAGTGCTAACCGAAAATCACTCCCAGCTCCGGCACGGTCGCACGCGCGGTGATCTCACGGATGACGTGACCGATCGGCTAGTCGGTTACTACAGGTGCCTTAAAGGAAGGTAAGCGTGACAGCCACGCCCGATAAGCGGCCTTATGGAAACCGGCCGAGGGGCGGTTACCTCGGCGGTCGGCCGAGGTGCCTGTCGCCGGGCCGGGCGTCTACGCCTCAACCGGAGCGGGTGCAGCTGGGGCCGGGGCAGCCTCGGGGACGAGCGTGGTGTCGGCTGGGTCGGTACAGGCGAGCTCGGGGTCTGCGATTAGTTGGCCGATCCGCACCACCAATACCCGCTCATGGGCCTTCATCGGCCGGTGGTCGATCTCGGCCCAGAGATGGTCGACGTGGTCAGGAACGACGACCACTCGCCGCAGGTCCGGCAGCGGGAAGCTGACATCGGCGAGGCGGCTTCCAGTGGTGGCGACCGATCGCCGTGGCGCTGCCACCCGCGTAGCAATAAGCGCCCTGATCTCGGGCAAGACCGCGATGAAGTCGCGACGGTGGCCTTTGTCCTGGGTGAAGTCGGCCACCTTCCAGCCACCCTTGACTAGCGCTCGCCTTGCCTGGCGATCAAAGCTGCGGCTGGCGAAGCGGCTGGCGAACGACCAAGCGCTGTCAAGGAACTCCTCGCGCTCTTCATTGTCAAGCTCGCCGAGTCGAGTCTGGAGATCGCTTCCAAGAAGCTCCTTGCAGAGGGCAGCCTCCGGCGGAGTCAGCAGGCCATTCGGAGGCAGCAAGTCAACGATGTACTCCTCAGCAATCTCGCTCCTCTCGTCGAGTAGCGCGACGGCGACGAAGCGCAGCCGTTCCCGCAGCAAATTCGAGACCTTCGCCATCGCTTTGCGGTTGCTCGACGGCCATTCCGGAGGCGTGCCGTCGGCCCCATCCTCCTCATAGGTGAGCTGGCCGATCGTGAGCTGTGCCTCCTTTGCCTGTAGCTCCAGTTTGATCCCGAAGGCGTCGACATTGGAGATCCTGTCGCCGAGGGAGAGAAATGCCTTTGGGTAGGCGAGCGCGAGGACCGCGATCGCCCCCGCCAGCAGTGCGCTGACGGTGGTGCCGTCAGGGTTGGCACCATCGATGATCTGCCAGGCGATCAGGCCAGCCGCGCAGAGCAGCAAGATGGACGCGACGAGACGCACGCTCTGCTTCGCCCGCCCGGTCGGCTCACCCCGCAGGCGTGCCTCCGGCTCGTCTCGTAAGGTCTCTTCGAGAGGTACCTGCGCTTCCTCCATCGCCTCGGGAGAGTTCCATAGAAGAAAAACCGCGCTGTTGGGAAGAAGCTGAATCAGGTGGCAGAGCGCGTCACCGCCCTGGAACCCCCTCGGCACACCGAGCAATTGTCCGCCGGGGCCAACGCCCGATAAGAGGCGTTACGTCGACTTAGAAGGTCTGCGCCTCGCCGATAACCAGACCGATCGGAGTCAATCCTCTGGACCAGTGAGCTGTGCCAGCTCTTTGCCGAGGTCACGCCCCGCCAAGAAGCTTCTCTTGCGCCGGCGCACGTCCTCTGGGCGCTTTGCCACTACCGGTGGCGAGAGCGCAATGAAGCTTTCGGCAACGTCCCTCACGCGGGCGAACTCTCCCGCCCGGATCGCCTCCAAGGGCCGGGTGTAATCCAAGCCGCGGTTGCGTGAGCGAAACCAGGCCCCGATCAGCTTCGGGTCCACGGCTTCGGCTCTCAGCAGACGCTCGGCGATTGCGCGCAGATCGTCGTATCCGGAAGGCCGGTCATGGCTGTCAGCCTTCTTCCAGTTGCGAATGGTCTGCTCACTGACAGAAGCAGCAAAGGCAATCTCCCTCACCTTGAGTCCAATGATGTCTTGGAGGGCGGCAATTTGCATGGGCCGTGGGGCCTCAGGGGCAAGTGCGTCGTGCAGGTCCATCTCTCGGACGGCGTCGCCCGACGCGGGTCGATCGCTCGGAGTTCGAGCCACATCAGCCATATTCGAGGTCATTTTTGGGTCTCCTTTTGGGCCAAGGCGCGTAGCACGCGGCCATTTGTACCCGGAAGAACGGTCGTAAACGCGAAACCCTTTCGCAGGTGATCAGCGGAAGGTAGCACCTTTATCCAAAATTCGGACGTTTGTATGAAGCAAAGGTTAAGCCAAGCTACACCCCAAATTAGTCCCCAAAGATGTAGCGCTCTTGGTATCTTGCACCTTCTTGGAGTGTCAACTCGAACAGAAGGAGGGGAAATGACGCACCGCGCTACCGCCCCATCTGAGGGGATCACCACGGGTCGAGGATCTGCCCGGCTCGCAAACCGGCAGCCTGTGATCCGCCTAATCACGCTCAGTCAAATCGAGGAGACCTCCAATGCCAACGACCCCACCCCCGGGTGGCGCTCGGGACCCAGCTGACGATCGTCATCGTCAGTTCCCCCCAGACGACAAGAGCGAGGAAGAGCGTCAGCTAGAGCTCGAGGCGCATGCCCGAGAGGTCGGGCGTCGCCAACGGCTTCGCCTACATGTGGAGAATCCGGAGTGGTTCGTTGCCGACTCCGAGGAAGCGTCGGGCGGTCCGCCTGAGATCGAGTCCCCGGTCTTCCCTTTCAGCGGGAAGCTCTACCTCGGGGTCAGGCGCAAATATGCGACCGACCCGCTTCGCGACCCCGAGTCCCGACTGGGAGTCTGCGATGAACACCCGCACCCCCCAGACATGCCGGCGGAGGACAATCAGTGTCCATACCAGACCTCTGCCTTCTTCGTCGCAACCTCGCCCACCGAGCTGCGGCGAACGATGTTCGCCGAGCTTATGCTCGGAAACCCCGATCTCTCTCCACGCGAGGTTCTTAAGTCGCTCAACAGCCGTTGGAGGATCGTCGAGCTAGAAGCGACGGCAGTGCGGTGCGCCTGGCTCTTCGGCGACCCCGCTCTGGACGGAGGAGAGCCACAGCTGCGCCACGACGGCCAGAGGCTTGCCAGCGAGGATACGAGCAGTTGGCGGCGGGTGCGATCGATGCTGGATCGAGACGTGGCCATGGTGGTGCTCGGGGGAGATCGGGACGGGGAGGCACAACGGATCCTGCTCTTCAACATCCCCTCCCTTGCCCTGTCGACGTCCCCGGTGCAGGCGCTTAAATGGGGGAAGCCGACGAAATTCACCGATTACGACGGTTGGAGGGGCCTCGGCCGGGGCACGCCACTCAGACCGCCAAGTCTCCCCAACCGCCAACCCCTCCTACGCCGGGTCCGCAGCGATCTCAAGTTCCGCTACCGGATGTGGCGGGAAAACCGCCGGACGGCAAAGGCCGAGCGCTTAGAGCGACGCGACCAGCGACGTCGAGAATCTGCCGAGCGATGGGCTGTTCGAGGAGCGATCATCGAAGAGCTCCGCAATCTGGTCGCGTTGGTGCGAGAGGCGGTTGAGACAGCCATCGTCATTGCGAAACTGATCCTCATCATCGGTGTGCTCTTAGGAATTCCCGCTGGAATGACGGCCCTGGCGCTGAAGCTCTGGTCGGGCTAAGACCCTCGAGGGGAACTACCAGGAGGTCGGCGGTTCGCCCCCGTCGACCTTCACTCCAAGCGTCTGTAACACCGGAAGTCAACCCCAACGCCCGATAACGCCACCTAATGTAGAGCGGCGCTCTTAGCCGAAGCGGCGATAGGCGGGGATATGAGCGCGACCGTACTCGGGTCCATGGACGCTCCAACCTTTAGGTAGGTGCTCCTGCAGAGCCTCCGGTGTCTCCTCGGGCGGCTCGGGCATGGACGGTCGCTCGCTCAGTGGGTCAAGTCTGCTGGCGAAGTCTCGGGCCCAGGCGATCCACTCGGCGCTCTCCGGATGTTCGCCATGGGCTACCTCCATCGCATCGCAGTACTCGCGAAGTCGCTCGGCTTCTCGCCAGGCCAGCTCTTGGGAGCGCAGCACGGCGGCGCGTTGGCTTTCGACGAGCCGCTTCTTCGCCTGCTCCATCAAGGCGTGCCACTGCCGCTCGCGCTCCTCGGCGGCCCGCCGCGCCTCCTCGGCTCTCTTCTCGGCAGCGACCCGCTCTTCCTCGGCCACCCGATCGGCCTTGACGGCCCGCTCTTCAATCTCGCGAAAGACATGAGGTAGGCGCTCCTCGAGCGTCCATGAGGTGCGATCGCCCCACCGCGCCTGCCGGCCGCGAAAGATCCAAGATCGCTCGACCCTGAGTTGGAGGTTGAGCTCTCCGGTGGCCCCGGCGTCGTAGGGACCACTCGGGATCTCGCGGTCCCTGTAGAAAGGAGAATCCCGGAGAACAGAGCGATAACGCTCTACTTCCTTCTCCCATCGCTCCCGGGGCTTGACTCCCTTCTCCTCTAACTCCAGATAGAAGTCGTGGCCTCCAGCGACAATCTTGAGGCCACCGCCTATCGAGGTAACCGACCAGACGCGCCGCTCGGCCTCCGTCGCGATCACGTGGATGATGACCACCGCTCGCCGCAGTTGAGCTCGGGAGACCTCGTGGCGGGCTTTGTCGTCCCGAAAGTGTCGAGCTGCCTCGTGATAGCGGGCGACCGTTTTCGGGATCTGGATCTCGACCAATTCCACCCTGCCAGGATCCCCCGGGGCGTCCAAGAGCCTGATCTCCAGCTCGTCTTTGATTGGGACAACCTCAAGCCGCTTACCGGCCGGCACCTTGCCGTAGCGTTCCGCCAAGAGGGCGCGGTTCTCGTAATCGATGCCATCCGGGTCCTGCCACCGTCGACGCGGCACCCGCAGGGTTCCGCCGGCGGCGATCACATCGTCGACGAGCTGCTGGGTTACGGAGACGTTCGCCTGTCGTGCCATCGGCGGGTCGTCGCTGTCTACCTTCGCCAGATACTCGCGGCCGGCCTCAGTGACCTCCGCCGACCACGTCGAACCGCTACCCGAAGTCGTTGCCAGGCCCCTCCTGCGCAAGGCCGCAGCCGAAACACGAGGCCCGTCCCCCTCCATCACCCCCGCGGGGCATCCTTCTGAGATCCAGCGCAGAACCTCGACCTGCTGCTCGGTGAGCGTCTTTCGCTGCGCCACCCCCGTCAGATCCTTGACCTTCTCCTACAGATGTTCGGTCACGCCTGGACTTCCCGCACTACTTCAGGAGCTTCCCGCTCGATCCGCTCCCGGACCTCTTTCGTCACACCCCTCCGGGGCCTTCGCTGCCGGGTGTTCAAACCCAGAACCACCAGGATTGCCCCTTCCGCGTAGTGCTCTTCCTCAAAGCTCGGCGAAGTCCCCTGCTTCTCCTTCCATCGCTCCAACGCCCTCTCTCCCACTGACGATTGCTGGTCGAAATGCTCACGCTGCCGCTGGAAGACTTCATCGATCCCCTGCATGAGGAGGCGATCAAGAGGGCCCTCGCTGGTCTCGCGCCGCTCCTCCCTCAGCGCCCCGCTGGCCTCAAGACACGCAATCAGCCACAGCACCTCGCCTTGATTGAGAACCAAGTCCCCTGCGACCCATGGAGCAAGCGAACCTAGCCGCTGCTTTTCAGGCCACACAGCAGGAACCGGCTTCCAGCCGTAGTCGCCGTGATAGAGCCTGGGTTGCTCCCCGCGCTCCCGTAGGAAGATCAGCTGCTCTCCATGCTCGTTCTCGTAGAACCCGACGTAGCGGCCAGTTGAAGGCTCGAGGTCGACGTCGGTGGGAAATCCCTCACCTCCGTGCTCAAGCAGCGAGATCGTCAGCCGAGGCTCGTCGTCTTTCATCTCCGCCATCTCCCCTCCTTCGGTTAGCGGGCCAAGACCCTAACGCCTGCGGGTCACCTGCCTCGTGAGCCTGGGGTTGCTCACGGCCAAGGGCGCAGGCCGGCGCCGGTTCCAACCGCCCCTTTTCATTTCAGGCACTTCTGGCCAGAAGTGCCTGACTCGCTGCATATCGCCGCATATCCCTGCGCATATCGATTTTGGCGGCGGCGTTTACCGCTCTCGGAAAGCCCTGCAAATCAGTAGCTTCTCCGGATTCTGCGCCGGCCGACCCGATTGGATCGCACCCAGGAGGTCGGCGGTTCGAATCCGCCTAGCTCCATCGGAGGAATGGCCTGCACGTGGGGCGCTTCGGTTTCTGAAGCCGTTTCCAACTGCCTCAGGAATCCGCTCCGATTTCAGGCACTAGTGCCTGAAATCGCGTGGATGCGCAGGGATTAGCGGCGATTTCGGATTATTCCGGCTTGAATCTCGGCGACAGCAGAGCTAGAGGCGCGTAAGCTTCAACGCCATGAGCATCGCCCGCGAGTACGAGATCATCCTGCAGCCGGAGCCCGAAGGCGACTTCAGTGTCTTCGTGCCCGGGCTCCCAAGCGTCGCCACCCAGGGCGAGACGATCGAGGAAGCGACCGAGATGGCCAAGGAGGCAATCGAGGCCTATCTCGAGGTGATGCACGAAGACGGCCTCCCGATCCCGACCGTCCACCGCAGCAGCGTCGCCATCCACGCGGCGTGAGCCCCAAGCTTCGGGCGATCAGCGGCAAGCAGGTTATCGCCGCCCTCGAAAAGTAGGGCCGGTATATCAAGCGGGTCCGTGGCAGCCATCACGTCCTCCGGCATCCAGATGTTCCTGACGCGATCCCGGTACCTGTTCATGGGAATCGGCCGATCAAGCGAGGAACCCTCGCGAGCAATCCTGCGAGCCGCGGGGTCAGCCGAGACAAGTTCGCACAGTTGCTCCGATAGCCATTGGGTGCCTTGGTTTCCCGGCGCCCGGTAGACACTCCGCCCGCGCTCCCCGTAGGGACGGGGTCCCGTTTCGTGGCTGATCCCAACGAGTCCATGCGGAGTTGGAAACAACCCAGTCTTCTCCGAATCGAAGTCAAGCGGAGCTACAAATCCAGGTCAGTTCAGACCTAGATTGGTGAGGCGAAAGCCCATGGCCGCGGAGGAGACTCCAGGTAATAGCCGGGCCGTGTGGCGAAGCACCGCATGGCCAAGCTCATGGGCAACGCTGAACCGACGCCTACCAGGGCCTGACCGCTGTTCACCGCGATCACAAAGGCATCCGCGCCGATGCTCATCACCGCCGCCGACAACGACTCGGGAAGTGGGCGACGGTAAATCGGGATCCCGATGACACCGCAGACCGCTTCCATGTCGACCTCGGGACCGGTCACGCCGGCAATGTGAAGGACCTCTCGGGCGGCGGCCTCAGGGCGAAGTTCGCCTAGATCCACAACTCCGCCGCCGCTGGGTAGATCGGCTTCGATCTCCTCGAGCAGGCTTCCGATGGAGCTGGCGAGTTCGTCGCCCGGCAAGGTCGCGAGATCTGCACGGAGACTTAGGCCGACCGACTCTGGCGTGGCGGCGGGCATATCCCCAAGAAAATAGTCCGGCGATTTGTCGAGCACGATGCACGCCCGCATCAGATCCTCAATCTTCATCCGTCTCGTACCGCTCTCGAAGGCAGAGATCATCGAGGGCTTGTAATCCATCGCCTCCCCGAACTCTTACTTCTGCTCGTCGTCCTGGCGAGATCGCACCCCTTGGAGGCGTGCCCCCAATCCGACAGAATGCCCCGAGGTGAACGAGACGACAATCCACTTCGACTTTACCGCGAGGACGTGGACGTGACGGTAAAACCCTCCAGGAAGAAGGGCTGATGGAGATCATCGACAACCTCAACCGGCGTCTCGGCGAGGACCTCAAGGTCACGCTAACTCGCGGTTCCAAGTTGCGGATCGCCGCCTCGACCTTCTCCATCTACGCCTTCGAGGCGCTGCGGAAGGAGTTGGAGGGCGTCAAGGAGCTGGAGTTCATTTTCACCGCCCCGACGTTCGTCGCCGGTGAGGCGACTGGCAGGGTGGAGAGACAGCGCCGCGAGTTCTATATCCCCCAGACGAAGCGGGAGTCCAGCCTCTACGGCTCGGAGTTCGAGCTTCGGCTGCGCAACAAGTTGACCCAGCGAGCCATCGCGAAGGAGTGCGCGGACTGGATCAAGCGCAAGGCCACGTTCAAATCCAACAAGACCGGCGCTCCGATGCAGCAGTTCGCCGTGATCGACGATCGCACCGCCTACATGCCGCTTCAGGGCTTCACCTCCGCCGATCTCGGCTACGAGCGAGGTGACGCCGTGTCCAACCTCGTGAACAAGATCGACGGGGCCCCGTTGGCGTCTGCCTACCTCCAGACCTTCGAGCAGATCTGGTCGAGCCCGCAGCAGGTCGAGGACGTTACCCAGGTCGTCTACGAGCACATCGCCAGTGTGTACGCGGAGAACAGCCCCGAGCGGATCTACTTCCTGATCCTCTACAACCTGTTCTCGGAGTTCCTGGAGGACATCAGCGAGGACGTGCTCCCGGACGACCTGACCGGCTGGCGGGAGTCCCAGATCTGGAAGAAGCTCTACGACTTCCAGCGCGACGCTGCCGTGGGCATCATCAACAAGCTGGAGACCTTCAACGGCTGCATACTGGCTGACAGTGTCGGCCTCGGCAAGACGTTTACGGCGCTGGCGGTCATCAAGTATTACGAGAGCCGTAATAGGTCCGTCTTGGTCCTTGCCCCCAAGAAGCTCGAGGACAACTGGACGACCTACAACAGCCCATATGTCACCAACCCGTTCTCTGCCGACCGCTTCAGCTACCAAGTGCTCGCCCACACCGACCTGTCCCGCGACAGGGGGTACTCAGGCCAGCTCGACCTGAGCAAGGTGAGCTGGGGCAACTTCAACCTGGTCGTCATCGACGAGTCCCACAACTTCCGCAACGCCGACTACGCCGAGGAGAAAGAGAGCCGCTACCAGCGACTCATGCGCAAGGTCATCCAGAGCGGCGTGAAGACCAAGGTTCTAATGCTGTCCGCGACGCCGGTCAACAACAGGTTCCTCGACTTGCGCAACCAGCTCGCGCTCGCCTATGAGGGCAATTCGGAGAACCTGTCGGCCAAGCTCGACATCCACAAATCGGTGGAGCAGGTCTTCCGTGAGGCGCAGGTCGCCTTCAAGGATTGGTCCGAGCTCCCCGCTGAGGCGCGCACGGCCGACGCGATCCTGCTGATGCTGGACTTCGACTTCTTCGAGCTGCTCGACGCGGTCACCATCGCTCGTTCCCGTAGGCACATCCAGTCGTTCTACGACACCGCTGACATCGGGGCCTTCCCGGCCCGCCGTCCACCGGAGTCGATTCGTGAGCCGCTGACCGACCTGCCCGAGGCTCCGACGTTCAATCAGATCTTCGAGCAGCTACAGATGCTGAACCTCGCCGTCTACACGCCGCTGTCCTACGTTTTCCCCAGCAAGATGCAGAAATACATCGACATGTACGCGGTCCAGGGCGGCACCGCGCGCGGCAACCTCGGGATGACCGGCCGCGAGCAGGGCCTCAAGAAGCTCATGACCGTGAACCTGCTCAAGCGCCTGGAGAGCTCCGTCGAGGCGTTCCGGATCACTTTGCGTAAGGTCGAGGCCGCGATCAACTACGCCCTGGCCGATCTCGATGACCAGGACGGCAAGGTTGCCGACATCGGCGCCGACTTCGACGACATCGAGGCAGACGATGACGACTTCGAGGTCCCCACTGCGCCGTCGGTCGGCAGGCGATACGAGATCGACCTCGCCGACATGGATACCACTTCGTGGCGCAACGACCTGAGCCACGACAGCGAGACCATTCATGCGCTCCTGGCGGTAATGGATCTCATCACGCCCGAGCACGACCGCAAGCTCCAGCGGCTTAGGCAGGTCATCAGCGGGAAGGTCGAGAACCCACTCAACGCCGGGAACAAGAAGGTGCTGCTCTTCTCGGCGTTCGCCGACACCGCCCGCTACCTCTACGCGAACCTGGACCAGACGGCCCACAATGAGAACGGGCTCCAGCTCGGATTGGTCACTGGGTCCACCCATCCAAAAACGACGCTCGGGGACGGGTTTGACTTCCAGAAGCTGCTGACGTTCTTCTCGCCCGGGTCGAAGGACAAGGCCGTAGTCTTCCCCGACGAGCCCGGCGAGATCGACGTGTTGATCGGCACCGACTGCATCTCGGAGGGGCAGAACCTCCAGGACTGCGATTACGTCGTCAACTACGACATTCACTGGAATCCGGTGCGCATCATCCAGCGCTTCGGCCGTGTCGACCGCATCGGGTCGCAGAACTCCGCGATCCAGATGGTCAACTTCTGGCCTGACATCAGCCTCGATGAGTACATCAACCTCAAAGAGCGCGTCGAGAACCGCATGGTCATCGCCGACCTCGCGGCCACCGCCGACGACAACCTGCTCACCCAGGAGAGCAACGACACCGAGTTCCGCAAGGAGCAGCTCCGCCGCCTCCAAGATGAGGTGATCGAGCTGGAGGACGTCCGCACCGGCGTCTCGATCACCGACCTGGGGCTCAACGACTTTCGCATGGACCTGCTCAAGTACATGGAGCAGTACGGCGACCTCGCCTCCTCACCCAAGGGCCTCCATGCGGCCGTACCCGCGGACCCCGGACGCGGCCTGCGCCCCGGCGTGATCTTCGCCCTGCGGAGCGTGGATGGGCAGGCGACGATCAACCGCCACAACCGGCTGCATCCGTACTACCTGATCTATATGGATGACGACGGCAACGTGATCACCGCCCACACGGAGGTCAAGGAGCTGCTCGACCTGATCCGGGCGAGCAGCCAGGGCGCGGATGAGCCCATTCCCGCGGCATATCACGTCTTCAACCGCCTCACGAGCGAGGGCGCGGAGATGGGCATGTATTCCCGCCTGCTAAACGAGGCCATCGGCTCGGTGATCGATGTCACCGAGCAGCGCGATGTCGACAGCCTCTTCTCCGGCACGAAGACCACGGCTTTGCAGCAGAGCTTCCGAGGGCTGGACGACTTCGAGCTGATCGCGTTCCTCGCCATCGTCGAGCCGGAGGCGGCGGATGGCTGAGCTTGTCCAATGGCCCGAGGCGGCGAAGGTCGACCGCCTGATCCCGAAGCAGCGCCTCTACGCCGAAGCAAGCGCCAGCGCCGCCGTCAAGCAACGCTTCGTCGATGAGGTCCAACGGGTCCGCTGGGCCTACAAGCTCGGAGAGGAGTCGCTGCGGCTCGCCCCTGGTAAGACCGTCACAGAGATCCAGGTCTTCGTGATTGAGCTGAAGGGATCCGATCTGCACAACTCCCTGTTGATCTCCATCGACAGGGCCATCCCAAGCCAGGTCATATTCGAGCTACGCCGCGAGACCGGCCGTTCGGCCGAGCAGGCGATGACCGCCGCCTACAAGCGCAGCGGCGGCAAGACCAAGACCGCCGACTACTTCCGCACCGCATGGACCGGGGCAGGCCAACCTCGTATGCCGCTGCCTGCGGCCCTCGACATGGACGGCCTCTACGACCAGCTCCTCGGCGGTCTCTTCCCGTATCCGATGAGACCAAGCGAGGACGTATCGGCCGCGCTCGCGAGAATGAGCCGCATCCGCAGCCTCGGCCGCGAAATCTCGGCGCTGGAGAAGCGCGTGCGGACCGAGGCGCAGTTCAACCGAAAGGTCGAACTGCGCAGTCAACTACGCACCCGACAGGCTGACCTGGACGACCTAACCAAGAGTGAGGACCGCATGACCGAGGACGCCGCATGGAAAAGCTGAAGATGCACTCTCCGGACCTGACCGAGCAGAACATCGACCGGATCGCCGAGCTGTTCCCCCAAGTCATTACCGAGACACTCGATCCGGACGGTAACCCCACCCGCGCCATCGACTTCGATGCCCTCCGCCAAGAGCTTTCCGACCACGTCGTCGAGGGACCACAGGAGCGCTACCAGCTCGACTGGCCCGGCAAGCGCGCCGCTGCCTTCGCCGCGAACGCACCGATCGCTAAGACGCTGCGCCCCGTGCGCGAGGAGTCGGTCAACTTCGACACGACCCGCAACCTGTTCATCGAGGGCGACAACCTGGAGGCGCTCAAGCTGCTCCAGGAGTCGTACCTCGGCAAAGTGAAGCTGATTTACATCGACCCGCCGTACAACACCGGCAACGACGAGTTCGTCTATCCCGACGACTACTCCGAAGGGACGGACCAGCACCTCGTGCGCTCGGGACAGGTCAATGACGCAGGCGATCGGCTTCGCTCGAACCCCGACTCCAACGGGCGCTTTCACTCCGACTGGCTCGACATGATCTATCCACGACTGAGGCTCGCGAAGTCGCTACTAACTCCGGACGGATACATCGTCGTGAGCATTGACGACGCCGAGTTCTCCGCGCTGGAGTTGCTACTCGACGAGGTGTTCGGGGCCTCGAACAAGCTCGCAGTCCTCGTATGGGACCGTAATCGCAAGAACGACGCCAGGTTCTTCTCTGTAGGCCACGAGTACATGCTCGTGTACGCGCGCGACAAGACGATCCTCACCGAGCTCGGCACGCGCCTGCGTGAGCCGCAGACCGGCATCGGCGAGGCCCGGGAATTCATCGCGGACGCACGGGCTCGCCTCAGAGATGATTGGGACGCCATTCAGGCGGAGTGGCGCAAGTGGACCTCGTCGTTCGCCGCTGACGACGAGCGACGGAAGCTCGGGCGATTCTCCAAGGTCGGACCGCGCGGGCCCTACCGTGACGACGGCGACATTTCCTGGCCGGGAGGCGGCGGCCCTCGCTACGACGTTCTTCACCCGGCGACAGGGAAGCTCTGCAAAGTCCCGCCGCGCGGGTGGGTCTTCTCCACGAAGCAGCGCTTTGATGAGATGGTCGCCGACGGGCACGTGGTGTTCGGACCGGACGAGACAACGCTTCCGCGCCTGATTCGTTACCTGTTCGAGTCGGAGGGGCTCGTTATGGGGTCCGTCCACTACAGCTACGCGCAGACGGCGGCCGTGGACTTCACGAACCTCATGGGCGGCAAGGTCTTCGACAACCCGAAGAATTGGAAGGATCTGCGTCGGATTATCGAGTATCTGACCGGCCCCGATGACATCGTCGTCGACTTCTTCGCGGGTTCGGCATCCACCGGGCATGCCGTCCTCGACCTAAACGTGACGACGGAGAGTAAGCGCCGCTTCATCCTCGTGCAGGCTGCCGAACCCGTACCCGAGAAGAGCGTCGCGGCGACGCAGGGCTACGAAACGATCTCGGGGATCGCCCGTGATCGTCTGTGTCGCATCGGAGACGCGATCAACGGGGCCAGTGACACTGACGCAGGCTTCCGGATGCTGAGAGTCGACACGACGAATATGGCTGACACCAGCGCGACCGCCGACGTGCTCGGCCAGGGAGACCTGACCGGGTTGATCAACAGCGTGAAGCCTGAGCGGACGCAGGAAGACCTGCTCTTCCAGGTGCTCCTTGACTTGGCGCTCGACTTGAGCGAGCCAGTAGTCAGCGAACAGGTTGACGGTCGCGAGGTTCTCTCGGTCGCCGAGGGCGCGCTCGTCGCATGCTTTGCCGATGCCATCAGCACGGCTGTGGTTAAGGAGATGGCGGAGCGGCATCCTCTGCGCGCAGTGTTCCTGAATGCGGGGTTCGCCAGCGATGCTGCGCGCATCAACGCGGAGCAGATCTTCCGCGAGGTGTCTCCCGAGACCGAGGTAAGGGCGATCTGACCCGATGAAGCTCCAGTTCAAGGTTCAGCAGTACCAGACCGAGGCCGTCGATGCCGTGGTCGACGTGTTCACCGGGCAGCCGTACGCCGACGGTGTGAAGTACCGCATCGACCCTGGCAAGGAAGCGACTCAGACCTTGCTGGAGGACGCCGGCTTGCGCAACGCCGAGATCGCGCTGACTCTGCCGCAGCTTCTGAAGAACGTGCACCAGGTGCAGCAGACGCGCGGGCTGGAGCAGTCGAAGGATCTGAAGGACCCGGTCAAGAAATCGGCGGCCCCGATCAATCTCGACATCGAGATGGAGACTGGCACCGGCAAGACGTACGTCTACATCAAGACGATCATGGAGCTGCACAAGCGATACGGGTGGTCGAAGTACATCGTGGTGGTGCCGTCGATCGCGATCCGCGAGGGTGTCAAGAAGTCGTTCGACATCACCGCCGAGCACTTCCAGCAGCTCTACGGCACCAAGCCGCGCACCTTCATCTACAACTCCTCGCGACTACACGAGCTGGAGCGCTTCTCGTCGGACGCGGGCGTACAGGTGATGATCATCAACATCCAGGCGTTCAACGCCAGGGGCAAGGACGCGCGCCGGATTTACGAGGTGCTCGACGACTTCCAGTCCCGCAAGCCGATCGACGTGATCGCGGCGAACCGGCCGATCCTCATCATCGACGAGCCGCAAAAGATCGAGGGCGATGCGAAGAAGCCCTCGAAGTCGCTCGAGGCGCTAGGGTTGTTCAACGCCCTGTTCGCGCTGCGCTACTCGGCCACCCACAAGATCGAGCGCACCAAGGTGCACCGCCTCGACGCGATCGACGCGTACAACCAGAAGCTGGTGAAGAAGATCGCGGTGCGCGGCGTTACCGTCAAGCACCTGGCCGGTTCCAGCGCCTACCTGTATGTCGACGGGCTGGAGGTCGGAAAGGGAGCGGATTTCCCGAAGGCGCGGGTCGAGTTGGAGGTGCAGACCGCCCAGGGCATCAAGCGGCAGGTCAAACGTCTGTCGCAGGGTATGAACCTGCACGATATCTCCGGCGGAATCGAGGCCTACAAGGGCCTGTTCATCCGGGACGTCGACGCCAACCGCGACTTCATCGAGCTGAGCAGCGGCGACATCATCGGCGCGGGCGAGGTCACCCAGGACGTGGCCGAGGACCAGAAGCGACGCATCCAGATCCGAGAGGTAATTCGTGCCCACCTCGACAAGGAGCGCGAGCTATTCGCGCAGGGCATCAAGACGCTGTCGCTGCTCTTCATCGACGAGGTCGCCAAGTATCGCGACTACGAGCGGGAGGACACCCTCGGCGGGTACGCCCGCGTGTTCGAGGAGGAGTACGACGCGGTGCTCGCCGACTACCTCAGCCAGCTCGACTTCGACGAAGCCGCTGAGCGGTACCGCAAGCATGTCGAGGCGATCCCGGTGCGCTCGACCCACGAGGGTTACTTCTCGATCGACAAGAAGACCGGTCGCTCGATTGACGGGAAGATCGCCGCGCGCGGAGAGTTCGCTGGCCAGTCCGATGACGTCGATGCCTACGACCTGATCCTCAAGGACAAGGAGCGCCTGCTGTCCTTCGAGGAGCCGGTCCGGTTCATCTGGTCGCACTCGGCGCTGCGGGAGGGCTGGGATAACCCGAACGTTTTCGTTATGGGCATGCTCAAAAAGAGCGACAACACCACCACGCGCCGCCAGGAGATCGGCCGCGGTTTGCGCCTGTCGGTCGACCAGCACGGCGAGCGGATGGACAACCCCGTGACCGTGCACGACATCAACGAGCTGACGGTGGTCACCGACGAGTCCTACACCGAGTTCGTGACCGCTCTGCAGCGGGAGATCATCGAGTCGCTGTCGGCTCGCCCGCGGAAGGCGAGCGTCGACTACTTCACCGGCAAGCAGTTCACGCTCGCCGACGGGTCGACGAGCGTGTTGGAGAAGGCGGTCGCCCAGGCGCTGTACAACCACCTCATCCGCAGCGACTACATCGATGACGATGGCTTCGTCACCCAGGCATACAAGGACGCCCGCTCCGACGGCACCCTCGTTGCACCCACGGCCGAGATGCTCAAGCCGGTCATCGACTTCATGTGGCCGCTCGTCGATGCGCTGTACCTCGATGTGCCGAAGCCCACGGATGGCCGCAAACCGAAGAAGATCCCGTTCAACGAGGCGAACTTCAAGAAGCGCGAGTTTCAGGAACTGTGGGGCCGCATCAACCACAAGGCCGTCTACCAGGTCGAGTTCGATTCCGCCGAGCTGATCGCTAACTGCATCCGGGTGCTCGACAAGTCCCTCAACGTCGCGGTGATGCAGTACCTCGTAGAGGCCGGCAAACAGGTCGTCGGACTCGAAGTAGAGCAGCTCGAAACGAGTACCGGCTTCAAGGTCTCGGAGACGAAGGTCGAGCACTCGGCCATCGCGGCAGGGTCCACCGTCAAGTACGACCTGCTCGGGGAGATCGCCGAAAAGACCCAACTCACGCGCCGTACCTGCGCGGCGATCCTGACCGGCGTGAACCCAGGAACGTTCGCCAAGTTCAAGCAGAACCCGGAGCAGTTCATCACCGAGGCCGCCCGCCTGATCAACGAGCAGAAGGCAACCGTGATCGTCGAGCACCTCGCGTATGACCCGCTCGACGACCGCTACGACTCCTCGATCTTCACCGAGAATCAGACCGCCCAGGATCTGACCAAGGCCGGCGAGAAGCTCAAGAAGAGCGTCTACGAGTACGTCGTCACGGACTCGAAGGTCGAGCGTTCGTTTGTCGAGCAGCTCGACGTCGCCGATGAGGTCGTCGTGTACTCCAAGCTCCCCCGCGGGTTCTTCATCCCGACCCCCGTCGGCGACTACAACCCGGACTGGGCCATCGCGTTCACGGGCGACAAGGTCAAGCACGTCTTCTTCGTCGCCGAGACCAAGGGCTCCATGTCCACGCTCCAGCTCAAAGGCGTCGAGGAGGCCAAGATCGAATGCGCCCGCAAGTTCTTCGCCTCGCTCAACGAGAAGGCCAGGAACGCAGGCGTCCGGTATGACGTGGTTGACAGCTACGATTCGCTGCTCAGCCTCGTGGCGGCCTGAGGGCCGTCAGGACCAACCAAGCATCGCTGCTAGAAAAGATCCGCGCCCCGCCGTAAAAACCAATGGCGACTGACGCTCTGCCACTTGGCGCTGAGAAAACCAACTTGCCGGAGCCATATAGAACTCACTGACGGCAACGGAAACGGCACTTAGGGCAAGAAGCGTCGTCGGCTCGGCCAAGGTCGATGTCCTTCGTCGTTCGGGGCGCGAAGCCAAGGGGCAACTCCAGCGCAAATGCGCCTTTAGAACCCAGCCGCTTGACTCCGAGGTCGCGAGCCTGCCGAGGAATCGCTCGAAGGCCACGCGGTTGCGCAGACGCAGCGGCGCGACGCCGGTCGCCTGGGCCTCGTTCTTCAGGCGCTGCTCAAGCGCGGTGCGGAACGCGTTTGCCGTTTCGAATCTCACAGCTATCCATCCTTCTCGGCAGCGCGACGGATGAGAGCGGCAACGCGGCCCCCGCGCCGGTCAGCCCGGGGAAGAAGCAAACGACGGGTCGTCCGGCCTTCGTGCAGTGCCTGGCGCACGGCCATCTCGATCTGCTCGGGCGCCGTTCCAGCGGTGGCCGCGTCGAAGATTGACCGGACCGGGTCGGTGACGCGAATGCCTTCGCGGGACACGACTTCGGACGGCTCGAGGGACTTCGTCGTGGTGTGCAGGGTCACCCCCTGCAGTCGCCTGATCCCACGATCGTCGCGATCGACCAGGAGATGCACGCTGTTCGGGATCACATCCGAGAGCTCGTGAAGGTCGAGCGCGCTCTCATGGGAGACGACGGCTCGCTCGGCGCCGACCGAAAGCCACTTCTCCCGTACCTCCTCGTGAGGAGAACCTGGGTAGCCGCATAGCCGGTACAGGCCGCGACGGATGTGCTCGTAGCGCCCGGAACGAACGTGATGGGCGAGCAGCTGCGGGCTGAAGCCGGCTTCGCGCGCTTGGCGGGTGGTGAAGTAGCCATCCTGCCCGTAGGAAACTTGGTTCAGGGCGATTGCGGCCGGGGCCTGTATGTCAGACATAACTAAAGTATAGCTATATCTTTATACGACATTAGCTGAAGGAACCGCCGTTTCCACCGCCGTCTCTCATTTCAGGCACTTTTCGCGAGAAGTGCCTGACTCGCTGCATATCGGTTCATATCCCTGCATATTTTCACTATCTGCAGCCTCACCTAAAGGATCAAAAAGCGCTGCAAATAAGCATGTTCTTGCGACTCCACAGTCACCGACCTCCCTAATCGCACCCAGGAGGTCGGCGGTTCGAATCCGCCTAACTCCCCATCGCCTGGGGTCCCTGCGCCTAGGATTTCGCCGAGCTGTTCGGGTACTAGCCGGCGCCGAGGGTGATGACGTGGGCGGTCTTTGGGTTGACACGGCCCTCGAGCACGTCGAGGTAGGCGCCGCGGACGGCGTCGAAGCCGTGGCCGTGGTTTACCTCTAGCCAACCCGAGATCCACTCGCAGAACGGGTGCCAGGCCTCGGCTACGCGCTGCTCCAGGCTGGCGCGGCCCCAGTCGGCGGCGCGCTTGGTGACCCGGTCGGGGGCGAAGAAGAAGGTTGGCGTTGGTCCGGACAGGGGATCGGCTCCTCCGGTTCCGAAATCCTCCCAGTGGGTTACCCCGACCGCCATGCTGTGGGCCAGCTCATCGCCGTAGTGGGTGTGGACGGCGCGACGGACGGCGGCGTCGCCGGCGATGTCAACGAAGGTGGCGGGACCGGGGCCGAGGGAGTCGATTGCGTCGTAGGGGACGGTGCGGTCATAGATCCCGAGGCCGGCGACGAAGTCGGCGCTGCGCGGCGAGGTGAGGCCGACCAGCTCCGCGCCCTCGCGTCGCGCCAGCAGGAAAGCGGCGGCGAGGGCGGTCTTGCTGGAGGCGCTGGAGACGACGATTGGCCCGCGCCCGACCAGGCCCTCGTCCGCGAGCTGGTCGTCGATCAGAAAGGAGGTGAAGAAGAGCGGCCGCAGCAGCATCTGCACGTCCTCACTGTCGGCGCGGTAGAACGGGTCGGCGCCGGTCGCCAGGTAGCGGTGGTAGGCGGAGGGCAGCTTCTCCCGGTGCCGGGAGCCGTCGACGAAGCCGCCGGCCTCGACGCTGACCGGCGTCACCGTCAGGTAGGAGGAGGGCGGCAGGTAGCCGTAGACCCTCGTCCCCGGCTCGACCCCGTCGGCCTCGCTGCGCTCGACCTCGGCGAAGCCCCACATCGGCACCCGCCCCCAGCCCGGCTCGGCCGGAAAGAAGTCCCAATAGGACATCGCCTCGCCCATCACCGCGTAGGTGACGTTGTTTGCGGTCAGCCCGAAGCTGTCGACCCGCAGCAGCGCCTGGCCCGCTCCCAGCTCCGGGCTCGGCCCCTCGGCGACACGACACTGCCGCAAATCGTCCCGCTTGACGAGGAAATCGCTCATCCGGATCAGGGTCAGCTTAGTACTGGTCTCTCCGTCGACCTGGCGTCGCGACCGTCAAGAACCGAACCGGGCTGCCTCCTCGGATCCCGCCGTCGCGTTGCCGGCCGAGTAGGAGTGGGCGCCGGCGCCGGCCAGACGGCCGCTGTCGACGATCAGGTATTCCTCGCGCTGGGGGGAGCCGTTGAAGTAGTTCTCGAGGATCTCTCGGGTTCCGGCGGCGTAGCGAGCCTGGGCCGAGAGCGTAGAGCCGGAGACGTGGGGAGTCATCCCGTGGTGGGGCATCGTCCGCCAAGGGTGATCGACGGGGGCAGGCTGGGGGAACCAGACGTCTCCCGCGTATCCGGCCAACTGCCCCGACTCGCAGGCGGCGGCGACCGCCTCGCGATCGCAGATCTTGCCCCGCGCGGTGTTGATCAGGTAGGCGCCGCGCTTCATCTTGGCGATCATCTGCGTGTCGAAGAGGTGCTCGGTCTCCGGATGCAGCGGGCAGTTGATCGTCACCACGTCACATACCTCTACGAGGCTCTCCACCGACTCGTGGTGAGTAACACCGAGCTGCGCCTCCGTCTCGGCGGGCAATCGGTGACGGTCCATGTAGTGGAGGCCGACGTCGAAGGGCACGAGGCGCTTCAGAACCGCGGTCCCGATCCGCCCCGCGGCCACCGTGCCGACCTGCATCCCCTCCAGGTCATATCCACGCGAGACGGCGTCGGCGATGTTCCAGCCGCCGTCGAGGACGATCTGGTGGGAGGGGATGTAGTTGCGGACAAGTCCCAAGATCATCATCACCACGTGCTCGGCAACGGAGATCGAGTTGCAGTAGGTGACCTCGGCGACGGTGATTCCCGCGTTCATCGCCGCTTGAAGGTCGACGTGGTCGGAGCCGATGCCGGCGGTGATCGCCAGTTTCAGGTTGTGGGCCTTGGCGATCCGCTCGGCGGTCAAGTACGCCGGCCAGAAGGGCTGGGAGATGACCACCTCGGCGTCGGCCAGGTGCCGGTCGAACTCCGAGCTCTCCCCGTCCTTGTCCGAGGTCACGACCAGCTCGTGGCCTTCTCGCTCCAGGTAGGTCCTGAGACCAAGCTCACCGGAGACGCAACCCAGGAGCTCCCCAGGGGAGAAATCGATTCCTTCGGGGCTCGGAGCGCTCTGGCCGTCCGGGTAAGCGGCAATCGCCGGGATCTCCTCGCGAGCGTAGGTCGGCGGATACCCGCTTACCGGGTCGTCGTAGAGAACGCATAGGACCTTTGCCATTTCTGCCTCCAATCGGGATCGCCGAGGACCGGCTCGACTAAAGGTAAGCCGCCGGACAAGCAGCGTCCAATGCCTCCCTGCGACTTGGGTGATAGCCCGCGGAAAGCTGGGCAGTATTTCCAACCGCGTTCTCTCGTTTCAGGCACTTCTCGCCAGAAGTGCATGACTCCCTGCATATCGCCGCATATCCCTGCTCATCTAGAGAAACTGCGCAAGATCAGCTAGCAATAGAAAGTCCTGGAAATAGACATGTTCCTACACTTCCGCGCTACACGACCACCTTGGATCGCACCCAGGAGGTCGGCGGTTCGAATCCGCCCCGGCGCTTCCTAGCTAGGAGAGCTGGGTGAGAATCGCTCCGGTGTCCAGCTCGTCCCAGGCCTCCGCGATCTGGTTGCCGCTGACGCGCAGGATGGCGGTGGAGGTGAACTGGACCTGTTTGCCGGTGGGCGGGACGCCGAGGAACTCGCCTTCGTGGTGGCCGGCCCAGCGCTGGTGCGCCGCGACCAGGTCGCCCTCGCTGAGGATCAGCTCGATCGTGTGCTGGAGGTCGGGGAAGGCGGCGAGGAAGTAGTCCACAGCCGCCTGCTGGCCCGCCTGCCCCCGGGCCTCGCCGTTGTGGACGAAATCTGGGCTGAGCAGGCGCTCGCATGCGCTCGAGTCCCGTTCCACGATCGCTTCGCGATAGAAGCGACGGACCAGCTCCTTGGAGTCCTCGGACATCGGGGGATCGTAGGTCAACTAGCTGGCTGCTCGCAGGCGCCGAGCAGGCTCGCCATCGACGGCGAACCATTGCCCTGCCAATAGCATCGGTCCATGCGCCTGAACCGAATCGCTCTCCTCGCCGCGCTGTGCGTACTGGTTCTCGCGGCTCCGGCGGGTGGCAGCCAGGGGAGCGGGAGGATCGGCGATTCCGAGATGTACTGGCTCGGTCCCTATTTCGCCGGGCTGCGCCTGACCGGCACGGGTTATCAGGCGTTCGAGTACGGGGAGTGCCAGCCCCCCGACGGGGAGTACGGATGTCAGCTCCCAGTCCAGGTGGGGAACGCGACCAGCTGCACCCGCAACCCGATCGGGAGCAACGGCCTGGTGCGGGATGTGTTCCTCGTGCGTGGCGGGGGCCTCGGGGTGGCATACGCCCAGGGAGCGGTGGACGTGGGAACCGGACGGCAGACGGTGAGCGTGCGCACCTCCGAACCGGAGCTCCTCGGAGCGGCGCTGCGGGAAGTTCGCCGGAAATCGGAGGCGGGTCCGGAACCGCTCGCCCCGCCCGTGTATCCGCTGCCGGTGCTGCGCGAGCTGAAACGGGTAACGGTGGCCGCGGAACGGTTCAGAGGTGTTGCGGCGATCGCCGAGGCGACCGAACTGCCGCCGGACCAGGTGGAGCTGCGACTGCGGATCGCCGAGCTGCTCGGGCCTGACGTCCTCGCCGACGTCCCCGCCCCGACGATCTCGATCGCCACCGTCGAACGGTGGCGGCAGCTGGCCTTCGGGGTGCAGACCCACAACCTCGCCCACACCGCCGAACGACACAAGATGTCGGTGGCGTCTCTGCGGAAGAAGATCCGTCAGGTGCGGGGTCTCGCCGGCGGCTGCTGAGGCATCTGCCCAGCGAAGGGCTAGTCGAAGAAATCGGGACCGGGGTCGAAGAAGTCGTAACCGGGATCGAGGTCCACGTGAAGGTCGGGGGCCCGGGGGTTGACGGATGCGGCGCCGAGAAAGGGCATCCGGATCGTGCTGCGCCAGAGGGGGTGACGGCCGAAACCGCGCTCGAGCGTGGCCTGGCCGCGGAACGGATGCGGCGGCCGCACGGTCGCGTTGCCGGCCTCGAGGTCGACGGCGAAGGCGGAGGCGCCCGCACGGGCAACGAGCGCTCGAACGATCTCCATCCCTTCACGGCTTTCGCCCTTGAAGCCGTAGAAGATGCTCCGCGCTTCTCCCTTGCTGAAGTGGAGGCCGGCGGCGAAGGTGCAGCTGCAGCGGTAGCCGAAGGCAAGCAGGGACACCGCCTCTTCCCCGCTCCGGGAGCTCAGCGCAAGGGGCCGCTCTGCGCGGACAAGTCGAGTCGGTTCTTCGGGGCACTGCCACTGCGAGATCACGCTCATCGATCCCTCGGCCCGAGTGGCCTTTATCCGCACGTAGTTGCGCTCGCCGGTGAAGTCGATCGTCCCGGTGAAGGTGCCCTCGCGCAGAGTCCGCGGCTCCCCCGTGCACCCTTCCGACGGCTCGGTCGAGCTCAGCGTCCTGGTGGGCGTGAAGGAGACGTCGATCAGGCCCAGGCGACCGAACCGAACCTCCAGGCCCTCCTTGCTGACCTCGCCCTGCACCTCGTAGCTGACCAGCCGATCCTTGTCCCGGAGCTCGAGCGTCACCGTCTCGTCGTCCACGGTCTCGAGCTGCGCCCGCAAGCCGTTGGTCGTTTTCAAGCCCAGTTCGAGGTTGACGATCGTTCCCGTTTCCGAGCCCGCGGCCGACGCCGTGGCACAAGCCAGCAGGAGGACGAGAGCGGTTACCGTGGTGAGGAGTGACAGACGCCGCATCCTCAGCAGCGTAATGCGCTGAGGCTGCCTGCTCGCGGCTGCCTGAATCTGTCCGGCACCGCGATGGGCTACTGTCGCCCGACACGGTTTCGCCGTGCCAAACAATTGAGAGGCGGTCCTTTGGATCCGGTCGGATATGAGCTTTGCACTCCCGAGGGCGGCAAGGGCGGTGGCGTTCGCGCGACTCGTGGATTCCAGGTTGGCGAGACCGTGATGATCGGCGAACTCGAGGGTGAGGTCGAGCGCAACGACTCTCACGCGACTCAGATCAGCCGGACCAAATGGGCTCGGCACCGCGGCCTCGGCCCGATCGTCAACCATTCCTGCGATCCGAATTGCGGCGTCGAGGTGAACGAGACCGGTGCCTGTGACTTCATCGCCCGGGTATCGATCTCCGCCGGTGAGGAGATCACCTTCGACTACGCGATGCGCAACTACTCGATCGAGCATTTCCCCGGCGGATGCCTCTGCGGGACCGGCAACTGTCGCGGCTCCGTGACCGGCTGGAAGGACCTTTCCGCCGAGCGCAAAGCTGACTACGAGGGCTCGGTCGCGCCCTACCTGCTGGAGATCGACCGCGAGCTGACCGCTAACGCGGTATAGGCCCGGCGCCGCGCGGAGCCATGACCAACTTGGATCGCACCCGGGCGGTCCTAGTCTGAGGGGTCGGCCTCCAGCTGATCGAGGCGAGTGAGCAGTTCGGACGAGACGCGAATCGATGGATGACTCCCATGGAAATAGCGCGACGCATTCGAGTGAGCTCGCTCGGCTCGAGAACGCGCTGCGTCCAGATCGCCGCTTTTAGTCAGAAGATCGCTCAGATTGATCAGCACGGGTACCAGCTCGGGATGTTCGGCACCCAAAGTGTCTTCCTTGATCGTGAGCGCCTGTTCGAATAGCTCGCGGGCTTCCTCGTCCTCACCGGCGCTCCTTGCCACGTTCCCCAGATTGACCTGGATTTGGGCGACCGCGGGGTGGGCATTGCCGAACACGGAGATGAATATCTGCAGTGCCCGCTCCTGGACCTTGCGAGCCTCTTTCAGTTCGCCCTGCCTCATAAAGACGATCCCGAGATTGGTAAGCGTTCCGCCCACCTCGTGATGCTCAGGACCGAGGGATGTTTCCTGTAGCGCCAGCGCTCTCTCGAAGAAGTCTCGAGCGCGCTTCCAGTCTTCTCTGCCCATCCACCCGCCTCCCAGCGAGTCGAACGTCCTCGCGAGCCGGTAGTCGTCCTCGCCGTACTCGCGTGTCTTGATCGCAAGTGCGCGCTCCAGGTTTCTCAGTGCTCCATCGATGTCGCCCTGCAGCCGGAGCGCGTTACCCAGGTTGTCGAACGTGGCCGCCGACTCCAAGCAGTCATCGCCGAAGAGCTCTTCGAAGATCGCCAGAGCACGTTCATGGGAGGCGATCGCCGATTCGATCTCCCCGCGGCGTCGCAAGACGATGCCAAGGTTGTCAAGCGAAGCAGCGACGTTGTGGTGCTTTTCGCCATGCACCCCAATCCAACTCGCCAGCGCCTCTTCATGCGCATTCTGCGCACCCTGGGCATCCCCGAGCCGCATCCGTAACGTGCCCAGATTGGTCAAGTTGCTACGCGCTAGATCCTGATCGGATCCGGCCAGCACGGCGATCGTCTCGGCCAACGCCAGGGCCTGTTTGAGTTCTCCGCGGACGTGATGGAATTCGCCTAGGCGGTGAGCAAGGCGCAGCGCGATCGGCCGATTGGCGTCCTCGTCTTCGAGGCCCTCCTCCAAGAGCCTCAGAGCGTGCGGCAACAGGACGATGCCGATTGGCCATTCCGGCGGATGGGAACGCTCCGGGAAGAGCTCGACGAGAATCCCGAGCAGAACTCCTCTCGTCCTCTCGAGGTCCCTTTCGGACGTGCGGTCGTGGACTGCCTGCTGAACCAGCACGTGCATGTCCAATCGATGGTTGCCGATCGCGATCAACGAGAACTGCAACAGCTTCTCCAACGCCCGGTCGCAACGCATCAGATCGGGAAGCTGGGCCCGGATGATCGCGTCTGGAATGTGGTCGGGCGCCAGCAGCGAACAGGACGTAAGGATCGCTCGCGCGTCGGGGTCCTCTTCGACCTCCCGAAAGGAGAGCTCCCAGGTGGTTCGCACCGTCTTTCCGTAGTCGACAGGCTCTCCCAGCTCGAACAACTCGGGGGCGTGCTTGGCAAGACGCTCCCGGTAGTCGCGAAGCGTGATCCCCATCGTGTCGATGTAGGCGCCTGCCTGCTCCATCGCAAGGGGAAGGCCCCCCAGGGCAGTCGCGATTCTGAGGCTCTCCTCGTCTTCTTCTCCTCCATTTCGCTCCAAGAGAAACCTGGCGGCGGTCTTCGAGCTCCAGGCATCGACGGCGAGCGGCGAGGCCACTGATCGCCATCCTCCCGTTCGCCGGGAGGTGACCAGGACCCGACCTCCCGTCCCCTTGGGGAGAAGGCCTTGAACGGATTCCGCATCGGGGGCGTCATCGAAGACCAGGAGCCAGCGTTCGTGCTGGCCGAGCCAAGCTCTCACCGCCTCGACTTCGGCGTTCTCCCCCTCCTCCGCCTCCAAGCCCAGGGCTCTTGCCAGCTGACCGTAGTCAGCGGTCCTGGTCATCGGCTCGGCGGCACGGATCCACCAGACCACGTCGTATTCGCTTCGCGATCGCCAAGCGAACCCTGCCGCAGTCTGGGTCTTGCCTACTCCACCTAGTCCATGGAGAGCGACCACCGGCGGGACGTCGAGGGAACTTTCATCCTCGAACTCAGCCGCAATTTCATCCAACAGCGTGTCTCGACCAGAGAAGTTACGCCCGATTCTGGGCGCGTTCCAGACGGTCGGCCGATCACCGGGGTAGTAAGGCTCCGTTGACTCTCCCCCACTGGGAAGCCTCTTCCCTCCAGCGGGGTAGCCGGGCTCCGATGCAGGTTTCAGTCGTTCGCCGGAGATCCGTCGCAAGAGCTCGGCCCGAGCTTCCTCGGCGGAGAGGCCGACCAGATCGATGTAGACCAGGGGTGAAAGAAGACCATCGAGTTGAACCTCTCCCACCCGGACCGGAATGAGCTTCCGGTCCTTTGCGGTTGGATCCTCCGCTAACGCAGCGGCCCACTCGGGCTGGACGAAGCCGGACTCCGTGAAGGCGGGGGAAAGGATGGCAATCGTCTGCCTGCTCTTCTCAGCGGCGCGGTGCATCTCCAAGACGAAGTTCGAACCGGCGGGAAAGTCCCAGCCCTGGTGGCGAGTGGTGTAACCAGCCTCCTCCAGATTCCAGGCGAGCCAGGCAGCCCAGGCGCTATCCGGATGCGCATAGCTGATGAAGAAGTCGACCTCCTCTTCTGCGGCCATCCAATTACCTTTTCAGAACCAACCTGAATCGCGCCAGCCTCGGCGACGGAGTTCGGTTGTTCGCCTAGGCTGCCGGCGATGGGGTCAGAGGATCGGCGGGCTAACCGATGAAGCGTCGCTCGATGCCGTCGAGGACGGTCTGCAGGCCGAGTTCGAAGCGCTCTATCGAGGTGCGGGTGCGAAGGTTGTCGGGTAGGGCGGCCAGCTCGGGGAACTCGACCACGTCGCTGGCGGCGGTGGCGGCCTCCATGTCCTCCGGCTTCGGGGTCGCGCCGATGCGGAAGGAGAAGCCGACCACGTAGTCGTTGACGATTCCCTGGACGTTCCAGACGTCGCCCTGCTCGAGCGAGAGGGACGTGACCGCCCGGGCCTGCTGCTTCGCGAGCTTGATCGAGTTGGGGCCGGGGCTGGGCCGCTTGGCGAAGACGGAGATCAGCCAGCGGTGGGCGGCGAAGGCCGCGTACATCTGGCGCGCGGAGGTCGCGACCGCCTCGCGCCAATCCTCCGGCAGAGGCTGGGAGACGAGCATCTCCCCCACCACCTGATCGGTCATCGAGGCGAGCAGCTCATCCTTGCTGGCGAAATGGTCGTAGAGGCTCATCGGCCGGGCGTCGAGCTCGGCGGCGACCCGGCGCACCGAGACCGCGTCGAGGCCCTCGGCGTCGGCAAGGCCGATCGCCGCCCCGACGATCGCCTCGGGCGACAGCTGCCGCCGCTTCTTCGTCCCTTTTCCGGGAGGCTTCGCCTGGGGCATGTCTAGACCGTAGTGCGACCGCCGTCGGCTCGCGACAGGGCCGCCGCTGGATCCGCGCATCGCTTCACTGTATCGATATGTTGATATGGTGTAGCGGCCTGCACGCGATCCACTGGGGGAGTTATATGAGTCGCCTTGCTGCTTTCTGCGTCATCTGCGCCTGCCTGGCGCTCGGACCGGGTGCCGCGAGCGCAGCGGCCGCGGGCTGGCTGGAGCCGGACGACGTCTCCGGCCTGAGCCAGTCGATCACGGACACTCCGCAGGTGGCGATGGACGCGGCCGGCGATGCGGTCGCGATCGGCATGCGCGACGACGGCGCCGACGTGCTCGTGGAAGCCATCGAGCGCCCGGCGGGTGGCGAGTGGTCGGAATCGGTGCCCCTCTCCGATCCCGACGAGGAAGAACCGACCGACACCCAGGTCGCCGTCGATGCGGCGGGCAACGCGGTCGCGATCTGGAGCGCCTGGGTCGACACCGACTACACGATCCTGGCGGCCTCGCGGCCGGCGGGTGGCGAGTGGTCGGATCCGGAGCCGCTCGGCGGGCTTCCGTTCATCGCCACCAGGCTTCACCTCGCGATGAACGCGTCCGGCGACGCGGTCGCGACCTGGACCGGGTTCGACGAGGGCCAGGTGATCGTCGTGGCTGCACTGCCGGCCGGCGGCGAGTGGTCTGAGCCCGAGGAGGTCTCGGCGGGGACCGAAGAAGGCCGGTTCTCCCAGGTCGGGATCGACGCGGAGGGCAACGCGATCGCCGTCTGGCAGCAGATCGATCCCGGCGAGAACGTCATCCGCGCGGCCACCCGGCCCGCCGAAGGCGAGTGGTCGGAGCCGGAGACCCTCTCGGCCGACGGCGACAACGCGACCGCGCCGCGGATCGCGGTGGACGCGGGTGGCGACGCGGTCGCCGTCTGGTCCGTCGTCGACGGTCTCGACGTCAGCGTCCACGCCAAGGCCCGCCCCGCCGACGGGGACTGGTCGGACCAGGAGGACGTATCGGCCGAAGACGAAGTCGCCGGAGAAGCGGAAGTGGCGATCGACGCCAACGGCGCGGTCGCAACCTGGACGGCTCCGGTCGGCGACGACGAAATCATCCGCGGAGCGGTGCGGCCCGCGGGTGTCGAGGAGTGGTCGGCGCCGGAGAACGTCTCCTCGCCGGTTGACGATTTCCGGTCGACCGACCTGGAGACCAACGGCGCGGCCGGCGCGATCTCGATCTGGACCCGCTTCGACGGCACGGGCAACAGCGTCCAGGCTTCGGTGCGGCCGCCCGGCGGCGCCTGGTCGGACCCCGAAGACCTCTCGACCGAGGGCAGGGAAGCCGGCTTGGCCGACCTGGCGTTCGACCTGGCCGGCGACGCCATCGCGCTCTGGGGCACCGAGGAAGGGGACGACTTCGTCGCCCAGGCGACCGGCTACGACTTCGTCGCGCCGCGGCTCGACAACCTGCTGATCCCCAGCACCGGGAAGGCCGGCGAGCCGGTCGGCTTCGCGGTCTCCCCCTTCGACGTCTTCCCGCTCGGGACGACGAGCTGGAGCTTCGGCGACGGCGGCGGCGCGAGCGGCGACGCGGTCTCGCACACCTACGCCGGGCCGGGCGCATACCCGGTCACGGTCAGCGTGGTCGACGGCGGCGGCAACACGAGCACGCGCACGACCGCGATCGCGATCGCGAGCACCCCGCCGCCCCCGGAGCCGCGCCTCACCGCGCTCACCCTGCGGATCGAGAAGAAGTCGCTGCGAGGACTGCGGCGCAGCGGCATCCTCAACGTCACCGTGTCGGTCGACAGCGCCGCCAGCGCGGCGCTGAACGGCTGGGTGAAGCTGCCGGCCCAGGGCAAAGCCCGCCCGAGGCTGGTCCCGATCTTCGCCAGCAGGACGGTTCGCTTCGCGGCGGCGGGTGAGCAGAGGGCGCAGCTGACCCTCTCGGGACAGGGGCGCAAAGCGCTGCAGCCGCTGACCAAGGCGAGGGTCCGGGTCGAGGCAGAGGCGAGCGGTGCCGGCGGCGGCACCGCTTCGGGCGGCGCCGCCCGCACCCTCCGCGACTGACTCCCTGCCTCAGCTCCTCGGGGCCGTCAGCTCGTAACGCTGAGCTCGCGCAGCTCGTCCTCGTAGGAGACGGCGTGGCGGCGGAGCCGGCCGTCGGTCTCGATCGCGTAGCTGCCCATCCGCACCAGCGGGGGTGAGTAGGCGTGGATGGTGACGGCGGGCTCGGTGCCGGCGTGGAGGACGCGGTGGATGTCGCTGGCCCCGAAGGTGAACGAGGAACCGGCACGGGCCGTGCGGGCGATCGGGGCGTCGACGGATCTGCCCAGCACGAGGCGCTCCTCGCGGACGCTGCCGGAGACCACGGCGACGGCGCCGGCCGAGAGGTCGTGGTCGTGGAAGCCGGTGTCGTGGTCGTGGGACCAGCAGAGCAGCCAGACGTCGAGATGCTCGTCGCGCAGCAGCTGTTTGTAGGTCCGCTGCTCCGGGTCGTGCTCGATGTGATGGGACCAGAGCGCCGGCCGGGTCGCGATCTGGTTTGCGACCGCGAGCAGCTGATCGTCGGTCAGGTCGTGGCCGTGCGGCCGGGCGATGTCCTCGATTCCCTTGGTCATGCGGGGTCTCCTTTCTGGCGAGGGGTCAACAGGGAATGGGGGTTCGTACATCGCAGGAGCCGGGCCAGCTCGGGGCCCAGCTCGGGCGCGACGGGGTCGACGACGGGGCGGTCGGAGCCGTAGACGAGCTGGGTCACGCCGACCGCGCCGGCCATCGCCTCGAACATGCGCGCCCCGTAGGAGGAGGTGTCGTAGAAGACCAGCGGGTCGGGCGCCAGGGGGGCGACGCCGCCGCGGGCGGCGAATCGCTCCAGGTGGAGCGGGGCGCCGCCGGCCAGCATCGCGAACAGGACCCGCAGGCGCGGGTGCTCGCGGCGGCCGCCGTCGAGGAAGGCGAACCATGCCGCCTGCATCTGAGCCACGTAGCCGGTCAGGGCCGGCCACCAGACAGGCAGCGGCGGCCTCGGGCCGGCCACCCCGGGAGCCGCGACCGGGCCGGGATGGACGAACAGCGGCGCGTCGTGCGCTTCGAGCCGGGCGAGCAGCGGCCCGACCCGCTCGAGGGCGGCGGGGCTGGCCAGGGCGCTGGCCGGCAACGAGACGCCCTCGCAGCCCCTGCCGATCGCGGCGTCGACGTCGGCGGGGCGAGGCTCCTCCAGCTGCACCGCGCCCCAGCCGCCGAAGCGGGCCGGCAGGGCCTCGATGCCGAGGTGGTGGGCCTCCAGCAGGGGCTGCGCCTCCTCAGCCGGGAGCGTCTCGATCCCGAGGGCGCTGGAGAGGGCGACCAGGGCCCGGTCGATCTCGTCGCGGCGCAGCTCCTCCCCCCGCCGGGCAACGTCGGTCGCCGCGAGCGGGAGGACGCTGTCCGGCTCGCCGGCGACGCGGAACGTCCAGCCGCGGCGGCGCCGAATCAGCATCGGCGGCTGCCGGCGCCGGGACAGCTCGCCGATCAGAGGCTCGGAGAGAAGGTGCTGATGAACGTCCACGCGTTGCATTGTTGTGTAAGTTAATCAAGATTATCTACTTAGCGCAGGCCGCAGGGCTTCCGGCCGGGTCGAGCGTCTAGGTTGCCGCGATGCTGGACGTTCTCCTTGGGGCCGCCGTCGCCTTCTGCCTCGCGGTCCTGACCACCCCGGTCGGCGTCTCGGGGGCGGTCTTCCTGGTGCCGTTCCAGATCAGCGTGCTGCACACGCCGAGCCCCTCGCTGACGCCGACCAACCTCCTCTACAACCTGGTCGCGATCCCCGGCGCGCTGCTGCGGTTCCACCGCGAAGGGCGACTGGCGGGGCCGCTGACCAGGCTGCTGGTCCTGGGAACCCTCCCCGGCGTCGTCGCCGGGGCGATGATCCGGGTCTGGGTGCTGGGCGAGGGGGACGCGTTCCTGCTGCTGGTCGCGGCGGTGCTGATTCCGCTCGGCGCCTGGCTCGCCTTCGGACGGCCGCCGACCCCGCGGGCCAGCTCACCGGGCCGAGCCCAGCGGCAGCGGCTGGTGGGCCTGGCGCTCGCGGTCGGGGTGGTCGGCGGTATCTACGGCATCGGCGGCGGCTCGATCCTCGCGCCGATCCTGGTCGGGTTGGGCTTTTCGGTGCTCGAGGTTGCCCCGGCCGCGCTCGCCGCGACCTTCCTCACCTCCTTTGCGGGCGTCCTCACCTATGGGCTGCTCAGCATCGGAGCGAGCGACGACATCGCGCCGGAGTGGGGACTCGGTCTCGGGATGGGCCTCGGCGGCCTGGCGGGCGCATACGTCGGCGCCCGCCTCCAGGCCCGCCTGCCCGAGCGGCTCCTCAGGCGTGGACTTGGCCTGCTCGCCCTGGCGCTGGGGCTCCGCTATGCGATCGGGGTCCTGTAGGGACCCCGTCCGGCTATTCCGCCAGCCGGTCGAGGTGGCGTTTGCCGATCTCGTTGGTGAGCGCCAGGAACTCGGTGATCCGGGTCAGCTCGGCGGCGGTGAAGCGGCTTCCCAGGGACTCCTCCCACTCCGCCGCCATGGGTCCCCAGATGTGCTCGGCGCGGGCGTAGAACTCCGGGGTCACCTCGAGCTTGACGCGGCGGCGGTCGGCTGGGTCCGGGACCCGGCGGGCGAAGCCTGCACGCTCGAGCCGGTCGACGACGCCGGTCACCGCCCCACTGGTCAGCCCCGCCTCGGCCGCCAGCTCGCCGGCGGTGAGGCCGCCGGCGTTCTCGATCGCGTTCAGGCAGTGGAGATCGGTGTGGTTGACCCCGAGCCGGTCGGCGGCGAGGTTTTCGAAAGCGGTGTCCTGGTTGCCGCCGGCGCGGAAGGCGGCGATCAGCTCCTGGATCAGCTTCTTCTTCGGACTTGCGGCCATATCTCTTAGTTGCTAAGATACTTAATAGATAAGGAACTTACTGGGCGAGAGAATCATAAGACGCCCGGGTGACGAAGGGAGCAGAGATGGCGGAGGCGGGTAACACGGCAGCGAAGATCGAGTGGCGACTGGAGCTCGTGCAGGTCCCCGTCTCCGACGTGGACCGGGCCAAGGCCTTCTACGTCGACCAGGTGGGATTCATCGCCGAACACGACCACCAGGTGACCGATGAGCTGCGCTTCGTGCAGCTGACCCCGCCCGGCTCGGCCTGCTCGATCGCACTCACCACCGGTGCGCACCAGATGCAGCCGGGGAGCGTCGCGGGCCTGCAGCTCGTGGTCGAGGACGCCGACGCGGCCAGGGCCGAGCTGCTCGAGCGCGGAATCGAGGTGGGTGAGGTCCAGGAGTTCCCCTGGGGCCGCTTCGTCTTCTTCGCCGACCCCGACGGCAACGGCTGGGCCGTCCAGGAGATCGTCTAGACCAGCTTGAGGTCCCCCCTGAACACCTCGACCTTTGAGGGGTGGGGCAGTTCGAGCTCGAACATCATTCCTCCTCGTTGCTCGATGACGGCGATTGAGCCGGCGTGCTGCTGCATGAAGCGATTGGCCAGCCAGAGGCCGTAGCCGGTGCCGGTCTCCTTCGAGGTCACGCCTTTCTCGAAGACGAGGCGCTCCGCCGGGACCCTTTTTTCCTCCCTGGCCGGATCGGTGTTCAGCAGATGGGCCTGCAGTCCACCGGCGTTGTCGCGGTAGGTGAATCTGACCGGGCCGTCCTCATGGCTCCGTTTCTCGATGTTGACGACGATTTTCCGGGTGGTGTTCTTCGACATGCCCGTGAAGGCGTCGGCGCTGTTGAGGAGAAGGTTGATGAAGACCTGACGTATCCGGTCGGGGAAGACCAGAACATCGCTGTCGCTTCCCGAAAGCGCGATCTGGGCCTTCGCCAGCTTGCCCGCCGTGGCGTTCTTGGCCTCGCGCCACAGTCCCATCAGTGAGATTTCTGTCAGTTCGGAGACCTTCGGCGTGAGGGCAAGGCTGATCTTGTTCAGCGCTTCCACCACCTCGGCGACGTCTTCCTCCAAACCACCGAGGCGCTGGACGGCAAGGCTCGGTTTGCCCTCTTTGATCGCCTTTCGGGTCAGCCCGATCGCGTCGTCGGCGTTACCGACCTTGACGATCGCCTCGTGCCGGGCGGCCTGGGCCACCTCGACCGCGGTCAGAGCGGTCGAGATCTCGATGAATTCCAGTGCCTGGTTCGTCACCTCGTGATTGGAGCGGTGGTAGAGGATCGCCAGGCCGGCAGCGTTTGCGAGACCTTCAAACGCGCGTACCTCGAGGGTGTTGTACTCGTACTCGCTGCTGGCGGCGACGCTGAGAACGCCGAAGACGGCTTTCCCGACCCGGATCGGGAGGGCGACGAAGCTCCGCACCCGATCAAGCTCCGGACGCTGTTTCAGCGAGGCGAAACGCGGGGCGTCCATCGAGGGGGCGACCACGGCTTCCTCGAGTGCATCCAAAAAGGGGGGGTACGACTCGAGCGGAACGAGATCGAGGCGGTTCAACTCAGGGCGCGGGTCAAAGCCCCAGACCTCCAGGGTGCGGAGGCCACCAAGCTCCGCGTCGAATTCGCGCAGCGCCACGAACTCCATCCGGGCCGACTCGGTGATCTGGGTGATCAGCGACTGGAAGAACTCCCGTTCGGTTCCGTAGAACTTGATCTCCTTCTGGGAGGCTTTCAGGTGACTGTAGGAGAACTCGCGCTGGTAGATCTGTACCAGCAGCTGGGCGCACAGCTCCAGTTCGATGATCTGGTCCCCGGTGAGGTTGGCCTGACCCTTGTCGGCCAGCATGATGAAGCCGATCGGGGTATCTCCGCGGTAACCGGCGACGATCGTGCCGTCGGAGGGAAGCGAGGTCGCCCGTTTGTCCGCCGGATTGCCGCGCCGGATGGCGCCGGCGGCGATTGCGGTGGAGTGCAGGGTCTGCTTCGGCAGGACGAGCAACTCGGCCGGTACCACGTGACCTTTCCACCCGTCACCCAAACTCGCGTAGGGCATGTAGTGGGCATCGCCACGCTTAAGCAGCCACAGCGACACGTCCCTGGACCCGAGCGCCCGCGCAATCCGGTTCACCACCTCCATCGCCGCATCCGCCGGCCTGTCGGTCTGCGCCACGAGGCGTGCCAGATTGACGAGGCGTTTTGAGAGGGGGTCATCCATGAGGGCTCAGATCACCTGAACCGCCCCGATCACCAGGCCGCCGAGGGTGCAGAGCAGAACCAGACCGCCGATCATGGTTTTGGCGGCCACCACCGAGACGTGGTCCTTGGTGATGGTCCGGTGGTTGAGGTCCTCCACCCGCTCACAGAGACGCTCGACGTCCTCGATCAGCGCCACGGTCGCCCTCTGGCTCCTGGCCAGGGCAAGGTAGGTGTTGCCATCCGCCGCCGCCGCTTGCAGGTCGAGCTCGTAGGGTCTCTGGTAGATGGTCAGGAATCGCTGAAGGTCGCCGTCGAACTGCGTCGATTCTTTGTCCAGGTAGGCGAGAGTGTTGCCCGGTACGGCATTCCGCAGCAGGGCGACCACCAGCTCGGTGTTGGCCGTCATGTCCTCCGGGCAGACGGAGCTGCCGTTCACCTGGTCGGAGGTAAGGCGGCGCCGTTTCCTGATCAGGATCGTCACCCAGTACACGACGATGCCGATCAGGAGCACCCCGCTGAGGAGAAAGAGGCCGTAGGCGACAAGGTCTGAACTACCGTTCACCCGGCTCTCGGGGACGGCTTTGACGGCGGCCGCCACCGACAGGATCATTGTCCCGGCAGGCCCGTTCATCGGAGGTCAGTCGCGGGCTTCGATGCGCTCGGCCAGCCGATCCCAGTCGTCGACGTGCTGGAGCATGAGCCAGGGGATCGATTCGGTGTCCGGGCCCGGGACCTCCCCGTCCGGAGCGACGGTGTCGAGTTCGGAGTGAAGCGCGATAGCCAGTTTGTCGAGGGCCTCCTTCAGGGTGCGACCCACCGCGTGGACATGGGGGCGCTGGTAGAGCTCGGCGGAGACCCGGCCCTCCTGTTCAAGTACCCAGACGGCAATCGGGCCGCGCAGATCCCCGTGTCGGACATCGAGCAGGCGGAGCGTGTAACCGGACTCCTGCAGGACATCATCGGAGGACCGGCCCGGGGAACGTCCGACGACGAACTCCCGCATCACCTTGATCTGCGCCTGACGCTCGTCGTCCTCCTTGTCGATTGCTACTTCGAAGCGTCTGTCGCGAAAGTTCGAAGCAAGGCGTACACACTCATCCACGGCGGTTCCCTCGCTCCACGACACCCCTCCGCGCGACAGCACCAGATCGAAGCTCGAGTCGGTTTTCGCCCGGACCACCTGGTCGAGCTCTCCCTCGCGGAACTTCGTCGAATAGATCGCCACCGGGATTTCGGGCCGCACGCTCTTCACGTACTCGCCGAGGCGCATGCCCGAGGTGTCATCCTCGTCCTCGTCATCCCTCAACCTGACGTCGGTGAACAGCAGGTCGAATCCAGGGGAGGAGCGGATCTCCCATACGGCGTCATCGGGATCCTCGACGGCGATCACCTGACAGTCCCTTTCGACGAACCGTTCGGTCATCAGCTCGCGGGAACGGTGGTCGTCGTCGACGATCAGTACCAATGGACGGGGCGGCTCGGAGGGCACAGGGAGCGGAATACTAAGTTACTTAATGATAAATAGATGGGTTTTTAGAAATACGCACTCCGGCCCCGCCCGCCCGCGGCTCAGCCGCCCTCGATCTGCTCCCCCAGCCGCTCGTTCGCCTCGCGCAGCTCCGGCGTCAGCTGCTCGTCGAAGTCCTCGAGCTCGGCGATCTGGCGCAGTTCGATCTCGGTGCCTCCGTCGAACGGGGCCTTCTTCAGCCACTCGATCGCCTGCTCGCGCGACTCGCACTCCCACAGCCAGTAGCCGGCGACGACCTCCTTGGCCTCGGCGAAGGGGCCGTCGGTGACGGTGCGCTGCTCGCCGTCGAAGCGAATCTTGGCGCCGTCGGAGGTCGGCCGCAGGCCGTCGCCGCCCACCATCACGCCCGCCTTGACCAGCTCTTCGTTGTAGCGGGTCATCGCTTCCAGGAGCTCGGTGCTGGGCATCTCGCCAGCCTCGGATTCGGGACTGCTGGGAACCAAAACCATGAAACGCATCGCTTCCTCCTAATGAGGTTGGGGGTGTCTTCTACCTACCCGACGAGCGGGCGCGGCGGAAATCGACACGGTGCGACAGGTTTTCGCCGGGTCAGCCGCGAGTGCCGCGGTCGAACTCGGAGCGCAGGCCGAGGCCGTCGGCGATCCGGCGCACGTCCTTCGTCTGGTCGGCGACGACGAAGCTGATGCCTGTGCCGCTGGCGCCGGCGCGGCCGGTGCGGCCGATCCGATGGACGTAGGTGTCGCTGTCCTCGGGCACGTCGTAGTTGTAGACGTGGGTGACGTCGGGGACGTCGATCCCGCGGGCGGCGACGTCGGTCGCGACCAGGGTGTCGATCCGGCCGGCCTCGAAGTCGGCCAGGGCGCGGCGGCGCTGGGACTGGGATTTGTTGCCGTGCATCGCCACCGCCTTGATCCCCTGCTTGCCGATCCGCTTGACCAGCCGGTCGGCGCCGCGCTTGGTGCGGACGAAGACCAGGGTGCGGCCGCGCTCGGCGTCGTCGAGCTCGCGGACCAAGGTCGGGACCTTGTCGGCGTGGTCGAGGTGGACGAAGCGATGCTGGACGTCGGCGCGGCGCTCGGCCTTCGGCGCGTGGACGTGACGGCGGGCGTCGCGGGTGAAGGAACGCGCGACCTCGCCGGGAGCGCCGTCGAGCGTCGCCGAGAAAAACAGGGTCTGGCGGTCGCGGGGCGTCTTGGCGACGATCCGGTCGACGGCGGGCTTGAAGCCCATGTCCAGCATCCGGTCGGCCTCGTCGAGGACCAGCAGCTGGACGTGCTCGAGGGTCAGGGCGCGGCGCTGAAGCAAATCCTCCAGTCGGCCCGGGGTGGCGACGACGATGTGGGCGCGGGCGGCCTTGCGGGCCTGGGCCTGGATGCCGACCCCGCCGTAGACCGGGGCAACGGAGAGCGCCCGGGAGTGGGCGACCTCCTCCAGCTCGTCGACGATCTGGCAGGCCAGCTCGCGGGTCGGGGCCAGGACCAGCCCGGCCGGCCGCCGCGAGTCGGCCGCGATGCGGTCGACCATGGGGACGCCGAAGGCCAGGGTCTTGCCGGACCCGGTCGGGGATTGGGCGAGCACGTCGCGGCCGGCGAGGACGTCCTCGATGACGAGGCGCTGCACGGCGAACGGCTGCTCGATGCCGCGCTCCCGCAGGGCGGTGAGCACGGGCTTGGACACGCCGAGATCGGCGAAAGACTGCTTTGACATGAACTGCGACTCCTTAATGCGAGGGGGAGATCCAACGGCCCCGGACGCGTGAAGACGCAGCAAAGGACGGGTTCTCTCGGTCACCACAGCGGCGACCAACGCCAGGGACCGTAGCAGGGTCCTGAATTCTCACCCGCAGTCGGTCCCGCGGGTTACGGACTATGCAAGGTGCGGGTGCAGGTGGTCTTCCGCCATCTTCTTGAGCCCGACGCGGTCGATCTTGCCGGTCGGATTGAGCGGCATCTCGTCGAGGAAGAGGATCTCCTCCGGCGCCTTGTAGCCGATCTGCTCGCGGCAGTGGAGGATCAGCTCGGTGGCGGTCGGCGGCTCGGCGCCCTCGCGCAGGCTGACGTAGGCGCGGACGTTCTCGCCATGCACTTCGTCGTGGACGCCGACCGCGCCGGCGAGGTCGACGGCCGGGTGGTCGACCAGCGCACCCTCGACCTCGTAGGGGCTGATGTTGGAGCCGTCGTGGACGATCACCTGCTTCTTGCGGCCGAAGAACCAGAGGTAGCCGTCCTCGTCGGCCCGGGCGAGGTCGCCGGAGTCGATCCAGCCCTCTCGCAGGACCTCTGCGGTCGCCTCCGGCGCTTGCCAGTAGCCGGCCATGCTGGCCGGGGTGCGGATGAAGATCCGGCCCACCGCTTCGGCCGCGATCGGCTCTCCCTCCTCGTCGCGCAGGGCGATGCTGAAGCCGGCGATCGGCCGCCCGATCGAGCCCTGTTTGACCACTCCCGAGGGCGGATTCAGCGTCGCCAGGCCGACCTCGGTCATCCCGTAGCCCTCGACGATCGGGAAGCCGGCGATGGCGGCGAACTCGTGCAGCAGCTCGGTCGAGACCTTGTCGGAGCCGCAGCGGCAGACCCGCAGGGAGTCGAAGTCGTGCGGCTGCAGGTCGTGGTCGCGGATCAGGGCCAGCAGGGCCGCCGGGATCATCGCCAGCACCGTCGGCTGCTGCTCGCGCAGCAGCGGCAGCAGCTCGTGGCTGTCGAAGGTGCGCGCCACCACCACCCGGCCGCCGACCGAGAGCGTGCTCAGCGCCCAGAGGAAGGAGCCGATGTGGGACATCGAGGAGCCGGGCAGGAAGACGTCCCCGGCGTCGAGCTCGAAGGCGGCGGCTGCGCTGGCGATCATCCAGCGCAGCGAGGAGCGGGTGTGGGTGACGCCCTTCGCCGGGCCGGTGCTGCCGGAGGTGAAGAAGATCGCGACCGGCGCCTCGGGGTCGGGGTCCGGCTGCGCCGGCAGCGACTCGCTCTGCACCAGCTCGTCGAAGCTGTGGTGCCAGTTGACATCTTCGACCTCGCCGGGCAGCTCGGGGTCGGCGTAGGCGACGACGCCCAGCGGCAGGGCGCCGGCGAGCTCGCTCTCCCCCACGTCCTCGTGGCGCTCGACGTGGGCGATCAACGCCCGGGCGCCGCTGACCTCGAGCGCGTGGTCGATCTCGCCGTGGGTGTAGCGGTAGTTGAGCGGCGTCGCCACCAGGCCGGCCTTGAAGCAGGCGAGGTAGTGGACGATCAGCGCGATCCGGTTCGGCATCAGCGAGGCGATCCGGTCGCCCGGCTCCAGCCCGATCGCGCAGTAGCCGCCGGCCAGCCGCTCGGCCTCGTCCTCCAGCTCCCGCCAGCTCATCGAGCGGCTGGCGGAGACCAGCGCCGGAGCCTCCGGGTCGGCGTCGAGACCGATCCGCAGCAGGTCGGCCAGCGGCGCGGCGGGAGCTTCGAGCGGCAGGCCGTCGATCAGCACGGCTTACTTCTACAGCAGGAGCCGACGGATACGTCAAGTGGACCCCAGCTTAGATCTCGACTGCCTCTCCAACCTGATCCGCCAATGCCGTGACAAGTTGCTCGAGGAGGGAGACAATGCGCTCCTCCGATCTGGAACTAAGGGGTAGCGCCTCCTTTCGCGCATACAGCTCGAGAACAGCCCGGCTGAAAGCCTTCTTCTGTTTCGGCCGAACCTCATCCGTTGCGAAGATGGCACCCATGAAATGCTCCCGGTCACCCTCCTCAACGAGATCCTCGACAGTCTTGACCGACCCGTCCCCGCAGGCATCCGGAAGGAGTAAACAGCGACCCTCAACCACTGGACCGAACGTGGACTCGTATCGCTCCTTTTGCTTCTTCCCCTCAGCGTCACCATCGAGAAGAATCAGGAAGCTCTTTCCCCATCCTACGTGTAGCTGGATCAGTGGCTCCAGAGAGCCGGCGCCGGTGCCTGGTACCAGCTTCACATCCGGACCCAGGTCGAGCACCTCACGCGCGTAGCGCAAAAGGTAGAAGTCACTCTTTCCCTCGACCAGTACGACGTCGGGGACGGGCTCTAGTACCGACGGCCGATACTCAAGCAGGTCCAGGACGGGCTGGATGTAGGAGGTCTGCTTTGGGTTCTCAGCCACGAATCGTCGGTACGGCGTTGCGGAGATGGAGGTGTTGGAACCCACCCGGCGCGTCACGTAGTCCGCCATGTCCAGCGACCCAAGCGCGGCGTTCTTGACGATGTAGGCCGAGTCGAGCCACCGTAGATCAATGAGGTGGTGACTGTGGGTGGCATATGCGAGATCGCACTTCTCGACAAGGGTCTGGAAGCTTTTCAGCAGCTCTGCCTGCGCGGTCGAGTGCAGGTTCGAGGCGGGCTCGTCGAGCAGGAAGAGAGCCTTCGGCCCGTCGCCCTCGTCGAGCCCGTGAAACGAGGTCATCAGCAGGAACATGAAAAACCACCGGAAGCCGAGGCTCCGCTCGGAAAGATCGTAGTAGCCGTCCGGTCCCTTGATTTTCAGTTCTAGATAGGGCTCCTCGTCCTCTAGTCCAGCCTCGATCTCGATCTCCTGGGCGACAGGTCGCCGACCAAAGATCCGATCCCAGCCCTCGTAGATCGTGTTGGTGACGACCCGGCCCATCTGCAGCAGCAGCGCGCTCAAATTCCGGCCGTCCGTTCGCTCCGACGATTTGAGGCGCTCAACTACATGAGTTTCGAGCTCGGCTCCGCTGCCAATCTGTCGCAAAATCTGCTCGAACGTCGAGCGATAGAACCGGCCCCTGTCGTGCTGCTCGTCGCCAGCCAGCGGGTCGGTTTCGGCCAGCGAGAATCGCTCTGGCAACTCAAAGAGAAAGTTTGGGAAATACCAAATGCGCGGAAGCAGGGTCTTGATGAAATTGACGGCACCATGCCACTCCTCCGAGCTGGCCGAGTTGTATCGCCGCGGGTTTCGCTGTCGCCCCTTCGTCCCCCGAATCGCGATGTCCCAGATGTAATTGCTCTCGGTAAAGCGACTGTTCTCGAAGCTGTGTATCTCCGAAATCTTGATCAGCTTCGGAGGATCGGTGAGAGTCAGGTCGTACTCGGTACGCATATGCACCCTCAGCGCTCTTTGATCTTCCGGCGATAGTTCGACGACGGCGCATATCTCAATGGTGTCGTTGAAGTTGGCTCGTTTCGAAATGGGTATCCACTGATCGGGTACCCGGAGTGAAGCCAACTCAGGATTGATCACTTGGAGATCTTCGGCGCCATAGGAAAAGCAGAAGATCGCCTCAAGGATCGTCGTCTTCCCGCTCTCGTTCAAGCCGATCAAGGTCGTGACCGGCCCTGACAACTTAAGGGTCATCTGTTCGATGCCCTTGAAATTCTTGAATTTGAACTCGGTGTACCGCATGTATCCCTGAGCAGGGGGGCTGACTAAGAAGACCCTACCTTTCCGGGTCACCTGAGCGCTCGGTGAAGTTCTGGTCGGCCGCTGAGCATTACTGCGCATCAGGTCAGACTTTGACGTTGGCCCTCACTCCCCGTACAGAGCCTCGATCTCGGCTTCGTACTTGTGGGCGATCGGGCGGCGTTTTAGCTTCATCGTCGGGGTCAGCTCGTCGCCGCCGGGCTGCCAGTCGATCGGCAGCAGCTTGAACTTCTTCACCTGCTCGACCCGGGAGAGGCCGGCGTTGCCGCGCTCGATCCCCGCTTCCACCTCTCCGAGGACCGCGGGCGCCGCGGCGAGGGCCTCGGGTGAGAGGTCCTCGATCCCGTACTGCTGGGCGAAGACCGGGGCGAAGTCGGGGTCGAGGACGACCAGGGCGACGTTGTAGGGACGGTCGTCGCCGACAGCGCAGACCTGGCCGATCAGCGGGCTCGACGCCTTCAGCTTCGCCTCGATGTTGGCCGGCGACATGTTCTTGCCGGCCGAGTTGATGATCAGCTCCTTCTTGCGGTCGACGATCCGCAGGTAGCCGTCCGGGTCGATCTCACCGACGTCGCCGGTGTGCAGCCAGCCCTCGTCGTCGAGCGCCTCGGCGGTCTTCTCGGGGGCGTTGCGGTAACCGGGCATCACCGCGCCGCTGCGCAGCAGCACCTCGCCGTCCTCGGCGATCTGCAGCTCGGCCCCGGGAGCGGCCGGGCCGACGGTCCCGATCCTGATCCGCTCGGGCGGGTTGCAGGTGCCGGCCCCGGTGCTCTCGGAGAGACCCCAGAGCTCGGCCAGCGGAATCCCGATCGCGTGGAAGAACTCGATCGTCTCCTGCGGGCAGGGGGCGGCGCCGACGTGCGCCCAGCGCAGCTGGTCGAACCCGATCCGCTCACGCAGGGCCGAGAGCACCGTCTCCTCGGCTTTGGCGTGTTCGGCCGCGAGCTCGGCCGACGGCTCCTCGCCGGCCTGTTCGGCGGCGACCATCCGCTGGCCGACCCCGAGCGCCCACTCGACCGCCTGCCGGCGGTTGGCGTCGGGCTCGGCCCCGATCCCGATCTCCATTGCCGCCTTCAGTTTTTCCCAGACCCGCGGCACGGCGAAGAACCAGATCGGGCGCACTTCCGCCAGGTAGGCGACAACCTGCCGGGGGTCGGGGCAGCAGGTGGTGGCGACGCCGGAGCCGATCGGCCCGTAGTGGGTGGCGTTGCGCTCGGCGATGTGGGCCATCGGCAGCCAGGAGATCAGGCCGCCCTCGGCGGGCAGGCGGAAGATCTCGTCGTAGGAGCGGAAGGCGGAGAGGATGTTGGCGTGGGAGAGCTGGACGCCCTTCGGCGGCCCGGTGGTGCCGGAGGTGTAGATGACCGTCGCCAGGTCGTCGGGCTGGACACTTCGCCAGGTCGCCTCGAAGTCGAAGCCCTCCTCGCCTCGCCCTTCCAGGTCGGCGAGCGAGATCGCCCCGTCGCGGGGCTCGCCGTCGACCACGACCACGTGCTCGAGGGTCTCGACGCCATCGCGGACGGCGAGGACCGCGTCGAGGAAGGCCTGCTCGGTGACGAGCACGGTGTTTGCCGCGTCGGCGGCGAGGAACTCGATCTGGTCCGCGGTCGAGGTGTTGTAGACCGAGAACGGGGTGGCGCCGAGGTGCATCGCGGCGGTGTCGGCGAAGTGGAACTCGGGACGGTTGCTGAGCATGATCCCGACGGTGTCGCCGCGGCCGACGCCGAGCCCGGCCAGCCCGGCGGCGACGGCCCGCACCCGCTCGCCGTACTCGGCCCAGGTGGCGTGGAACTCGTCGTCCTTGGTCCGCAGCGCGGTCTGGTCGGAGCGCTCGGAGACCGTGACCTGAAAGGCCTCGGCCATCGTCGCGGCCTCCAGCGCCCGCGGTCGCGGCACAGCCGTCTGGTCTCGTTCGCTCAGCATCCCCAAAGTCGCTCCCAGGCGACTATCTCACAGCGCTACGAGCCAGACGCGGAAAGTTGCGCCCGAGCGTAGAGCGTCTCCGGAGCGATGTCAGCCTGATTCGGCCAAACGATCGTCCCCGCCTCCGCATCGGCGCGGAGCTGGCGAAAGTACTCGAGGTCGCGGAGCGGCTCAAAGACTCCGCCGTAATCGAGGAGATAGGCCAGGTCGACATCAGCCGCCAAGCCGTCCTCGAAGTGGACGTGAACCGTGCGGCCAGCGGACACCGTTGCCTTCACCAATCGCGGCGTGCTCCTCATGACCCGATGGTAGAGGTCCTATCCCAGTGGCTCAAATGCGGGCGTCCCGGGTGATGATTCTCGTCGTAGTACATCCAGATCGTGATCCCGAAGAAGCTGCTGACTCGCGGCACCGCACGAGCCTGTAATTGGGTGTCTTCACGAAACAAGGCCTAAATGTGCCGACTTAGAGATATCTGGGTCACAGAATCGCCAGTTGGCGGTTGCTCTCCAGGTCGAGCAAGGCTTGCTTGCGCTCGAGGCCGCCGCCGTAGCCGGTGAGGGAGCCGTTGGCGCCGATTACGCGGTGGCAGGGGATGACGATCGCGATCGGGTTGCAGCCGTTGGCGGCACCGACGACACGGGCGCGCTGCCAGGGCTCGACGTCGGTCTCGAACAGGGCGGAGTCGATCTTCACCGCCTGCTCGCCGTAGCTCACGGTCTCGCCGTAGGGGATCTCCAGCAGGGCGCGCCAGATCGCCTTCTGCAGGGGAGTGCCCTGCGGGTCGAGCGGAAGGTCGAACTCGCGCAACCCGCCGGCGAAGTAGGCGTCGAGCTGCGCGGTGACCTCGGGTAGCGGGCCCGGCTCCGCACCGCTTGACGGCGACGTGCGGCCGGGGAAGTTGAGGTCGGTGAGACCGTTCGGTCCCATGGCGACGGTCAGCGGCCCGATCGGGCTGTCGTAGACGGTCCAGCGCTTCACGCTCATACATCTAAGACGCCGGGGAGGACCGCAACGTGAGATTTCTCTTGCAGCGAGGCCCTGACGTCCGGGCGGGGCGCCACCATCGGAGACATGTTGCAAGTAACGGTCGTCTGTTCGAGCTGTGCCGAGGAAAACGAGGTCGTGGTCGACGACGTCGGCGCCGCCGAGCGCGAGGTCTGCGAGTGCGGCTACAGCTACGTGGTCCTCTCGGTCGCGGAGTTCGAGCCGGTGCACGGCAGAGGCGGCGAGCTGATCCAGCTGCGGCGGCCGGCCCGCGACCTCAAGCGCGCGGCCTGAGCCCTAGCGCGTCACCGCCACGGTGACCGTGCGGTTGACGGCCCTCTTGCCGACCTCCAGCTCCACCTCCACCTCGTAGCGACCTGGCCTGGCCCTGCGGCCGAGGTCGAAATCGAGGTTGACGGTGCGGGACTCCCCCGCCGCCAGGCCGCCGATTTTGACCGAGCGCGGCCCGTTGAGGCGCAGCGCCGCCGGTCCGGAAGCGGTTGCGGTCATGCGCCCGGTGTGAGCGCCTCAGCCGAGGCAGCGGCGAAGGCCGACCCGGCGAGCAGGACCGTGACGAAGAGGGCAAGGAGGGTGGCAGCTGCGCGGAGTCTGGGCATGAGGCGCAACGTATGGAGACGGGATCAAAGACATGTGAACGAGATGAGACCGTTCGGTAACCAGCTTGTTGCGCGCTTAGAGCAAGCCTGCGGTGCGAGGCAGGCGAATCGCCCGCTCGAAGGTCTGGAGACCACCTCCGGGAAGCTCGACGGTGACGACGATCCGCAGCCGCAGCCAGCGGGCGGCCAGATGGCGACGGACGGTTGGCGAGAGGCGGCAGCGGAGGGAGAAGCGGCCGTCCCCATCGACCGAACTCGAGGGTGTGCCGGACTTTAGTCCCGCTATGCGGAACCAAAGTCCGGCGGACCCTTTGCACGCGGGGAGGCGGTCGCGGGCGGTGGCGAGGTAAGCGTTGAAGTGGGCGCGGGCGCCTGGTGGGACTTCGAGCCGGGCGACGAAGAGACCGAGGCCGAGCTTGGCGCGGTCGACATCGATTCGCCTGGACAGAGCTGGAGGCGCGACCGGGAGCGTGGCCCTCCCGCTAACGACGGGGTCCTTCCTCTCGCCTCCGCCCCCGGGCGCTTCCCCTTCGCCGAGGAATTTCGCCAGCGACGCCGAGCGTTTGGCGGCAATCACTCCGACGCCGGCCGCGGCGGCGCCTATTTCGGCCGGGCCGAAGGGCTTGCGCGGCGCCACTTCGAGCTGCTGCCACGGCGCCAGCAAGGTCGCGAGCTGCTGCGCCGTGGAGCCGGGGTCCATGGCGGTGACGACGTCCCTGGCCTCGCGCAGTGCGTCTATATATAAGGAGGCGCAGGGAGGGTCCGCGAAGCAGGCCTCGAAGAGAGCCGGCCCCGGCGGGCCGAAGCCGAGCGAGGATGCCGACCAGGCCTGGTCGGTCCCCGAGGGCAACATCTGGAAGACGCCGAGCGGGTCGCTGAAGAGGTAGTAGTTGTTCGGCACTTGGTGGCCGCTGTAGCCGTCCCAGTGGCTGATGTAGCGCTCGACCGCCCACATCCGCACCATCTCCTCGAGGTCGGCGTGGCCCTGCATCCGCTCCGAGAACCCCGGCGAGGAGGCCGCGACTGCGTCGATCAACGCTTCCAGGTCGGCGCTGTCGTCCTCGCCCTCGTCGATCTCGAACTGGCCGGCGGCGCCGGGAACCACGTCAACCCCCGCCTGGCCCTCGTAGAGGTGCTGCGGCGGCGTCTCGAAGGAGCCGAAGAGCCGCTCCATCGCGATGTCGTCGAGCGTCTCCAGGTTGAGGTGCACCCCGAACTCCTCGCCGTTGACGCGCACGTCGGCGTAGCCGGTCCGCGGCGCCGGCACCCCCGCCGCGCGGAAGGCCGCGTAGGCGAGCGCCTCATGGACCATCGAGGGGTCCTGGACCATGTTGTTCAGCGTCAGGTTCTTGAGGCCGAGGAACCGCTGGCCTTTGACGAACTCGGCGAACTTGACTTTGAAGGCCGCCTTGCCGCCGAGATCGCGGAAGGAGCTCTCGCCCTTGAGCCGGATCCCGACCGTCAGCGGCGCCGAGAAGGCCCCGACCCCAGCGGGCGTGCCGTCGGTCGGCGCCAGCGAGAAAGTGCCTTCGACGTACTCCTCGGGCTCGGCTTCCAGCGCCGCGACCGAGGCCGGCGAAAGCTGCAGGTCGACGACCACGACCGCGCCCGGTTCGTACATCTCCGCCGCGGTCAGGGCCGCGGCCGGGCTCGCAGTGCCCAGGGCGAGGAGCGCGGCGGCGAGCAGGATCGACGCCGCCCGCACGCTCACTCCGCCTTCGGCGAGGAGATTTCGCGGCTGGCCCAGCGGCCGTCGACGACGTCGCCGGCGAGCTGGTGGCTGCGCCGATGGCCGGTGACGGCGGTGAGGAACTGCTCGCGCTCCAGAGCCAGCAGCCGGGTCGGCTCGGTGGTGCGGACGGTCGCGGTGCGCGGTACGTCGTGCAGCAGGGCGATCTCGCCGAAGGATTCTCCCGGCCCCTCGTGGCGCCGGAACTCGCCGTTTTCGAAGACCTCGACCCGGCCCGACTCGATGACGAAGAAGCGGTCGCCGTGGTCGCCCTGGACGATCACCTCTTCGCCGGCGCCGAACTCGACCGGCGCCAGGTCGTGGCTGAGACGCTCGACCGTGGCGATCGGCAGCGGCGCGAAGATCGAGTTCTCGCGCAGCAGGTGATACGGGCCCTCGGCGACCGGGGCGCCGACCTCGAAGGCGCGCAGCCGCGCCCAGCAGACGACGACGAAGATCGGCATCAGGGCGCCGAGGACGATCAGGGCGCCGTCGGGGTGCAGCCATTCGACCAGCAGGATCGCCCCCAGCGAGCCCAGCGCCATCGCCAGCAGGCGGCCGGCCTCCAGGGCGCTGATCACCCGCCCCATCGTCTCGTCGGAGGCGAGCCTGTACATCAGGGTCTTGCCCGCCACCTCGACGAAGGTGAAGCCGATCCCGATCCCGAACCAGGCGAGGTAGGAGGTCGCCTCCTCGGGGAAGACGCCCGGCAGCACCGTCGCCAGGCCGAGCAGCAGGCTGCCGCCGGCGATCGCGGCGACGAGGTGGCCGCGATCGAGCATCAGCGCCAGCGCCGCACCACCGACCAGGGCGCCGATCCCCCAGGCGGCGTTGAGGAAGCCGACCGCACCCTCCTCCAGGTGCAGCAGCTCCAGCGCCAGCGCGATCAGGATCACGTCGGCGAAGCCCTCGTAGAGGAGCAGCAGGACGAGGGTCAGCGAGGAGAGACGCAGCGCCGGGTGGAAGACCAGCGCCCGTGCCCCGAGGGTGAGCTCGCGGGCGACGCTTGGAATCTCATCGTCCTCGTATTCGGGGCGGCGGTCGCGGCGGACGAGGGCGATCAGGACGGCGGCCAGCGCGGTGACCGCGGCGGCGACCGCGAACACGATCCCCGGCGAGGTCGCGGTCAGCAGCACGCCGGTGGCGATCGCGGCGGCGATGAAGCCGGCGTTTTCCATCGCCGCGTGGTTGACGTTGCTGGCCGAGAGCTCCTGCGGGGTCCGCGCCAGCAGCGGGAACATCGCCGCCTCGGCCGGGGCGTAGCCGCTGGCGGCGACGGCGAAGAGCGCCGGGAAGACGAAGACGACCCCGGTCGGGGCGCCGGCGCCGGCGGCAACCGCCGCGCCGGCGAGAATCGCCGCCATCGTCGCGGCGCTGACCAGCAGCACCTGCCGCCGCGAGTAGCGGTCGGCGAGCAGGCCGGAGAAGGGCGAGGCGATCGCCCCGGGCAGCAGCCGGATCAGGGCGACGAGGCCGGCGCCGACGATCCCGTGCGCCTCGAACCCGTAGACGCCGAGCGCGATCGCGAAGCTCCAGCTGGAGAAGGAGAGGCCGATGCGGGCGGCGCCGAGCAGGCCGAGGTCGCGGTTCTCGAAGTCGATGACGAGCGCGCGGATGACGATCTGCAGCTGGCCCAGGGCTCTACTCATCGCCCGCCGCAAGATAGTGGCTCTTGTGGAGCTGCGGGGTTTGCGGATAAGGTTCCCGATCCTTTTGATCCGGTCCCGCCTAGCCCTCCTCTTCCTGGCGCTGGTCGCGGTCCTCGCCACGCCCGCGGTCGCCTCGGCGGCGGACTACACGGTCAACATGGACTTCGACGTGGCGCCGGAGTTCGGCGGCTGCAACTCCGGGCCGCTGGAAGAATGCAGCCTGTTCGAAGCGATCACCCTCGCCAACGGGGACGGCGGCCCGAGCACGATCACCTTCGCCCCGGCACTCGAACGGATCACCCTGAACAGCGCGGTGCCGGACATCACCCAACCAGTGACGATCGACGGGACCGATGGAAGCGGTGCGCCGGGAGTCGAACTGAACGGGTTCGGCGAGGGCAGGTTCACCAGGGCGTTCGAAATCGAAGCCGCCGGCACGACGATCGAAGGGATGGCGATCAACACCTTCGAAGAAACGATCGTCGTCAAAGCGGAAGGCGCATCGATCTGCAACAGCTACCTGGGCACCGATCTGTCGGGTGAAGTCGCGGAACCCGACGAGGTCGGAATCTGGGTCACCCCGGTGGCCGAAGGAACGCAGATCGGCGGCGACGCCTGCGCTGACGGCGGCAACGTGATCAGCGGCAACGAACTCTTCGGGATCCTCGACGAAGGCACGGGGACGACCATCGCCGGCAACCTGATCGGCGTCGGCGTCGGCAACACGGAACTGCCCAACGGCACGGTCCCGAACCCGAGCCTCCCGGCTGGGGGCATCTACGCCCAGGGCACCGACACCACGATCGGCGGCATCGCGGGCGGCGACGGCAACGTGATCGCCTACAACAAACTCTCGAGCCTCTTCGCCGGCGGTGGCGGGGTGATCTCGGAATCGCTCTCGGTGACGATTCGCGGCAACTCGATCTACGAAAACGAGGGACCGGGAATCTTCTTCCGGCTCGACGCCGAACTGCCGATTCCAAGCCTCGAAGCCGCCTCCTCGAACGAGGGCGGCTCGACGGCGGTCAGCGGCACGGTTGCCAACGAGGGAACCGAGACCTTCACCGTCGATTTCTACGCGAACGAGGTCTGCGACAAATACGAAATCGGGTTCGAAGAATTCGCTGAAGCCGGCGAGGGCGAGGAATACCTCGGCTCCGCCACCGCGACCACCACCCCGACCGGCGGCGGCGGGTTCACCGCCAACCTGCCGGTCCAGCCACAGGGCACGGTCATCACCGCAACCGCGACGCGGGAGTCGGACGGCGCCACCTCCGAGTTCTCCGAATGCCTGACGGCCCCGGCGGTGACGCCGAAACCGCCGGCGCAGCCGGGGAACCCGCCCACCACGCTGGTCTTCGATCCTGGTCCGCCGCCCCCCACGATCGACAATGGCGAGAGCGTCCTCGTCGCTCCGAAAGCGGGAACGATCTTCGTCACGCTCCCGAACGGCAAACGGGCGAAATTGAAAGAAGGCCAGACGATCCCGGTCGGCTCGATCGTCGACGCGACCCGCGGCAAGGTCACCCTCACCTCGGTCAACCGCAAAGGCGAAACCCAGACCGCGGTCTTCTTCGGCGGCATCTTCCTCGTCCAGCAGCAGGAGGGCAGCGGCCTGGTCGTGCTGAAACTGCGCGGCCCGCTGAACTGCGGCAAAGCGACGGGCGGCGGCCGCGTCGCCAGCCGCCTCGAGCGCGGCGGCAGCAAGAGCCGCAAGCTCTGGGGCAGCGGCAAGGGCAACTTCCGCACCGAAGGCAACAACGGCTCGGCGACGGTCCGCGGCACGATCTGGCTGACCGAAGACCGCTGCAGCGGCACCTTCTTCAAGGTCAACCAGGGCGTCGTCACGATCCGCGACTTCGGCGCCGGCGAAACCTTCCAGCTGGGCAAGGGCAAGAGCTACCTGGCCCAGCCGTGAGCGCCGCCGGCTCCCCGCGTCGCCGCCGGGAACTGGCGATGCTGGCCGTCGTCTGCGCCGCCGCGGCGCTGGCGATCGTCGCCTACTCGACCGACCTGATGCGGGCGCTGGAGCTGCAGAGCGTCGACGCCCGCTTCTCGGTCCGCGGCACCCAGGAGCGGCCCGACGACTTCGTCGTCGTCGGCGTCGACGACGTCACCTTCAGCGAGCTGAACGAGCAGTGGCCCTTCCCGCGGCGGCTGCACGCGAGGGTGATCGACCGCCTGCGCGAAGCCGGCGCCGAGGCGATCGCGGTCGACATCCAGTTCACCGAGCCGAGCAGCCCGCGGGACGACAACGCCCTGATCGAAGCGGTCGGCCGCTCCCCCGGCCTCGTCCTCTCGACCACCGAAGTCAACGCCAGGGGCGAATCGCGGATCTTCGGCGACGAAGCGGTGGTGAGGGAACTGCGCGCCACCGCCGCCAACACCGTCATCCGCCCCGACCCCGGCGGAACGATCCGCAAGCTGCACTACGAGGAGGGTGGGCTCGTCACCTTCCCGATCGCGATCGCCGAAGCCGAGTCCGGCGAAGCGATCGACCAGGGTGAGATGGAAGGCGACGGCGAAGCCTGGATCGACTACCGCGGCCCGCCCGGGACCTTCCTCGAGGTCCCCTACTCGCGGGTCCTCCGCGGCCAGGTGCCGGACTCCGTCTTCCGTGGCAAGACGGTGATCGTCGGCGCCACCGCCCCCTCCCTACAGGACGTCCACCCGACCTCGACCAGTGGCGACGAGCTGATGTCCGGCCCCGAAATCCAGGCCAGCGCCGCCTGGACCGCCGAGCACGGCTTCCCGCTCAGCTCCTCGGGACTTGCCGTCGACCTGCTGCTGATCCTCCTCCTCGGCGCGATCCCGGCGGCGGTGACCCTGCGGCTGAAACCGCTGACCGCGCTGCTGACCGCGCTCGGCCTCGGCCTCGCCTACGCCGGCCTCACCCAGCTCGCCTTCGGCCTCGGCACCGTGCTGCCGGTCGTCTACCCGCTGCTGGCCCTAGTCCTCTCGGCCCTCGGCGCGCTCGCGGTCAACTACGTGCTGACCGCCTTCGAGCGCCAGCGGGTGCGCGACACCTTCGCCCGCTTCGTCCCCGAGGCGGTCGTCGCCCAGGTGCTGGAGCGCAGCGACGGCGACCTCCGCTTTGGCGGCGTGCGCCGCGAGTGCACCGTCCTCTTCAGCGACCTGCGCGGCTTCACCAGCTTCAGCGAGAGCCGCGAGCCGGACACGGTGATCGACGTCCTCAACCATTACCTGGAGGAGATGAGCGACGCGATCATGGACCACGGCGGCACCCTCGTCGCCTACATGGGCGACGGGATCATGGCCGTCTTCGGTGCCCCGCTGGAGCAGCCCAACCACGCCGACCGGGCGATCGCGGCGGCGCGCGAGATGCTCGACACGCGGCTGCCGCGCTTCAACGAGTGGATGCAGGGGGCGGGCCACGGCGAGGGCTTCGCGATGGGGATCGGGCTCAACAGCGGCACGGTGATGTCCGGCCAGGTCGGCTCGCAGCGGCGGATCGAGTACACGGCGATCGGCGACACCACCAACACCGCCGCGCGGCTGGAGGGAATGACCAAAGGCTCCGGCCACCAGCTCTTCATCGCCGACTCGACCAGGAGCGCCCTGCAGGAGGACCCCGGCGACCTGGAGCTGATCGGCGAGCGCGAGGTCCGCGGCCGCACCCACGCGATCACGGTCTGGACCCTGGCGGGGGAACTGAATCCGCTAGCCGGCGGCGAGCAGAGCCGCGCCGAAGAGGAAAACGAGATGAAAGGCCTGGTCGACGGCGACCCGCAGGCCTAGGTTCCCCCCCTGGGACAACCCCTTGACGCGGTGCATGTAGGCGTCGAGCAGGCGGCCGTCGTCCTGGATCAGGTGCGGGAGGTAGACGAGAACCCCGATCGCGAGCGCGCGCAGGAGGCTGGTCTCGATCCCGATCCAGAGGAGCGCCGGGACGAAGCAGAGCGTGTAGACCCTGACGTGGGAGAGGAGCGCCCGCCGCCGCTCGGGATCGCCCCCCAGCCCGCCGTACTTGTTCCTCGCCTGCCAGTCCGTCTGCAGGATGAAGTCGCCGACCATGTGGCAGACGATGAAGACGGCGAGGACTTCGACCCAGATCAAGCTCGGCTCCCGGACAAGAGGGGCGGGATGCTAATGCTCCCGCCCCTCGGTCCGGTTCTCAGCCGATGCCGTATGTGCCGGCCGGGGTGACGAACCAGGAGCCGAACTCTTCGTATTCGCCTTCGGGGCCGCCGTCGATGCTGGCGCCGCCGCCGCCGAAGTATTCGATTTCACCGATCGCTCCCGGTTCCGGGAGGAGGTATGTGAGTTCGGGGATGGTCGATTCGATCCGTTTCACCGGGCACCCTTCGTTGAAGGTGCGCACCAGCGCGACTCCTGTGACGTCGAGGTCGGTTGTTGTGACGTGGACGTCCCAGGGACCGGCGGGCTGTTCGGAGCCGGTCACGGTGCATTCGGCCAGGGCGCCGAAGAGTCCCTGGCATTTTGTCGTCGTGAATTCGGTCACCCTGCCTGTGCTGCCGGGTTCCGCTGTGAGCGTCGCGTCGACTTCGCAGATCATCGCTCCCGCTTCGGTGACGAAGATCTGGCTGCCTTCGAGGCTCATTTCGGCGTGTTCGCCGAGCGGCACCCCTTCGTGCTGCCAGACGGCACTCGCCGACGCGCCGGCCGGGCCGACAAGCGCCAGCGCCAGCAATGCGACAAGGCCGAGCAGCCCCGTTCTGATCGAGGTCATCACGATCCTCCTTTGACTGGTTTGAGGGGAAACGTGGGTGTTTCCCCGATATGGCGCGACCGTAGCTGAGAAATCAGGTGTTTTTGAGACCGATGTGGGAAGGCGCGGGAGCAGAGGAGTCCCACTCTGCGGAAGCGCATTAGGCTCCGGTCTCGTGAACGTCCTCATCGCCGCCGACATGGAGGGCGTCGCCGGAATCGAGCACTACGGCGACTGCCTCCCCTCCCACCCCCGCCGCTACGCGCGCGGTCGGCGGCTGCTGACCGACGAAGTGCTGGTCGCGGCGGAGGCGCTGCGGGCCGGCGGCGCCGGGACGATCAGCGTCGGCGACTGGCACATGGTCGGCACCAACGTCGAACGCGAGCGGATGCCGGCCGGGGTCGAGGTGCGGCCGATCGCCGACCTGGCGCTGAACGAGGCCGAGCCCTCGATCGCCAAGGCCCACGGCGGCCCGCTCGACGCGGTGGTGATGATCGGCCACCACGCCCGCACCCCGAGCCCGCGCGGCTTCTGCTCCCACACCTTCATCTGGGAGATGGAGGTGCTGCTCGACGGCGAGCAGCTGAGCGAGACCCAGACCTACGCCCAGGCGCTGGCGGCAGAGGGGATCCCGATCCTCGTCGCCGGCGGCGACCGCTGGCTGCTCGAGGAGACCGGCGAGGGGGAGCTCGGCAGCGCCCGCAGGGTGGTGACCAAGGAAGGGCTGGGACGCGCCCGCGCCCGCTCCGTCGCCCCGGCCGCCGCCCATGCCCACCTGCGCGAGGCGATCGCCGAGGCGATGGCCGGCCCCCTGCAGCCTCCGCCGGCCCGCAGCTACCCGGCCGAGCTTGTGATCCGCGTCGAGGGCGAGGAGATCGCCCGCACCACGATCGCGGAGCCCGCCGACCTCCTGACTCAGATCGCCACCGTCTTCCGCGCCCCCCAGGTCTCCAGGGAGTACCGGCAGCTCGCGAAGCTGCTGCCGTCGGACCACGCCTCGCGCCTGCGGGCCCTGCAGCGCCGGGCCGGCAGCCTCCTCGCCACGCCGGTCATGCGCTCCAAGGAGCGCGCCTACCTGGCGGCCGCCAGGTAGATCCCCGCCCTCAGCGCGGCACCGGAGCCCAGGCCGGCGAGCGGCCGAGGATCGATGCGTCGAGCTGCTGCGGATGGTTGGGAATCGGGGGCTGGACGAGGACGAAGCGCGGTTTGCTGCCCGAGCGGGCGACGGCGATGAGCACGCCGCCGCTGGGGGCGAACGAAGGGTCGTCGTAGCCGCGGTCGCGGGGGAACTTCCGGCCGCCGCGGGGGCCGCGGTTGGTGAGGGCACCGAGGCGAGCGCCGTCGGCGCGCACGGTGAAGACGTCGGCGGCGGTACCCGGGCCGACCGAGAAGGCGATCACCCGGCCCAGGGGGCTGAAGTCGGGATCGGTCGCGGGCTGGCCGTCCTTGAAGCCGGGCGTCAGGTCGCGGCGGTGGGAGCCGTCGGGGCGGATCGAGCAGATGTGCTCCCAGCTGTATTCGAGGCCGCGGCGGAAGTGGCGGCACTGGAAGGCGATCTGGCGTCCGCTCGGCGAGACCGCCGGGGTGCGGATTTCGGCGTAGCCGGAGGCGATGGTTCGCAGCCCCCCACCGTCGAGACGGATCGAGTGCAGACGGCCGCGATTGTCGGGGTCGGAGGGACCGCCGACGCGGACGAAGGCGATCCGGTTGCCCGAGGGGAAGAAGGCGGGATCGACGTCACTCGCCCCGCCGGGGCCGCCGGCGGTCACCTGGGTAAGGCCTGACCCGTCGATGTTGACGACGAAGAGGCCGGTGACCCGTTCGCCGGGCTCCGAGCCGATCGTGCGGGAGAAGACGATCCGGCGCCCGTCGGCGGAGGCTTTCGGATCGCGGTCGGTGGGATCGGCGGTCAACTGCTCCACCGAGGCCGGGGCGCCGGGGACGAAGCTGCGCAGTCCGCTGGCGCGGTAGCGGACGATCGAGGTGAGCGGTTCCGCCACCGGGTCGAGCCCGACGTAGACGACCGGCCCGTTGGCGCCGGGCCAGGAAGCCGTGGCCGTGGCCGGCAGCAGACCGGCCAGGGCGAGGAGGAACAGGGCGGGTGCGAGTCGGGTGAGCAGGCTCATGGCCGCAGCCTGACAGGCGGCCCCGGCCCGAACCGGGACAACCTTGGCCGCCTGCCTGGAAAACCTCGGCGCCATTGGTCAAGAGCGGTTATCTTGACACTGTGACCAATAAACCCGACGAAATGGCGGTGCCCACCGGCCGGCACGGTCCGTCGCCAGACGTAGAGGCGGACCAGCAGCGCGACCGGCTGTTCGTCGCCACGGTCGAGCTGGTCGCCAAGCGCGGCTATCGCGAGACCACGGTGGACCGCATCGTCAAGGCGGCAAATGTCGACCCCGTCGCCTTCACCCAGCTCTACGCGGATAAGGAGGAGTGCTTCCTCGCTGCCTTCGACCGGATCGTTGAGGAGACCGTCGAGACGGTCGTCGCGGCGGCTGAGGGAGCGGAGGGTTGGCCGGAGGAGATGGCCACCGGCATCAGCTGCCTCCTCGACCTCGTTGCCGCCGATCCTCGGCGGGCGCGGATCGCGGTGGTCGAGGCGCAGGCCGCCGGACCCCGCGCCCTGGCCCGCTACGGGGCAGCCGTCGACCGGGCGATGCCGAAGCTGCGCGAGGGGCGCCAGTTCAGCCAGGAGGCGGCAGCGCTCTCCGGCGCTCTGGAGGAAGCGATCCTCGGCGGCGTCCTCTGGATCGTCCACCAGTGCCTGGTCAACGGCCAGCTCGGCGAAATAGAGGCGCTGCTCGAGGACCTGATCCAGCTCGCCCTTGCCCCCTACCTGGGCGACGAAGCGGCGAAGCACCTCGCCGCCGCAACACCGCGGGACCGGGCGCGCCGGACCTGACAGTGCCGGCCGCCAGCCGCAGCGATTACACGGAGGCGATGATCGAACTCGCTTCCGAGCGCGGCTACGACGCGGTCGGGGTCGTCGCGATCTCCGAGCGGGCCGGCGGCACCTTGGCCGGGTTCGAGACTCTCTTCCCCTCGAAGCTGGCCTGCGCGGCGGCGGCCCTGGAAGGCATCGCGGAGAGCAACCTGGCCGCGGTCCGCGGCGCCTTCGACGCGGAGCCGGCCTGGCCGGACTCGCTGCGAGCGGCGGCCTACGCGCACGCCAAGTGGATCGGCGAGAACCCCGAGAAGATGCGCTTCGGGCTGCTGGAGACGGTCTGGGCGAGCGAGCTGACCGCCGCCCTGCGCGACCACCTCTTCAGCGAGTACGTCGCAATGGTCGACGCGGGACGGGAGGCCGCCGGCGACCCCGGCTCGATCCCCGGCTCCACGGCCCAGGGCGTGGTCGGCTCGATCACCGTGGTGATCGCCAAGCGGCTCGGGGAAGACCAGAGCCGCGAGCTGATCGACCTGGTGCCGGAGATGATGTACCTGGCGGTGCGGCCCTATCTGGGCGAGGAGGCGGCGCGCCGCGAGCTGACGATCTCAAGGTAGCCAGACGACAGCGACCCCGAGCTCGGGGAAAGCACGGGGCCGCTTGGTGCTGCTGTGCGCCACAGGCCAGGGTGTGCCGAGGCGCTATGTCGCCGGGTGCGGGGAGCACCCGACGTCGGAGACGGGAAGCTTCTACTTCTGGCCCTTCACCTTCCCGCAGCTCGTCGCGATCTTCGCGGCGAAGTTGTTGGGCTTGCCGTTCTGCCCCGTCATCTGAACCTTCGCCTTGGGGACGAAGGAGCAGAGGTCCCGGCTGTTCTCGATCAGGCCCTTCTTGCCGCCCTTCAGCTTCAAGACGAACTTGGAGACCGGGGCGTCGGGGACGTTCTGGAACCGGGTCCTGACCCCGCCCTTGACCGAGTCGATGAAGCCGACCAGGGTGACGTGGATCTGCCCGTTCAGGTCGGCGACCAGGTCCGGCAGTTCCCTTTCGCCGCCATTGGAGCGGAAGTAGACGGGTCCACTGAGGGGTTTGTCGAGCAATGGGGTGTAAGCGGTCGCCGTGCCGAGGATCGAGCCCGCCGGGCAGGCGTTGGCGTTGAACTGGACCCTGGTGCAGGGGTTGGAGATGTGGGCGTTGTCGATGAACTGGGATTTCGGCAGGATCACCGTGGTCTTGGCGATGTTCGCCTCGCCCGGCGCTGCCTTCAGGACCGCATTGACCGCTGGGTTGCCGGTCCGGTTCATCTTGCCCTTGAAGGCGAGCTTCAGCGATGGCTTGAAGCCGAGCTCACCGCAGGCGCTGGCCTGGAAGCGGCTCGAGGGCGTGGCGGTCTGCCCCGTCGCCGAGGTCAGGACGCTGGTCACCTCCTGCTCCTTGCAGGAGGTGGGGTTGATCGTGAAGTCCGGCCGGTTGACTTCGACCCGGACGTCGCGATAGGCGATCGGGATCCCCTGCAGGATCTGGGGCAGGGCGTCGGAGACCGCGGTCACCTGGGCGGTGGTCGGGTCGACGTTCAGCGCGTTGCGCACCGTGACCGTGCCGAGGTCGAAGGGGCCGGCCTGGGCCGGGACCTTGACGACCATCGAGTACGGCGCGCCCTTGTATGGACCGGCCAGGTAGGCGGCCGTGGGGGCCTTGCCCGGTTCCGGCACGTAGACCGGCAGCGGGCCCGAGCCCGAGCCGACGGTTACCTGACCGACCTGGCTGGCGGCCGGGCAAGCGCCCGTGGCCGCCTGCGCGTCGCCGCAGAGCTCGACGCCCTTCAGCTTCGCCAGCAAGCCCTGTGGCAGGGTGGCGCTGAGCTTGGCCAGGTTCCCTTCGCCGTCGTTGCGGGTGACTTGGAGGACGAAGGGCGAGAAGGCGCCCCCGGTCGGGTCGACCGTGCCGGCGTTCAGCTTCGGGTCGAAGCCGCCGGTGCTGCAGCCCTGGTCGACCGTGATCGGCGTACTCAACTCGACCGGGTCGGTCCCGGACCAGGGGGTCAGGGTGGTTTTCACCGTGTAGGTGCCGCAGGTGCTCGGGTTGGCGAGCGGCGCCCGCGGCCCGTCGATCAGGTTCAGGCGAAGCCGCTCAAACGGCAGCTGCGGGTTGTTGGCGAAGGTGACGGTCAGCTGACCGGTGTTCGGGTCGGGCTCGACCTTCCCCGGCAGCTTCAGGTAGAAGCCCGGACCCTTGACGGCGATATACATCGCCAGCAGCGAGTTGAACGGGTTGTCGTTCTGCTTGGCGAGGATGACGTCGCCTTCGAGTTCTTCGGCGAGCAGCGGCGTCTCGATCCGCACCTTGCCGATCTTCGAGCTGGCGGGGCAGCTCGGAGCCGCGTTCGACCCCAGCCCGATCTGCGCCGGGGAGCAGGCGCCGAGCCCCGCGGCCGAGGAGGACGAGACCGACATCCCCTCGGGCAGGGTCATCTTCACGTCGCGGACATGCGAGGTGGCGCGACCGCTGGGCTCTTCGGACTGCGGCACTTTCAGTTCAACGTTGAGCCCGGTGGGGGCGCTGGCCACGCCGGTGGACGGCGCGACGTCGACCGAGGGGCCAAAGGGCAGCCCTTCGCAATCCCTGAAGACGAACGGGGTGCCATCGCTGTCCGTGGACGTCGTGCGGGTGTCGAAGGCGCCGAGGTTCTGCCACGAATCGCCGCGGATCGTGAACGAAGCCGGTGCGCTCGGACAGTACGTCGGTGAACTCAGGAATGGAACGCGCGCCACGTTGGGTAGGGAAGTGGGTTCGTTCGGGGGCAAAGTGCTGCCGCGATAAGCATCGTGGGACGGATCGGCTGGAACGCCCCAGAGCGTCAACTCGACGGCCTGAACGGTTTGCGCCTGCGAGGCCGCAGCGGTTCCGGCCGAGACTCCGTAATCGCCCGGCCGCACGCGTGGCTCGATCAGAGTGGCGGTGCCGATGAAGTTGAACCCGAAGCGGGCGGGCACTTCAGGGCCATGCGCCAGATTGAAGACACCGACGTTGACGGAATAGTCCCCCCCGGAGCCGAGAATGGTCACATTCGCCACCCCGACCTGAGACTCGAGAGGACATAGCGCCTTGCCAGCTCCGGGGATGGCGAAGTCCCGCGGGTCGCAGGTGGCAATCCCGTTGGGGTTACCCACCATGCCCGGGGGCAGGTCCACCTCGACTGCGTGGATGGACTCCTCAGGACCCGGGGCGGGCTTCCCTTCGACGACCAGGTCGGGGTCCACCGTCAACGAGAACGTGGTGCTGAAGTCGGCATGGGCTCCCGCCTGGCGCGAGAACTGGCTGCCCTCGTCGAGGTCAAATCCGACCGAATCGAAGCTGAGGTCGGCCCGCGCCGAAGCGGTGAATGCCAGCATCAGCAAAGCCCCTGCCACCAGGATGGCGCTGGCTATCGCGCTGGTCCTGCAATTACGATGCTCGATCATCGGCCTGCCCCCCGGTTGTGCTTGGTCTCTCGTTTCTTTGCCTGACGCTTGTTCTTCACGCAGCGCGCCTTGCCGTTTCTGCGGACCTTGTGGGTCCCCTTGCGGCAGTTGAGCTGCCGGTTCGGCTTCGAGCCCGCGGACCGACCGGAGGCTGAGCTACCGATGTTCACGCCCGCCGGCGCGGCGGCGGAGCCGCGGCAGGCTTCGCCGCTACAATCGGCCGGCGGCGCGGGCGGCTCCGCAAAGCCACCGCCGACGCGGGCGACGTAGACGTCGTAGCTCTGATCGGTGTCCTGCCCGACCAGGCCCTCCGCGGTCGTGAAGTAGACGCTGTTGCCGTCCGGCGTTATGTCGGCGAGGGTCGCGACGAACTCACCGTCGCCGGGGCTGATCAGCGTCAGCCGGCCGTTGTAGTACTCGTAGACGTCGCTGGTCGCGTTGCGGTCCGCCCCCACCAATGCCGCCGTCGCATTGAAGTAGGCGTGACCATCGTCGGTAACGACCTGCACGAAGCGGTTGCTGAGATAGCGGTCGGCAGTAAGTCCGGTCAACGAAGCTCCCCCGGGCCCCTCGACCGAACAGGACATGCAAGTGGACTCGCCGGTCACGGCATCATAAAGCCTGACCGATCCGTCACCGGACAAGAAAGCGAGAAATCGGCCGTTGGGGCTTTGGTAACCGTAAGTTTTGATTCTGACGGGGCCCGAATGAACGTCATCCAAATGGCCGTCGCGCCACACCACGAGATGGCCTTTGGAGTTGAAGTAGACGGTCCGGCCGTCGTCGCCGATTCCGAGCACATCGAGGGTGCCGTCATCGGTCCCGTCCTGGGGCCCGAGGTACTCGAGCTGACCCAGTGAGGAGTCGTACCGGTACATCTTCGGTCCTGCGTCGCTGGCGCTGTCGGTGAGTTTGGCTTCCGAGTGGAAGACGACGTAGCGCCCGTCGCGGCTCATCCCGTCGACAATCCCCGGCTGGACGCCGGCCGGCCCACCGCTGGCCTGGGAGACCGAGACCGCTTCCGTCTCGCCACCCGAGCGGCGGTATGCACCACTCTCGCCAGTGGTCAGAGCGAAGGCAAACGTTTCGCCGTCATCGGAAACGAGGCGGTTGACAGTCTGAGACCTCTGCGACCAAGACCTCCCGGTCGGCACGGTGTCTCCAGGCAGCAGCGAGACCAGCGAGAGGCCGTCCGTGCGAGTCCATTTGTACATCGCGACCTGCGGGGCCCCGGGCAACAGCGGGTACCGCGAGATCAGGACCACCCAGCTGAAGTCGGGGGCGGCGGCGATGAAGTGGTTGAGGTCGACCGGACCGGTCATCTGGCCGAACGCGCCGGACTGCGTCGCAGTGCCGACCAGGTGGTAGTCACCGGTGTCGACGTCGTTGACGTAGATGTTGGCGGCGTCCTCAACGGCATCCGGCGTCAGCGCCTTTTGACTGAAGACGAGGGTGTGCTCGAAGTCGTCGGACACTGCCTGCGTGGCTCCCAACAAGATTGAACGGACGGGGTTCAGCGGCGGGTCGAGCGGCTTCAACCCGGTCCAGCCGCTCGGCTCCCGCCGCGACATGAACGTCGAAAGCAGAGGAGAGCTCGAAGCATCCGAGGGCGCCGCGAATCCGCTGTAGACCATCGCCGAGCCGTCAGCGGACGCCTGGAACCCGATGCTGGCATTCATTACGAAGCCATTCTTTACCGGCGGCGTCACCATCTCATAGCCCCGCCGCGGGGCGACTTCGTCGGCACCCAGGGTGGTGAAGGTGCGGTCTTCGCCAGCAGTGGTCCCCGCCGCGTTGGTCGCCACCAGGCGATAGTGGTAGGTGGTTCCAGGCTGCAAGCCTTTGAGGGTCTCGGTGAACGTCCGCGGCGAGCGTTCGCTACCGGCGATCCCCTCCGCGTTGGCCGGCGCTTTGCTGCCGTAACTGGTCGTCGGCCCGTACTCGAAGTGGTAGGTGGTCTGGGAGCCGACGGTCGCGATCGTGCCGGCAACTTCAGCCGAGGTGTCGGTGACGGCGCTTGCCTGGCCCGTTTGCACGGTGGGTGGCACTAGAACCGTCCTGAACGACCCGGTAGCCGAGATTCCCTCCACCTGACCCGCTTCGTTGACGGCCGTGGTCCGCAGAAGGTATTCGCTGTTCGGCTCGAGGCCGGCGAGGTCCCCAGAGACGGTGTCCTGACCGGGACCGGACAGTCCCGTCTCTTCCGAGACCACGTGCCAGGGGCTCGCGCCTTCCGATCCGAGGAATTTTCCGCACGGTTCGATGGGCACGCAGTATTCGATCCGGGCGGCAGTCGGCTCGCCGCCGGTCGCCACGGTCGCGGTCAGGTGCGCCCCGGTCGTGGTGATGTCAGACGCCACCGGGGGGTCGGCCCCGGGTCGGGTCCCCAAGGCGAAGACGTGGGCGCTTCCGTTGTTGAGACCGATATAGAGCTTGCTGCCATCCCCTGCATACGCCAGCCCGTAGTTTGCGCCGTTCGACGGAAGCGGAACTCGGATCGTGTCTTTCAGGTCGTTGGCCGACGTGTAGAGCTTGATCACCGTTTCGCCGCCCTGCAGCAGCTCGACCGCGACGTCGCCGTTCTGCGGGTTGACCGCGATGCCGCTGGGTTTAATGGCTGCATCCGGCTTTTTGACTTTCAGTTCGCCTTTCCAGCTGCCGTCGGACCCCATGTGCTCGACGCGTTCGGGGCCGACGACCACGTAGACGTCCCCATTGGTCGCGACGGCAATCGAGGCAGCCCCGGTTGAGGCACTTTTGAATGGACCCCTGTCGCTGGTCGAACCATCGAAGGACGAGATCAAGGCGCCGGTGTCCGCGTCGAAGCGGTAGATGCCAGCGCCGGTGGCGAGGACGAGGTCACCGGTTCCCGGATCGACGGCCATGCCGGCAACCGAAGTCGGTTCGACGCTTGGGCTCCAGCTCGAGTCTTCGGTGTAGGTGGGCGTGGGGGCGCCATCGCTCGTGAGCTTCCTGATCGGTGGGCCGAAAAGCTCCGGTGGGCCAAAGGCAGAGAGCCCATTCCAGTAGAACAACGTACTGCCATCGGAACTAGCAGCCACAGCCCCAGGCAGTAATTCCGTGGGCACCTGCACGATTGACGTCCCGCTGTCATCGACGACTTCAATCGCATTGCTGGTCTCACGCACGATGAAGACCCTGCCGTCGTCATTGCTGACCGCAATGGGATTGATGAGTCCGACGCCGAATTCGCCGCTGTCCGGCGTACCGATGTCACCTTTGTAGCCGTAGGAAGTGCTGGGAGTGGCCGCAGAGGCGCTGGCCGTGAGGCCGGCGAAAGCCGCGCACGCGAGCGCACCAAGGAGCAACCAGGACAGGAGGCTCCGGGCGATGCCCATGCCGCCGGGGGTCGCTGCTGACGCTGCCTTCGCGTGGCTTCTCACAAAACTCTCCTTCGTCCTCTTGGGCCCCTGGTGCCCGTTCCCGAAACGGCGCGAGGGCGGGTGGCTTCCCTGCCTGTCGAACCGGATCCCTGTATCGCCTCCCTGGCGAACGGTGTGAATATAAACGTATGCACTCCTGAAAGTCAAGTTCTGTTTTCAGACAGAGGGAAAGTGTCTATGAAGTTGCGGTCGACTCGTTGCCATCGAAGAAGGCGGCGATCAGCTCCATCAGCTCCGGCGCCGAAGCGAGCAACTCGCTCTCCTCTCCGCGTTCGAGATGACCGGCGATCACTCCCTCGACGGCACCGACGACGAAGGTGGGTGCCCGCGGCACGTTCAGCTCTTCCGCCACCGCCGCGCATTCCTCGCCCATCGCCGTCGCCAGCCGCTCCAGCACCTCCTCGTGCTTGGCGAGCGCGTCGCCGCCGGCGACATGGACCTCGCGGACCAGGGCGCGGGCGCTCCGCGGGCGCGCGGCGGCGAAGCGGAGGACCACGGTCAGCGCCGCCTCGATCGCCGCCCTCCAGTCGCCCGCCTGTTTCGCCGCGTCCAGCATCCGCGTGCAGAGATCCTCGGCCTCGACCTCGTAGGCCGCCGCGAAGCAGGCCTCGAGATCGGCGAACTCCCGCTTGAACTGCTCGACTGAAACCTCGCCGCGGGAGAGCAGCAGATCCAGGGTCACCGCCCGGTAGCCGACCTCGCCGCTCAGCTCCAGCATCGCGATCTCGACGCGGCGGCGCGCGGCGGCGCTAGTTCCTTTGCCCTCCCTCGGCCCCTGATCTCGCATATCGATGCCTCGCGCGCCTGGGATCGCCACATCCCGCCCCCGAAGTGCGCGAGTTGAAAAGAAAACTATATCCCTCTCCAAGAAAACGTTGCCCCAACGCAAATGGCGGAGTATGTTGGCCCGATGAAGCGGGCTCCAGACGACGCTCCTGTCGTGCCGCTGGGGAGGCACGGATTGGCTCCGGACGCGGTCGCCGCCCACCAGCGGGACCGGCTGTTCAATGCCACCGTCGACCTGGTCGCCAAGCGGGGTTTCCGCGACACCTCGATCGACCAAATCGTCAAGACCGCGCGAGTCGGGTACGTCGCCTTCTACGACCTCTTCGAAGGCAAGCAGGACTGCTTCCTCGCCGCCTTCGACCGGATCGTCGAGGAGGCGGTCGAGGCGGTCGCGGAGGCGGTCGCGGAGGAGCAGGAGTGGCCGCGGCAGATGGCCGCGGCGCTCGCCTGCCTGATCGACCTGATCGTCGCCGACCCCAGGCGGGCCCGGATCGCCCTGATCGAGGTGCAGGCCGCGGGACCGGACGGTTACGCCCGCTACGAGCAGGTCGTCGACCGAGCCGTGCCGAAGCTGAGGGAAGGCCGGGAGCTGAACGACGAGGCTGCCCAGCTTTCGAAGACCCTCGAGGAGGCGGTGCTGGGCGGCGTTATCTGGATCGTCCACCAGCAGGTGATCAAGGGCGAGCTGGAGGACCCCGAGGCGCTGTTGGGCGAAGCGATTCAAATCACGCTCTCCCCGTACACCGGCGACGCCGAGGCAAAGGCGATCGCCAAAGCAAGGTTGAAGAGCCGCTCGAGCAAGCGATGACCGGCGCCACCCCGGTCGGCCGCGCCGCCTACGCGGACGCGCTGGTGGAGCTTGCTTTCGTCAGTGACTACGAGGCGGTCAGCGTCGAGGAGATCGTCACGCGCGCCGGGGGCAGCCAAAGCGAGTTCCTTCGGCTCTTCGCTTCCAAGCAGGCGTGCGCGGTCGTCGCGATCGAAGAAATGACCGAAGACAACCTGCGGGAAGTCCGACGGGCCTTCGCCGCCGAGGAGCAGTGGCCGGACTCGCTGCGCGCCGCCGCCTACGCGATGGCGCGGTGGATCGTCGAGAACCCCCACAAGTTGCGCTTCGGCATGCTCGACACGCTGTGGGCGGGTGAGTTGACGGGGGCCCTGCGCGACCAGTTCTTCGGTGAATTCGCGGCCATGGTCGACGCCGGCCGCGCCGTTGCGCCGGATCCCGAGGCGGTACCGGCGCTGGCGGCGGAGGGCGTAATCGGCTCGATTACCCAGGCGCTCGGGCGCTTCAGCATCGAACGGGGGGGCAAGCGCGACCCGGTCGCCGCCGTACCGGAGATGATGTACCTGGCGGTGCGCCCCTATCTCGGCGAGGAGGCGGCGCGCAGGGAGCTTACGATCCCGCCCCCGAGCGACTGAATGGCGACGAAGAGAGAGACCAAGCCCCAGACCCTGCCGCGAGGACGGCACGGCCTGCCGCGGGAGCTGATCGTCGAGAACCAGCGGGCGCGGCTTGTCAGCAGCATGATCGAGGCGGTCGCCGAGCTCGGCTACGGCAAGGCGACGATCGCCAAGGTGATCAAGCTGGCGAAGATCTCCCGCCGCACCTTCTACGAGACCTTCACCGACAAAGAGGACTGCTACAGGGCGGCTTACGAGGCGAGCTTCGAGTTCCTGCACGAGCGGACCCTGGCCGTCGTCGAGGCCGAGGGGTGGCCCGGCTCGGTGAGCGGCGGGCTCGAGGCGCTGCTGGAGAGCCTCGCCGCCCATCCGAAGCTCGCCACCTTCGTCCTGATCTCGCCCGCCGGGGTCGACGACGCCGCCGCCTCCCGCCACCACCTGGCGATGCGCGAGCTGGTCGAGATTCTCGTCTCGAAGGCCCCGGCGGCGGGTTCGGCTGGCGTGGCAACGGCGACCCAGGTGGAGGCTCTCGCCGGCGGCTTCTCCAGGCTGACGGCGATGAAGGTCGGTGCCGGCAAGAGCGACGAGCTGCCAGCCCTGCTGCCCGATCTGGTCGAGCTCTTCCTGCGGCCGTTCACCGGCAGCGAAGAAGCGATCCGCGTCGCCTGGGGCGACCGCGGCAACTGACGCTTCCTCGAACCTTCTGCTCCTCAACAAGCTTCCCCGTTCCCTGGGTTCCCCGTGCTCGCGGCAACGCGACGCCCTGTCCAAGATAGAGACGAAGGCATTTCCATGTCAAGTTTTTATTGGTCGAGTCGGCGGCAGTAGCTCTCTGCGTCGCGGAAGAGAGACCTGGCTTGCGAAGGCCGCCGTACCTAATTCGGAGGCCCGTTGAGCTGGGCTTGACAAGGCAGGCCCTGTCTGTTCTGCTCTTCCACCGGAGAGGGAGAGTGTTTTTTGATAGAGCACTCTCGTATCTAGGATCGGGAGGATCGGATGAGGCAGGGGTTCTGCATCGTGTTCTCGCTTGCGCTGCTGGCGCTCGCGGGCTGTGGCGGAGAGGCGGGCACCAGCACCGACTCGGGGGGGTCGGAGCAGCCGGTTCCCTCGACCTCCTCCGGCCGCGGGGCCGTCGCTCGCCCATCCGCTGAGCGGGCGCGGGCCTGGCGAGCAGCGGGGCGGGATGCCTGCGAGGGGATGGAGCCGGTGGAAGCGGCCCTCCACTTCAAGGCGGCCGCCAGGCGCGCAGGCGCGCACCGGCGCTTCATCGCGCTGGTGACCGAACCGACGCCCGCCGTCGAGCGGTCGCCCGCCTACCCCCGGCTCGTCGCCGCCTTCTACGCGACGACCTTGCCCGAACCACAGCGCGCGCTGGCGGCGGCCGGCTGCGCCGAAGAGCTTGCCGCCCCTGAATAGGGCGCAGGGCTCGCCCGAACGGGTGAGCAAGTCCAGTCCGTCGCGCGAGCGGCGGTGACACCAGAAAGGCAGCACAAGATGAATCGGAAGTTCGCAGTCCTCACGGTCCTGGGGGCCCTTGTCGCGCTCGCGGTACCGGCGAGCTCGATGGCCAGCATGTACCCCGCGGGGCACCAGTTCGAACTCGCGGTCTCCGGCGCGGCGCCCAAGGTCAGCACCTCGCTCGGCAACTGCACGATCACCAAAGTCACCGGGACGATCCCCTCGGCGCCGACCAACGAAACGGCGACCGAATTCCCGATCTCGACTCCGACGGTCGGCTCGTGCAGCGCTGGTACCAGCCTTACCCTGGGAGGGGAATGGAAGCTCACCGCGCTGGGAGTGAATCCGCTCGTCTCGTTCGGCGGCAGCGCCGCGACGCTGACGATGAAATTCACCTCGCTGCCGGGCTGCAAGCTCTCGCAGACCGGGGTCGCGCTGATGGGGATCTGGAGCAATGGCGCCACGGCCCCCAGCCTGCTCAAGTCCGGGTACCACGCCCACGCGGCGCAGCCCCTGACCTGGAGCAACGACGGCGGCAGCTGCGCGCTCGCCGGGAAAACGGAAACCGTTTCCTGGACCGCCGACTCGGGTGGCTCAACGATCGTTCCCCTCGCGATGACGGTCACCGACACGACGAGCCCGACCTCGGTCGTGGTCGTCGGCGCGAAAAAATAGTCCAGAGCTAGACGCTCGGGATTCGGAAGCGGGGCGTCGCGAGGCGCCCCGCTTCTATTTCCGCGGCATCTAGAGTCTCCTCGATGGTCGTCACGCCATGGGGGGATTCGGTAGCGCTGCGGGAGGGGATGCTCACGCCCGGGCCCTCGAACGATCGCGAGGAGGTCGCCGCGAACCAGCGGCAGCGGCTGTTCGGGGCGATGGTCGCGAGCGTCGCCGAGCGCGGTTACGCCAACACCAGGGTCGCCGACCTGGTCGAGATCTCCGGCGTCTCGCTGCGCAGCTTCTACGACCTCTTCGCCGACAAGCAGGCCTGCTTCGCCGCCGCCATCGACACCTTGGTGCGCTGGACGATCGAGCCGGTTCTGGAGTCGCGAGGCCCCGACGAGTGGGAAATCGATTCGAAGCGCAGGCTCGAGATCGCGGCGACGCTGGCCGCGGCTCAGCCCGCCGCCGCGAAGATGTGTCTGATCGAGGTCTATGTCGCTGGTCCGGAGGTGATCCAGGCCGTCGACGAGGCCGCTGCGCGAATGGAGGCTCTGGTCAGCGGGCGCCTCGCCGGCTCACCTCGCTGGGCCGGCCTACCCGCCGAGATCGGCACCTTCGCGATCGGCGCCGTCTTCGAGACCTTCAGGTCGAGACTGCTCGCCGACCAGCCCCATCGCCTGCCGGAGCTCGCCGGCCAGCTCGCCACCCTCCTGCTCCTGTACGAACCCCCGGCACGACCACTGCGCTCCGCCGCGCGGCCGCCGGAGGTGCGACCCGAGCAGCTGGAAGCCAGCGATCACGCCGAGCGGGGGTTGCGGGCCTTCGAAGCGCTGCTGACCGAGCGACCCTACGCGGAGACGACGATGGAGCAGGTGGCGAAGAGGGCTGGAATGTCGGTGCGAACGCTCTACGCCAATTTCACCGGTCGCGACGAGCTGCTGCTGGCGGCGATCGACAGCGCCAGCGCCCAGGTAGCCGCGGCGACTCTACCCGCCTATCGGCGCGGCGCCAGCCCGCCGGAGGGAATCCGGGCGGCGGTAACCGCTCTGCTCGGGCTGCTGTCGTCTCGTCCGAATCTCGCCCACCTGCTGCTCCTCGCCGCCTACGAAGGTGGAGCGCCCGCTCTGCAACGGCGGTCCGAAGCGCTGCGCCCGCTCGAAGGCATGCTGATGCGAGCCGCTCCCAGCCAGCTTCCCGTTTCCCGGGTACTGCTGTCCGAAGCTCTGCTCGGTGGCCTGCTCTGGCTGGCCCGGAGGCGGATGGCCGAAGCCGGCCCCGGCGCGCTGATCGGATTGGCACCGATCTGCACCTACATCGCCCTGGCGCCGTTGCTGGGAGCAGAGCAGGCGACGGCCGCGGCGGAAGGTAAGAGCTACCGCCGGCAGGCGCCTGATCTCGCCCGGTCCCTGCGGTTTTCCTCGACCAACCCCGATGAGGTTCGCCTGCAGAGCCTGTTGAGCCAAAAACCGATGTCGATCGAGGACCTGGCCGAGGCGGCTTCGCTGTCGCGGCAGGAGGTGGAAACACAGATCGCCAGGCTGCAGGAGGCGGAGATGATCGAGCGGGCGCCATGGGCAGAAGCGGGCAGCGCGCCGATCTACCAGTCGCGCTGGCCAGTCTGGAGCACCGCGGAGTGGGAGCGCCTCAGCCAGCCCGAGCGCGAAGGGCTGTCGGGGGAAATCAACTCTGCGATGCGAGCTGAGATCGACGACGCCGTCGCCGCCGGAACCTTCGACCTACATCCCGAGCGCTTCCTGGTCCGCATTCCACTCTGGGTGGATAGGCAGGGCTGGGAGGAGCTTCACGACGCCCTGAGCCTCTCGATGGAGGAGTGCTTGTCGATCCAGCAACGCTCCAGGCAGCGCCTGGAGGAGGACGGATCCACCTCCAAAGGTTTCCCAACCCGCGTCCACATCACCTCCTTCGAGCCCGCTCCCCGGGAGGGGGATTCGGACTCCGAGCCCTAGGCAGCGCCGCGGCGCGCCCGGTAGCGCCTCGTCTTCTCCTTGTTGCCGCACTCCTCCATCGAGCACCAGGTGCGGGAGCGGTTGCGGGTGGTGTCGAAGAAGGCCCACTGGCAGCCCTCGTCGGTGCAGGCCTTGAGGCGCGGCCAGGCGTTCTGGGCTTGGAGGCGCTCGATCGCAAGCAGGAGGCGGGCTTCGAAGCCGCCGAGGTCCGAGCGGGCGGGGACGAGGGTCAGCTCGCCGCCGGGGCCGAGGGCGGTGCGGTAGCGGCTGCGCTCGGCGGCCTCGCGCAGCGCGGCGAGCTCCCGGGCGCCGGCGTCGACGCCGTTGTTGGCCCGCAGCAGGGCGCGGAGGGACTCGCGCAGCTCGAGGATCCGGGCGAGCGCCTCCCCGTCGGGGGCGGGCAGGAATTCGCCGGTCTGCTTCTCGACCCAGGCGCACAGGCCGTTGGGGTCGCCGATCTCGTCGGTGCCCTCTTCGATCTCCCTGGTATTGACGAAGGCGACGAGCAGATCGGCTTCGGCCTGGGCGGCTTTGTTAAGCGAGTTTGACACCGTCTATCTAGTTTAGCTAGTGTTGGATGTACCGGCAACCGTATATAGCCGGTGTTCAACTCCCGGAGGAGGCCGAAAATGAGATTCCTCGCCAACCTGACCCTCGCCAACGCGGCCGAGTCCCAGCGCCGGATGAGAGAACTCGCCGAGCGCGACCGCCAGGTGCGCGGCCACCCACGTCGTCGCGGCTGATTCAGCGGCGACGCTCTTTCAGGTACAGCAGCGCGATCACGGTGGTCGCGTCGCTTATCCGGGGCAGCGCCAGGTCGATCTCCGCGAGGTCAAGGCGGACGATCTCGATCTCCTCGTCCTCGTCGCGCTCGCCGGCTGCGGGCGAGAGGCCGGTCGCCTCGAAGATCGTCACCTTCTCGGTGAGGAATCCGGGGCTGGGATAGACGACGTGGAGGACGCTCCAGCTCTCGGCCTGCAGCTCCGCCTCCTCGGCCAGCTCCCGCTTCGCGCACTCCAGCTCGTCCTCCCCCTCGACGTCCAGGGTCCCGGCCGGGATCTCCAGCAGCTCGTCCTCCTCGACCGCCTCGCGCGGCTGCGCCACCAGATAGGCGAACTCCTCGTCGTGGGCGAGGATCGCAACCGACCCCGGATGCTCGACCACCTCCCGCTCGACCTCGGTCCCATCCTCGCGCCGGTAGCGCTTGGCGACGAAGTCGACGTGCTTGCCGTTGTGGAGAGTCTTCCTGCCTAGAAGCTGCATTGCCACTACATCTAACCGGAATCTGCCTCTGCTTTTGATCCTTGCAAATCTTTTACACAATGATAGATTTACAAGGATGATTCACAGGAGAATCGGAGCCGAAGTAGCTGACCTCCTCAACCAGGCGCCCGCTGTGGTGGTGACGGGACCGCGCCAGGTCGGCAAGACGACGCTCGCCCTCGATGTTGCCGAAGGGCGCGCGGCAACGTACCTGGACCTGGAGTCCGAAGCCGATCGGGCGCGCCTGGCCGAGCCCGAGCTCTACTTTGCCGACCACACTGACGAGCTTCTGGTCCTCGACGAGATCCAGCGGCTGCCGGGCCTCTTCGAAGTGCTGCGGGGGGTGATCGACAGAGGTAGGCGCGAAGACAAAGGGACGGGGCGTTTCCTGCTGCTCGGATCGGCCTCTCTGGATCTGCTGGCCCAAAGCGGCGAGAGTCTCGCCGGTCGCATCGCCTTCGCCGAGCTGAGGCCTTTAGACCTCACCGAGGTAGGCGGCGACCGGCTCGACCAGTTGTGGATCCGCGGAGGCTTCCCGGAGAGTTTTCTCGCCGGCGAAGAGGCCAGTCTGCGCTGGCGGCGAGACTTCATCCGCACCTACCTGGAGCGCGACATCCCGCAGCTCGGGCCGCGGATTCCGGCGGAGACCCTGCGGCGGCTGTGGACGATGCTGGCCCACAATCAGGGAGGACTGCTGAACGCCGCCAACCTCGCCCGGGGGCTGGGCGTGAGCGGCGCGACCGTCGGGCGCTACCTCGACCTGATGGTCGACCTGCTGCTGGTGCGGCGGCTGGCGCCCCGCCTGACGAACGCGGGCAAGCGGCTGGTGCGATCGCCCAAGGTCTACCTGCGCGACAGCGGCCTGCTCCACTCCCTGCTCGGAATTCCCAGCAAGGAGTCGCTGCTCGGCCATCCGGTCGTCGGCGGGAGCTGGGAGGGGCTGGCGATCGAGAACCTGATCGGGGTGGCCGGGGGCGGCGCGGAGCCGAGTTTCTACCGGACCAGCGGCGGGGCCGAGGTCGACCTGGTCCTCACCTGGCCCGACGGACGCGAGTGGGCGATCGAGGTGAAGCGGACCCTGGCGCCACGCCTCGAGCGGGGGATGCGCTCGGCGCTCGGCGACATCGAGCCGGAGCGCAGCTTCGTCGTCTACCCGGGCACCGCGCGCTACGGCGTGGGCGAGGGAGTCGAGGCCATCGGGCTGGCAGAGCTATGCACCGAGCTCAGCTCGACGTAGGGAAGTGCATCGAGCCGGAGTCGCCTGGGCTGGGCGCCTCGGTCGCCGGCCAGCGGCTGGTGATCGCCTTGCCGCGGGTGTAGAAGCGGACGCCCTCAGGGCCATGGATGTGGTGGTCGCCGAAGAGGGAGTCCTTCCAGCCGCCGAAGGAGTAGAAGGCCATCGGCACCGGGATCGGGACGTTGATGCCGATCATCCCCACCTCGACCTGGCGCTGGAAGCGGCGCGCCTCGTAGCCGGAGCCGGTGAAGATCGCCGCCCCGTTGGCGTAGGAGTTGGCGTTGATCAGCGCGATCGCCTGCTCGAGGCTGTCGCTGCGGACGACCGAGAGCACCGGGCCGAAGATCTCGTCGTCGTAGACCGGCATCCCCGGCTCGACCCGGTCGATCACCGTCGGCCCGACCCAGAAGCCGCCGCCCTCGACCTCCAGCTCGCGGCCGTCGACGGTCACCCGGGCCCCGGCCTCGGCTCCGCGGCCGATGTAGTCGACGATCCGGTCGCGGGCCTCGGGGGTCACCACCGGCCCCATCTCCGAGCCGGGGGCGAGGCCGGGTCCGACCTTTATCTCCCCGGCCCGCCGCCCCACCTCCTCGACCAGCGGGTCGCCGACATCGCCGACCGCGACCGCTACCGAGATAGCCATGCAGCGCTGGCCGGCCGAGCCGAAGCCCGCCGCGGCGAGCTGGTCGGCGGCGTAGCCGAGGTCGGCGCCGGGCATCACCACCGCGTGGTTCTTGGCCCCGCCCAGCGCCTGCACGCGCTTGCCCTCAGCGGTCGCCCGGGCGTGGACGTAGGAGGCGATCGGGGTCGAGCCGACGAAGGAGACCGCCGCCACGTCGGGGTGGTCGAGCAGGGCGTCGACCGCGACCTTGTCGCCGTGGAGGACGTTGAAGGCGCCGGCCGGCAGGCCCGCCTCGGCGTAGAGCTCGGCGACCAGGTTGGAGGCGGAGGGGTCGCGCTCGGAGGGCTTGAGGACGAAGGTGTTGCCGCAGGCGATGGCGACCGGGTGCATCCACATCGGCACCATCGCCGGGAAGTTGAACGGGGTGATGCCGGCACAGACGCCGAGCGGCTGGCGGAACGAATAAGCGTCGACGGTGCTGGACACCTGGTCGGAGTACTCGCCCTTCAGCAGCTGCGGGATGCCGCAGGCGAACTCGACCACCTCCAGCCCGCGCAGCACCTCTCCCTTGGCGTCCTCGAAGACCTTGCCGTGCTCGGCGGAGACGATCCGCGCCAGCCGCTCGACGTTGGCGTCGAGGAGCTGGCGGAAGGCGAACATGACCTTGGCCCGGCGGCTGATCGACGCCTCCGACCACTCGGCGAAGGCGTCGCGCGCGGCTGCCACCGCGGTGTCGACGTCGGCCGGCTCGGCCAGCAGAACCTCGGCCTGCCGGGCGCCGGTCGCCGGGTCCCAGACGGGCGCGGTCCGGGACGAGGCGCCAGTCAGTTCCTCGCCCCGGATCCGGTGACGGATCGTGCGTTTTGCGGCGACCGCGCTCACCTGTTCATTGTGCCGTGACCGGGGTCAGCGGCCCTTGGCCTCTGAGTACAGAGATTGCGTTGCGGGCCGCCAACTCGGCCATCGCCGTGCGGGTCTCGACCGTGGCCGAGCCGAGGTGCGGGGTGAGGACCGCGTTGTCGAGCCCGAGCAGGCCCGGCTCGACCTCGGGCTCGCGCTCGAAGACGTCGAGGCCGGCGGCGGCGATCCCGCCCTCGGCCAGCGCCGCCGCCAGCGCCGCCTCGTCGACGATCGGACCGCGGGCGGCGTTGACCAGGACCGCGCTCGGCTTCATCGCCGCCAGCTCCTCGACGCCGACCAGGTGGTGGGTCTGCGGCGTCAGCGGGCAGTGGAGGCTGACCACGTCCGAGCCGGCGAGCAGGTCCGGCAGCGACAGGCGCTCGGCTCCCAGCTCCGCCCCAGCCGGCGATGGGTGCCGCGAGTGGTAGGCGATCTCCATCCCGAAGGCGCGGGCGCGTTCCGCCACCCGGGTGCCGATTCCGCCGAGGCCGACTATCCCCAGGCGCTTGCCCTGCAGCGAGCTGCCGAGCATGAAGCCCATCCCCCAGCTCCAGGGCTCGCCGGAGCGGACCAGGCGGTCGCCCTCGGCAAGCCGCCGCGTGGTGGCGAGGATCAGCGCCATCGTCAGGTCGGCGGTGGCGTCGTCGAGCACCCCCGGCGTGTTGGTCACCACGATCCGCCGCCGCTCCGCCGCCTCCACCTCGACGTTGTCGTTGCCGACCGCGACGTTGGCGACGCAGCGGAGCTGGGGACCGGCGGCGGTCAGCAGCTCCTCGTCGACCCGGTCGTGAAGCAGGGTGAGGACGGCCTCCGCGCCCTCCACCAGCGCCAGCAGGTCGGCGCGCGGGATCGCCTGCTCGCGCCCATCGATCCGCACCTCCCCCGCCTCCCGCAGCAAATCCACCGCGGGCTCCGGGAGACGGTTGGTGACGGCGAAGATCACGACGGCCTGGGCTTCAGCACCACGAGGCAGAGGTCGTCGCGGATCGGCCGGTCGGCCCAGGCGAGGATCTCTCCTTCGACCTCATGGGCGATCACCCGCGATGCCAGCCCCGAGAGCGGGGCGAGCATCCGGGTCAGGCCCTCGAGACCCAGCATCTGGCGGCCGCGGCGGACGTCGGTCGCGCCGTCGGTGTAGACGAGCAGCCCCTCGCTGCCGGCGAGCGAGCTCTCGGTGTTCACCAGTTGCAGGCGCTCGTCGGCGCCGAGCAGGAAGGTCGGGCCGGCGCCGGCGAGCTCGTCGAGCTGGGGCAGGCGCAGCGGCGGCGGATGGCCGGCGCGCGCCCAGGAGATGGCATCGTCACCGGGCACCAGGCGGACGCAGACCGCGCTGACCAGTTCCTGCCGCCTCCCCGTCCGCTCGGCGAGCGCCGCGTTGACGTGACTCAGCAGCTCGGCCGGATCGCTGGTGCTGGCCGCCAGGGCAGCGAAACGCGCGCGCACGAAGGTCGCCAGCCGCGCCGCTGCCGGACCGTGGCCGACGACGTCGCCGACGACCGCGACGGTCGAGCCGTCGGGACCGTTGGTCAGCAGGTAGAAGTCGCCGGAGACCCCGAGTTCGGAGGGGACGAAGGAGGCGCCGGCATCGACCCCCGGCAGGTCCGGCAGCGCCGTCGGGGTCAGCGCGGCGCGGATCGCCTCCAGCTCCTCGGCCGAGTGCTCGAGCGCCCGCAGCCGCCCGGCGACGACCGAGACGGCGAGCGCGACGAGGCAGAGGAAGGCGGCCCGAAGGGCGAAGGCCAATCCCAATTCGGAGACCGGCTCGACCGCGTGCCCGACCAGGTAGAGGCCGAGGCAGACCGCGGCCACCGCCAGCGCCGGGCGCAACCCGAACCACCAGGCCGCCAGGCCGACCGGAACCGAGTAGAAGAAGGCGATCCCCGCGCTGGCCGATGCGGCTGCCAACCAGACGGCAAAGACGACGAGAACCGCGACGGCGATCCAGGCGATGCGGGCGGTTCGCGACGGTGCACCCGGCAAGGCGCTGACCTTACCGGTATGCACACCCCCGATGCGAGGGTTCGATCAGGCCCTCAGTACCACTTCCCGCGGGCGAAGCCGCCGAATGCGATCAACCCGATCAGGGCGACGACCAGCCCGATCCAGAAGCTCCAGACGATCATCAGCACGATGCCGACGATCACGAGGATGCCGCCGAGCGAAATGCCGCCGATCCCGGCGTCTCTGTCTGCCCTGGTGTTCATCTGCTCCTCCGTTGTCGGTTGCTATTGGACGACTGGTGCAGTCCAATAGCTACCCAGCCAGGGTGGATCTCACTCCGGCTCGGGAGCTTCCTCGCCGGGCCACTTGCCGGTCGCGCCGGCGAAGGCGGCGCGAGTGCCGTGGTCGACCAGCCCTTTGGCGAGGCGGAAGATCGCGCCCTCGATCGCCAGCGCGGCGATCATCTTCGGCCAGGAGATCTGACGATGCTCCGGCTGCGGCGGCTCCTGATCGTCGATCAGTCCCCAGAGCGCTTCGAACGCCTTCTTGCCGAGGGAGCCGGCGATCAGTCCGAACACGATGCCGATGGGAGCGAAGATGAGCTTCATTGGGCGTGCCTCCTAGCCTAGGTGGTCTTCTGGTCCTTCGGCTCGTCGCGGGGCTCGAGCTGGATCTCCTTCTCCGCCCGCGGCAGCCCTTCCTCGATCTCGGCGCTGCGCTCGCGCTCGGCGTTCATCTGGTGGCCGAAGAGGATCGCCAGGTTGGTGATCCAGAACCAGAGCAGCAGCACGACCAGGCCACCGAGGGTGCCGTAGGTCTTGTCGTAGGAGCCGAAGTTGGAGACGTAGAGGGCGAACAGCGCCGAGGCGGCCGCCCAGACCACGAGCGCCAGCACCGCGCCCGGGGTGACCCACTTGAAGCCGCGCAGCTTCACGTTCGGGCTGGCGTAGTAGAGGAGGTCGACCATGAGGACGAAGATCGCCAGCATCACCGGCCACTTGGCGACGTTCCAGACGTCGACCGCGGTGCCGCTGAGGCCGACGGGCCCGGCGATCGCCTCGACCACCGGCCCGGTGAGGACGAGGCCGACAGCGAGCGTCGCCATCAAGACGATCATCGCCAGGGTGACCGCGATCTGCAGCGGCCGCAGCTTCCAGAAGGGCCGGCCCTCGGGGGTCTCGTAGATGATGTTCGAGGCGCGGGTGAAGGCGCCGACGTAGCCGGAGGCCGACCAGACCGCCGCCGCCAGGCCGAAGACGAAGGCGATGCCGGCCGCCCCCTGGTTGTCGACGATCGATTCGATCGGGCCTTCGAAGGTTTCCGCCGCCGAGGAGGGGCCGAGTTCGGTGATGATTTCGGTCAGCGTGTCGGTGGTGGTTTTGGGATCGCCGAAGATCCCGATCAGGGAGAACATCGCGATCAGCGCCGGGAACAGCGAGAGCAGCCCGTAGTAGGTGAGCGCCGCCGCCCAGTCGGTGAGGTTGTCCTCCTGGAACTCGGTCAGGGTCCGCTTCAGCGTGGCGAAGAGGCCGGTCTTCGGGGCCTCGCCCTCGGGCTTGTAGTCGCGTCTGACCGCGCCGCTCTCCATGCCCACCATCTCCCCGCCGAGGGGGGTTCCTAACCGATCCGCTCAGAGTGGCCGCTCGAGCTCGACCTCCGCCGCGGCCTTGTCCTCGCGCAGCCCCTTGTAAGCGGCGTGGCGGAGGACGCCTTCGGCGGTCAGCTCGCGGAACTCGAACTCGGCGACCAGGGCCGGGGTGGCGAAGTGGGCGTCTTTCGGCGGTGCCGGCCCGGCGCCGAAGGGACTGGTCTTCCGCTCCAGCGGGGCCAGGCGCTCATTCAGCTCGGTCAGGTCGCGGGCCTTGAACCCGGTCCCGACTTTTCCCCCGTAGCGCAGCACGCGGTCCTCGCCCTCCCCCTCGAAGTAGCCGACCAGGAGCGCACCGAGGTGCTGCTTGCGCCGGCCTTCCCCCGGGGTCCAGCCGCCGATCACCAGCTCCTGCCGCAGGGTGTTCTTCACCTTCAGCCAGGTGCCGTCGCGCTTGCCCGCCGCGTAGGCGCTGTCGAGCCGCTTCAGGACCATCCCCTCCAGGCCCTGCTCCCGGCTCGCCGCCAGCAGCTCCTCCGCCCGGCCGACCGAGAAGCCGGGCGTCTGCCAGCTCTCGCCCGCCAGCTCGAGGCCGTCGAGCACCCGGCGGCGCTGCTCGTAGGGGTAGCCGGTGAGGTCGTAGCCGTCGAAGTAGAGGAGGTCGAAGATCACGTAAACGACGGGGTGGGACTCCATCCGCCGCCGCACGACGTTCGGGTCGCTGTTGTGGATGCGCTGCTGGAGCAGCTCGAAGCTGGGCCTGCCGTTCTCGTCGAAGACGACCAGCTCGCCGTCGAGGACGGCGTCGCGGGACCCGAGCGCCCGCGTCACCCGTTTCACCTCCGGGTACTGGGCGCTGACGTCGTTGAGGTTGCGGGTCTGCAGCTTCACCCGGCCCGGCCGGCAGTAGGCGATCGCCCGCACCCCGTCCCACTTCACCTCGACCGCCCAGCCGGAGTCGTCGGCCGGCAGGGTCGAGAGCCGGGCCAGCATCGGCACCACGTCCTCCGGGAACGGGTCGCGCTCGCGCTCGGGCGGATCGATCCGGTGGATCATCCAGTCCTTCTCGGCCTTGCCGGCGCGGAACAGCGCGTAGCGACCGCGCAGCCGCTCGCCCGCGAACTCGACCATCACTTTCCCCGGCTCCCACTTCTCCAGCTCGTAGGTGCCGGCGTCCCAGATCCTCATCGTCCCGGCGCCGTACTCCCCGGCCGGGATCTCCCCCTCCCACTCCAGGTACTCGAGCGGGTGGTCCTCGGTGCGGACCGCCTTGCGATTTTCGGCCGGGTCCTCGGGGATCCCGTTGGGGATCGCCCAGGAGGCGGCGACGCCGTCGTGCTCCAGCCGCAGGTCCCAGTGCAGGCGGCGGGCGCTGTGTTCCTGGACGACGAAGCGCGGCTTGCCCTGCTTCCGGCGCCGGCGTTTCGGCGCCGGCTCGGCGGTCGCCTCGAAGTCGCGCTTGCGCTCGTACTCCTCCAGGTCCCGCTTCCGCTTCGGCATAGGATCGATTCTTGCGCTCCGCCCGGCTCAGCCTCGCGCTCGTCTGCCTCGCCGGCCTGGCGAGCGCCGGCGGCGCGCTCGCCGCCAAGCCCGCCGGCGAACCCTTCTTCCCCCGCGCCGGCAACGAGGGCTACGACGCGCTCGCCTACCAGGTCAGCCTCGGCTTCAAGCCGAAGAGCGGCAGGGTCAAGGCCACGACCAGGATCGAAGCGGCGGCGACCGAGCCGCTGAGGCGCTTCTCCCTCGACTTCTTCGGCCCGCGCGTGAGCGAGGTCGAGGTCGACGGCCAGCCGGCTCGGTTCCAGCGCCGGCCGGGGAAGCTGATCGTCTCCGCTGCGACGGAGATCGCCGCGGGCGGGCGCTTCATTTCGACGGTCCGGTACAGCGGCATCCCGCCGAAGATCACCGACGCCGACGGGACCGAAGAGGGCTGGTACCGGACCGGCGACGGCGTGATCGCGGTCGGTGAGCCGCAGGGAACCGCGGCCTGGATCCCGTGCAACAACGTCCCCGCCGACAAGGCGACCTTCGAGTTCCACGTCACCGTCCCCGACGGGCTGAAAGCGGTCGCCAACGGCCGCCGGCTGCGCAGCGACAACAGGGGCGGCAGCGTCCAGCACAACTGGGTCGAAGCGGCGCCGATGAGCCCCTACCTGGCCCTGCTCAACGTCGGCCGCGGCGAGGTCGTCAAGAGCCGGGTCGGCAACCTGCCGAGCTGGACGCTGATCGACCCCCGCCTGGCGGCGGCGCGGAAGCCGCTGGCGAAGCTGCCGGAGATCGTCCGCTTCCTCGCCGGCCTCTACGGCGACTACCCGTTCGACTCGGCCGGCTCGGCGGTCGACTACGCGCCGGAACTCGGCTACGCGCTGGAGACCCAGAGCCGGCCGATCTACGCCTACGTCCCCGACCTGACCACGGTCGTGCACGAGACCGCGCACCAGTGGTTCGGCAACTCGGTCGGGCTGCAGCGCTGGCCGCAGATCTGGCTCAACGAGGGGTTCGCGACCTGGAGCGAGTGGTATTACGCCGAGCGCCACGGCCGCCGCAGCGTCGCCGCGACCTTCCGCCGCCTCTACCGGGTGCCGGCCTCCAACGAGCGTTTCTGGAACCCGCCACCGGCCCGTCCCGGCAGCCCCAAGAACCTCTTCGCCGCCTCGACCTACGTCCGCGGCGGGATGGCCCTGCAGGCGCTGCGGGAGAAGATCGGGACGAAGGCGATGCTGCGCCTGCTGCGGCGCTGGACGACGACCCACCGCCACGGCAGCGCCAACATCGCCGAGTTCACCGCCCTCGCCGAGCAGCTCTCGGGCCAGAATCTCGACCCGCTCTTCCAGCGCTGGCTCTACCAGCGGGGCAAGCCGCGATGATTGGGGCGATGTCCCGGGCCCGCCTTCTCGTCGGACTGCTCGCCGCAGCCGCCCTGCTGGCGGCGCCGGCCGGCGCCCAGGCCCGGGTCGAGCCGCCGGCCAAGGTCGAGGTCGGCCAGCCGGCGATCGGCGCCTCGGCCAACGGTCTCGCCTCGATCCTCGCTCCCGTTCGCTACCCGATCCAGCTCGAGGGCCGGGTCGTGGAGACCAGGATCGCCCTGGTCGAGGGGCGAGACGAACGGAAGATCCGCTCCTGGGTCCTGCACGAACGTCTGAGCGGCGGCGAGTTGCGCCGACCCGACCGCAGCAGCACTTTCACCTTCGTCCACAAAGTCGGCCTCAACGCGAAGCTGAGCCGGCGGCTGCGACAGGGGGCCTGGGTGCAGGTCGCCGCCCACGGCAAGCTCGACGTCGACGAAGACGGCAAGCCCGAGCTGCGCTCGGTCAACGTCTCGACCAGCAGGCCGCCGGCCGGCGGCCGCGGACGGATGGTCTGCAACAGCATTCCCCATCTGCGGGTCAGGCGTGGGGCGCGCGTCTCGCTGCCGCTGCCGGTCTGCAACCGCGACCCGGACTGGCTGGTGTCGCTCAGCGCGAGCCGCGGTGCGGTCAGGATCCGGGGCGGCCGGCTGATCTACCGAGCGCCGCGCCGGTTCGGCGGCGCCGACCAGATCAAGCTCCTCGGCAGGGGGACCCGCCAGTACGCGCGAATTGCCGTCGGCGCCCCGAGCGGGCTCGTCGTCCGCGCCCTCGGAGACTCGGTCACCGCCGGCTTCGGCTACTTCTCCAGCGGCAGGTCGATGCCGTTCGAAGACCTGCTCGACTGCCGCCCGGCGGCGAAGGAATTCAACGACGCCTGCTCGTCGAACTCGGTAGGCGAAGAATCGAAGGAAGGCCCGGTCGAATACGCCTCCGACTACGGTCTCTCGAACAAGATCTCCTGGGCCGCCCAGTGGGCCGGCGAATACGGCATCACGAACTACAAGAACTTCGCGGTCAGCGGCTCGGAACCGGGGAACTGGGCGCCCGGCGGCGCGCTCTACGCGACCACCCGGCAGATCGAGTCCGAAGACCCGGACTACGTCCTGCTCACCCTCGGGGCCAATCCCCTGCTCTCGAACGTCCTCTTCGGCCTGCGGAACATGGAGTGCGCGGTCGAATCGGAACTGCCCGAATTCGAAACCTGCGTCCGCGCAGAATTCGCCAAGGTCGGACTGCGGCAGAACCTGCGCGGCGTCTACGCGGACCTGCTCGCCAGGACGCAGGCGACGATCTTCGTCATGCAGTACCACCTCTCGATCCCCTGGAGCGCGCTCGCCTACAGCTCGACCGAGATCGCCGCGATGGGCAAGCTGCTGAACCTCGAAATCGCTGCGGTCGCGGCCGAACTCGGCAACCGCCGGCTGCAGGTGATCACCCCGCCCCACTTCAACGTCGGCATCGACGTCTCCCCGGTCTACCCCGCGCGCTACACCTGCCGCCTATATCCCGTCGACGGCCCCAGCGTGCAGTCCGACGGAACCCAGGATCTGCTGGAGAGCCACGTCCTCTCCTTCTGCTCGGGCCCGGCCGGCGGCGGCGAACCGTGGGTGATCAACGGCGACACCGGCATCCATCCCAGCGCCGCCGGCTACACGCAGATGGCCTCCCAGGTCCCTGCGCCGAGCTGAGCCGCCAGGGGCGATCGCAGCGGGCGGCGTATAGCCCGCCCGCCGCGTCTCGCTGGCAGCGGCGCTAGCCGATCTTCGTCACCTGCAGAAGCGGCGCGACGCTTTCAGCCTTCGCAATCGCCAAGGACTCCACCCCCTTTCGAGACACGCGGCAGCGCCCCCGCCGCCGCTGTGCACCAGCAGGACATTAGTAGACGCCATTCCACTAATGGAGGTTTCTTGTGAAGATTGCGCTCATTTTGGGGGCGGTCCCTATTCAACGAATATGCTTGATCAATAGCTGCGCGCTGAAACGCTCAACGGGAGGGGCAGGCGATGAAACGGGATGAGAACGGGCGAAGAGAGATAGAACCGGACCCGTCGCTGACGGGGAATGACTCGACCCTGTTGAAAGCGCTTGCGCACCCCGTGCGGGCGCGGGCCCTGACCGTCCTCAACCAGCGAATGGCGAGCCCCAGCGAACTCGCCGCCGAACAGGAGGAGGCAGTCGGGTACGTCGCCTACCACGTGCGGGTCCTGCACGAGATGGAACTGATCGAGCTGGTCGACACACGGCAGGTACGGGGAGCGACCGAGCACTTCTACCGGGGCACCGTCAAGCCGTACCTGAGCGACGAGTTCTGGGAACAGCTTCCGGAGGCCGCCCGCAGCGGCGTCAGCGTCGCCGGCCTCGACGTCCTCAACCAGGCGATTCGGCAGGCCTTCGAGGGAGGGACCTTCGATGCCCGCGTCGACCGCCACCTGAGCAACCTCAGCCTCGAGCTGGACGAGGAGGGCTGGCGCGAAGCGGGCGTCCTGCTGGAGCAGTGCCTGAAAGGGCTGATGCAAATCGGCGCCGCGGCGGAGAATCGCAACGGCAAGCCGGCCCTGCGCGCAACCTTCGGCCTGATGGGCTTTGAATCGCCCTCTAAATAGCGGGCTTACTCTGCCACCAAGGGGGAGAGAGAACCTTCCTCGCGCCTTGACGCGAAGTGACCGCAACCGCCGCCACCTTGATGGAGCGCCCGAGATTGGCGCTATTCTATGGCGACATGGCCGAGACCGCCACGATCCGAGTCCCGCGCGAGACCCGCGACCGCCTGGCCGCACGGGCGCGCGATCGCGGCGTCTCCCTCTCCTCCCTGCTTACGGATCTCGCCGAGCGGGCCGAGCGGGCCGACGCCTACCGCTCCGAGCGCGAAGCGACCAAAGCCGAGCTGAACGACCCAAATGCCCTGGCGGAGTACCGGCTATGGGAGAGCACTCTGGAAGATGGACTCGACTAACCCTCGCCGTGGCGAGATCTGGCTCGCGGCTCTTGGAGCGGGTCGAAGAGGAGAGCCGGGTAAGACCCGACCGGTCGTCGTGATCTCCGCTGATGAGTTCCTCGTCGGCGTGGACCACGAGCTGCTCGTCGTCATTCCCCTCTCGAGCTCCCTTCCCCCCTCGCTCCTGCGGCCCACGATCGATCCCGAGTCTGGGATCGACAACTCCAGCGCCGCCATCTGCCGTGGGATCAGGGGGGTTGCGCGCTCGCGCTTGTTGCGGCGCATCGGCGAGGTGGACGGCGAGAAGATGGCCGAGATCGAGCGCGCGCTGGGTCTGGTCCTGGCGGCCGCCTAGCCGCCGAAGACCGCCTCGAGCTCGGACAGCTGCGTCTCGATCCCGGCGGTGACGCCGTCGCAGAGTTCGTGCACCCCCGGGTCGGCGATCCGGTAGAGGGAGCTGGTGCCGCGCTTGCGGCGGGCGACGAAGCCCTCGGCGAGCAGTGCCGAGAGGTGCTTGGAGACGTTCTGCTGCGAGGTGCAGAGCGTCTCGGTTATCTCACCAACCGAGGCCTCCTCCTGGTTGCGGAGGTAGTCGAGGATCCGCAGCCGGGTGGGGTCGGCGAGGGCGCGGAAGCGGCGGGCGATCAGCTCCGCGGCCTGCGGGTTGAGCGGGCTGAGAACCGTTTTCTTCGACGCGGTCGCCATGTCCGTGTTATTGTACCTTTTACAACTGTTAAGTTGTGTAGCTGTACACGGGTAGAACGGAGAATCTGATGACTGGCGACACCGTAGCGAGAGGGTCACTCGGACCGATAGGGCGGCTGGGGAGGCTCGCCGCCGAGCACCGCCGCGCGGTCTTCGCGATCTGGGCGGTGGCCGCCGTCGCCCTCGGCTTCCTCGCGCCCCGGGTCGAGACCGCGCTCTCCGGTGCCGGCTGGGAAGCGACCGGCTCGGAGTCGGTGGCGGTGCGCAAGCAGGTCGACGCCGAATTCGGCGGCGCCGGTGCCTACGGGCTGCAGGTCGCGGTCCACTCGCAGGGGCTGACGGCGGCGGACCCCCGCTTCCAGCGCACCATCGCCGCGGTCGAACGCGTCCTCGCCGGAAATACGGCGATCGCGAGGGTGATCCCACCCCAGCCCCGTGTCTCGATCTCGCGCGACGGTCGCACGGCGGTGGTCCGGGCCGCCGCCGCCGAGGACCCGAACGGGATGGTCGCCGCCGCCGGAGAGCTGAAGGCGGAGGTGGCCGCTGCCGCTGCCCCCGGCGTCGAAGCCAGCCTCACCGGCGCCGCCGGCATGTGGTCGGACTTCAACCAGGCCAACAAGGAGGCGATGCTGAAGTCCGAGCTCTTCTCCTGGCCGGTGACGCTGCTGGTCCTCGTCCTCGCCTTCGGCTCGCTCGTCGCCGCCGGCCTGCCGCTGCTGCTGACGATCGCCGGGCTCGTGCTCTCCGCCGGCGTCCTCTACCTCGGCACGCTGGTCTCGCCGATCTCGATCTGGGCGATGAACTTCGCCCTGATGTTCGCCCTGGCACTGGGGATCGACTACGCCCTGTTCGTGACGATGCGGTTCCGGAGCGCGCTCTTCGGCGAGGGCCTGGAACCGGTCGCAGCCGTCGCGGCGACGATGGACACCGCCGGCAAGGCGGTCCTCTTCTCCGGTCTCACCGTGATCGTCTCCCTGGCGGCGGTGCTGCTCATCCCCAGCCCGGCCTTCCGCTCGGTCGCGCTCGGGATCGTGATCTCGGTCCTCTTCGTCCTCGCCGCGACCCTGACCCTGCTGCCGGCGGTCCTGGGCAAGCTCGGGGCGCGGGTGGACAGGCTGGCGTTGCCCTGGGCGCGCGCCGGCGAGCACCGCTCGCCGCGCTTCGCCCGCTGGGGCGAGCTGCTCTGGCGGCGGCCGCTGCTCCTCGGCGGTCTCGGGCTGGCGGTGCTCGTCCTCCTCGCACTGCCGGTCCTGGGGGCGCGGACGGGGATGCCCTCGATCGAGGTCGTACCGCCGGGGGACCACTCGCGGGTCGGCTACGAACAGCTCAGCGATGCCTTCGGCCCCGGCGCGCCGGGCCTCCTGCAGGTGACGGCGGCGGCGGACCAGGCGGAGCGCGTTGCCGCACGGTTGCGACACGACCCCGGCGTGGTGCTGACGCTGCCGCCCCAGACCGCTCCCGGCGGCACGGCGCTGATCGAAGCGATGCCCCTTGCCCCGCCGGCGACGCCGGCGTTCGGCGACACCGTCGACCGGCTGCGCTCGCAGCTGCCCGCAGCGGCGCTCGTAGGCGGGGCCGCGGCGGAGAACCGCGACCTCGAGACGGCGCTGGCGGCGAAGACGCCGCTGGTGATCGGCATCGTGCTCGGGCTCGGCTTCCTGCTGCTGCTGATCGCCTTCCAGGCCCCGCTGGTCGCCGCGCTCGGCGTCCTCACCAACCTGCTCTCGACCGCCGCCGCCTTCGGGGTCGCGAAGCTGGTCTTCCAGGACGGCAACCTCAGCGGCCTGCTCGGCTTCGAATCCCAGGGCTTCCTCGATGCCTGGGCGCCGGTCTTCTTCTTCGCGATGGTCTTCGCGATCGCGATGGACTACACCGTCTTCCTGCTCTCCTCGGCGCGCGAGCAGTGGGAGCGGACCGGCAGCTCCCACGAGGCGATGGTCGGCGGCCTCGCCCACTCCGGCCGGGTGATCCTCGCCGCCGGCGGGGTGATGGTCGCGGTCTTCTTCACCTTCGCCCTCTCCGGCCCGCTGCCGCCGAAGGAAATGGGCGCGATCCTCGGCGTCGCCGTCCTCCTCGACGCCTTCCTGGTGCGCCTGCTGCTGGTCCCGGTGCTGCTCCGCCTCACCGGCGACGCCGCCTGGTGGCTCCCGGGCTGGCTCGGGCGGCTGCTGCCGAACGTCAGCTTCGGCCACGGCGATAAGCCGGCGGCTTCAGCAGGCGGTGGTGGAGGTGGCGGAGACCCGCGACCCGTCGACGAAGCTGGCGGCGAGGCTGGACTGGAGCTTCCCCTGAGGGCAGGCCGCTGAGAACAGGCCCTTGCGGAACCGCAATCCCAAATAGAGAAGCGACCCGGAGCCGCCGGCAAGCTTCGGCACCGTCGCCGTCGCGACCAGGCCGTAACGGCTCCCCCTGGGCGCGCGCGAAAGCTCGGCCGTAGTGACCACTGCGGCGGTCACCGGAGCGGACAGGTAGACGTGGAATCCCAGCTTTCCGCCGGCGATCTTGTAGACGGTGGTCTCGCCTTCGACCTGGATCGGTTCCTGTCCGGGGAAAACCACTTCCCACGTGGAGCGCCCGGTGGCGACCTCCGCATCGGGGCAGGGAGACTCGACGGTGCGACCCGGGGAGCGGATGGCCGGCGAACAGACAGGGACATCGGCGAGCTGGAGTCGCAGCTGCCGGTCGAACCCGAGCGCCAGGACGACTTTGACGCGAGCTCTCTCCATTGGTCCCGAAGCGAGCCTACTGGGAGACTGGAGCGACAGTGCGGATTCTTGCGATCGTCCAGCAACGCGACGCCGGTCCCGGCGTCTTCGCCGAGGCGATCCGCGACTCGGGCGGCGAGCTGGACGAGTGGGCGCCGGCGGAGCGCCGCGAGCCGCCGGCGGATCCGCTCGGCTATGACGCCGTCCTCGTCCTCGGCGGGGCGATGAACGTCGACGAAGCGGAGCAGCACGGGTGGCTCGCCGAGGAGAAGGCGCAGCTGCGTGAGCTGCTGGCCAACGAGGTGCCGCTGCTCGGCCTCTGCCTCGGCGGTCAGCTGGTTGCCGAGGCGGCCGGTGCCGATCCGCGCCGGGCGGCGCGGCCGGAGATCGGCTGGCACCGAGTCGAGGTGACGCCGGAGGGAGTCGACGACCCACTGCTCGGCCCCCTCGGCCCCGCCTTCGAGGCCTTCCAATGGCACAGCTTCGAGTTCCCGCTGCCACCCGGTGCCGTCCCCCTCGCCCGCAGCGAGGTCTGCCTGCAGGGTGCCCGGATCGGCGAGCGCGCCTGGGTGCTCCAGTTCCATCCCGAGGTCAGCCGCGGCGACGCCCTGCACTGGATCGAGGACTACCGCTCCGATCCCGACGCGGTGCGGATCGGCATCGACCCGGCGGTGCTCGGCCCGGAGACCAAGGAAAGGATCGGCGACTTCAACCAGCTTGGCCGGGGGCTGTGCGAACGCTGGCTCGCGGTCAGTCGACCTGGTCCGGCGTGAGGTAGGCGGCGGAGAGGCCGCCGTCGACCAGGAAGGTGCTGGCGGTGACGAAGCTGGAGTCGTCACTGGCCAGGAAGAGGGCCGACTTGGCGATCTCGTCGGGCTCGCCGAAACGAGCCATCGGGATGTGGACGAGGCGCTTTGCGGCGCGCTCCGGGTCCTTGGCGAAGAGCTCCTTGAGGAGCGGGGTGTTGACTGGGCCCGGGCAAAGGGCGTTGACGCGGACGCCGCGAGCGGCGAACTCGACCCCGAGCTCACGCGAGAGCGAGAGGACCGCGCCCTTGGAGGCGGTGTAGGAGATCTGCGAGACGGCGGCGCCCATCGTCGCGACGAAGGAGGCGACGTTGATCACCGAGCCGCCGCCGGCCTCGAGCAGGTGCGGGATCCCGTGCTTGCAGCAGAGGAAGACGCTGCGCAGGTTGACGTCCTGGACCCGCTGCCAGGCCTCGAGGCTGGTCTCGACGACCGAGCCGTCGTCGGTGGGATTGATCCCGGCGTTGTTCATCAGCACGTCGATGCGGCCGAACTCCGCGCGCGCCTCCGCGAAGGCGGAGCGGACCTGCTCCTCGTCGGCGACGTCGGCGGCGATCGTCAGCGCCCCGACCGCCTGCTCGGCGTCGAGGTCGATTCCGACCACCTTCGCCCCCTCGGCGGCGAACAGCCGCGCCGACTCGGCGCCGATCCCGCTCGCGGTTCCGGTTATGACGCAGACCTTGTCCTCCAGCCGCCCCCCCATCAGCTCCCCCCGGTCGCGTAGAAGACGTTCTTGACGTCGGTGTAGTGGTCGAGCGCGTCGGGGCCGAGCTCGCGGCCGACGCCCGACTGCTTGAAGCCGCCGAAGGGGGTGGAGACGCGGACCGAGGTGTTGGAGTTGATCGAGATCACCCCGGTCTCCAGCGCCCGCGCGACCCGCAGCGCCCGCGCCCCGTCTCCCGTCCAGATCGAGCCCGAGAGGCCGTAGATCGTGTCGTTGGCGAGCCGCACCGCGTCGGCCTCGGAGTCGAAGGGGATGACGCAGGCGACCGGGCCGAAGATCTCCTCGGCGGCGGCGCGGTCGTCGTTGGCGACGGGTGCCAACACGGTCGGCGGGAACCAGTAGCCGGGGATGTCTGGGGCGCTGCCGCGGATCGCGACCGGGGCGTCGGCTGGCACGTAGGAGGCGACCGCGTCGCGCTGGCCGGCCGAGATCAGCGGCCCCATCTGAGTCGACTCGTCCAGGGGGTCGCCGACCGCGATCCCCTCCACCGCCGGCTGCAGCGCGGCGAGGAATTCGTCGAGGGCGGGGCGCTCGACGAGGATCCGCGAGCGCGCGCAACAGTCCTGGCCGGCGTTGCCGAAGACCGCCATCGGCGCCGCCGCGGCGGCAGCCTCGAGGTCGGCGTCGGCGAAGACGACGTTTGCCGACTTTCCCCCTAGCTCCAGCGTCACCCGCTTGATCGTCTGCGCGGCACCGGCGGCGACCGCGCGGCCGACCTCGGTCGAGCCGGTGAAGGCGATCTTGGCGACGTCCGGGTGCTCGACCAGGCGCCGGCCGCAGACGCTGCCCGGCCCGGCGACCACGTTCAGCACCTCCTCGGGCAGCCCCGCGTCGAGGGCGAGCACCTCCAGCTCGAGCGCGGTCAGGGGAGTCAGCTCCGCCGGCTTCAGGACGACGCAGTTGCCGGCGGCCAGCGCCGGCGCCAGCTTCCAGGCGGCGATCGTCAGCGGGAAGTTCCAGGGGACGATCAGGCCAACGACCCCGAGTGGCTCGCGGAAGGTCATGTCGACGCCACCGGCAACCGGGATCGTCTGGCCGAGCAGCCGCTCCGGGGCGCCGGAGTAGTAGCGGAAGGTCTCGACCACCATCCCGATCTCACCCCGGGCGTCGCCGATCGGCTTGCCGGCGTTCCGCGCCTCCAGCGTCGCCAACTCCTCCTGCCGCCCCTCGATCGCGCCGGCGAGATCGCGCAGGAGCTTCGCCCGATCAGCCGGCGCCACCGCGCGCCAGGCCGGGAACGCCGCCTTCGCCCGCGCCACCGCGGCGTCGGTCTCCTCCACCCCAGCCCGCGGCACCTCGGCCATCACCCGCTCGGTAGCCGGCTCGATCACCTCGATCGCGCTCACTTGTGGTTCCTTTGTCCGGAAATAGAGGACAAAGGAACCACGCGATCGCCGGCGGCCTGCACCAACGCCGCGATCACCTCGCTGCTCTCGTCCTCCTCGGGATGCCAGACGACGCCGAGGGCGAAGCGCTTCCCAGGCAGCTCGATCGCCTCGGGGAGGTCGTCCTCCTCGGACCAGCCCGTCACCTTCAGGCCCTCACCGAGGTTGTCGACGCCCTGGTGGTGGTGAGACCAGACGACGAACGCCTGCAGTCCCGCGGCCGAGCAGGCAAGCGAGTCCGAGTCGAGTCGCACGTGGTGCTTGCTGAAGGTTCCGGCGACCGTCCGGTGCGTCTCGGCGCCCAGGGCCTCGGGGAGATGCTGGGTCAGCGTCCCGCCCAGGGCCACGTTCAGCAGCTGCATCCCGCGGCAGATCCCCAGCACCGGCAGGTCGCGCTCGAGTGCCCGCCGCGCCAGCGCCAGCTCGAAGGCGTCGCGGTCGGGCCAGGTCCCCTTCGTCTCCGGGTGCGGCTCGGCCCCGTAGCTGGACGGGTCGATGTCGGCGCCACCGGCCAGCATCAGCGCGTCGACCCGGTCGAGCAGCAGGTCCGGCTCGGTGACCGCGGCTTCATCCGGCGGCAGCACGATCGCGGTCCCGCCCGCCCGCTGCACGCTGCGCACGTAGCTGCGCGGCGCCAGGGTCACTTCGTAGCCGTCCCAGACGCCCCAACTGACCCGCTCGACGGCGGCGCAGATCCCGACGACAGGCCGCGCCATCAGAGCCTCTCGAACCCTCGGTAGCGCTCCCAGTCGCTGACGGCCGCCTCGAACGCCTCGATCTCCACCCCCGCCCGATTCAGGTAGTGGTCGACGACCTCGCCGCCGAACGCCTCCTTCGCCACCTCGCTGGCCGCGAAGGCGTCGCGCGCGGCATAGATGTTCGCCGGCACCCGCGGCTTTCCGGACTCGTAGGCGTTGCCCTCGAAGGCCGCCTCCAGCGGCAGCTCGGCGTCGATCCCGTGCAGGCCGGCGGCGATCATCGCGCTCAGCGCCAGATAGGGATTGACGTCGGCGCCGGGCAGCCGGTTCTCGACCCGCAGCCCCTCGCCGTGGCCGACGACCCGCAGCGAGCAGGTGCGGTTGTCGTTGCCCCAGGCGATCGCGGTCGGAGCGAAGGAGCCCACGGCGAAGCGTTTGTAGGAGTTCACGTGCGGCGCGTAGATCAGGGTCAGCTCCTCCATGCAGGCGAGCTGGCCGGCGACGAAGTGCTCGAACAGCGCCTGGTCGGCGGCGAACGCGTTGCCGCCGTCCTCCCCCGCCAGCGAGCAGTGGATGTGGCACGAGTTGCCCTCGCGCTCGTTGAACTTGGCCATGAAGGTGATCGCGTGCTCCTCCTGGGCGGCGATCTCCTTCGCCCCGTTCTTGTAGATGACGTGGTCGTCGGCGGTGCCGAGCGCGTCGCGATAGCGGAAGTTGATCTCGTGCTGGCCGAGGTTGCACTCGCCCTTCGAGTTCTCCACCGCCATCCCCGCTCCGGCCATCTCGTTGCGGATCCGCCGGATCAGCGGCTCGACCCGCGCCGTCCCCAGCAGCGAGTAGTCGATGTTGTAGAGGTTGGCCGGCTCGAGTTCGTGGAAGCCCTTCTTCCAGGCCTCCTCGTAGGTGTCGCGGAAGACGATGAACTCCAGCTCGGTGGCGGCGTTGGCGCTCATCCCCCGCTCCGCCAGCCGCGCCAGCTGGCGCCGCAGAATCTGCCGCGGCGAGGCGGCGACTTCGCGCCCGTCGCCCCACTGCAGGTCGGCCATCACCATCGCCGTCCCCGGCAGCCACGGCACCATCCGCAGCGTCTCCAGGTCGGGGACCATCTCGAAGTCGCCGTAGCCGGTGTCCCAGGAGGACATCGCGTAGCCGCCGACCGTCTCCATCTCGACGTCGACGGCGAGCAGGTAATTGCAGCCCTCGGCCCCGTGCTCGAGCACCTCGCCGAGGAAGTGGCTCGCGGTCAGCCGCTTGCCCTGCAGGCGGCCCTCCATGTCTGCGATCGCGAGCAGCACGGTGTCGACCGCGCCGTCCGCGACCGCCTTCTTCAGCTCCTCGACCGTCACCGGCGGAACGTTACGCCGTCACGGACGCGACGGGCCGACTTCCGGCTCGGGCCCGATCGCCTCCTCGATCTCGATCTCCCGCACCTGCCCGGTGAAGTGCTTGCGGGCGCTCGCGAACCAGGTGATCGCCGCGAAGAGGATCACCACCCCCACCATCAGCGGCGCGTAGTTGAACGACTCCCAGGTGAATTCGTCGTTCCACGGCACCGCCAGCGGGGTGAACGGAAGGCAGAAGATGATCGTGATCAGCCCGACCCAGAAGGTCGCGAAGGGGTTCATCCACTTGTACTTGCGCCCGTTGGTCCATGGTCCGGGCTCGAAGTCGTCTCCCATCCGCCAGCGCAGGAAGATCGGGATCACGTAGGCGATGTAGAGGCCGATCACGGTGATCGAAACGACCGCGAAGAACGCGAAGGGGACGTTTTCGCCGTTCCCCTTCAGCGCCGGCAGGGTGATGACCAGCGCCGCCGCGGCCATCGCCAGCACGGCGAAGATCGGCACCCGCTCGGAGTTCACCCGCGAGATCACGCCCGATGCCCGGTGGCCGAACCCTTTGTCGCGCGAGAACGCGTAACACATGCGCGAGGCGCTGGTCAGGCAGGCGGCGCCGCAGAAGAGCTGGCCGACGACAGAGATGATGAGGACGAACTTGCCCCAGCCGGTCCCCAGCGCCTCGGTCAGCAGGGTCGGCGAGAAACCGAGCGCTTCGTTGGCCGCGTCGACGTTGGTGACCGCGAAGGTGATCGCCAGCAGGACGATCCAGCCGATCAGCGCCGAGTAGAAGATCGACCGCCAGACCCCCTTCGCCGCCGACTCGGCGGCCCCGTGGGTCTCCTCGGAGATGTGAGCCGAGGCGTCGAAGCCGGTGATCGTGTACTGGGTCAGCAGGAAGCCGAGCGGGAGGATGTAGAACCAGTACATCCCGTCGCTGAAGCCGCTGTTGTTGATCCGCTCGGTGAAGACGAAGTCGACGCTCTGGTGCGTGTCGGGGACGATGATCAGAACCAGAACGATCGCCGCGACGCCGATCACGTGCCACCAGACCGAGACGCTGTTGACCAGCGCGAGCAGGTGCGTTCGCCGGATGTTGACCGCCGTGTGGAGCAGCAGGATCAGCGCGAACAAGAGGAAGACCTCGGCGAGGATGTGGAGTTCGTCGCCGAAGTTGACGCCGAGCAGGTTCACTTCGTAGAGGCCGAGGACGACGTTGAGGAAGGTCGCGCAGGCGTAGTCGACCGAGGCGACCACGGCGGCGAGGCCGATCAGGTTGAACCAGCCGGTGAACCAGGCCCAGATCGGTCCACCCAGTTTTCCCGCCCACCAGTAGATCCCACCCGCGGTCGGGTAGGCCGAGACCAGCTCCGACATGCAGAAGCCGATGATCAGGATCGGGATCGAGATCAGGGGCCAGCCCCAGGAGATCGCGATCGGACCGCCGTTGTTCCAGGCCTGGCCGTAGGTGGTGAAGCAGCCGGCGAGGATCGAGATGATCGTGAACGAAATCGCGAAGTTGGAGAACCCACTCCAAGCGCGGTTGAGCGACTGTTTGTAGCCGAGTTCGGCCAGTCGCTGTTCGTCACGACTAGGGGACGAGACTTTGCTCTCCATCAACCTCTCCCTTCCCGAGCTTCCCGGGCTCACGGATTAAAAGGTTTAGCGAACCGACCTATAAGGTTCGAAGCGAGGTTAGAACCGCCTTTCACCCCTGTCAACCTTGACCCGAGGCCTTGGCGGTAGAGAATCACTTTCTAACGCGATGGCACCGCTCGCAGAAATCCTCGGCCCGATCTCGGCCCGCCTCGGCGAACTCGAAGGCGAGCCGGTCGCCCTGACCGGCGGGATCACCAACCGCAACTACCGGGTCCGCTTCGCCGGATCCGACGTGGTCGTGCGACTGCCCGGCAAGGACACCGAGCTGCTGGAGATCGACCGCGCGGCGGAGAAAGCGGCCGCCGAACTGGCGTCGCGGGTGGGGATCGGACCGCTGGTGGTGGCGATGCTGGACGATCCGCCCTGCCTGATCACCGAGTTCGTCGCCGGCGAGCCGATGCGGCCCGAGGAGCTGCGCGAGCCGGGGGCGCTGGCCGAAGCGGCGGCGGCGATCCGCGCCCTGCACGCCTGCGAGGAACGGCTGCCGGTCGAGTTCTCGAGCTTCCGGATCGCCGAGACATACGCGTCCCGGATGGCTGGCCGCGGTGCCGAGGTGCCCAGCAGCTACGAGTGGGCGATGTCCGCCGCCCACCGGATCGAAGCGGTTCTGGAGGGACCCGAGCACGCGCCGGTCCCCTGCCACAACGACCTCCTCGCCGCCAACTTCATCCACTCGCCGCGCGGGGTGAGGCTGATCGACTGGGAGTACGCGGGGATGGGCGACCGTTACTTCGACCTCGGCAACTTCGCCGTCAACAACGAGCTCGACGAGGCCCAGGAGTCGGAGCTGCTGGCCGCCTACTTCGAGTCCCCGGCAAGCAGCTGCCGGCTGGCGACGCTGCGCCTGATGCGCTTCATGTCCGACTTCCGCGAGGCGATGTGGGGCGCCGTGCAGAGCACGATCTCCGACCTCGACTTCGATTTCGACGACTACTGCGCCAAGCACTTCGACCGCATGCGCGAGTCCGCCGCCGACGGACGCCTGGAGGCGCTGCTGGATGAGGCCGGCGGTGCCGCGGGCTGAGCTGCCCGATCGCGCCCGCTGCGTGATCGTCGGCGGCGGGGTCGGCGGGACCTCTCTCGCCTACCACCTGGCCGAGCTCGGCTGGGACGACGTCGTCCTGCTGGAGCGCTCGGAACTGACCTCGGGCTCGACCTTCCACAGCGCCGGCCTGGTCGGGCAGCTGCGCGGCTCGGTCTCGCTGACGAAGATGATGATGCACTCGGTCGAGCTCTACCGGCGGCTGGGCGACGAGTCCGAGTTCGACCCGGGCTGGACCGAGTGCGGCGGCATCCGCCTCGCCTCCAGCGAGGAGCGGCTGGAGGAGCTGCGCCGCCAGGCCGGCTGGGCGAAGACCTTCGGCCTGCCGCTCGAGCTGATCTCCGCCACCGAGGCGCAGGAGATGTTCCCGCTGATGTCGACCGAGGGGGTGCTCGGCGCCGCCTGGCTGCCGACCGACGGCTACATCGACCCGGCGCAGCTGACCTACGCGCTCGCCGACGGCGCCCGCCGCGGCGGCTGCCGGATCTTCACCTCGACCCGGGTGACCGGGATCGAGGTCCGCGACGGCCGCGTGCGCGGGGTGCGGACCGACAGGGGCGACGTAGAGGCCGAGGTCGTGGTCGACGCGGGCGGGATGTACGCGGCGGAGATCGCCCGCATGGCCGGGGTCCGGGTGCCGGTGCTCCCGATGTCCCACCAGTACCTGGTGACCCAGCCGCACGAGGAGGTCCGCGAAGCGCGGCGGGGAGGACACCTGCCGACGCTGCGCGATCCCGACCTGCTCGTCTACTACCGCGAGGACGGCGACGGGCTGGTGATGGGCGGCTACGAGCGGCGCAGCGAGCCGGCCTTCCTGCCCGGCGGACCGAGCCGGGTCGAGGCGATCCCCGCCGACTTCAACGGCCGCCTCCTGGAAGAGGACTGGGAGCGGTTCGAGGAGATCACCGAGAACTCGAAGCGGCGGGTGCCGGCGATGGACCGGATCACCGTCACCAAGCTGATCAACGGCCCCGAGGCCTTCACTCCCGACAACGAGTTCTGCCTCGGGGAGACCGAGGTCGCCGGCTTCTTCGCCTGCGCCGGCTTCTGCGCCCACGGGCTCGCCGGAGCGGGCGGGATCGGCAAGGTCGTGGCCGAGTGGATCGCCGAGGGCGAACCGAGCCTCGACCTCTGGCACATGGACATCCGCCGCTTCGGCGCCCAGTACCGCTCCCCCGCTTTCACCCACGCGCGGATAAAGGAGACCTACGAGACCTACTACGACATCCGCTACCCCAACCACGAGCGCGAGGCGGGACGGCCGCTGCGGGTCTCCCCCGCCAACGCCTGGCACCGCGAGCACGGCGGCGCCTTCGGCGAGAAGTCCGGCTGGGAGCGGGTCAACTGGTACGAGCCCAACGCCACCCTCGGCGACGAGTCGCTGCGACCGCGCGGCTGGGCGGGTCGGCACTGGTCGCCGGCGATCGGCACCGAGCATCGCGCCACCCGGGAGGCGGTCGCGCTCTTCGACGAGAGCTCCTTCGCCAAGCTGGAGATCGAGGGACCGGGGGCGGAGTCCTTCCTCGAAATCCTCTGCGACAACGAGGTCGGCCGCGAGGTCGGACAGATCACCTACACGCAGATGCTCAACCACCGCGGCGGGATCGAGTGCGACTTCACCGTGGCGCGGCTGGCCGAAGACCGCTTCTCGATCGTGACCGGGACCGCCTTCGGCAACCACGACCGCGAGTGGATGCGGCGCCAGCTGCCGGACGGCGACGAGGTGCGGGTCCACGACGTCACCTCGCGCTGGGCCTGTTTCGGGATCTGGGGGCCGCGGGCGCGCGAGGCGCTGCAGCCGCTGACGCCGCAGGACCTGGGCAACGAGGCCTTCCCGTACATGACCCTGCGCGAGACCACGGTCGGCAACGTGCCGGTGCGGATGCTGCGGGTCACCTACGTGGGCGAGCTCGGCTGGGAGATCTACTGCCCGACCGAGTACGGGCTGGGCCTGTGGCGGGAGCTGTGGGAGGCGGGGCAGCCGCACGGGATCGTCGCCGGCGGCTATCGGGCGATCGACAGCCTGCGACTGGAGAAGGGCTACCGCGTCTGGGGTACCGACATCACCCCCGACGAGACCCCGTACGAAGGCGGGGTCGGCTTCTGCGTCAAGCTCGACAAGGGCGGCGACTTCAACGGCCAGTCGGGACTGATCGTGGCTGGGGAAAAGGGGCCGCGGAGCTTGCTCTGCTGCCTCATCCTCGCCGACCCGCGCTCGATCGCGCTCGGCAACGAGCCGGTGCGGGTCGGCGGCGAGATCGCCGGCCGGGTGACGAGCGGCGGCTACGGCTACACGGTCGGGCGCTCGATCGCCTACGCCTACCTGCCGCCCGAGGCGGCGGCGGGGACCGCGGTCGAGGTCGAGATCTTCGGCAGCTGGGTCGAGGGCGAGGTGGCGGAGGAGCCGCTCTTCGATCCCAAGGGCGAGCGGGTCCGCGGCTGATCAGGCGGACGCCTGATCGAGACCGAGCGGCGCCGGCAGCAGCCCGGCGAGGATGTGCTCGGTGCCCTCGCTGTGCTCGCGCATCTGCCGCACCGCACGGGGGCCGTCCCCCTTGCGCAGCGCCTTGACGAGGCGGCCATGCTGTTCGTTGGAGCGCGCGAGCACCTCCGGCGGGTGGGCGATCAACGCGATCAGGCCACTCATCTGCGCCTGCACGTCGGTCATCGCGCTCAGCAGGCGCGGCGAGCGGGCCGTCTCGGCGATCCCGATGTGAAAACGGATGTCGGTGCGCCGGTACTCCTCGAAGTTCTCCAGCTCCCCGGCCATCTTCCCGACCAGCTCCTCGAGCCGGTCGAACTGCGCCTCGCCGCCCCGCTCCGCCGCCAGCAGCACAGCGCCCGACTCGACCGCGACGCGGTAGTCGAGGACCGCCCAGGCGCCCTGATCGAGCGGCTCGCCGGCGTGCTCCGTCAGCGGCGGCTGCTCGGCGACGAAGGTGCCGCCGCTGCGGCCCCGCAGCGAGACCAGGTGCCCGCTCTGCACCAGCGCGGTCAGCGCCTGACGCAGCGTAGAGCGGGAGATCCGCAGCTGCCGTGCCAGCTCCCGCTCCGGCGGCAGCTTGGCACCGGGCACCAGCAATCCGGCGCGGATCGCGCTCCCCAAACGCTCCACCGTCTCCTCGAACGTGCTCGCCGGCCGCACCGGCATGAACACCGCCTCAAGCGCTGCATCGCGCTCCATGAAGAGAACGGTACCGCCGACGCGGGAGGTCTGCGGAGCAAAGCGATTAGGGCTTGTGGCCAGCTCTCTTGATCTCCGGGTTAGGGTGAGCCATGGCCGGGTTCTGCGTCCGCTTCAAAGGCATGCTCAACAGGAGCGAGCGGGAGCGGCTCGCTGCGGCAGGCATCGACCTCGAGGCCAGCGAGTCGTCCTCGGTCGGCGGCATCCCCGGCGCCGGTCGCCCGACCTACACCGTCAGCGTCGAGGCGGGCTCGGTCGAGGAGGCACTGGCCACCGTGCGCGAGGTGCTCGACCCGGACACCGGCAACTTCTCGAGCTGGGAAGCGGAGCGCCTCTAGGGCTGAGGCTGTTCGAAGGTGTGCTGGTACTGCGTCGCGGGGCCGCTGCCGTAGATCGGCGTGAAGGGCGCCTGCTGGGTGCAGCCTGGGGCGGGGATCGACCCGGTGCTGTCCTGGTTGGCGAAGGCGTAGAACCGGATTCGTTCGAAGAGGAGCTTGGCGTTCTGGTCCTGAGTCCTGACCACTTTGGTCGGATCGTTCACGTCGCGGGTCTCGACCGCCCGTTCTTTGAAGGCGGGGTCTTCCGCGGTGCTGGGGTCGAGGCTGGCGGTTATGCCGGTGGTGCACTGCCGGGTCTCGAAGGCCGGCAGCCCGGAGGCCAGGCCCTCCGCCCACTTCGGCGGGCTGTAGGCGCTGGCCCGGTTGATCGTCAACCGCTGCGGATAGCTCGCCAGCGTTTCCGGCAGCAGGGGTCCCATGATCCGCAGGTAGTGGGGCTGCGGAGAGGATTCCGGTTCGCCTTCGCCGCGTGGCAGTTCGCCGTTCAGCGATGCCGCGAGGTTGGCGAAGAACGAGGCCAGATCGACCCGGTAGAGCTTGAGGCCGACCAGGACCGGATTGAGGTTGCGGAGGAACGGGTCGACCGCCCGCAGCAGCGGCGGGAACTCGTCGCGGAAGAACCTGCGGGTCGCGGCGAAGCCGGCCGGCGCCAGTTTGATCACCGGGCCGAGCCCTTCGAAGAAGGCTTTCGATTCCGGCGCCAGTTTCGAGATCGCGATCAGGGTCGGTGAGAGCTCTTCGGCCGCCGGCACCAGCTGCTTCATCAGCGGGTCGGCGTTGACCGAGAAGCTTTTCAGGCGAGCCAGGGTCAGTCGCGACTCGTCGAGGAAGGTCGGGAAGGCGCGGAACAGAGCTTCGATGTCGCGGTTGCGGCGTGCCGTGGTCTGGAAGACGGCGTTCGAGCTCTGGACCAGGTCCGCCAGCTCGCCTTCGCGCCCGCGCAGGGACTGGAAGGTCGTGGCGCCGTTGCTGAACAGCTGCCCGACCGCCAGGCGCTGGCTGTCGAGGACGCGGAACAGCTTGTCGAATTCGGTGAAGGTGGGTTCGAGGCCCCCGAGGGCGTAGGAGAGATTCTGCCCCTGGCCGTTGACCGCTACGGCCGATTCCTGCATCCAGCGCTGGAAGGCGGCGCGGGTCTCGCCGTTGAAGGTGCGGAAGATCTCGTCGAGCTGAACCGATTCGGCGATGTTGGCCTCGGGCAGAGTGCCGCCGTCGGCGAGCTCCTCGCCGTCGCGCGAACCGGGCGTCAGTTCGATGTAGGTCTCGCCGAGCAGGGTTTTGGTCCGCAGGATCGCCCGGGTCGACTCCGGGATCGGCGCGTATTGGGCGTCGATCGCGACCGTCGCCAGCGCCTGCCTGCCGTTCGGCGCCAGATCGATCCGCTGGACTTTGCCGACGTTGACGCCGGAGATCCGCACGTCCGACTGTTCGGCCAGCTGGGTCGCCTCGTTGAAGGGAACTTTGACCTCGTAGGTCTTGGCCCGGAACGGGGTCGGACCGCCAAAGGTGACCCAGAGGAAGAGCAGGATCCCGAAGCACGACAGCGCGAAGCCGGTGATGACCAGGAGTTGCGTGGTGCTGGGGGCTCGCTTGCTCATTTCTGGACGTATTCGCACTTACCGGAATCGGTTTTGAAGTTGACGGGGATTTCTTCGTCGCGGGGAAGCTGGATCACTTCGAGCAGGGTCTGCAAGTACGGTTCGCCCTTCGCCGTGTTGCCGCCGGCGAGCTGGTAGCCGAGGTCGGCACCGGTGCAGGAAATCACCACCAGCCCTCGCAGGATCGGGCCGCCCGCATCCTGGAGGTTGAAGGCGGCGTTGAAGTTGTGGTTCAGCCAGGGCAGGTAGAAGAGGTAGCTCTGGCGCGAGTCGTCCGGCTTGAAGCTGAGCTCGTTGAGGAACGAGTTGAAGCCGCCGAGCGAGGTGCCGAAGCTCTTCACGGTCTTCTTCAACGGCGTCGCCGATTCCGCCGTGCGGGAGAGCACGGGCCGGATTTCGCGGGTGAAGGGGCGGATCTGGTCGCGGATCGGCACCGTGGTTTCCTCGAAGAGCTTCTCGGTCGCCTCGAACGCCGGGCCCAGCGCCTGCGCCTGCGGGATCAGCTTGATCAGCGCCGGGTAGGCCGCCTGCGAGAAGCGGTTGGAGCTGGCCAGACCGGCCTGCGCGGCGCGCAGCGCCGAGGGGAATTCGACGAAGGCCTTCTGCACGGATGCCTGCTGGTTGGCGAAGTTGCCGAGCGCGTCCTTCGAGGAGGTGATCCAGCGCTTGACGGCGGCGTCGCGGCGGGCGAGTTCGCCGGTCAGCAGGCCGAAGTTGTGGACCACGCGCGAGAGCTCCAGCCGGCGGGCGGCGACCGCCTTGTTGAGCTTGGCGATGTAGTGGACGAAGGGTCCGAAACGGCGGAAGGCGTTGGAGACCTGTTTGCCGCGGCCGCCGATCCCCTGGGCGCCGCCGGCGACCAGCAGCTGGATGTACTGGCGGGTGTCGGCGTCCAGAGTGGAGAGGAAGCCGTCGAGGTTGGTGTTCGGTTCGGTCTGCGCCAGGGTGAAGTGGGCGCCGTCTTCGACCTGGCCCTCGGCGGTGCCGGGTTCGATCTCGACGATCATGTCGTTGAGGTTGGTTTTCGGCCGCAGCAGGAAGCTGGCGTCGGGGTGTATCAGCTCCATGTACTGCGGATCGATGTCCATCCCGACCACCGCGTGTCCGTTTTCGAGGTCGACCGAGGCGACCTTGCCGATCTGGATGCCGGCGATGTCGACCGCCTGCCCCTGTCCGGCGGAGACCGCCTGGGCGGTCGAGAACTCCGCGGTGATGTGTTCGAATTCTTCGCCGACCACCGGCAGCCAGGCCGGCAGCGAGGCTTTCTGCTGGGTGAAGATCCCGAGCGTCATCACGATGCCGGCGATCGCCAGGACGATGATCGCGATCGTGTCCTTGCGGCGGCCGCGGACCTGGCGCGAGAGCCAGGCGCGGAAGTGGGTCCAGCGGCTGACGCCCGCTTCGCGCTCGGTCGTCATGGGTTCACCCCCGCGACGGACGGGGAGGGCGGTCCGGGCTGGCCCTGCGGGCCGTTGACGTCAGGCACCGGGTTGGTGTAGCAGCGAACCTCCGGCTTCAGCGGGGGCCGCTTGCTCAGCTGCGGCTGGGTGCCGAGCGGATCTTCGATCGTGTGCGAATAGTTGCGCTGGTCGCTGAGGGTGGCCTTGTTGCCGAACGGGTTGTCTTCGCCGACCAGAACCGGGCCGCCGCCGACCTGGGCGCGGGCGTAGGGGCCGTTGCCGTCGAAGTTCTGGGCCATGCCGGCGAAGTTGACGAAGTTGTAGAGGAACTCCCGGTAGTTGGGCTGCCCGGTGCTGAAGCGGTCGTTGATCACCTGGTTGGCGGTGGGAACCATCACCTTGGAGGTGCAGAGACTGAGCCGGTTCAGCTGCGGCAGGGTCGTCTGCTTGCCGGCCTGGGCGGCGCCGGCGAGGCCCGGGGTCGCTTCGCGCAGCAACCGCGCCACCCCGCCGCCCTCTTTGCCGGAGAGCAGCGGGCGCACCTGGGCGAGGAACGGTTTCGAGGCCTTGATCAGGCCCGGCAGCTCGGCCACCGCCGGCTCCAGCTCGATCGAGTAGGTCCGCAGCGGCGGCAGCGAGCGGTTGAGGCTGACCAGCGAGGTCTTGGTGATCTTCAAGGTCGGCGCCAGCAGCTTGATCGTGGTCGAGAGGTTGGTCGACTGGCTGGCGAGGGCGCCGGTGAAGACGTCGAAGTTGACGATCAGGCCCTGCAGGTCCTCCTGGCGGCTGGCGAAGGCGCCGAAGGCGCGGCCGGCGCTGGAGACCAGGCGCGAGAGGTCCTGCGGCTGGGTGCCGAGGAAGGCGTTGGTCACCTGGGCGCTGTAGCGGCCGGCATCGCCGCCGTACTTGAAGGCGTCGTTGAGCCCTTCGGCGCCGGTCCGGCCTTTCACCTCCGGCAGCTGGGTCAGGTCTTCCTCGGCCGTCGGTTCGTGGGTGAGGGCGAGCCCGTAGCTCTCCAGCAGGCGACCGAGATCTGCCCGCACCGGCGACTGCAGGGCGCTCAGGACTTCGTCGATCTGGACCGCGGTCGAGGTGCGGCTGACCGGAATCGTCGCGCCGCTGTCCATCTCCGGGGCGCTGGGGCTGCCGGGGTCGAGATCGACGAAGAAGTTGCCCTCGAGGAAGATCCGCGGACGGATCGCGGCGAAGGCGTCGTCATGGATCGGCCGGCCCGAGTCGTCAACGGTGAAGGTGACCCTGGTGCTGTCGCCGTCGCGTTCGGTCGAGATCACTTTGCCGACGTCGACGCCGGCGATCCGGATCGGCGAGTTGAGCGCGATGTTGGCCGAGTTCGAGAAGGTCGCATCCAGTTCGTACCCGTAGCCGGTGAACGGCACGTGTTTGGTGAAGGCCAGGTAGGGGCCGATCGTGAAGATGAGGATGAAGACGATCGCGATCAGGACGTTGCTCGGCCGCCACTTGATGCGGCCGGTCCCGGCTTCCGCCGCGCGCCTGTCTCGCTCCGGCAACCGGCTCATTTTTCGACCTGCCCGCGGGTCGTGGTTCCCCAGAGCTCGGCGGCGTTGCCGATCACGGTCTGGCCCTTCGCGTACTTCTCGTTGCCGGCTTCGCAGACGTTGCCCTGGCCCGGCGCCGCGGTCTTCGGATACGGGTTGAAGTGGAGGAAGCTCTTCAGTTTGCTCGGGTCGGCGGGGTTGCCGTTCGCGGGGGCGCTGGCGAAGGTGCTCTCGCTGTTCGGCCCTTCCGGCGGCGCGAAGGAGATGAACTGGAGCCAGTTGCCGAGGCTGTTGCCCTGGCTGTTCGCGTTGGCGAGGAATTTGAAGGTCAGCGCCCAGTAGTTGCAGACGGTCTGGCTCGGGGTGATGTAGGCCAGCGAGGGCTTCAGCTGCCGGTTGGTGTCGATCAGCAGGTCGAGCCCGTTGAAGACGCCCGGCGCCTCCTGGAAGGCGACCAGCGCTTCGGCGGTCGGCTGCAGCTGGTTGTTGAGCACCGGCGAGGCGTTGAGGACCGGGATCCCGGCGTGCAGCGATTCGGCGATCACCGGCGAGGTTTCCGCCAGCGCTTTGACGCCGGGGCGCAGGGCGGTGAAGAAGCGGGCCGAATCTCGCAGGAACGGCCGCACCGCCGGCAGGGCGGCGTTGACCTCATCCAGCGTCGGCGGGCTTTTTTCGATCGTTTCCTGGATGTAGGGACGCGAGACGCGGGCGAAGGCGAGGAAGGTGGAGTCGAGGGCGACGAAGAGGTTGGCCTGGGTCTCGGCGACCGGGGCGAGGGTGGCGTTGAGCGCCTCCAGCGCTTCCCAGAAGCCGCCGAAGTTGGTCGACGGTTCGACGATCTTGCGCAGGGCGGGCTGGCCGTTTTCGACGGCGCGGCGGATCGCGCCCAGGGCTTCGTTCAGCTGCGGCCCGCGGCCGGCCAGGGCGTTGCCGAAACCGGCGAGGTTCCGCTGAATCCCCTTGCGGGTCGGCTCGTCGAACATGTTGAAGAACTCGTCGATGTCGACCGGTTCGGGCGTGGCGGAGGAGACGGGAATCGTTTCGCCGGCCTCGAACCCCTGCGAGGAATCGCCGGGGGTGATCTGCAGGAACTTCAGCCCGAGGGCCGATTTCGGTCGCACCGTGATGGTCGAGTCGACCGGCAGCGGTTCGACGTTCTTGTCGAGCTTCAGGGTCAGTTCGGCCGCCACCTGGCCGTCGCCGGTATTCACCGGGACGACCTCGCGGACGGTGCCGACGCGGACGCCGCCGATACGCACCTCGTTGCCTTTGACCAGCGCGTCGGCGTTGGGGACGCGGGCCTGGAGGTTGTAGGTGGAGACGAAGGGCAGGCCGTTGTTGGCGTTGTAGGCGAGGAAGACCGCGACGATGACGACCAGCACGGTAACCGCCCCGACGAGGACCGGGCTGCTGGCGACGCCGCTGATTCCGCTGCGGTTCCTCATTGGCCCAGGAGGTAGTCGAGAAGGGGTTCGGTTCCTTCGGTGTTCGAGGACTGGGCGATGCCGGCTTTGCCCTCCGCGGCGGAACCGGTGTCGTCGCTCTGGCCGACGCCGATCGTCGGACCGGTGTTGGACAGGGTGCCGCCGCCGAGCTCGGCGGACCGTTCCTGGATCAGCCGGTAGAGGGCGGCGGCGCTGGTGTTGGCGGTGCTGGAGCCGGCTTCACCCGCGTTCGGCCCGTTGAATCGCGCCACGCAGCCCGATTCGCCGGCGGCGCTCGGGATGTATTCGAAGCAGGTCGAAAGCGTTACCCGGGTGCGCCCGAAGTGGCCGTATTTGTCGAAGCCGTTGAGCGAGGCGGCCGAGCCGTAGATCAGTTCGGTCAGCCCGTCCCAGCCCCCGGTCTGCTTCATGCTGACGAACAGCTTCGCCAGGTTTTCGGTCGGGCTGACGCCGGACTTCGCCAGTTCGCCCGCCTTGCGGACCACCGGTTCGGCTTCGGCGAAGATCGGGCCGGAGGCTTCGCCGGCTTCGCCGAGACTCTTCAGCGAGACGGTCAGCGCTTCCGAGAACGGGGTCAGGGTCTTGGTCGCGTCGGTCAGCGCGGGCGCCGCCGTGCCGAAGTCTTCGAACAGCGGCGCGCCGGCGTCGGAGAAGGTCTTCAGATCCTTCATCGTTTCCCGGAACTCGGCCAGGAAGACCGGGAATTTGCGCAGCGACTCTTCCAGTTCGGGGCCCTTTTCGGCACTCGCTTCAGCCGCCGCGCCGGAGTTGGTGATGAAGCCGGCGAAGTGCTGGCGCTCACGCGCGAGCGGGCCGAGGATCGCATCGGAGTCGGCCGCCAGCTGGGCCAGCTGCTTGCGCTGGGCGGAGAGGATCCCGAAGGCGCGGTCGACGTCGCGCAGTACCGGGTTGGCGCGTTTGACCAGCTCCTCGATGTCTTCCCCGCGGCCCGCCAGGGCGCCGCCGAGTTCGTTGAAGATCAGCCGGAAGCGCTGGGCGTAGGGCAGCGAGTAGATGTCGTTGATCAGGTCCGGGTCGACGCTGGTCCCGTTGCTGCCGAGCGGCAGCAGATGCTGGCCGGCACCGGGCTCGCCGTCGGGAATCTCTTTCAGCGCCGGTGCCGGCTCGGTCCCGGGCGCCCGCGGCAGGGTGGTGCGGCAGTCGACGAACTTCTCGCCGATCAGCGACTGCGGCCGGATCTGGCAGCTCGCGTCTTCGCGGAAGTCCTGGAACCCGGGGTCGGTGATGTCGAAGACGATGATCGCCTTGCCCGGCTTTTCGACTCCCTTGCCGTTTTCGTAGGCGACGGTCTCCCCCGGCATCGAGACGTCGACCGACTCGATCTCACCAACGGTGGCGCCGGCCACCCGGACTTCCTCGCCGTTGACCATGAAGCCGCCGTTGTCGAAGACCGCCCGCACCTTGTAGCCGTCGCTCGAATCGTCGCCGCCCGCGATCAGGATGACCGCGACGATCGCCACCACCACCGCGCCGATGAGCAGGAGTCGTCTGCTCATGGTCCGGGCGGGACGTCGGAGGGGTTGCATTCGGAGGCGTTGACGCTGCCGCCGCCCACCCACGGGCTGGAGCCGTCGGCGGCGGGCTGGGTGGCGCCGCCGGGGCAGCGTTTGTGGACTTCGGTCGCGCCGAACTGCTCGTACTGCTGGGATTTGCTGATCGGTTCCAGCTCACCGCTGCCGGCGTTGTAGGTGAACAGGTTCTGAGCCGAGGTCGCCGCCCGCACGTAGTGGCCGTTGCCGTCGTAGTAGCCGGCCACCTGGCCCAGCTTGGCGAGCCCGTTGAAGAGGTCGGGCGTGTAGGCGCGGATGAAGCTGAGCTGCGGCAGGAAGTCGGAGCTCGCCTGTTCGGCGTGCGGGAAGGTGTTCGAGGCGAGGTCCTCGACCTTCGGCATCGTCGCCAGCAGGTCGGCCGTGTCGTTGCCCGGGCCGGGCCGGCTGACGGCCAGTTTCAGGTTGCGCACGAACGGCACCAGTTTCTGGAACACCGGTCGCAGTTCGCGCAGGAACGGCGCCAGGTCCTTGGTCGCCGGCTTGGCGGTGTTGATCAGGGGTTCGATGTCGTCGAGCGCCGCCCGCAGGTTGACGAAGGTGGTGTTCGACTGCCGCATCACCGGCGGCAGTCGCCGCAGCGTCGCGTCGAAAGCGGCGGTCTGGCCGGCGATCGCGCTGAAGGCCGTGTTGGCGTTGGAGACCGCGCTCGAGAGCTGCTCTCCGCGGCCGGCGACCGCGGTGGTCAGCCCAGCCGTGCTGACGATGAAGCGCGAGAGCAGCCGCTGGTCGGCGTTCAGTTCGCTGACGAAGGCGTCGGTCCGGTTGAGCGCCGAGCCGAAGTACTTGTAGGCGTCGTTGGCGTTCTTGCCCTGGCCGGCGTAGATGTCGGCGTTGCCGCGGATGAAATCGCTGAGGCCCTTGCGGACCCGCGGCGGGAAGGTGTTGAAGAACTGGTCGATGTCGATCGGCGTGGTGGTCGAGGAAAGGCCCAGCTCGGCCCCGTCGTCGAGCGCGGGGTTGCTGTTCGGCGCGGGGCTGATCGAGACGTAGTGGTTGGCGACGCCGGAGAGCGAGGTGGCGCGGATCGCCGCCGTGGTCCCCTCGTGCAGCTCCTGGTCGACGCTGACGTGGATCTCGGCGAGGTTGTCGTCGGTGAGGCCGATGCTTTCGACCGTGCCGGCGGGCGAGCCGCCGATCAGGACCTGGTTGTCGGGCACCAGCTGGCCGGCGTTCTGGAAGAGGAGCGTGTACTTGTGGCCACCGTTGCCGCCGAAGAAGATGACGGCCAGCACGATCACCGCCACGGCCAGCGCCGCGATCGTCGCTATGCGCGCTGGAGTGGTCCCCCGGCCTGCCGCCGGACCACTCTCCTCGCCTGGTGATTTGGCAGCCACGAATCGTCGCTTGCTTTCGGTTCCCCCGGCCCCTCCGACCCGGTAGAACGGCTGCAGGATCGTATCCGAGGGGGTCGCTGCCAAGCCCCCGGCGAGCAGGGGCTTAACTGGAAGTCAACGGACCTGCAAAACAGCCGCTAAACGTTCAGTTTCGGGATCACGCGCTCAAGCGACTTCGGCAGCCACCAGACGCGGTCGCCCAGCAGCAGCATCAGGGCCGGGAGAAGGACGATGCGAACGACGGTCGCGTCGAGGATCACGGCGACGGTGAGACCGACGCCCAGCTGGCTGACGGTGGCGATCGGAGCGCCGGCGAAGGCGATGAAGACGACCATCATGATCATCGCCGCGCCGGTGATCACGCCGGCGGTCCGGGAGAGGCCGAAGTCGACCGCGGCGGCGTTGTCGCCGTGGGCGTCGTAGTGCTCGCGCATGCGGCTGAGGAGGAACACGGCGTAGTCGATCGAGAGGCCGAAGACGAGGCCGAAGATCAGCGTCGCCCCGACCGCGTCGACGTAGTTGTGGCCGCCCAGGGGCCAGTTGTCGGGGATGTGGAAGAGCACGGTCAGGACCCCGAAGGCGACCGCGACCGTGAGCAGGTTGAGGCCGACCGCGATCGCCGCCAGCAGCAGCGCCCGCAGGACGACCGTCAGGACCAGGAAGGTCACGATCGTGATCGCGATGATGATCAAGGGCATCCGCTCGCGGGTGACGCGGCTGTATTCGTTGAGCTGGGCAGCGCCGCCGGCGACGCCGGTGACGAGGCCGGATTCCGCGGCGAGGTTGGCGGCCGCCTTGTTCAGCTGCTGGTTGAGTCGGATCGAGCCGGGCGTGTTGAAGGTGTAGTCCGGGATGACCAGCATCGTCGCCGCCTGGCCGCCGCGCTCCAGGTCGATCGTTTCGCCGATCTGCTGGCGCGTCGTCGGCGGGGTGCCGTCGAGGGCGGAGAGCACGAAGTAGCCGGAGTTGAAGAGGCCCGGCGTCGATTTGCTCACTCGACCGATCTGTTTGCGGATCCGCTGGTTGCCGTCCAGCACCTGCACGCTCGCTTCTTCCAGCCCGGTTTCCAGCGGCGCGCTTTCGCTGGCGCCGGCGGCGAGGCCCTCCTGCAGCGCCTCCGCCCCGTCGCCGAGGTCGTCGAGGCCGGAGACGAGGCGCACGGCACCGCTGCCTAGCTGCCCGATCCCGTCGCCGAGACGTTTCGCTTCGCGCGCCAGACGGGTGGAGCCGGCGGCGAGCCGGCTGCTGCCCGCGTGCAGTTCCCGCATCCCGTCTTCGAGTTTTTCGGTCCCTTTCAGCAGGGACTTCATGTAGTTCTTGATCGAGATCAGCCAGAAGGTCGTCTTCTTCGACTTTTCGTGGTCTTCCAACAGGCGTTCGTTGAGCGCCACCAGTTCGGTGGGCAGCCCCGCGTAGGGCTCGACTTCCGGGGTCTCGGGCACCGGGTCGTAGGGAGCCCCGGTGACGGGGTCTCTGCCGCTCACCGCAGCGGTCGCCTTGCGCACCGCCTCCAGCGCCGCCCCGTAGTTGGGGTCGGATTTGCCGACCGTCATCGCTTCCAGCTGGGCCAGGGCCTGCCGCAGTTCGGCTTCGGTAACGCGCGCCGGGGGGATCAGCTGCGGCAGCTTCCCGTTGGCGTCTTCGTTCAGCGCTTTCTGCACTTCCCGCGAGAGCTTCAGCGGGTTCTGCTTCAGGTTCGGGAGGATCGTGTCGCGGACGGTGATCTTGATCCGGAAGACGCCGACCATCGCCAGGGAGATTCCGTTCTCGACCTGGCGGGTGCCTTTCGCGAAACGTTCAAGCGCCCCGATCGCCTGCTGGCTGCCGCTCGTCGCCCGCCCGAGGCCGTTGGCGATCAGCTGCGCTCCCTCGGCGGCGCGGCCGGAACCCAGCGCCAGCAGGCCGGCGCCGCTGCTCGCTTCGGAGATCCCCTCCCGCAGCTGCCCGACGCCGCCGGCGGCGACGTCGAGTTCGCGGCCGAGGCGGGCCAGCTGTTTGACCTGGCCGGTGTTTCCTTCGGTCGAGAGGAACGAGTTGCCCAGTTGCTGCAGGGGCCGCACCCGTTCGACCACCGGGCCCGGGCCGATCACCGCTTTCACGTCGGGCCTGGCAGCCAGCTTGCGCTGGAAGCCTTCGATCGCGGCGATGTTCTTGGAGTCGGTGATCGGCCCGTCCTTGGAGACGGCGACGATCTGGAAGGGGGCGTCGAAGCCCTCGCCGATCGAGCGGGTGACCAGTTCGGCGTCCTCGCGGGCGGAGTTGTCCCGGGCAAGCTGCTCGGGACTCGGCGGGCCGGTCTTCAGCCCCAGCGCCGGCGTCGCCAGCAACAGCAGCCCCACCCCGATCACCGCGGCGGCGACGGTCGGCCGTTTCAGCGCCGCCCCGACCATCGTCATCAGCCGCGAACGGCCGCCCGCCGGGGCGGTGGCGCCGAGGCGCCAGCGGTCGACGTTGGGTCCGAGCAGGACGAGGAGCACCGGGACGACGACGATCGCCTCGAGGA
>Ga0157380_10000006_pt1 | contig 160491 bp, 143 predicted proteins | sample S35metaG_FD_119757 | JGI IMG/M metagenome (GOLD analysis project Ga0157380, IMG submission 119757) | Switchgrass rhizosphere microbial communities from Kellogg Biological Station, Michigan, USA - S3-5 metaG | ecosystem: Host-associated > Plants > Roots > Rhizosphere > Soil | place: USA...
AAGGAATTATATGCTTGGTATTGCCGGAAACTACACTCCTGAATTCCTGACACAGCTCAGGACCGACCTTAGCCAACTGTCACCGACAGGGCCCGTTATCCCTGCACCAGGTAAAGCCAGGGTGCCCGACGGCATGCAGGTTGAAATCATCTCCAAGGACAATGCACTGGGTTCGGCGATATTTATGGGCTTTCCACTTGCCATCAACCGCAGCAGCGACGATTTCGCACCCATGATGATAGCCAACTCCTGGCTTGGTGAGCACAGGAAATCATACTCCCGTCTGTACCAGAAAATAAGAGAGCAGCGGTCCATGAACTATGGTGACTATTCGTATATTGAATGGTATGCCAATGGCGGTCAGAACATGCTTCCGGCTCCGGGGTATCCGAGAACATCCAATTATTTTTCAATCTGGCTGCGCCCGGTACAAACAGCAAAGGGCCTGAAGGGCCAGTACCAGGAACTTGCTGACCTAAAAACCGGTCATGCGCAGTTTGCCATCCGTATGGCCATCCGTGAAATGGACCTGCTGATCAGCAATGGCATGAGCCGGGAAGACTTCGAGCTTACCAAAACATTTCTTCGTTCGTACATCAAGCTTTATGCACAAACGCCCGAACGCCAGCTGGGTTACCTGATGGACAGCCGCTTTTACGGACGGAAGGATTATCTGAAAGAGCTTGATGAGATGCTGAAGAACTGCACGCTGGAACACGTAAATGCCACCATGGAAAGATACTGGCAGGTACAGAATATGTTTATTACCATTGTAACGGATGCTTCGGAAGCGGATGAGCTGGCAAATGCCCTGAAGGGAAATACGGCCTCACCGATGACCTATTCCAATTCGCTCAAAGCCAGCCTTCCACAGAATATCCTGGAAGAGGATAATACGGTTTCAACATATAGGCTGAACGTTAAAAACGTCAGCATCGTCAAATCTGCCGATACCTTTAAGTAACAGGCAATGAAAACTGAAAGCCGGTGGTAATCACCGGCTTTTTTTTTATCTGTTATGCTGGGACTGCATCATTTTGTAAATCTCATACTTCTTCTTGATAAAGAGTATGAATTCATACTGCGTGGAAGTTTTCATGAATTCATCCGATACATTGCAGTAATCTATAAAATCATCGAAACCGGAAGTGTCAAGGTCCATGATATCGGCAGCAACATACCTGATAAATAATTCCTTCAGCAGGGCTCTCCTCATGTCGTTGTTCTTCAGCTCGGCAAGCTCCCTCCTGGCTTTTTCCTTCCTGCTGAACTGCTGATACAGGAAAGTGATCGGGCTGTTGAGCGCATCAATATCAGAAAGCACATAATCACGCTTGCTGTAACCGAGCTTTTCAATATCCTGCTGAATCTTATCAAGGTCCCGGGCGCCGAAGATCTCCACTTCTTTGGCCTGGTAGCTAAGTTTGTCAAGGTACAGGCTTACTTCGTATAGCGCACTTTTTACGGAATCCTTAAAGCAGAGATTGATGGTATTATAACCAATGGATCCGATAAGCAGCGTATCGGTAGAAAAAATCTTCACTTCAAAGGTGCCGTCGCTGGTAAAAAAGCCCTGTTGTGTCCGCTTGTTCACCACCATGGAAGTAATCAATTGCCGGCGTGTTTCAGTGCTGTATACCTTGCCTTTTATTTTAATGACCAGGATGCTGTCTGTTCCCTGCGCCGAAGCTGATATGCCTGTAAGGGCAAGCAAAAGCGTAAGCAGCAGGCAGTTTTTGATCATGGATGGATTTCAGGGTTACAAGATAGCTTTTTCCTTAAAAACGTACGGGTCCGGAGTACAGTTCGATGCATTGACCTGATTATTAACGCAGGGTTTGCCGGTGTATTAAAATTTATCCATTTAATTAACTTTGACACCTGATGATTTACTTCACCATACCAAGCTAACGACCCGCTATTGACCCGCCGTAATAAATTAATCTGTTTAACCCCGGTAAAAAATGAAGCCTGGATCCTCGACCGGTTTCTCGCCTGCGCTTCCACATGGGCCGATCATATAATTATTGCCGATCAGCACTCCACCGACAGCACAAGGGAAATTGCTGGCAGGTATGAAAAAGTGATCCTGGTTAATAATGATTCAAAGGAATTCAACGAACCGGACAGGCAAAAGCTATTGCTTGAAGAAGGAAGAAAAATCAGTGGTGACAAAGTTTTTATTGCACTCGATGCCGATGAGTTTCTTTCTGCAAACTTTTCCACCTCAGCCGAATGGCAGCAGATCCTGCAGGCAGATCCGGGAACGGTTTTCAGATTCAGCTGGATCAATGTGCTGCCCGACTACAAGCGCGGCTGGATCATCGGCAACAGTCCATGGGCATTTGCAGATGACGGAACGGCGCATGCAGGTCAGCAGATACACAGCCTGCGTATTCCGCTTCCGGAGCACGGGAAGTATGTTGATCTTTCCGAGATCAAAGTGCTGCATTACCAGTACACCGACTGGGCACGCATGCAAAGCAAGCATTGCTGGTATCTTTGTTATGAATGCATTCATTTTCCTGAGAAAAAAGCAGTAACGCTTTACCGTATGTATCATCACATGTATGTTTACCTGAAACGGAATAAATATACGCAGCCGCTTCAACCGGTGTGGTTCGATGGATATGAAAAGCAGCATATTGATATGAAGACGGTTAACCGGCATGAATACTGGTGGGACAGGGAAGTAATTGACATGATGCTGGCGCATGGAACAAAAAAATTCGCGAAAGCATACCTGTGGTACCGCGACTGGAACCAGATCAAAAAGAAATATTACCCTGATAACCTGACCGATCTGGCAGATCCCAGGAATACAGGCATGAAAGTGCTGCATGCATGGCTGCATGCTTCCCAACCTTACCGGAATTCACTGGCAGTGAGGGCTGTTGACAAGCTGCTCAGGATGGCAGGACTTTAACAACATGCAATGCATATGGCGGAAAGGGATTTTTATATACTTTTCGCAACACAACGATGATTCATAAACAGGAAAAATACATTCACACCACAGACGTCCACAACATGCAGGCGGCTGATGAAATGGTTCCGTATATCATGGAGCTCTTTGCCCCGTCGAGCGTTGCAGATGTGGGCTGCGGACTGGGCTCGTGGCTGAAATCATTTCAAAATGCAGGCGTGAAAACGATTGCCGGTTTTGACGGGCAATATGTAAACACATCCAGGCTGTATATTGATGCGGAACATTTTACTGCAACCGACCTCGAAAAACCTTTGCATGCAGCGCACAGGTATGACCTGGCCCTGTGCCTTGAAGTGGCGGAGCACCTGCATGAAGACGCTGCAGCGGTGCTGGTTGATTCACTGGTGCGGTTATCGGATACCATTATTTTCTCTGCCGCCATTCCCGGACAGGGCGGACAGCACCACATCAATGAGCAATGGCCTTCGTGGTGGGCTGCACACTTTGAAAAGCACGGCTACTTTTTTTATGATGCTTTCAGAAGCCGGTTTTGGGATAATCAGAAAATTCCATGGTGGTACCGACAGAATATGTTTCTGGTAACGCTTCCATCACAAGCCGGAAAACACAGGCTGAAAGCGTCCTGCAGCGCCCTGGTGCATCCCGATCTGTATCTGAATAAAACCGGTAAGATCAGCCATTATGAACATGGAGATGTTAGCCTGCATGCTGCATGGAAGACGCTGTACAGGTCCATGCTTCGGGCTTTTAAGTCAAGGGCTAAGCAATGAAGGGGTTCATAAAATTATTAAATCAACAATCCCGATAAATAATTTTAGGTTAATTTCGTGAACCGGAAGGCGCCGGCCTTATCATTTCAACCTGTTTCAAGTGACGGAAAAAAGCAACAAGATCATTTTTATTCCCTCCTGCGATAAGTACGCTGATTTATGGAACCCTTTTTTTGATTTTAAAGATAAATACTGGAACGATGCACCGTATCCCGTCATCTTATCGGTAAATACGCTGAATTATACCCGAAAGGGTGTGCAGGTTGTTAAAACAGGACCACCATCCGACTGGTCAGGTGAAATCAGATCGGCGCTGAATCAGACTGATGCAACGCACCTGCTGCTCCTGCTTGAAGATTATTTTATTTATGAAAAGGTGAATACAAAAGCTATTGAAAGGCTTTTTGACATTGCCATGGAAGAAGATGCGGATTTCCTGCGACTCGGATGTTTCCCCAAAAGGTATAACAGCTACTGGCCTTATACGCCACTTAATAAATACAAGGACCTGGCTGAAATTGTTCCCGGCGCACGGTACAGGATAAACCTTCAGGTGGCCATCTGGAAAAAGTCGAGCCTCCTTGATTTGCTAGTTGCCGGCGAACATCCGTGGGCATTTGAGCTGAAAGGCTCTGTTCGTGCAAACAACAGGAAGTTTAAGGCTTTATGTGTGATTGAAGATCAAAAACAGACGGGCGTTCACGGTCCTGTGATGTATATTGGCGGCGCCATCACCGGGGGCAAATGGATGCTTGATGCTTTGCGGCTTGCAAAAAAGAACAACATACCACTGGATACGTCCCGGAGAAAGGTAGAAACTGCAAAAGAAGAGAAGCTGCGCAAGCTGTATATTTCAACACCTTTATTTATCCGCCCTGCTTACAAATATATTGCCCGTAAGCTTGGCGTGAAATGGTAATTCAACATCTGCATATTGAAAACGAGCATCATCATCATAACCTTTAACGGTTCAAAAAAAATTCCCAGGCTGCTGCATTCAATCAGCAATTTGCAGGAAAAAAATTTTGAAGTGATCATTGTCAATGACGGCTCTGCAGACAATACCGTTGAAACGATTGAAAAGCTGCAGCTCAGCTTTTCATACAAACTTATTTCACAGGAAAACAAGGGACGTGCTGCAGCAAAAAACAGGGGCGCACAGGAAGCGGCAGGGGAGCTGCTGTGGTTTATTGATGATGACATGCGCGTGATGCCGCATACCCTTGGTGCACACCTGGAACACCACAGGAACCATCCCGGAACCGTATGCGTAGGGACACAGGAGGAAGATGAGGCCTATATGACCACAGACATCCAGCGGTACAAGTGCCGCATCAGCAGGAGCTGGAAACTGCACATTGAATCGGCATCCAATCCGCTCAATGCAGACAACCTGTATATGACATCGGCCAATGTTTCCATGCCGAAAACTGTATTCGGCAGGCTGCACGGTTTCGATGAACGCCTGCGTGATGCAGAAGACCTTGACCTGGTTTACAGGGCTTTTCAGAATAACGTACCCGTATACTATAATCGTGCGGCTACGGGTTTTCACCTCGACCTGATCACGTGCCGTTCCTACATCATCCGCAACCGGCAGTACATGGAAGGATATGAAGTGCTCAGGACCCTGAAGCCTGAATATATGACGATTAACAACAGGATGGCTAAATCCTTTCCATCGGGAATTAAAAAAGTGGTGCTTTCACTTGTTTCTGTTCCTGCATTTGTCAGGCTCATCGATCAATTCAATGTTTTCATGATGCTGCCAGCCGTGGTCAGGTACCGGTTTTATGAAATTTTAATTTATGGTCTTGGCCGGATATTTCCCGAAAGAAAAATCTAAACAGCAGGCAATGCAGCAAACAGGTCGTATACGTTTTTTTAATTTCTTCAGAAATATTTTCAGGATATGGCCGCTGGAGCAGCTTCTTGCAGTCTTCACCAGTGGAAAAGGGTATGATAATTTTTTTGTGAAATGTCTGCCACAGAACTACCAGTATCCGCGTCAGTCATTCCGTACCGTTGAGCGGGAAGGGATCAGGTACAGGCTTGACCTGTCGGAGTATATGGAGTGGGTTATTTATTTCGGTCTGAATGTAGAGGGACATGATGAATTATACAGGCTGATCAAACCAGGAATGCAGCTGTTTGACATCGGAACGAACATCGGTGAAACGCTGCTGAATATGGCCAGGCTTACCGGACCTTCGGGCAGGGTTTTCGGATTTGAACCCGTGCATGAAAATTTTGAAAAGTGCATGACCAACCTGGCGTTGAACAAATTTAATCATGTGAAAGTGCGGCAGGCAGCGCTTTCTGATAAAAATGAAACGCTTTATTTCGGACACGGTGCCAACCTGAACAGCGGAGGAATCTTTATGACCAGAAACAGCGGACAGGACAGTCCGGCTGTAAAAGCAATGACGCTTGACCAGGTTGTAATGGAAGAAGGGCTCACAGCTGTCAGCCTGCTGAAAATAGATGTGGAAGGTTTTGAGTATAATGTGCTGCAGGGAGGTTCAGCATCAATAAAAAAATACAGGCCGTTGTTATTTGTTGAAGTGGACGATGAGCATTTGAAACGCCAGGGTGTTTCAGCGGAGATGCTGGAAAGTCTCATCAAATCGTATGGCTATACAATTAAAAGAGCCGGATCGGGTGATTTGCATTTACAGCATTATGACCTGATTGCTATACCGGAAAATGAAACAGCATGAGAAAAGTCGCCATCATACTTTCAAATATTAATAAAGCGCTTGCATTTGAATGGATCGCCGACGCCATGCATGGTGATTTTGACCTTCATTTTATTCTTTTATACAATGGCACGTCGGAGCTGGAGACATACCTCAGGGAAAGGAAAATAAAAGTGTATCCATTAAACTATGCAGGGAAAAAGGATCTGGTGAACACCATTTATGCAATCCGCAAAATACTGAAAAAAGAAAAAATTGAGCTGGTGCATGCCCATCTGCTGGATGCCGGTCTTGCCGGACTGCCGGCGGCAAGATGGGCAGGAATAAAAAAAAGGATTTATACCAGGCACCATGCAACCTCCCATCATATTTATCATCCGCATGCTGTCAGGTACGACAGGATCATCAACAGCCTGGCTACGGTAATTGTTGCCACAAGCAGGAATGTGAAACAGGTGCTGATGGAAAGAGAAGGGGTGCCGGAAAAAAAAATCAGGCTTATCCATCATGGATTTGACCTGGATTCATTTTCCGTCCGAAACGATGAAAAGATCAGCAGGCTGAAAGCAAAATACAATCCGGACGGTAAATACCCGGTGATCGGAATTATTTCCAGATACATTGAGCTGAAAGGGATCCAGTATACCATTCCGGCGTTTAAGAAATTACTGGAACATTACCCGCATGCGCTGCTCCTTTTGGCCAACGCTTCCGGTAAATACAAACCGGCCATTTCAGCTTTATTAAATGAATTGCCGGAAGGCAGCTTCAGGGAAATTGCATTTGAAAATGACCTGGTCAGTCTCTATCACCTTTTTGATGTTCATGTCCATGTGCCTGTTGATGAACATTCAGAAGCATTTGGGCAGACCTATGTGGAAGCGCTTGCTGCCGGTGTTCCATCCGTATTTACGCATTCAGGCGTTGCACCTGAACTGATCAGGGATAAGGAGAATGCACTGGTTGTGCCATACCGTAACAGCGGGGCCATTGTGCATGCCATGGAAGAAATCCTCAAAAATAACGACATTCGCAGCCGGATCATTCGTCAGGGCATGACGGATGTGAAGGCACAGTTTGGTGTTGACCGGATGATCAGTGAACTAAAAAAGCTATATGAATCCTGAAATTTTCTTTTCCGTTATTATTCCAACCTATAACCGGGCAGATTTTATCAGGCGAACCATCCAGTCGGTATTTAATCAGCAATATAAAAACTTCGAAGTTATTATTGTAGATGATGGCAGCACGGACGGCACGGAAGAGATCATCGGCAATTTTGAGTTCAGGAATCTTTTTTATTACAAAACTGAAAATCTCGAAAGGGGAGCTGCCCGCAATTTTGGCATTTCAAAAGCGAAAGGAGATTACATAACTTTCCTGGATTCTGACGACCTGTTTTACAATAATTACCTGGCCAATGCAAAAGAGTCGCTCACCAGACTTTCTTTCCCTGTATTTTTCCATCAGAGCTATGAAATAAAAAAGCTGGATGGGAAAGTGCTGGAACGGCAGCAGCACCTGGCATCTGATGATCTGCGGCAGCTTGCAAAGGGGAATCACCTGAGCTGCATTGGCATTTTTATCAGGAAGGATGTGACGGATAAATTCAGGTTTAACAGCGACCGCAACCTTTCCGGTTCTGAGGACTGGGAACTCTGGCTGCGCCTGGCTGCCAACTTCGGATTGAAAACCGATTCCAGGATATCGGCTGCATTGATTGTTCATGAAACAAGGAGCGTGCTGAGCTACGACGAGCAAAAGCTGCTGCTGCGAAAAAACCTGGCGCTCAAATATGCATTTGCCGATCCGGTTGTTGCAAGGAGCTTTTCGGCATACAGGCGGTTGATTGAGGCTTATTGCGATACGTATATTTCCCTGCACCTGATCCTGTCAAAGAAAAACAAGCAGGGTATCAAATACCTGGTGCATGCCATTAACGCTTATCCTGCCTGCATGTTCGACAGGCGATTCCTGGCAATTGTAAAATACCTGATTCTTAATTTTCTGCTTGTCAGATAGGATCAGAACTTAAGCAGCCATTTCATTTTTGAAATATCCCTGTAACGCATGCTGCAGCTGAAAGCGCCATGGGCCAGCCTGCGGGCTTCGATGTAATACGTATTCAGCCCCGTGACGGCCTTGATGGTAACCGTGGCTGCTGTTTTCCTTCCCGCATCATCGTATATATCAAGCGTTACTAAATCGGCTTCCGGCACGGTGAAGTGCACAATAGCCTGTGTTGTTCCCGGGTTGTAGTAGATGTTTATGATCTCAAAAGAAGTGCCTGTGCCTGTGCATTTTGTATTGTTGGAAGCCACGGCATCTTCCATGTTGTTCGGGTTTTTTACTTCCACGCAGATGTAAGCGGGATTCGTATACTGGTTGGTCTCCAGCTTGGAATGGAAGGTATATGTCAGCGGACCGGGAGGCAGCGTGCCGTTGAAGTACTCATGCAGGATGGTGCCTCCTTCAAGCCGGGCAATAATTTCAAAATTATGGATGTCCAGGTTGCTCAGGTTGAACAGGTCGGCCGTCAGCGTAACGATGTTGTTCTGTACGCCTGTGCTCACATTTAAAACTGCTAAATCAAGATAGGGAAAGATGGAAACCACCTGCTGGTAGGTGGTATCACTGCAGCCTGATGCGTTATATACGATCAGCGAAACAGTGAAATTACCTGTGTCGGCGTAAGTGTGTGAAGCATTGGGTGAGCTGGCGGTGGTTCCGTCACCAAAATCCCACAACCAGGAAGAAATTCCCGTACTTGTACTGGTGAAGTTCACATTGAATGGCGGTGCCCCGGAGGAAGCGCTTAAGAGGAACCCTGAAACCGGCGGTGGTACCACAGTTACCAGCCTGCTGACAGAATCAGCGCAGCCGCCATCAGAAACAATATTCAGGCTTACTGAATAAGTGCCGGCGCTGTCAAAAACAAATGACGGCGATGCAGCACCTGATGTGTTTCCATTCCCGAAATTCCAGAGGTAGCTGCTGATGGAGCCTGATGCAATGCTGCTGCTGTCGTAAAATGATGTGGGTGTGCCCACGCAGCTGTTTACATATCCGAAGTAAGCATCAGGAATGGGATAAACAATTACCGGCTGCGTTATGCTGGCGATGCAGCCGTTATTATCGGTAACCGTTACAGTTGCCTGATAAGTAGTGGCGTTGGCATACATGTGCACCGGGTTATCCAGGATGGAAGTACCGAGGTCACCGAATGACCAGCTATACGTTGTAATGGTGGAAGGGAAGGGATTGGGAATATAGGTGAATTGGGTTGCCTGACCCTTGCATGTTTGTGAATAGGAAAATGCAGGAGTGGGAGATTCGAAAACGAAAATCAGCTTATAGGTGGTATCAATGCAGCCATGCAAAGATGTTGCAACCATCATCACCTGCTTTTGTCCGAATGCTGTATAAGTGTGAACGGGATTTTTAAGCAAAGAAGTGCCGGCATCTCCGAAATCCCAGAAATAGCTGACAATGGAATCGCCATTCCCGATGGTGCTTGTATTGGTAAACGTTACAGCGGAGCCGGTACATGCAGTTGAATTAGTAAAGGAAGCGACCGGAACCGGATTAGCTGAAACCTGGTGCATGACAAAATCAGTGCAGCCAAACGTATCCGTAACCGTTAGTATGACGGAATAAGTCCCTGCAACAGAATAATTGTGACTGACGCTGGTGCCTGTTGCTGTGGTGCTGTCACCAAAATCCCACGACCAGTCAACCAGCACCGATCCTGCCGGTGCAGTTGAAAAATCTGTAAAACTATTGGAGAGACCAAAGCACACGTCTGAATAATTGAATGCAGCCACCGGTGCATCAATAACGGTTACCACTTGTGTTACCAGGCTGTCGCAAGCGGTAGGTGACGTCACAACCAATGAAACAACGTAGGTTCCGGTGTCGGCATAGGTATGGGAGGGGTTCTGCAGGGAGGATGAAAAGCTGTCGCCAAAATCCCAGTACCAGGTGTTGATCGTATCACCCGGGTCGCTGCCGGGTACGGAAGACTGGTCAATAAAATTAACGCCATTGCCTTTGCATACCGTAGATGGTGAAATGATAAAAGAAGGAACAGGCTGATTCCCTATACGAACCGGACTGGTCATGGTATCAGCGCAGCCATTCGGCGAAATGGCAATCAGCGTTACATCATAAACATCAACAACAGCTGCATAGGCATGGGAAGGATTTGGCTGGGATGATGTGGTTGCATCGTCAAAATCCCATGTGTAATTAAGTGCACTGCTGTCGGAGATGGTGGAGAGATTGACAAAATCAACAGTTTCTCCGATGCAGGTATTGGCTACAATAAAATCCGGAACCGGACGGGGTTTAATGTGAATGGTATCTGCATCGAACGACCAGCAGCCTTTGTCGGTAGTAACTGTCAGCACCAGCAAATATTCGCCGCCTACGGCAAAAATATGCTGGGGATTTGCGATTGCCGAAGTGGTTGAATCTCCGAAATCCCAGTTCCAGGTAGTGATCGGATCCTGTGATGACGTGGAAGCATCGGTAAACAATACAGGAGCCTCGGCGCAGGAGCTGTCGGTAAACGACATATCAGCAACCGGCAGGGCCCGCACGGAAATGGTATCGGTGTAAGCAGTTGCGCAACCTGAATTGGCCGTCACCACCAGCGTTACAATATAATCACCGGCTGAAGAATAAATATGACTGGGATGCTGAAATGCAGCTCCGGTTGAATCTCCGAAGTCCCAGTCCCAGCTGTTAATGGTGTCGCCTGTGATGGTGGATGAATCCGTGAAGTTTACAGGAAGTCCGAGGCAGGCTGATGAACTGCTGAAAAGGGCAATTGGGCTTGACAGCAACAGGACACTGTCGGCATAGCAGTTGAAATTACCCAATGAATCGGTAACCTGCAATGCAACGTACTGATATCCCGGCTGTGAAAACAGGACTCCCGGAGGAGAAGCAGCTGTGGATCCTGTAATCGAGGCAAAACAGGGATCAGGAAAAATAAACCTTCTTAAGTCGGGATCAGGTGTGCTGTTGTTCCCCTGAACAATGGCATACCATTTTGAATTTACTTCCTGCAGCACAAAGTGCTTCTCACCGGTGATCAGCGGAATGCCTGTGTAACTCACAACGGGTGATGTATTGGCAAGGCTGCTGCCGAAATCAATCCTGTTGATGCTGGTTCCCAATGCGAAGCCGTACCATTTTCCATTTTCATTGGCAAGATCAATATCAAGCGAAGGTTCCACTGCGCCCTGCGTGGTAACAGCGCCAACAGCTGAAGGAGTTGAGGTAATGCTTGTCCCGAAGTCAATGCGCCAGAGACCTGATGTGGTTGAAGCGGTAAAGCCGTACCACTGGTCACAATCTCTTGCCAGTGTTACGCTTTGAAGATCCGGAATCAGGGTGGAGATGTTGGCTGTAGCCGGTGCATTATTGGTCAGCGTATTCCCGAAACTAACAACGGTTACCTGGAAGCTGGAAATGTTGGCGATCAGTGCATGATAGTTCTGCCCGTCATAAACCAGCTTCATACCCATTGGATTGGTAAGATATCCTGAGACGTTATTGATGGGAACGCATACCGGCAGCGGATTGTTGATGGAATCACCAAACTCAATTCTTGAAAAAAGTCCGAAAAAAGTACAAACCAGTCCATACCACTGTGTGCCTTCTTTCATGATCTGTATATCGGTTCCATAGGATAAAAATCCGCCAAAGTTTCCAAGGTCATTAGGGACAGGCGTGCTGTCGAGCGAGCTTCCGAAATCATAGCGGATCAGTGACTGTGAGCCAACGGTAGGGGTGAATCCGAACCAGTTGCCATTTTCATACACCAGGGCCATACCGTTCATATACTGTGAAAATCCGCCAAAATCGCCGATGTTTTCCACAATGGGGTTCTGGCCAAGATCGCCAGGACAAAAATCCCAGGCGTAAGTGAGAGGACCTGTGCCACCGGAGGAAGTATTGGTGAGTACTACCGGTGTGGTGGAACAAATGGTGTCGTTAAGCGAAAAGGAAGCAGTGGGACACTGGGCAGTTGATTGTAATATCGGCGAACAGGCAGCCACCAGGGCAGTTGCTAATATTAATTTTCGCATATTTGTTTAGGTTTGAAATCATTCTAACAAATTTAGTCAAAATAATTTCCGGTTATGAAGTTAGTTTTTGCAACCAATAATACTCACAAATTATCAGAGATACGCGCCATGCTGCCTGAAAGTTACGAACTGCTCAGTCTTCATGATGCAGGAATCAGGGAGGACCCTCCTGAAACCCATGAAACCTTCCGGGAGAATGCACTGGAAAAGGCAGCCTTTATTTATGAAAGGTGCAGTTTGCCCTGCTTTGCCGACGACAGCGGACTGGAAGTGGAGGCGCTTGGCTGGAAACCCGGTGTTTTTTCAGCCAGGTATGCTGGCGCTGAAAAAGACAATAAAAAGAATATCGCGCTGCTGCTGAGCGAGATGAGGGGAATTGCCAACAGAACTGCCCGGTTCCGGACGGTTATTGCTTACCTCGACCATGCCGGACCACATTACTTTGAAGGCATTGTGGAGGGATCTGTCCTGGAACAGGAGACCGGTTCGGATGGATTCGGGTATGATCCGGTTTTCAGGCCGGATGGCTACCAGGTTTCATTTGCTCAGATGCCGATGGATGAAAAGAACAGCATCAGCCACCGGGGTAAGGCGTTCAGGCTGTTGATAAATTATCTTTCGGGTCAATCACGTGTCTGAATAAAAGCTGTTATTTAGCTTACCATCATTGGATCAGAACTTAAATAGTCCCTGCAATCAGGGCTAATTTGGAGTTGTTACTTCACATTCCATGTGAAATGTATAATTTTGTACGCTGTTTAAAACATGAAAATAAAAACGGGTATTTTATTCGGGGGCGGCTCACGTGAACGGGAAATTTCTTTTGCCGGCGGACGCACTGTATACGATAATCTTAACAAAGCGCTGTTTGAGCCAATTCCCATCTTCATCGATAGCTTTGGAAATTTTATCCTGCTTAACTGGGAATATATTTACAAAGGAAGCATCCGTGATTTTTATCCTCCGCTTGATTTCACACCACCTTCTGCCAATGAGTTCCAGGTATATGCCGAAAGCCTCGGTGACCTGAACAGGCAGGAGCAGCTGGCCATGATCAGCAGGATAGGCAGCAGGATTGAAATTTCACAGCTTCCTTCACTGATTGATTTCGCTTTCCTCTGCCTCCATGGCAGTGACGGGGAAGACGGCCGCATCCAGGGACTGCTGGAGCTGCTCAGGATCCCGTATTCAGGATCAGGAATCCTTTCATCAGCCACCGGTATGAATAAATCGGTTCAGAAAGAGCTAATGAAAAATGCCGGATTCAGGACTCCTGCTTACGCAACCATCAGCCGGGATGAATGGCTGAAAGCGAAAGATCCATCCATTTTCATGGAACAAAAGGCGATTAAGTTTCCCTGTATTGTCAAAGCTGCAAACCAGGGATCGTCCATCGGTCTGGGATCACTGCAAAAAATGGATGCAGCGCAGTTTGTCAAAGCCGTGAATAAAAGTTTTTTTATCGCTGAGATAAAAAAAACCGACTGGGATGCAATGAGTCATGATCGCAAGATCACCTTCATCCGCACGCTGACTGATATCCGCGAAGGAATCGGCATGCCTGTGAAGATCGGAAGCAAAACGGTCTATCATCCCGAAGAGCTGTTTTCAAACCTCCTTCAGCTGTTCTCGGAAAATGAACAAACCGTTACGGTATTTGCTGTAGATGGTGAGGATGAAGTAATGGTGGAATCTTTTATTGAAGGAAAGGAATTTTCCTGCATCGTAATAGAAAAAAAAGACGGTACTCCTGTTGCCTTGCCGCCAACTGAAATAAGGAAAGGAAAAGAAGTGTTTGATTACCGGTCAAAATATTTGCCTGGTCTGTCGAGGAAGATCACGCCCATTGATCTGCCGGTTCAGGAAATTGAAAAGATCAGGAAGGAATGTGAGCGGTTGTTCAGCGCGCTCTTTTTTGATGTGTATGCAAGGATTGATGGCTTCATCACCAGCGAAGGTCATGTGCTGCTCAACGATCCCAACACGACGTCGGGCATGCTGCCATCGTCGTTTTTCTTTCACCAGGCTGCTGAAATCGGTCTCAACCCTTCGCAGTTCATTACTTACATCATCCGCACTTCACTGGCCGCAAGGATCCGCGACTTTAAAAACTATCAGTCGCTTCCCGGTCTGCTGCAAAGGCTCGACCAGATGATCCTCCAGCACCAGCAGTCCGTTGCAGAAAAAATCAAGGTTGCGGTGATCATGGGCGGATATTCATCCGAGCGTCACATCTCCGTGGAAAGCGGCAGAAACATTTATGAAAAACTGGCTTCATCTGAAAAATATGATCCCATCCCCGTATTTCTAAAAGGCAACGACCAGGAGCACCAGTTATACAGGATCCCTGTCAACATCCTTTTAAAAGACAACGCCGATGACATTGCTGAAAAAATCGAGCATTATCACGTGCATCAAATCATCAGTAAAATTATTGATGAGTGCAGCGACCTGACCGGCATGTTTGCTTCACGAAATAACCTGGCAGCGCCCGAACTGCTTACCTACGACAAGCTGAAGGAAATTGCTGATATTGTTTTTATTTCACTGCACGGCCGGCCGGGAGAAGACGGCGTGGTTCAGCAGCACCTGGATGAGAAAAGAATTCCGTACAACGGATCCGGTGTGGCCACTTCGCAGATCACCATTGATAAGTTCCGCACCAATGAGATCCTGCTCAATAACGGGCTGCTGGCAGCAAGTCATTTGCTGGTTCATGAGGATGAATGGAATAAAAATAAAAATGCATGCATGGAGAATATCCTCGGTCATTTTAAATTTCCGTTTATCGCCAAGCCTGTTGATGACGGATGCAGCTCGGCGGTAAAAAAAATAAAAAGCAGGGAAGAGCTGGAAGCATTTGCATCGCTGATCTTCAGGAAAACAGATCAGCTTGATGAGCAGGCTACAACGGTGCTCCATATAAAACCAAAAGAAGAATTCCCGGTTAAAAAATCATTTCTCATTGAAGAGCTGATCATCGCAGAAAAAGCCGACCGCTTCCTCGAAATTACAGGCGGGATGATCACCAGCTATGATGAAAAAGGAAATGTCGTTTATGAATTGTTTGATGCATCTGAAACCCTCTCGGAAGGCGACGTGCTGTCGCTGGAAGAAAAATTCCTTGCAGGACAGGGCCAGAACATCACACCGGCCAGGTACAGCAAGAGTTATCCCGAATCGCAGGTGATCTCGGAAGTGGTCAAAAAAGAATTTGAAAAGGCATCACGCCTCCTCAACATACAGGGATATGCAAGGATTGATGCTTTTGTAAGGATCTACGGACAGGAAAAAGTGGAAGTGATTTTCATTGAAGTGAATTCACTGCCCGGCATGACACCGGCCACCTGTATCTTCCACCAGGCTGCAAGAAATAATTATAAGCCTTATGAGTTTATCGACAAAATTCTCGACTTCGGATTCAAGAGAAAAAACCGGCTGATGCAAAACACTAAAAGCTGAAAATTTCAGTTTTCAGCTATGGCAGCGGACTTTCAGCCAAATGATCATTTAAAAAAAACCAAGTATAAAACCTCTATTTCCTGATGCGGACTTTTCTTCAGTTTCTTAAATCAAAAGTATTTGTCATCAACCTGCTTTCGGGATTAGCTGTGCTGTTACTTTTTTTGAGCCTTCCGATCCGGTGGTTAGACTCCTATACGAGCCATGGTGAAACCATTTCAGTTCCTGATGTCAGAGGCATTAAGGTATCGGAGCTTCCGCACTTCCTCGACAGCAAGCATGTAAAATTCAAAGTAGCCGATTCTTCGGTGTTTGATATGAAGAAGCCTCCGGGTACGGTGATTGAACAGGATCCGGCTCCCAATGAAAAAGTAAAGGAGAACAGAACCGTGTATGTTACGATAACCAGGACGGTTGCTCCGTTGATAAAAATGCCAAACCTGATCGACAATTCCTACCGCCAGGCAGAAGCCATCCTTGAATCGTTCGGATTAAAGGCCGGTCAGATCAGTTACAAGCCCGACCTGGCTAAGAATGCCGTGCTGGAACAACATGCAAACGGAAGGATCATCAAACCCGGCGAAGAAATATCGAAGGGAACTGTTATTGACCTGGTGCTGGGCGACGGTTATGGCAATACACTTGTTTCCATTCCACGTCTGTATAACCTCACCTATTCCGAAGCCATGTTCGTACTCAAGGCATCATCCCTCAATGCCGGTGCAATAATTTTCGACGGTACGGTAAGAGATTCCATGCTGGCACGTGTTTATAAGCAGTCACCTGCATTTATCGATACAGCCGTAATCGGACAGGGGCAGGCCATTGATATTTATCTGACGCAGTCACAAGCAATACTTAAATCACATGCCGACAATGACTTTTAAAACCAGGACTTTCATTTATTTGCTTTTGCTTTTTTTCACAGGGCTACCGCATCTGAATCTGAAAGCGCAGGAAATGCTCACACCGCTTTATCACAACAACGTGATCAGGTCTTACCTGGCAAAACAGGCAAACAATCCTGCTGCCATGAAAATGTCGATGGCTTCTGATACCCTGCAGCTTCCGGTGATTGATGATTTTTCCGGCCCCGGTATTTTTCCAAACCCCGAAATATGGGAACCACACAATACGGTTTTTATCAGCCCCGGATATGCAGCCAATGCGCCGACGGTGGGTATGGCAACATTCGACGGACTGGATGCCACCGGCAACCCGTACGACAATTCCCAGGCAACGTTGTACAGTGCAACCGATACGCTGGAATCAAAAAACATCAACCTGTTCGATGACAATAACGGTAACCAATATACGCCAGCCGACAACATCACACTAAGCTTTTATTACCAGCGGCGCGGCCTTGGGGATGTGCCTGAATACGGTGACTCCCTTTCGCTCGAATTTTATGTGCCCGATTCGGCAACCTGGTACTGGGCATGGAGCATGGATGGAGGAACATTTGATTTCTCCTTCCAGCGTGTGCTGGTGCCGGTCACCGATCCGGTTTTTTTAAAGAAAGGATTTAAGTTCAGGTTCCGTTCCTATGGTTCTCCAACCGGTTCGCTCGATAACTGGAACCTGGATTACGTGACATTGAGAAAACCGTTTTTTACAAACGACACAACAGTCAACGATATCGGCTATGCATTGCAGGCCCATTCCATGATCCAGAATTACACGTCCATTCCATACGACCATTATAAATCCATGGGTGGCGGAAACCAGGCAGCCCTGATGATTGCCCAGGACCACCTCAGCGTTTTCAATTTATTCAATACGGCAAGCGCGCCTTCACAGGTTAATTTCAGGATCATCGACCAGTTCGGAAATCTTCAGTACCTCTACAGCACTTCAGGAGCCAACAATATTGTAATCGGTGCATACGACGTCGATACTTACGATTATCCCATTCCTCCATTCACTTATAAATTTCCTGACACGATACCGGGTGACTATGCCGAATTCGAACTGATCGATAACCTGGCCTCGCCCAACCAGGACTTTAATAAAAGCAACGATACCGTCAGGTACAATCAAATATTCGCCAACTATTATGCCTATGACGACGGCTCCGCCGAGGCAGGCTATTCACTGGTAAATGCGCCGGGCGGCAAGCTGGCTTACCAGTTCAACCTGCTCAAACAGGATACGCTGCGCGGTTTGTATATCCACTGGAACCAGATGAACGCCAACGTCAGCCAGAAACTTTTCAAGATGGTGGTTTATGCAAGCATTACGCCGGAGCAGATTATTTACCAGGAATTCAATCAGAAACCCATATACGATGACAGCATCAACGGCTTCGCTTTTTATCCTTTCGACAGCATCGTGGTATTGCCGGCCGGCTCCTTTTTTGTCGGCCTTACCCAAAGCGCAGCAGATGCATTAAACCTGGGCTTCGACCGCAATATCAATTCCAATTCAAAAATGTGGTATAATACGGTCGGGACGTGGAACCCTTCGGGTGTGCAGGGATCCTACATGTTCAGGCCTGCCTTTGGCGATACGGTGCTGGTGCTTACAGAGACAAAGGAAATCGCAGATGCAAATACTGATTTTAAGGTCTATCCCAACCCGGCCAGCGACGTGGTGCATGTGCAGGCGGATGTGAAGTCGCTTGAAAATATTTATTATGACATCACCGATCTTGCCGGCAGAAAAATAAAACAGTCCGTTCATTTTGAAAGGGTTATTGATGTCAGCGGATTCCACAGGGGTTTTTATTTCATTACTTTTTATGACAGCAGCCACCGTTGCCTTTCCGTTAAGAAGCTGCTGATCCAGCGGCAGTGAAAAATTCAGGATGATGAAAGAGGTGGAAGGGCCCGACCAGCAGGAAACGGATGAGCTATACGAACATTACCGTTTCGTTGCCGACAAAGGACAATCACTCCTTCGTGTAGACAAGTTCCTGATGAACCGGCTTGAAAACACCTCCCGCAACCGGATCCAGTTAGCGGCAGAGGCAGGCATCGTACAGGCAAACGGGAAGCCGGTTAAATCAAATTACAAGGTGAAGCCCGGCGATGTGATCACCATCGTGCTTGCACATCCGCCAAGGGAGCTTGACATCATTGCCGAAAATATTCCCCTCGATATCGTTTATGAGGACAAGCACCTGCTCGTCATCAACAAGGCAGCCGGAATGGTCGTTCATCCCGCTTACGGAAACTATACGGGCACGCTCATCAATGCCGTATCGTACCATTTTTATCCGCACCTGGAAGGCAAAAGCACAGGCAGTGAAACCGTCCGTCCAGGCATGGTTCACCGGATTGATAAAAACACTTCAGGTCTTATCCTGCTTGCCAAGGATGAAAAAAGCATGACCCTGCTGGCACGTCAGTTTTACGATCGCACCATCCGACGGAATTACCTGGCACTGGTATGGGGCGATTTTAAGGAAGAGGAAGGAACCATTACCGGCCATATCGGCAGGAACCTGAAAGACAGGAAAATCATGGACGTCTTTCCCGACGGATCATCAGGCAAGCATGCCGTAACACATTATCGTGTAGTGGAACGGTTTGGCTATGTGACGCTGGTGAACTGCAAGCTTGAAACCGGACGCACGCACCAGATACGGGTGCACATGAAGCATATACGGCATCCGTTATTTAACGATGAAACGTATGGCGGTGATAAGGTTCTAAAAGGAACCACTTCCAGGCATTACAGCCAGTTCGTGCAGAATTGTTTTGAGCTGATGCCGCGTCAGGCGCTGCATGCACAGTCACTGGGATTTATCCATCCCGAAAACGGTAAGGAAATGTTCTTTGAAAGTGAACTCCCTGCCGATTTCAAAAGCGTGCTGGAGAAGTGGCGGAAGTTTACTGACAGATAGCATGCAGCAGGTAAACACGCTGCTCCCGCTCTCTTTCTAACTCTGAAAAAGTGAGAAGGAGAAAGAGAGCGGGAAAGAGCGAAAGACCGAGAACGGGAATACTTAATTATCTATGTCTAAATATTAGAAAACAATCAGCCTCGCCCTGTTCGGGCACCTGTCCTGCTTTTCGCTCGCCGGAGCTCGCTGCAATCAGGTTTATTTTAGTTGCTGCAGTGTTTCATCGCATCAATTGTCTGAACTGTGATTAAAATGATTTTTATGATTTTTTTACGTGCAGGGTGCGCTCAGGCTTGTTGCAACGGGTTTAATACAGACACGATTCAGAAATTATCCAATACCGCTATTTTCCTGCTTATTGTCTATTTCCGGAAAGTCCGTGTGAAAATGTCACCCCTTCGGGGTTTATTCTTTCCGATTCTTTCAGCTATAATAATGTCATCCCTTCGGGATTTATCATGTCCCACGATTACCCTGAAATATCGCTTGCCAGGTTAACTATCAACAACATTCATGATGATTTTATCTACATCGAATGTTAATTTGTTCTGTTAAATTATTTTTGAGATGGCTTCTAGATTTATTTGATTTTAATAGTTGATAGTGGTCAATAAAAAAAATCCGCAGAAAAATTCTTCCGCGGATTTTGTAATCGTATTTAAATACTTTTCTTTCTCTTACCAGCTCGTCGGTCCGAAGTAACTTGGATACTGATCAGCCGGATCAAAACGGACCACCATCCATTTTTTATTGTTTGCATCGGTTTCGAAGGTGTAGTAGTAAGTCTGCACTTTCAGCTCACTGGATTCAGCGGACCTGTCGAAGTCTTTATATGACTGGCAGTTGTAGTATCCCCTGTAACGTCCAATTTGCGGATGCACGGTGAAAGTGGAGTCGGTGAATACCACGTAGCCTTTGAAGTAGGAGAATGCATCCTGCGTGCAGCCATAGTAATTGGTCTGTCCGGTGTAGTACATTTCATAGATGCCGTCGGCATGGAAATCAAATGCCACGGATTGTGAAAACGGTGTACCCTGGTAGCTTCCGTCATACCCCCAGAAGCTTGCCATGGAGAACGTTCCGTGCAGCCAGCGGCCTGCAGCTTCAGGTATTACATTACCATGGTTTTCAAACGAAGGGCTTGCATTGTCGTCGTCGTCTTTTTTACATCCTGCTGCCATGACCATAACGGCCAGGGATAACATTAATAATTTTTTCATTGCTGATAATCTGGTTTAATAGTTTTTAAATTTTGAGTTGCGATTGATGATGCAAAGATGCAGCGGCAAAACCCTGATTAAAACCACAAAGCGGGTCAATTGAGGAAAAGCGGAGTTGAACCGTAGGTTTTAGTTCCTAGTTTCTAGTTTCTAGTTTCTAGTCAGTGCAATCCTAAATAGCCTTGACCGTTTTTGAGGTGAGAGGGATTAGAAACAAAGGTGCTCAAATGAGCTTTGCATCTAATAGGTATCAATTATTGTCCGGATTTTAACCGGAAGCCAGGCGGCAGATACAGCAGAACTAGAAACCAGGAACCAGGAACCAGGAACTTACTTTCCCATCCACTTCTTGAACTCCTGCACCTTTTCCCTGCTCACGAGGGCTTCCTTATCGTGCACAGGTCGGAGCTTCAGGATGAGACGGCCGCCGAAATAGTCTTCCATTTTTTCAATGCTGTCGTAGGTAACGGTCAGTGAACGGTTGACCCGGAAATATTTTTCAGGATCCACCATGGTTTCAATTTCATCCATGAGGTAATCCACGATATACCGCCTGTTGTCGCGTGTCATAAAAAAGTTAAGCCCGTTATCGCTGAAAAAATAAGCCACCTCGGAAATCTCCACAGGAACCAGCTTGTTTCCATGTTTCACCAGGAAGCGTTTCCTGAACTCACGCGGCTGCAGTTGCTGCTTTAATTCCTTTACCAGCTGCTCTACTTTCATGGTATGTGAAGCCTGGCCGGTGAACTGCTGTTTGAGCTGCCGGTATTTTTCAATGGCAGCCTGTAGGTCTTCCTTTTGTATGGGCTTCAGCAGGTAATCCACGCTGTTCACTTTGAAAGCCTTGACTGCATATTCATCATAGGAAGTGGTGAAGATCACTGGGCATTTTACATCCACCTTGTCAAATATTTCAAAGCTTTGACCGTCGGCCAGCTCAATATCCATCAGGATCAGGTCGGGCAACGGATGCTGGCTGAGCCATTCCACCGAGGAGGTGATGCTGTTGGTAATTCCAACCACGTCAGCCGATTCTTCAATGGATGACAACGTCTTCTGCAGCTTTTTTACAGCCAGCTCTTCGTCTTCAATGATCAGTATCTTCATAATTTGAAATAGGTTGTTTGATTAAAGGAATGCTAACGGAAAATTCATCCGGTGTTTCATGGATCACAACCTCAGGCTGGTGAAGCAGTTTGTACTTGGCTGCAATATTAGCCAATCCGGTTTTATTCGATTGTATCCTGACTGTTTTTTTTCTGATGTTATTTTTTACCACAATCCTGTTGCCGTTGCTTCCTTCATAGTCGATGGTGACATGCAGCGGTTTTTCTTTCATGATCACATTGTGCTTCACTGCATTTTCAAGCAGGATCTGCAAAGTAAGCGGTGGCACAAAGCTGCCATCACTGGTTTCAGGGATCCTTACATCGAGGATCAGGTTTTTCCCATACCTCGTTTTAAGCAGGTGATGGTAGGAATGTAAATACCGGATCTCCGTTTCCAGTTCGATCAGGTCCTGGTGATCATTTTTCAGAATATATCGGTAAACCTTGCTCATTTCATCCAGGAACACTTCCGCTTCTTTTGGATTTTCATGGATCAAAGAGGAGAGGGAATTGAGGCTGTTAAAAAGAAAATGCGGGTTGACCTGGTTCTTCAGCACATCAAACTCCTGCTGCAGGTTCATTTTCTGCAGCGATTCTTTTTCTTTCAACGATTCCTTCCAGAGCTGGTAAATATAGGACCCTTCCCACGTGCCGGTTGCCGTGAGCGTGAGGAGGATGGCAATCACCAGGCACCATTTGGCCTGGTGGTAGTCGAGCACATAACCCAGGAAATTAAAATAGGAATAGGTCCAGAAGATCAGGAACAGCGTGCCTGCTGTGAGGCTCACGTGGGTGCCAAGCAGGATAATCAGTCGTTTGTCGGTCTGGCTGAATAATGGAAACCTGATGCGCAACATCCGCATCACATAAATATGCAGGTACCAGGAAATAAATCCGTAAACGGTAATAAGCGGGTATGATTTAATCAGCACCTCCATGCTGATGAAACGGGGACCGAATAGCAACCAGTTTACGGCGATGTCGAGCACCGGCATCAGGGCGAAGAAGGATATCCACTCAATTCTGTTTGGCTTGAAAAAATACATATACGCTTACGGTTTGATCAATGGAACTGTTACAATAAATTCACCTTCCGATTCACGGATCTCTATATCAGGCTGGTTCAGCAGCATGTATTTGGCTGCTATGTTTTCAAGCCCCACTTTATTCGAAAGCACTTTTGCCGTTTTTTTCTGCAGGTTGTTTTTGATGGTCAGGTGCTGGTTGTCGAGACAATATATTTTGATGATCAGCGGCTGCTTCTTCATGATGATGTTGTGCTTGACTGCATTCTCCACCAGGATCTGCAGCGTGAGCGGCGGAAGGTACAGCTCTTTGGCAGCTTCAGCAACATGCACATTCAGTTCAATACCCTCACCATACCTGGTTTTCAAAAGATGAAAATAGGAAGTGATAAACTGCAGCTCCATCGAAAGCGGTATCAGGTTATCTTCATTGTTCCGCAACAGGTAACGGTACACCTTGCTCATTTCATCCAGGAACGTTTCGGCTTTCTCAGGATCCTCGGCAATCAGTGATGAAAGCGAATTGATGCTGTTGAAAAGGAAATGCGGGTTGATCTGGTTCTTAAGACTCTGAAGCTGGCTGCGCAGGTTTTCTTTTTTCAACTGCTCTGTTTCAAACAACGTGTTTTTCCATCGTTCAAAAGCCGACAGTCCTTCAAAAGTAATTGTTACAATGATGTTCACCAGCACACAAACACCGGCCACTCCCAGGTGCATATAACTGGGCGATTCAAAATTCAGCAGCGGGATCATTTTATAGAGCTGCATCAGCGGGATAATGGATCCGACAGTAATGGCAATATAACAAAGCACCGATAATAAAATCCGTTTGGGAGTGTCCCTTACTTCCGGGAACTTTTTGAACATGCTCACAGCAATCTTACCACAGATATTGAAAACGATAAACATCATGGTTAAATAAATGCCGGTGGCTGTGAGGAAAATATCCAGGTGCCTGAAATAATCCACACCCAGCAGGATGGCATTGCAGATCATCACCTGCAAAGGCACGATGGAAAAAAAGACCCAAAAATCATTTTTGGTAAAAGCGGGCAGCTTTACTTTCCTGGGCATGATGGTCATGATTCAAAAATAGGAAAAGGAATCATTTCCTGTCTGTATTCCGGACTGAACTGTACTTTTTGAGGGAGTGAAATGCAGAAAATGCGGGTTGAAACAACAGGTCACGCAAGTTCAGGTTGAGTGGAATACCTTGAAAATCAATTATGATTCTTTAACAGATAGCACTTGAACGGATTATTTCATAACAACCAGCCGGCGCAGGATGCTTCCTGAATTGGTTCTGATCATGGTCAGGTAAACACCATTTTCCATTCCTGGTAATGAGATTTCCTGCGAATGGGTTTCGTTTTCAAGCGGCAGGCTGAAAATCAAAGAGCCCAGGCTGGAATAAATTTCAAACAAACCATCATCAATTCCGGGGAGGTTGTAACTGATCTGCACATTTCCTTCCTGAACAGGATTTGGATGGAGTTCAAATTCCAGGGATTCAGTTGCTGCACTTTCGAATTTTTTAACGGGCCCGCCACCTGGTGTATATGGCGGACATAAATGGTAAACAGAAACGGCATGTGATTTACTGATGCAGTTTGACTGATTGGTTACGGCAGCGTAGTATAAGCCAGACCTATAAACTGTTATGCTGTTTGCAGTTGCATTAAAAACCGGTTTATTATAATTGTACCATTGATAGGTATTGCCAATGATATTAGGTACTGAAAGGGTTACTGATGAGCCGTTACAGAGTGCCAGCGAACCAATGGTGGTAACCTGCGGAGAGGGCAGGCCGGCAATAATAACCTGGTGCATCCATGAGGCCTGGTTACCAAAAGAGTCCGTGACCAGCAGCGTTACTGAATAAGTTCCTGGATTGGTCCATGTGGCAGTTGGGTTGAATAATGTTGATGAGGGATTAACCGCTCCCTGGAATGTCCACAGGCAGGATGCTACAGGACCTGTGGATGTATTGGTGAACTGAACCGGACCACCCGGACATCCTGTTGAATTTGTAAAAGCTGCTAATGTAAAAAGAGAATCAGCAAAACAAATTACGGAATCTTTATGACTCATTGCATTGGCAATAAACGGATTTCCAAAGGTGATGGCAGGAGGAAGTGAATCGGCGACTGCAAAAAAAGAGTTGATCGTGAACAGGGTATCAATGGTGTGGATGGAATCGATCGTAAATGCACAGCCTGGCGGACCTCCGGTTCCGAATTTAATAACCTCCATCGCAACAGGATCATTCATAAATGGAAACGGCCGGTTTCCGATTACGACCAAACTGCTGTCAATGGTTTTTTTTATTGCATTGTAATGCGCATCGCCTTTCCATACTTCGAGAAGATTTCCAACGTCATCCGTATGTGCAAGATAATTGCTCTTGGCACCACCAGAAAAATAACCGAATACAAAGTACAGCGATCCGTCAAATGCTTCAGCTACATTTTTAACGACATCAGTATTGGAGTTTCTGTAATAGAGCCTGCTCCAAAGCACATTCCCTGCTGTATCTGTTTGCATCATAAATCCTTTGGTTCCATTACCGCCTGAAACAAGATAGTTGCCGTTCTTCAGTAAAATCAGGCAGGCCGGAGTTGAGCTTACTGACATACCTTCGTATCCGTGTGACCAAATGGTGTTTCCGTTCCTGTCAATCTTAAATAAGGTAATATGGCCCTGCAGTGCTTCAGTTGCCAGCACAAGAATACAGCTGTCAGCCGTTTCCGCAATTCCACTGACTTGTTTTATTCCTGTGAAAGATTTTTTCCAGGTTAGATTTCCAAACTGATCAAACATGATGAACAGTCCTTTTTGACCACGGGAAGCGCCGATGATGAAACTTTTGTTTTTAAGCTCAACAATGCCGGCAATCTGGTCCTGTACGTTTCCAACACCAAATTGAGTCCGCCAGCGCTGACCCATGGTATCGGTTCTTGCCAGCTGAAGTGTATAAACGCCAAAATCCTCCGCATAAGAAACAAAATAAATATTTCCATTACCGGCATAATAAGGCCTTTTTAAGGTAACTGTACCTGTAACAGTAGAAAACATAGCGGTGTTATTGATCGTCTTACCGGTATTGTCCAGTTGGATAATGGAACCATAATTATTATAATCGGATCCTGAAAAGCAATAATAGCTTCCATCTTTCATGGGCAGTATATCAAAACCAAATAGAGCCCAGGAAGACGGGAAGTGATATAATTTACGGAATGAATTGCTGTGTGTGGCTCCTATATAAGCAGTATGGCATGTTGTCTTGACTCCGCATACATTTTTTTCAGTCATGCAGATGGAATAATTCCCGGCTTGCTCATATTCATGATTCGACAATTGCTTGCCATCTGTAATGGTACCGTCTCCAAAGTTCCAGAGATAGTTGTTTCCTGATGAATCTGCATTGCAAAAGGCTTGCAGGTAGTTCTGATTAACTTCAAAACCAGCAGCAGGCAGGGACTGTACATGAATAACCACCGATGAAGTATCCCTGCAGGCACCATTTGATGCAATAAGCTGCACGAGATAGTCGCCCGGCACTGAAAATACATGCGACGGATTAGCCAATGCAGAGAAAGGAAGATTATTTATTTTCCAGGCGTATTGAGTCGCATGCTGGCTTGTATTTATAAAGCTTACTGTTGTATTCACACAAACATTAGAAGTGCCGGAATGAAAACCTGATGTCACCCCGCAGGAAACAGCACATTGGTTGTATAGCCCTACGGTCAACGTATCGGCAGGGCCCGTATAGGCCAGTACATTACTGATGTTAGCCAATGAGGGATGAGGAAAATCCTGCGCCAAAAACGGTACGGATTGACTATGGACATACACATAACTGGTGTTAAGGCAGGAAGGGAGATTGAAGTGGTTCATTTTTATCAGCAGTTCTGCATTGGAAGCGGCTGCAGTAAAAACGATACAGGTGTCTTCCGTAAGCTGAATGCCGCTCTGGAGCTGCATCGTTTCAAGCAGCAATTCAGATCTTAGGACATCCCCGGATGTATCAATAATGCTGAAAATATTATTGGAAGCGGAAATGCCATGCATCATAATTTTAGCATCCGGCAGCATCACCATATGCAGGATCTGAAAATCATTCAGGTATTCATACTGCCGGTTCCAAAGCAGATTGCCCAGCGTATCCAGACAGGAAACCTGGCCTGAAAATAAATTAGTATTGACCTGATGACAATAACCACCGATAAATATTTTACCGTCAGTAGAACTGGTGACACATTCTCCGAACTCATACTCCTGCGTTCCGAAGGCCCGGCTCCAGAGTATATTTGCGGCTGTATCAACGCACATCAGTTGCTGGTCCGTTCCACTGTTCCACGTCAGTGAATTCCGGTATGAACCTGAAACCAGAAAGTTGAAGCCGTTTAATTCAGTGAGTCCGGTATAATATCCATCTTCAGGCAATCTTTTTTTCCATATAAAATTACCGGCACTGTCCATCCGCATAATGGTCAGATCAGTTAAAGCAATAATATCAGCGTTCGGAAGCTCAATAAGATCATAATGTTCATTGGAGCCTGAACCTGGGATAGGATATGACTTGCAATACAATACTTTCCCCATGTTGTCGAGCTTCATGATCAGGAATACATAGCCGTCTGATGCAATGCTGTAATAACAGTTGGTGTATTCCGATTTGATTATTTTTTCCGGATCATTCGGACCTGATCCCAGATCATAAGTGTTACCAAAAAAAGATGGTGAATTAATGTTAAGATTTGAATAAAAAAACGGATCTCCGTTTTTGCTGCCCATCAAATACTGATCAGTTCCTGCAGGGACTATATAGTTGCCATGCAGCTGATATTGCGTGCCGATCTTTTTCACATAACCCTGACCAAATGAAAAGCTTAACATAACGATAAGCAGCAGGAAGGACAAATACAATTTTGATTTCATCAGTGAAAGGGGTTGTGTTTTTGAGTAAGCGTTATTGTGGAGTTTACAGAACCCGGCATTGCAGCCGGCAGCATTATCTGACCTCAAAGCGAACAACCTGCTTTGTTTCACCGGTTAATAGTTCACAATGATAAACCCCAGCCGCCAGTTTCTTTACGTCAAATTTCAGGTTATGCCGTCCGGCAATTTCCTGAGTCAATTCTTTTGTCATGACTAATTTACCATTCATATCGGTGATCGTTAACCTGGTGTCGGTTTTTCCGGTCAGCATATAGCTTACTTCCAGCTGATCCGATGCAGGGTTTGGAAAAACATACAATTGCATATCCGGAGAAGGAGGATCGCCGATGCCAAGCGATGGATCCTTCATCACCGTATCGTTCGCATGCACGATCCACAGGTCAGGGTCAATCAGCACGGTATTGACAGTTCCGCCGAGCGGTGCGGCAAATTGCTGTCCGCTAGATGCATGGTTGAACACCAGGATGGTGTCAACGCCGGTGCCGGTAAACCGGATGGGAACAGGCATTTCAAAGAATGAAACAGACGCATGCGATTGTGACTGGTCGATTTGCACATACACGTTACCGTTAGCCTGGTTCCATTTTACCTGGTACGACGGGTAGCCCTGGTTGTAATACCACTGGTCGAAAAAATTGGTGAGGCTCTGCCCGCTGGCATTTTCAAGGTGCAGCTTCAGGTCGGGAGTTTTGGCATAGCCGTATGAAAGCAGTGTGTCTTTTAAATAATTTTTTATTCCCTGGAAAAAATCAGCTTCACCCAGCTTCCAGCGAAGCATGTGCAGCAGGTAGGCTCCTTTCGTATAGGTTAACCGTCCGTCGAAGATCCTGCCGACGCTGGTGGTGTCGTCGCACTTCACTGAACCGTCGGGCTGGGAAGTAATGTAGCCAACATTGTTTGCTTTCCATGTTGGCCAGTTGGCCGGGAACATATGCTCTTCCGTAAGTCCTTCGAAGTAAGTGGCAAAGCCTTCATTGAGCCAGATGTCTTCCCAGCTTCCGCAGGTGATCTTATCGCCGAACCACTGGTGTGCGCATTCATGGGCCATAAGCGAATGACCAAAGTTGACCATAAATGTCATGGTCTGATGTTCCATGCCTCCGCCCCAGCTGAACTGCGCATGGCCGTATTTTTCTTCCGCAAAGGGATATACCTCCGTCAGGCTGTCGTACAATTGTATGATGGGTATGATTCCCGGTGTTTGAAAAACCGCTGTCGCTGAATCTTCCGGATAAACATAGTTCAGCACCAGGATGGAATCGCCGGTGATCGGAACGTAATTGGAATAAGCAGCATAATTGGTCACGCCAATGGCAACCAGGTAAGAAGCGATCGGGTACCTGCTTTTCCAGTGATAGGTTTTGTCAGCACCATTTTGTGTTTCCGAAATCAGCAGACCGTTGCTGGCAACCCGGTTGGGAATGGGAGTGGTAACAATAATATCGATCGAATCGATTTTATCGGTCAGCGAATTTTTGCACGGCCACCAGTCGCTGGCGCCAAAGGGCTCCGAAAGGGTCCAGATAATCCAGGTGCTGTCGTGCTGCGCCTGGTTGAACGATCCGAAGCCTGTGCTGATTGGCGTACCCTGGTAGTAAACCGTTACGGAATCCATGGCATTCAGGCTTACATTCGAAGGCAGGCTCACCTGCAGCACATCATTGATACGTGAGAACGTCTGCACAGCACCCTGGCACATCACGGAGTCAACTGTGATGTTGGCTGCGAGATCAAAATTTACCTGGCTCAGGCTGGCGATGTTGGAAGTGAAATAAGTGGTGATGTTGCCGCTGATGTAATATACGGCAGGATCAACGGTCCAAACACAGCGGTTATAGCGGACGTTGTAATCCGATCCCGTGGTGGATGACATTTTGTTCAGCAAAGGCTGGTGGGAAAGCTGTTCTCCTTTTACGATTTCATCCAGACCGTTCGGTGGAAAATGCTGGGCATGAACGGAGAAAAAGAATGCGGAAAGGAACAGGATGGATAAAGTTTTTTTCATAAGATGATTTTAAAAAATGAAACAGAGTAAAAATAATCATTAATAGTTAAAAGTTAATAGTTAAAAGTTAAAAGTTGAACAGCTTAGCTAAAAGGAAGTCGCACAGGGTTAGTTTATTAGTGTGATCCGCGGATTATTCTGAATTAAATTTAAATCGGTTGCAGCTTCCACGTCAATCATACTGACTTCCCCCGTTTTCAGATCACCAAGCAACAGATTACCGATCCGAATACGGATCAGGCGCAGGGTGGGAAAGCCTACGGCGGCGTTCATTTTACGAACCTGGCGTTCCTTGCCTTCTGTTAAGGTCACCGATATCCAGCTGGTGGGTCCGTGCCTGTCGTCTCTTATTTTCCTGGACCGCTCAGGGAATACGGGAGGTGGATCCAGTCGACGCGCTTTGCAGGGAATGGTCATGTACTTTACATTTCTGATTCCAATTTCCACGCCGCCGCTTAAACGGGCCAGCGCTTCATCGTTGATGTTTCCATCCACCTGTGCATAGTATTCTTTTTCAATCAGGCGGCTCCTGATGCGTTCGCTCATCCTGCCATCCGTTGTGAGCAGCAGCAACCCTTCACTGTCTTCATCAAGCCTGCCAATGGCCATGGTGCCATCCGGAAAATCATGCAATGCGCCCAACAGCTTTTTCTTTGGCAATTCACACACAAACTGGCTGAGGTAACCGTAAGGCTTGTGTATCATAAAATGGAAGTGGGCAGGCATGCTGAAAATCGACAGGCAGCAAAGATAGGAACAAAGAATGATGAACGATAATTAATGAGTCAGTGGTTTAGGATTAAAATTTTATTCCCGATCAGATTCATGCTCCCATTTTTATTTTGTCACTTTTTGGTTATGAATTGTGAGAGGTGACAGTGGAAGTGCGTGGAGTCGCCCCTTTAGGGGGTCAGGGGGTAGCGCTGGCATTAATACCCGATTCTCCAGCTGAAACGGTCCCGCTAACTATGAAACACAGCAGCAATTAAACCAAACCTGATTGACCCTTCCGCACCCTTCCGCGCAGGCAACTAGGTGTATGTATGTATGAGCATGTTTATTCACGATGCGGAAGGGTGTGGAAGGGGAAAGCAGGACAGGTGTAGCGATGAAACAGCAGCGTTTGTTTCCAAAAAAATAAAAATTCCATTTCAATTCCCTGTTAAAAATAAATAATTCGTTTTCGGATTAAAAGAACAGTACCTTTGTGTATGTTAAAAGATAAGATTGTGAAAACGAAGCAGGGGAACCTGGTCGTTTGGAAGCTCGAGGAAAAAGGTAAAACAACAGCCGAGCAGAAATATGCAAGCAAAATATTTGATAAAATAAAAAACCTGAATGTATTTAAGGTGCATTCCAATGCGCTCACGCTCGACGCATACATCAGTCACTTAAATGTAGAAGTGGAGCAGGAGCAGGGTTAGGACACTGTCTTCCGAAACGCATCCAGGTATTTCCCGATATAAGCATCCTTGGTTTTTGATTTGTACTGCATAATGAAGCGCGGATGCTCCAGCGCCACAATCTTTTCGAAAAATCGGAATTCCTCATTCAGCTTTTTTAAAAATTTTTCATTTTTCCCTTTCCCAAAACAAAAGCAGACGTCGCGCTGCACCCCCATGGCAAGCTGTTTCCTGATGTTGTCCACAATGGCTGTGTATAAGGCTTTGGTGAGCGCAGGGCTGTCGTAATAATTGTGGTTCACTTCTTTTCCTGTATGGCTAACCGTTACAATGGCCAGCGGGAAAACGGAATTGATATAAAATGATCCGTAAAATTTTTCCACCCCGCCGAACGCATGGATCATTTCATACACAAAGACCGATGAAGGCTCATGTGTTTCTTTTCCTTCATAGCCGATGCCGCATTCGTTTTTCAGTCTTTTTGAATCGGTAAAAGGCACGCCGGTGGCGCCGGCTCCAAACCTGCCGGGGTTTATCCCGAGGATGAGGTGCCGGGGATTGTTATCGTTGTAAAATTTATTATAGAAAGCAGTTGATGCAGTCAGCGCCTGTTTATTTTCTTTAAAAGGATTAATGATCCTGATCTTTTCAGGCAGCGGACCGGAAAAGGCAAGCTGTTTATTGAATGCGACGATCTTCGCAGCAAAAGTTTTCAAACTTAAAAAATTAGTATCCATCTTAAAAATAGATATTTTAATCAATTTAAAAAATCCCGAAGGGATGACATTTTTATAGTCAAAGGTGTCGAAAAGAGTAAACCCCGAAGGGGTGACATTTTAATACTGCCATTCCAGAAATGGATATCTTCATTCTTAAAGAATTAGCTTTTAATTACGCGGCCCATCTATGATTTTGTTTCAATTGGGGGGCTGAATAATGCCACCCCTACGGGGTTTTGGAATAATTGGCAAATTTATGCTATAATAGTATCACCCCTTCGGGGTTTTGAAAAAACTGATACGTTTGTCATTCCATATTGGTACGTTGTTATATTGAAAACTATTTGTGCCGTATGCAGTTTGGCTGTGGAATTGTTTTGTTAAAATGAATTTTGAGATGGTTTCTAATAAATAGAAGATCGCCTATTCATTCAGTACGGGTTCCATTTTATTGTTGTCGACCGGTATACGCTTCACCCCTAAATCCCCTAAAGGGGACTTTTAGCAGTTTCCATTTCTTTTGATAATCTTCATGACTCATGCATGCAACACGGCTTCCGGGTTTGAATTCGTTACCGGTATACGCTTCAGAGTCTCCAGCAAAAATTTCCAGAATTTCTGTACGGAGCTCACCTGAACTTTTTCGTCGGGTGAATGTGCACCGTAAATATTCGGCCCGAATGAAATCATCTGCATGCCGGGATAGTTCGTACCCAGGATACCGCATTCCAGCCCTGCATGTATGGCGCTGATATGCACGGGCGTTTTGTGAAGCTCCTCATATAGTTTGCTCATCAGCTTTACAATGGGTGATTCCGGTTTGGGTGTCCAGCCCGGATAGGAGCCGCTGCAGGTTACCGTGGCGCCCATCAGTTCGAACGATGCGGTAAGTGATTGTGCAAGATCCGTTTTTTCCGAATCAACCGAACTGCGTGTAAGGCATTGAATGGAACAGGAGCCGTCTTTCACCAGCACCCTTGCCACGTTGTTCGAGCTTTGTACCAACCCGGGTATATCCGGACTCATGCGGTAAATGCCATGCTGGCAGCTGTAAATGCTGCGCAAAAGTTTGAACTGAAAATCACGGTTTAAAACCTGCTGGTTAACGGGTGTTTCATCAACGGTGATCTGCAGATTCGGATCCGTATAGCTGTATTCGTTTTTTAAAATGAGCTGCAGTCCGGCAATGGATTTTTTAATTAACTCCGCTTTCCCTTCTGCGGCATTGATCGCAGCAGTTGATTCCCTTGGAATGGCATTGCGCAGGCTGCCTCCGTCGATCGATGAGATTTCGATATCAAATTCATTGGTAAGGGTCAGCAAAATTCTGTTCATGAGCTTGTTTGCATTGGCTCTTCCTTTATGGATGTCCACGCCCGAATGTCCTCCTGTCAGTCCTTTGAGTGATATACGAAGACCTTTGTTGTTTTTTGCTTTTTCAGGTGTGTAGTTGGCAGTTGCCGTCACATCAATGCCGCCTGCGCAGCCAATGGTTAAATCCGTATCTTCTTCGGTATCCAGGTTAAGCAGTATTTTTCCATCCAGCAATCCGCCTTTCAGCTCCAGGGCGCCTGTCATGCCTGTTTCTTCATCGATGGTAAAGAGCGCTTCAAGGGGAGGATGCGGAATGTCGGTTGATGCAAGCAAAGCCATGATGGAGGCCACACCGATTCCATTGTCGGCGCCAAGCGTGGTGCCCCGCGCTTTTACCCAGTCGCCGTCAACAACCATTTCTATTCCCTGATTATCGAAATCGAAAACCGTATCGCTGTTTTTCTGATGCACCATGTCGAGATGACTTTGCAGCACAATGGTCATTTTATTTTCCATGCCTTTGGTGGCAGGTTTTTTAATGATCACATTGCCGGCTTCATCAACCATGGTTTTTAAATTCAGTTTTTCCCCGAATGATTTCATAAATGCAATCACCTTTCCTTCTTTTTTCGAAGGCCGCGGCACGGCATTCAGATCAGCAAAATGATTCCATATTTCTTTCGGTGAAAGTTGTTTTATTTGTTCGTTCATGTTTTTTTATTTGGTTGTTGAAAGAAGATTTAGGATTGAAGAGGTAAGACGTAAGACTTAAGACGTAAGATGAAGAAGGATCTACCCAGAGAGGCGTCATGCATGGCGTCTCTACAGGTACGATTAAAATTAGCCAACTTTAAACTTTAAACCTTAAACTTTAAACTTTAAACTTCTCCGAACTCATAACTCATAACTCATCGCCCGCCCACCCCGTGGCCTTGAAGGAGAGGCGCCACGCATGGCGCCTCTACAAGAAGGAATAAAATTAGCCAACTTTAAACTTTAAACCTTAAACTTCTCCGAACTCCGAACTTATAATTCGTTACTCAACCCCGCCCACCCCGTGGCCCTTCCAAGCCTGGAAGGGCTCCATCGCACAGGCTTCGTTAGGAGGACGTAAGATGTAAGACATAAGACGTAAGACTAAGAAGGATCCACCTATAGAGGCGCCACGCATGGCGCCTCTACAATAAGGATTAAAATTAGCCAACTTTAAACTTTAAACTTTAAACTTCTCCGAACTCATAACTCATCACTCATAACTACTTCACCACTTCCACATCCCTGATTCCTTCGAACGCGGGTTTGATTACCCAGCCGCCCTGGCGGTCGATAATGCCCCATTGTTCGCCCTGCTTGGCTGCGGCATAGCCGTTTTTGAAATCGCGGATCGCTTCAAACTGCGGCTTGATGACCCAGGTGCCTTTGTTGTTGAAAAATCCAACCTGTTTAGCGGATTTTCCGTCGGCAAGCCCTTCGGAGAACGTGCCGAAGGATTCGGCGATGGTAATTTCAAGGGTTTTACCTTCTTTGTCGACAAACATCGTTTTATCATTTTTTTTCACTTTGGCCATGCCGCTTTCCGTATCAAATTCATTGGCCGATTCGAAGGTGGGTTGTATCACCCATTCTCCTTTGGGGTTGATGAAGCCCACTGTTTTTTCAAGCGTTTTGGCCCAGGCCAGGCCGTTGGTGAAATAGCCCACGCTTTCAAATTTGGCTTCGATGGCAATTTTGCCGTCAATGCCGATAAAGCCCATTTTTTTATCTGCAGCCCGGTAAGGCGCCAGTTTTTCCTTAAAAGGCTTGATGTCGAGGATGCCCGTGCCTGAAATGGTGGTTTCTTTGCCATGGGTATCAATCACCAGGTAATTGCCGCCGCTTTTCACGATGGCAAAGCCTTCGTTAAACATGGATGTTTCCTCATACTTGGCCTGGATTCCTATTTTGCCTGCAGTGTTGAGGTATCCCCATTTTTCGCCGATCTTAATCTGGATGAGCCCGTCGCTGAAGCCATCCAGTCCGCTGAACATATTGTCTTTAAGCTTAAAGCTGGTCACTTCCGTATTCAGCTTTTCGCCTTTGGTATTGATAAAGTAGAACTGCTTCTCTTTGGAATTATAAATCACCGCCAGTCCTTCAGGAGAGAAGGGATGGCATTTTTCAAACTGCGCAGGGATGACCATTTCACCTTTCAGGTTGGCATATCCCCAGAGCTTGCTATCCTTGGGTTTTGCCATGATGAGCATGGTCTGGGAATAAACGGTGATGCTGCAGGCCAGCAGGGCCAGGCATAAAAATAATGTTCTTTTCATGGTAGAAGTTTTTTGGTTTAAACTGATAATGAGGTTTTAAAACAAAAGCAGTTACAAAGCTATGTGTTTTAAATAAAGTACAAAATTGCGGTTAAAAAAATGAGCCAGGGGGGACGAGGACTTAAGACTTAAGACTTAAGACGAAAGACATAAGACGGAAGACGGGGGACGGAGGGCGGAAGGCTGATGACGGAGGGCAGAGGACAGAAGACGGAGGATAGAGGACTGAAGCAGAAGTGCTAGCAGTATCCCCAACTTTAAACTTTAAACATTAAACTTTAAACTTCTCCGAACTCCGAACTCATAACTCCTGACTTTTGCCGGGGAATCGTATCAAAACATTTTGCACTTGTCAAAAAAAGGTTACTTTTGTGCCTCTCAAAAACGGGGAAGCCTGTTTTTTAGAGATGGTTCGGTAGTTCAGCTGGTTAGAATACATGCCTGTCACGCATGGGGTCGCGGGTTCGAGTCCCGTCCGGACCGCTAAAATTTAAGGAGGGGTTAACCTCCTTATGCGGAAACGCTAGAGATGTAAGGCCTTTAGGCCTCTTGTTCGATTCATTTTCCCGGGTTCCTGTCACGAAAAAGACACGGATCCGGGTTTAAAGACACGAGGCCATGCATACATTCAAACTCACTCTTTTTCAACGACTTGACGCCCCGCGGAAGGATGGCACCTGCCTGATCTGCCTGAGGGTTTTTATAAATAAGGAAAGATCCATAAGCTCCCTGGGGATCTCAGTTATGCCTGAACAGTTCAATGCCAGACAAAAGTGCATCATTTATGATAAAAGGTTTGGTCTTTCTGCTGACCTGGTTAACAGCTATAACCGGAAGATCCAGGCAGCCATCAGCCGGGCAACTGAGATTGATACCCGGTATTATCTGGCCGGTAAGCTCCTGAACAGGGCAATATTTGAACAGAAATTCACCAATGAAAGCCAACAGGCTGATTTCCTTGAATTTATAGAAAGAAAGATAGAGCACTTAAAAAGCAACAGCGATCTGGGTAAGTACATCCTGGGATCTTACGGAACCACCCTACTGAAAGCCAGGGAATTTCAGCAGAAATGGTTATTCGGTGAGTTTGATGAGGATCTGCTTAAGAGATTTGAAAAATGGATGGTTGGAAAAAAGCTTGCAATAAATACCCGCTGGAAGGAACATAAAAATATCAAGGTATTTGTAAAACTGGCAATCAAGGAAGAATTATTATATACGGATCCATACGAAGAATTTAAAGTAAAAAAGGTGCAGGGTGATCGTGACTTCCTGGAAGATTTTGAAGTAAAGACCCTTTTAAGCTTATATAACAACAGAGAACTTAATCCCGGGCTGCAGGAGGTCCTGGCCAGATTTCTGTTCAGTTGCTTTACCGGAATAAGGATATCTGATAGTGATGTGATCACAGAAGAAAACATCATCAACAATCAACTTATTTTCACTCCTGCAAAAGGACGCCAGCGTTTTGGGAAAGTGCTCAGGATCCCGCTGAACCGTACAGCACAATCATTCATAGAAAGGAGAATGAACAAAAGCTTTCATGTGATATCCGATAATAATACCAATCTAGCATTAAAGGAAATAGCTGATTTTGCCGGTATTCAAAAGAACCTCACATTCCATGTATCCAGGCATACTTTTGCAACTCAATTTTTACAGCAGGGTGGCCGCGTGGAAACGCTTCAGAAGCTTTTAGGTCACAGGAAGATTGAAACGACAATGATCTATGTACACCTGGCAGATCGCAGGAAAAAGCAGGAAATAATGATGATGGATAACCTTCGCGTGGTTCGGTCAGAACCTGATGCTGACACCGGGACCTGATTTAGTCATTTTAAATGCAATGGCAGGCGAAACCCTGATACCGCCTTTCTTTGCTTGATGCACTGCAACACATTCAAGTGCATATCCCAGTGTCATCAGCACGCAGCCAAATGTATTCCAGCCTTCCCTGGCTTCATAACTGATGGGGTTATTCTCGCGGCGGAATTCATTTGTGATCAGCAATGTTGCACCGCCTGTTATTGCCAGGCCACCAACAATTGCCCAGTAACCGGCTTTTTCTTTATGTGACATTTGTTGTGCCGGTGATTGAAAAGAGGCTATTAATAAAACCAATAAAATAGGGGTTTTCATGGGATTTATTTTTACAAATATAAAAAAAAACCTGCAGGTATACACTACCGGCAGGTTCGAAAAAGCATGAAAAAGAATAATTAATTTCTTAAGCCATAGGATATGGCATACTTTACTTTGCTTCCCATCAAGTAGTAATAACTGGATTTTCTGCCGGCGTAAATTTTTTCAGCAACCGGATGGTCGTGCCACACGGGATTGAAGATATATTGATCGGCAAACATGGCTGGTTGAAAACCATAATCTCTGTATCCGAGCTCCTTTATGGTGAAAGGAGAAAAATCCGGCTGCAGCTGGACTACTTCAGTTTTCTTTTTTTTGACGGGACCTGCATGGATATAATCCACGGTTACGAGCATTACTGCGGTCATAAGTAAGCTCAGGAGTAATTTGTGAAACATGTTTTGAATGTTGATTAAGAATAATAAATTTAAATATGGAACTCAAACATACATTTCAATCTATCCAGGAGAAAGGACAGGGCTACTTGCTTATCCTGGCTGATTTAATTGCCGTATCGCGTTGCCTTACTACCTCTTCAAAATCCTGCAAAACAGTGTAATTTTTCTGTGGTGTGGGGTTCTCCAGGTTGTCATTCAATTTTGAAATAGCTGTTTTTACATCCTGCAAATGTTCAATCATCTGTGTTATCAGCAAAGTATTGTCAGTGCTGTTGTTGGGATTAGCAATCTGCTGCAGGGGAAGATTCGGGAGCTGCTGTGTAAATGGATTTACAATGTTCCTGGAAATATTAATTGTTTCGAGAACTCTTCCCATATCAAACACCGGTGGCCTTGCCGTCAGGAAATCAGGAAGTGCGGATCCTTTATTCTGTTCATTATTTACCAGGCCTCTTTGATCTGATGGATCAGCTGGGTCGTATGTTCCGGAGTCATCCACCCTTCCCGGATTCTTCTGTTTTTTTTCAGGGATGCGGTTTCCAACAGATTGCAATTCATCAAGCTGTTTTTCAACAGCTGCTTTACTATTTATCAGTTCCTCGCCGCGAGCAATGTTTTTGGTTACATTATCATAATGCTCATCGTACAATTCTTCCAGCTGGTTCTCAAATTCCTTTTCATTGATCAGCCGTTGCGCATGGCGCTGTTTAATGGCCAGCTCATTTTTAAGATAACTTTCATTTTCGGCTGCCAATGCTTTTTCCAGGTCAGCAATTTCGCGCTCAATTTCCTTTAATTCATTGGAAGCTATTGATTTTTCAACATTAAAGGATCTTGATTTTTCTGATGACATACCGGTCTCGTGCTCGTTGATCAGCTGGATGGCCTCGCGGTAAAGCGACTGATATCCGGAAATCATTATTTTTAAATCGGCGGTCCTGTTCATCTGTTCGGCCATCGTGGGCGCTTCTATAACATACCTGGCCTGCTGATAAAGATTTGATTGATCCCGAACTGGAAGCGCCTGTAGCATTGGCAGGAATCCCCCGGATTCATACCGGTTTTCGCTCATGGCTGCAACCTCGTAGTAATCCAGCGCTGCACCATTCCTGTACATGGAGTTATAAAGAAGCTTATCAATGACAGGTTTGTTATTTTGGTATGTAGGTATGCTTAACAATGGTTCGCCACCTTGTGCATTTCCTACCCTTTGCCCGGTTTTTTTATCGATCATGTCAATACCACCTTCTGCATGCGAAGGACCTTGCAACACTCCACCCTTTGTTGTAACTGGCAACATTCCGCCAAATTTGAATTCAGGTGTAGGCTGTGACTGGATGGATGCAATTTGAATTCCTACAGCCAGAGCAGTCAGCGCTGCGAGCACAGCACCCAGGTAAGGATTACCTGCTGATTCATATGCGCGTACAGCTGCTACGGCGCCGCTGATGGTTGCATTAATAATCTCAGCCTGCTTATTGCGTTCGAATTGCTGACGTTTGATTTTGGCTTGTTTTGCCCGATAGTCTTCATCCAGGGCAGCAACCTGTTCATCATAATCTTCCTTGCTGATGAGCTCGTCATCAAGTCGTTTTTTTAATCCTTTCTTTTTGGCATCATTCCGTTGCTTGTCTTTCAGAAGAGCCTGATCTTCCCTGTTATTTTGGAGCTGCATCCAGCCTTGAAAAATTCCGGCTACCTGTCCATAGATCTGTTCAAACTGAGAAAGCAGCTGCTCGGTATATTGCTTATTCAGTGCTGCAATTTCTTCCAGCGTTTGCTGCTCGATCAGCTTACGCTGTGCTGAACCTTCTTCATAGGCTTCAGCTTCAATCCTGCCTTTTTCCTGGACCAAGGCTATGTGTGCCTGAAGCTCGTCATAAGTATTATCTGCAGCCAGGCGGAATTCGAGTTCCTTCTGTGCAAGAATCTCATTCAATGCATCCTGATTGCTCGTTTCCCTTACTGATAATTTGGCACGCTCTATTTCCTGCTCAACTTCAATTGCCGATTTACCGTAGTCAATTTGATTCTGAAGCTTCGCCTGCAGGTACGCATTATCAATTTCGCTTTGCCTCTGGGTGAATTGATCCCTGGTGATTTCCTGATTGTTCAGCTGCCTGAGCAGGGATGTATTTTCATAAGCATACCATTTCTCCAGGTTGCTTACTGACTGTTCATATTCATGCTGATCAATGTCGGCCTTGTATTTTGCAATCAGGTTCGCTTTATCCTTTTCAAATTTCTCCTGGAGAGCCAGCAGCAATTCATTACTAACTTTTTTATCAACCAGACCTTTATCAGCATTGGCTTTTATTTCTGCAGCTTCGTCTTCAAACTTTGCTCGTAAAACAGCAAGCTCCTTTTCGCGATCGTCCTCGATCATGGCCAGCTTGATATCGCGAAGCTTCCGCTGCAGCTCTCTTGTTTTTTCCAGGAACTGCTGCTGTGCTTTTATCTGATCATCCGTTTGAGGTCCTGCACCTTTCAGTTGATCAAACTCACGTTGTGTATCACGTATCTCCTGGGTTATACGTAAATAATCTTTCCCGCCTAAAGCGGCATTATTTAAAGCAAGCCTGAGCAGCCTGAGCTTTTCTTCATAGTTTTCAGTGGTCTGGATGGTCATGTTCATGGCCAGGCTTTCAGCATTCTGAATTTCAAAAAGTTTTTGCTCTTCTGCTGTCAGCTTATTTATACCTGCAGCTGTGTCATCAATTCCCTGCTGAAATTTCGCGCCGGCTTCAACACCATTTTTGAAACCATCATTGGTATTATCCAGAGATGTTTTTAACAAACCCATGGGCTGCCCCATGTTGGAAATGAAATTCCCAAGCTTCTGCCATGCACTGGCCTCTGAAGATCGCGTCCGGATGCTTTCCTGCTGTGCTTTCATTTGCTCCAGGGTTGCCTGTGTTTCTTCCCGCTTCAGCTTTATTTTTTGAAGCAGATCCGCTCGCTCCTGAACCGACAATTTATTGATGATGGCAATCTGATCAGAAAATTTTTCATAACTTTTGTTCAGGTCATCATTGGTTGCAATCAACCTTTTACCCAGGTTAAATTTATCAGTCTCTAGTGCGATCGCTTCTTTGGTATTTTTAAGATAAAGCTGAATGCCTGCAACCAAAGCTGTTATTGCAATCACAATCGCTCCTAATGGATTGGCCATGATTACAGCGTTCCATATACGTTGGGCAGCTGTAGCTAACGTAATTTGTCCGGTTAATACACCTTTAGCAAGAGCATAAGCCTTAGTTGCAGCCTCTTTGATCACAAGCCACCTGTAACCGATCGCATAGGCTGCATTCTTAATATTCTCGGCAACAGTGTTAGCAATGACTGTTGCTGTTGCTTTAATTATTGCAGCGTAATAAAATATAACAGCTCCTGAAAGTGCGGTAAGCAATGTTATATTTCGATCAATCCAGGCTGGCAATGTCTGTATGGCATGTATAAAATTGGTAACACCATCAACAGCACCTTTCAGGAAATTGCTCACACTTGCGCTGGTGGCCATCTTATAAAATTCCTTACTTAACTTCTCGATCTTTGCACCAAGGGTTTCATTTTTGATGGCGTACTGTTCTGTTATTGCATCAGTATTTTTTAAAGCTTCGGATGCTAAATCAACTTTTTCCCTCAGGAGATCCTGGTTGCTGGCCAGCTTGGAAATTACCTCACCGGCGCCAGCTCCTGCCAGCTCGCTGTCTTTTAAAATATTTGCAAAAGCGGTGGCGCTATCGCCGCTCCTGCGCGTACCATCAATAAATTTCAGGAAGGCCGAATATATATCGGTGTTCACAAGTTTCTCAAAATCCTGAAGCGGCATGCCGGCAACACTGGCAAACTGCTTGGTGTCGGTGGTCATTTTCTGGAAGATCCTGCTAACTGCAGTTCCGCCTCGTTCCACATTTACATTTAATTCCTGCAGGGTGGCGCTCATTCCCAAAATCTCACCGCTGGCCAGGCCCAGGTTACCTGCCACGCCACCAATCCGGTTGCTAAAATTGGTGATCACCGGTGCGGTTGCAATACCTGCCTGAGCAAGACGGATCTCGGCATTTGCAATTCGCATAATGTCTTCATCAATCTTATCTGTTTTAATGTCCCTGAGCACATTACGGAGGCCTGCCATGGCTGAAGCAATATCTTCAGTGCTGCCTCCGAATTCGGTTTTTAAAACAACGGCAGTCTTATCTATTGCCTTCACAAAATCGAGCACCTCATTTTTTGCAACACCAAACTGGCCAGCCACCTTTGCAATATCCCGTAGATCGGTGGTTGCTGTTCGTGTGGGAATCTTTCCAAGCTCTGTATTTAATTTCTTTACTTCCTCTGCTGTCATCCCTGTTGTATTTCTGATATCGGCCAATGAATCTTCCAATTTTCCGGTTTTGGTAATGGCGCCCTGGATCTGGGAAGTGATAAATGCAAGTCCGAAAAAGGAAGCCGCCAGGATACCGAACTGCCGGAACTCATCTTTCATTTTAGCCCACACAGTACCGGTAACTTTAATTCCTTCATTCAATTCAACCAGCCTGCTCTTTACCTTCCTGATTGCTGCTTCGTTTTCATTGAAGGCCTGTGTGCCTGGTGTAAGATGTGGACGGACCAGCATTAATTTTCTCAGCTCATCGTTCAGCTGCCTGGTTGTTAAACCGGTAAGACCAATTTTATTCCGAAGCTCCTGCATGCGCTCTTCAACCTTCTTCAATTCAGCCTGGGTTTCGGCATATTCCTTCGTACCTTTTTTCAGGTCCTTTAATTTATCCCTGAGCTGATAAGCTGATTTATCCAGCTCATTCAGCTCTTTGCGGCCCTGATCACCATTGATGGTGATCACCAGATTGACGCGATCTTCTTTTAAGCTCATTGCAAATTGTCTTTAATGGTAGCAATTGATTGTTCCTGATATCCGTTAACCAGGTTGGAAATCAATCGTGAAATTTTTCCGTAAGCAGGTTTGGAATAAAACTTTTTATCACGGGCCCCCACAATAATTCTCCGGTTGGTTTTAATGCTTTCAATTTTTCTTGCCCGGCCAACATTCATGTCAAGCATACGGCCGTATTCCAGGAAGGACAGTTCATACCTGCCATCACTGCTGCCGGATGCTTTGAATACCTGGTAGGAAAGCGATTTTAAAAGCTCCTCTGTGATTCCAATTTTTTTTTCCAGCATCGCTTTCTGCATGCGCTCATGAATTTCCTTGGCAATGTTGGTCAGCTCGTCGTAAATGAAATTGAGTTTATCCTGGTTCATTGCTAATTTATTTTATAGCATTCAATAGTTGTAATGCCAAGGTCCTTCCCAACTCCAATACCTAAATTTTTGATCAGGAATTGAGCCTGGTCAAAAAACACTTTTTTATTGACGTTCAGTTTAACCAGGTCCAGCAGGTGAAGCTTCATTTCCTTTATAAAAAATTCATTATTGCTCATCATGCGGAGCCACTTTTCTAAAAAAAGATCGATTAGATTAAAATCGTATTCAAATTGCAGGATCAGGTTCCAGAGTGAATTGCCATTGGCTGTAAAGCGGTTTGATGTGGCAAACGGATAGGTCTGACTGTTATCTTTATCATACTGGAGGCCTCCCCACAAAACGAGTCTGAGCGAACATGGGTTAATCCCGGTGCCAAAGGCAAGCGATGTTCCTTTCTGCTCAATGTGTGGCATGAGGTAATTTAATCCATGCAGTTCCACATCGGTCATAAACATGGGAGGGCACTTGGCGCGGATTTCTATTTCACCATTTTCGTTTATGGGTATATCGTAATAATTGTCAACAATGGCAACCCATGTTTTAACGGTATCCACAATTTTAACCTGGTAATATTTTGCCTGCGATTCAACGTATGCAAAATCGAGCACCTGAGTCGGAGCAGGAAGGTCCCACCGGTTGGTAAACTCACCAAGATAAGTGAGGCCGTCAAATATTAAAAAATTGCCTTTTACCAGCTCATCATCATCAGGAAATTCATAGTTGATATTTTTTATTGCCGTTTTATCATTCCTGATGATGTGATCTTTCAGCGCCTTTTTTTCCCAGTGCACGGGATCATCTTCAATATAATCATTGACGAAATCAATTGATACAACCTTGTTTTTATAATCGAACGTGAATTGAAGTTTATATGCTGTACTTATGGCTGTAAGTAATTCACCGAACTTGATATTGGGAACATGGTTCTGAATATTCATAACTGGAGCAAATACATTGTATCCCTGGTTGGTAAGATTGGTTACTTTCCAGTAACTGCCATCTTCAACTGACCGGAAAAAGGCGCCCGGCACGTTTGATGTAATTTCAACAGTAACCCGCATGGGTACACCGATATCAGCATTGGTAAAAGCAAAAGCTGCAGGATGAACTGTAAATGAGCCAGTGCCGGCAGTGAGCAGGTTTAGGATATTCATATGAAGCAATGAAGCTCCCTTGTATATTCTGACAACTACATCATACGAGGATCCACCATTATCATCAAAATCATAATTGATTTTAACTTCAATATCATGCATACCTTCTTCCGCAATCAAACCGATACCTGTGCCAGGATCATAGCGGTTGGCCGGGTCATAACCATCCGGTGCAAAATCGGTATCAAATAAAATATCATCCTCACCGGTAATGGTTTGATCATTGTCAAGATGAGCCTTCCATCTGGCATTATCTTCATTTTCCCGTTCGTCCAATGCATAATTGTTCTGGATACACAGCTGCTGTAAAACAGGATGATCTACAAATGAACCTTCGATAGTATAGCCATCCATCCAGAATCCTTTTTCCAAAACAAACATCAGATATGGAAAAGGAATGAGTGTTGTCAAATTATAAGGCCTGTTGTTTTCAATTGTGTCAGCATACCAGTAATTGATGATACCAGTAAAATCAGGATTGAGATCCACATCACCCAGTTTGTAAAAGATACTGTTTTTATGCATCGGAAAATTGAAGGGAACAACAGGATAATTTTCCAGAATGATGTTCTGAAAAATGCCAAATATTTCAAAGTCACCTGGGAACTCGTCCAGGACAATATCACCACCATAATCAATATCCTTCAACAGCATATCTGTTACAGTTAATCCGGCGAGTCCATAACGTATATTGCCCGTTGCAGTGCGTGTTTTTTTATTTACTTCAGTGACCTCGAAAAACCCTGAAATGAGCGGAATGGTTCCTTTTAGAAGTATACATGGATATGACCACATCCTGCCAGCCAGATTAACCATGTCAGAAAAGCCTAAAACTTTTCGGTTTCTGGGCGAAAGCGGAATGGTAAATGGCAATGAGTAATCACCGATAATAATATCATCATCAAAAGCTGAATTGTGGAAATTCAGTTGTGCGCGGGTTGAGTCTTCAAGGTCAAGCGCCTGTCCGTTGATGAGAAGTGCTATCATATCAGATCCAGGGTGCTACGGGTCCATGAACAGGGTTGTCAAATGCAAACTTATATTCGAACTGAACGTACTGCAGGAAATTTTTATCCTTGAAAAGTTCCAGCTTTTTGCTTGTAAATATGATTGGCAGGTAATAAGGTTCATCTTCCATTCTGAATATCTCATATGCCCGGGTTGCATTAACCATTTCGGCAAGCCATCTGACCTCAGATTTTTTCCTGTACCCGGTGTTGACTTTAAAGCTTTCCTGGTTTGTTTTATCGAAAGCAATTTGAGGAGGCCTTATGGTTGAATAATCCGGTGGCAGCTGCTTTACGGCATTGCTCCACTGGTAATCTATGTTGTGTTCGCCCTCACCGGTTGAACGGAACATATCCCATCCTCCAAGGCTGTTCATAAAGCGTATATAGCGCGGGTTACGGAAATATTTACTTGCAATGTTGATGGTAAACATTTCACTAATCCGTTGATCATCTTCGTTTTCGAGCCATACCTTGTAAAAATCAACATTGAAATCAGGAGGGAGATAGCTGTCGATGTTCAGCTGATCATAGCCAATTGGGATCTGATAAATTTTAAACGAATCGGCCAGAAAGGTGGATTCGAAAGCTATTTCAAATTCGCTGGCAAATTCAACCGATAAATCAAAGGCTGCAACGTGCAGGTGCAATTCTTCAGCTTCACAGACATTGTAATAAAACAGGAAGTCATAATCTGGTTTATACAGCAATTTATTACCGGGCTGCCAGGTTAAAAAAGGCACTTCGAATATCGGACCACCGGCCAGGAAAATTCCATTCAAATAATCATTGAAATATTCGTTTGATGGATGATCCTGCCACTTAATGCCACCCAGCACAACAAAGGTGTCTGTACCAACTGTAGCACTAGCGCCCATTTCCGGAATACCATCCGTGGTAAACCATTCGTAATAAAAAATTGAAAACGCTTTAATGGTATGTTCCTTTTCAACTATTTCTGCAGAATCCAGCTCCGGGAGGTCCTCCATGGCTGTATCGTACTCATCCTGGAGAAGTGCATCAAGGGCTTCGGAAAGATCAAAGGTTACATTGCCATCTTCATCAACAGGAAGCTCCCATGAATGAGTTGATTCAAAATCCCCACCATCATCATAAGTAAGCTCAATTCCAATTTTAAGATTGTCAGCACTGCCAACAAGATCAGAACTCAGCTTTATTATAATCGGATTTTTGCTGTAGTATACGCCATCAGGAACTTGTACTTCTGTTAGTGCCATTTCTTAATTCCATTTAGATGCATCATACTTCAGACTCAGCGGATTGCCGATTTGAAACTCGAAGCGATATCCAAAACAATTTTCAAACAACGGTCCCACTTTGTAGCCGGTGACGGTTGCAGGATCAAAATATTTAATCTTGCGATTTGGATTATTTCTGAAGTTCTGGTACTCTTCTCTGATTGCAGTAATTATATCAATGCCAATAAGCATGCAGGTGTTGATTGCCTCATTTTCCTTATCATAATTATCGCGTTCCACTTTATCAATTATTGAAAAGGCGCCCACCGGTGCCATGTAAATATTGTCTGATTTATAATCAATCAATCTGACCTCATAACTCTCCAGCACCATTGCAGGAAATTTAATTTTTGACCTCAGGCCTGTGATAACCTCCTCAATATTTGCGCGGAAGAAATGCTTTTCAGTAGGGCTGTGCAGGATGGACTTGTGTTTTGTGGCAAGGTCCTCGAAAAATGAAATATAATCGCTGTGGTCCATTACCTGTTTTTGCTTTTCAATTTTTCAAGTTCTTCTTCCTGTTTGATCCGTTGAATTTCGGACTGCTCCATATCATAAAGCACCGTGTACAGCTCGCTGTTTGCGATCTTATCATTATGAATAATATGGCCCAGGTGCGGAATGATCTTAACCAGGCCGTGCGGATCTGGCTTCTTTTTGCTGTCTTCCTTTACGAAAACATGAGGATGCTTCTTTACAATGGAAGACCGGACTCCCATATAATTTGTAATTATAGCCTGTTTAACATGGGCAGGCAGGTACGACATGTCTTTTGACCTGGCTTTGTAATTGTGCTCGTTAAACGGTTCGCGGATGTCCCCATCCCAGTCTGCAGCTGTGGGGCTGTAATCGCTTTTCCTGGGCCTGTACAGGCAGGAAATAAACTGAAGAAGCTCGTTTGCCGCTTTTTGATTATCCATGTATTTCAGGAAGTGTGCATCGGCCTTGGCGAATTCGAGATAAGATGAGTTTCGCATTTCATTTGATGGACCGTAATATTTCCCGAGATTGAATACACCACACCGGATACTTGGTAAGAGCCAGTTAGTTAAATCGGCAGGTTCGAACAGGAACCTGGTTGTGTTACCGAGGAAGAAAATCTGCTCATAGAGCTCTTTTGACATCCTGTCATAATCTTCCCTGGTAATCTTATCGGTCATAAACAGGTTTGAAATCCGGCGCCGTTCCTTTTTGTAAATCCTGTTAAGCCTGAACCAGGCACGGAATCCTAAAAAATAACTGACGATGAGAATTTTTGCCTTTTCCCTGGTAATAGGACGCAATACGGTTTTGGACCAGAACAAAAACTGTTTCCGGTTAAGCTCGTTCCATTTTTCGGGGATGTAGAGCACTTTCCATGCGTTAATTTCAACCGTGTTCACTTTTTATCAATCATTTCTTTAATGGTATTGGCATGGTTGGCGCTGGAGCGACTGCTGCCGTAATAATATACGAAGATGGTTGAAGCAACTCCCATTACCTGGCCAATGATGAGATTTAAAACCTCTTTGTTTTCAACAGGGATCCTGACAAAAACAAGGGTCACAATAAGGAAAACAAAGCTTCCAAGTCCAATTATTCCGGCAGCCAGCATCATGAAATCTTTTTTACCTGTTTTAGCAATTTCAATTTCACGGTTACGGGCGTTCTGGATATCGTATAGGATATCCTTGTACTCTGATTCATACTCCTGCAGGGATGCGTGGAATTCCTGTTTTTCTTCAGGGGAAAGATTGGGAAGGAATTCGTTGACAACATTTGCAACCAGGCTAACACCCGGGATACCCAGGTCACCTACACCATCAAGCACCTTTTGCAGAACTCCTTTTTCGTTGATGAACTTTCCAACTTTCGTGTCTTTAAACTTTTTTGCCATGATGGTTAATTTTCGTATTCCGGAATTTCGATTGTTTGACCCGATAATTTGTGGGTGCTATCACTGCAATAATTTATTTTTCCATCAGTAATGATGGAATGACAAACCATATCTCTTTTATTTTGCTGACCCCAGCGGATAAGTAACGATGGTGAGACTGTTGGATTTTCAAGGTTTCCGTTGAATTGCCAGATAGCATTATTATTATTGCTTTCAGTGGTCCACACTCCATGATCACATTCGCAACCTGGACAGTAAAAACAGAAGTCAGGTCCGTCTTTATCTTTTTGAAGCTGTTTGAATTTTGGCATAATCAGTCCATTTTAATTTGTAGTCCTTTAAAGAAATTACGGCCATGTTCAGCGATCTCAGTCGATTTATCAAGTCCGTTTATTATTCGCCTGGCACCTACCCAATCCTCAGTGAATTCACTGAAATACATCTCCAGGCATTTACCGGTAAAATCTCCGAAATCAGATCCAGCCTTAGTCATCCCCTCAAATAAGATCCTGACTGCATTTAAAGGATCGCAGGCCAGTTCCGGGTAATTGACTAGGTCAATAGACAAAAGCATTCCCATTCGCTCGTAATTACGCTTCCAGGTGAGCTGGACCAACCCGCGACCATAATAAACCTTTCCTGTTTCCGGGTCTGAAATTCCGTACTTATGACCATGACCTTTTCCGTACTCTTCAATTGCCTGCATGGTCCTATCCGTTTCATGGTAAACGGTTGCCAGCATATATGCGAGCCAACGCAGGTCCTTATAGCCTGAGCTTTCCCATTCTTCCAGGATTAAATTCATTCCGGCAACCTGTGAAGATTTCAACGGTTTGAACATCCATCGTATGGTATCATAAAAATATTTTCTGTCGATCATAAGTAACCTAATTTGATGGTAACGTTATGCGGAGCTGTATGCTGGCCACCCCAGTATGGCCAGAGCCTGAACCCGGCACGGATTGAGGGGTACTTAAAATCGATGGTGAGGCTCGGAACAATGATGCCGGTACCGTGTTCTTCCAGCACGCTGATGCCGGTGTTTTTCTCAATGGTGGTAAGGATAAATTTATTTTGATCAAATAAATGCTCGCGGGTAGTGAGATACCTGGTCCTGGTTCTTACAGTGCCAACTCTTTTATATGTTGTGACTCCGCCATTGTGCATATAGTTGATCAGGTTGGTCCGTTTCTGCTTGTTATTGTTTTGGAAACCTGTCCTGACACTATCCATCATATGATTGCCAAAGGATTCTCCGGCTACTTTGTGTGTATCGTTTGCATTCTCATCACCCAGCGGGTAAAAATGAATTGCAGAATCAGTCAGCTCCCATTCATAAGCGACCTTCGACTGACCGTAATAGAGTGCGAAGTGAGAGCCGCTGTCGTGCCTCCCTTTTTTTATTACATAATCTCTTATCATTTTTTGGGGAAGAATTTATAATACCAGGCACAAATTTTTTCCCAGTTAATGATTACGTATATGATAAACGTAAGCATACTGATAAACTGCAGAACAATTGAAAAATACAAATGAATCATTTCGGCGAAATTGCCCGCGCCTCCGGTTAAGGCACCAAGAATCAGCAGGAAACCACTTTTAGCATCGCTCATTCTGGTCGGATCGTTTATTTCCATAGATCTGTTCATTTTATTACGCCATGAATAAGCCCGGATGGTTATCCAGGGAATTATCGGTAATAGTTGTTGGATCTGTATAGCAGCTGCTATCGGCATAGCTGGGATAATGATCAACATGATCATCCAGGTATTTTTTTAATCCCTTCAGGTAGGCGTCTGCATTTTCCTGAGCCTGTTTTTGAATGTTTGCAAGGTGATTATCAGGCGCCGGCTGCGGAACGTTTGCCAGGTGGATCAATGATCCACCGTAAACCTGAAGGCCATTATTGGTTTGTCGGATAGCGAGCTCGCTTATACCTCTTGCAATGCTTGCATGTGCAATTGCGGGCTGAATGAAATCAAGGAGGGCTCTTATTTTACTATCAAGTGTTCCACCGGTATTGATAGCCGTTTTTATTTCAGCATAAAGCACTGAGCAAGTAATAGGCTTGATCTTAAAATCCTGCATCCGCTGGATAATGGGCCTGAGTGCAACAAAAGTACGGCGGCTGTAACCTATATTAAACCATTTATTGAACTCATCAGTGGAAACGATAAATAAATCCTTAAAAATTGTATAGGCCGTAGAGCTCGCCCAGTCTGTATACGTTGTTTTGTTTTTTTCCAGGAAAGCAAGCAACACTTCAATACCGGCATAACCGGCATCCATAAAGGAATTTTTCAGGTCCTCGATCTGCCAGGGAAAAGCTGTTTTGAACTGATCAGTATTTGCGATCCGGATTCCAGCATCACTTATATGCAATTGCAGGCTTGGAATGGCCAACATGTATGCAAAATTGGCAAGAGGGGCTCTGATTTTTTCAAGCAGGTCCTCCTGATCATCCGAAAGATTAGGAGTTTCGGCATTATACTCATCATTAAGGTCATCGTATTGATCCTGGCCCAACACCGGAATGATATAAGCCAGCTCAGCCTGGTTAACAAATGGAAGAACATTCTCCACTGTGGATGAAACATTCACCGGTAAAAACCCCTTTATTTCGTCAATTGTTTTAAACAGCATGTTATGGGTGATAACCTAAATAAATGTCTCTTGTTGGTCCTGATGGCGCCGGGATGGAAGTGCCAAGCAATGAGTTCAATTCAGTAATTTGGCCTGCATCAAGGGAAATACGCTCCTGAACAATACCGCTGGTACCTTCAGCAGCTGCTTTAACCCCGTTGATTAATTCAACCAGGTCAACATATTGTTCCTGTTCATCAACCAGTTGATTTTGGAGCATTTTTCTTTGCTTTATTCAGTGCATCAAGTTTTTTCTGTGCCATGGTAACTGCAATTTTTTCTGCAGCTGCTTCGCGGTCCTTTTTCAGAATTTCCTGGCGTTTCATTTCGAAATTGAAACTCAGCTCTGCGATTTCAGTGCTCTTTTTGTCAATGGTGAGTTTTTTTATATGCCTGGCATGATGATTAGCAATTTTGAGATACTTATCATCAAGCTGCCCGGAATCAAGCATTACAATTATTTCGGTTGCGTTCATGGATTTTTGTGTTGTTTGGGTTTTATAATTACGGAATATTCAAAACCTGTTCATAGTCGCGCCATGCCTTGACTTCGTCTACACGTGAGTTTGCATATTCCTTACAGCTATTAAGCATATACTCCTTCACCTGATTATAGGTTTTCCGGAAATATGCCTCATAATTAGGAAAATCCCACTCTTCTGTTGTAATCGCGGCTTTATCTACCATGTCATTAAGCCACAGGTTAAAATCCGGATTTACTTCACCCGACATGTGAATAAAATCTGCATGGATTTCCTGAACCTCGTTCTGGCTTGCAAGGTTGTCAAGGAGTAACTGTTTTGTTTCTGGTGTCATGTTATTAATGATGTTATGCTCTTATGAAATGATTATCTTCCGTCCATTTGCCGGATATTGGATTTTTAATTATGTCAATGTAATCGCCGCCGCGAGCAAGCTGAACCGGAGTACCGCCATTAACCATGATGCTTGTCCCATCTTGAAGATCACATCCAGTATCATCAAACAGAATAATCCTGTATTTCCGGTTGTTTGTGCTGTCGTTTGTTGCAAAATCATCAATATCGGGAATAGCGCCGCCTGTTGTAACGGCCACTGTACCAACAAAGGATATGTCCTGACCAGATGTTTGTGTCCCAGTTAAATCAAGTGCAGTCTGCCCGTTTAAATCAATGGCTGAGGTAATCCATTCAAACGTGGATCCCTTTGGTCCGTAATATTTTCCGGTTGCTGTATAACCTGCATCAATACTTGTCAGATCCACTGAATAACCGGCACATATTTCTGAAGCGGATATGCTGTGCGTATCAAACAAAATAACTGTTCCGTATATGAGACTTCCCGAAAGCAAACAAGCAGCATTTTGTCCAACAACAGCAACAGCATTGGGTCCAATGGTATTGAAAGTACATGTTGACGAGTTATCACATTGTACCACTGCTCCATTCTCAATTTTGTTATCCTCAAATTGAGTTACAGACCAAAGTCCAACGATTCCAGAAATGTTATCGAAGTAATTTCTGTTTGTGTTGGCATCATCAAATGGGATTTGGCTAATACCTATGGTACCGGTGCAAATATTTCCTTTTACTGGATCCTCAATCCTATAATATGCATCTGAATCAACATCATACAGCACATCAACCAGACGCGGAGCACCCATGTTACCATTAAAGAACCAGACAGTTCCGCGGGTATCAAAAGTTGACTCATCAATTGCTTTAAGCAGCAAGATTGTACTCTGTCCCTGAGCTTGTGCCGGATTTGCCAAAGCATACAGCTGTCCACGATCAAGTAAAGCACCCGCTCTTGCAGCCTGTGCCTCGGGTACAGTAAGATCAATGGTGAGCAGTCCTCCTCCTCCTCCGGAAATATTACTGACAGCGTTGGCCAGGTCATTGAACAAACCTGTAATGTCAATTATGCTTTCGTTTTGGTCAACGAGTTGAATTTTCATTTTAGCTTACAATTTTTTTAGTACCGGCACCAGTGTCGAGCGTTGTCAGAATTGTATCGCGGAATCGGAATTCCAAATTGGCTGGCCAGCCGTTGTACTCTTTAACGAGGTACAATGGCTCCAGGATGGTGTCGCGTTCAGTTTGCAGAAGGGCAGTGTTGATCAGGAAGCTTTCACGCTTGTTGGATCCTCCGTCATTTTTCTGGTAAAGTCCTCCGGGTGTACCAGCTCCCATCAACGAGGGGTCAACCTGCATGCTGAATAAAATTTCGGAGTTAGCCGCGGCTGAATCTGGCAACCAGGTACCTTCCTTGTATTCGTTTTTGATGGGAATAATCTCCCAACCAGGGATTTCTTTGCCGGTGATTTCATCAACAGCGTAAAAGCTCATAAAAGCTTTTTCGGCATTGGCAGTTCCTACCAACCAGTTCTGCATACGGGTAAGCTCCTGCTCGATCAATGCCAGCTGATCCTTCTCCGATTTCATTTCCCAGTCTTTAAACTTGTTTTTAAAATGGGATATCGGAACCTTGATGTGATATTTTATCGACATCTGATTCTTAAACATCGCTTTTTTGAAAACAGGAATTTCATTCGCTACCTGGATCCATCCGTTCGTATATGCGCCCATCCAGTATGCGAGCTGGTAATATGATTTATCAGGGGTTGGATAATTAACTGGTACGATGAATTTATAACCGTCGGTCCTGGTCTTCAGATCAGCCAGCGGATTATCCAGATCGAGCACGTCAACTTCAACCAGGTCATGTGGTATGCTCATTTCCCAGTTAGCAGATACGTAGCATTTTTCAATTTTCCGGGAACCTTCAGGCTTTACACCCCACCTGGAATGAGCAGCTTCATTGCAGGAAATTTGTACAATTTTTTTCCGGTTCTTGCTGAGAATTATTTCCGGAAACACGTTGTAAAACCAGTAAAAATCGGTAATTGATTCCAGCAGGTACCGGTTGATCCGGTTAACTTTGAAGAATTCATCAACCTCAGGGACCCTGACCGGTTTGATGATTTCTTCTCCATTGTCACCAATTTCAATATTGCAAGTCATAAGGCCACGGCCGTAATGACTTTTAATTTTGAAATTCAGCGCTGCCGGTGCGACGGTATTTTTACTGACAAGCTCAACAAGATTCTGTGGCAGGAGATTATCATCACCCCAAAGCGACCATTTACGGCCGGAAAAATCACGTTTATAGCTGGTATCAGTTTTTTTTGCACCTGGTGCATCACCGGTATTGGTAACGGAAAAGCTCGCTGACTTGCCGAAGCCTGTCATCGTGGACATATCAAACTGAACATTCAACACTTCTCCATCCATCAGACAATAATTTTATGGCCGTTGATGGCAGTGATTCGGTAAATGCCGATGGTGCGGATCTGGTCCGTGCCAACAATCCGGATGTTACGGGTCCGGTTCTGGCTGTGTTTGGGTTTTCTCTTAAGCTTCGTTTTCACCTGTCCTGATTGGTTCTGATCCGCATGCTTTGTTTGATCACTCTTAACTGCCTTGTCCACCACGATAATTTCGCCTGTTGAAATTTTGCAATACCGTAATGAAAATGGTACTGGTTTTCCCTGTCTATCCGTGGCATCAATGAGTTTTAAGGCATCACGAAGCGCAATCATTACTCAAAGATGCAAGTGAACGGCCGGGAGAGAAAGGACAGGGGTATAACCGGATAAATGGTTGCATATTTATAACCTTTTCATAAATTTGCGGTATGACAACACAAGAAGCTTTTGAAGAGGTCCTGGAGGAAAGAGGCCTGCTGATCAGGATCGGGTACACCAACCAGCAGGCAAAAAGCTACCGGCATTATTACAAGCAGGGTACCATCAGCAAAGATAAGATTGAAGAGATCCTGAAGCGGGCAGGTTACGAGCAGGTAATTGCACCGGTGTGGTTCAATTTTGAAAAGATGAAAGCTGCAGGGGAGAAGCTACCTGCTGGCATTACAGCTGAATACCTGGATTCAATGGAACAGAAAATTGAGACTATGCGGCAGGCGCTGGCCGGGTTAAGGACGGCTTACCTGGTTAGTAGGGGGAAGAGGCCGGGTAGTAAAAAATAATAAATATTTTAAACTTAAAATCCTGTGTCAGGTTCGTGAGACATGTCAACTTTCATTATAAACATATCAAAAGCAGGTGATTCAGGAGGACGAATTGCTGTGCCGATTATTGTTTCATTATTCACCATAACCCATTTAAAAATAGTTCTGTCCTCTAGAGTATAATATAATAATCGGTTTGGAAAATCTAAAGTAATAGATTTAGGAAAATGAAATTTCGCATCCTCCCAAACTGTAATTCCACCTTCACGTGAAAAATGCATTTTTTTTCCGTGGAATTTCATGATCGGTAGCCTTTTAAATACATCTTCACTTATATTTTTTAAACCTAATTTTTGAAGATTTTTAAATTCTTCCATCTTCTTATTCATTTCACTGACTAGATGTTCTGCAGCAGCTATGGATGCGGCATCCTTTGATGCCTTTTCCACGTAGTGATCTAATGCAGACTCAAGATTCCCTTTTTCTTTGTTAAGTAAATCATTTCTGGTCTTAAGATTTATATACATTTCATCCAACTTATCATATATACCAACATTTACAACTGTTGAATTATGCACTTGATTATTTATCCATGGTTGCCATCGCTTTTCATACCATAAGCTTATTGTATTTGCTACCAAACTACAGAGGTAATATATGAAAACTGCAAATAGGGCTTCAAAAATTGGCCACAATAGTAACCCCCACCAGCCACTCAGCTTTATATAAAAGTGGATTAGCCATAATTTGCGATAATAATGGTATTCTTCAGGTAAATGAGAAATTGTGTACAGCAATCGCCAATTATTAATCAGCCAGGCAACAACAAATGCAAGTCCGAATGGGTTTTTTAACCGATCCAGGAGAGTGTGATAAGTATCGTCAAAAAAGGATCTCGGGCTGTCAGCCATAGGGTTTTATTTTAAACAAATATAAAAAAAGCTCCTTTAAGAGGAGCTTTTTTGTTTCAGTGCCTAATTATGCTTCAGCTTGCTCAGGTTCATCCTGCAACACGTATAAGGTGTGAGTTTTTCCGAACTGGTCGGGCTGTTTCATTTTAGCTAGGAAAGCGTTCAGGTATTTTTCACCTTTTGATTCAGTGATGAATTGTTCTGCATCGCTCATTTTGATACTGATCCTGATCAAACCTTTGTTTTCTTTTCCTTTTCCGATGAATGTTGACTTTGTCATTGTTTTGTTTTTTTAAGTTAGAAATAAAATTTATGCAAGGATCATGTGAAGGCCTGGCGCGGAATTCCAAAAGGAAGCTGGAATAACTTTAGCTTATGCCGGAAAATCTTTTGGAATCACGGAGTGCACAGTCTGCAGAAGGCCTCACACCTTCGCATTAGAATTTTATCTGACTGGGAAAAACAGATGTAAAGCTACATCAGGAAAGACAAATGATTACATTCGCTTAAAAAATCAATTATATGGTAAAAACTAGTACATTGAACAGCGAAAGAACTGACAACAGGTTTTATCCATCAGGTGAACCATTCCCCTATGGGTTACCACCTGGAAGTTATTTTCAATACTGCCTGGACGATTTAGAAGCAATTGTTAAACGAAATAGAAGGTCTGATTCTATGTTAACAGTATCGGGGATTAGTCTAATTGCATTAGTCGCATATTTTGAGGGATATTGTAAAGATCAATTTGCATCCCTTATAAATATTTGCCCTCAGTTGCTCCTGAACTTTGTTGAAAAAAGAAGCGATATTAGTATTCCAGTAAGTGAATTGGTAGATTTTGATTTAAATATAAAAGACAATGTAGGATTTTTACTTTCGGAAAAATTTGATTTTGGTACTGCAAAATCAATAAATTCATTATATTTTGACTTAATTAAATGTTCTCCTTTCTCATCAGCCGATAAGAAAGTGTATGAAAAACTATTATCTGATCGGAATCTCCTCGTCCATCACAATGGCTTGTATACATACAAATATTATAAGCAGCATCTTAAGTCAACGAATAAAGGGATATATGGGGCACTTGAGTCAATGAGAATTTCGAAAAATGATTATTTCAAACATGCAAACTTCTTGTGTCGTATTGTGAAGAAAATAAACAATCATACATATAATAATTTATTACAAGAAATTAAGATTAACCAGTGGATACCAAATAATAATAATGGACTGGAACATATTTACTCTCTCTATTTTAAGTAGTGTTTTTTTCGAAAAATTTCCGCACTGACGCCAGGAAGGGCGGAAATTTTTCGGCCGGCAATGAAAATACACCCCGGAATTACCGGGGTGTATGGTTTTGATCCTGCTTTATTTAGGTTATTTTCCTTCCTTCCAGGTGATGGTATCTAAGTACTGGTTGAACTCGTCTAGAAATTCCTTTGGGTAATCCTTTGCAAACTGTTCCGTAAAGCCTTCATAATACAGGCTATCCATGAATTGTGTAAAATCATGTAGTACTTGTTCTATCATGGCTTCCGGGTTTTAAAAATGTTTGCAATAAAATCAACTGTGATCGACCGGATGAACTTTTCGGCTGTCCGGTTCAGCCCGTCAAATAATTTTTTCATGTCGCTGGCTTTGTTAGTGTGATTTCAATTTTTCCGTTTGATACTGTTACCGCGGTTTGATCTCCGATATTAAATCCTGCTTCCTGCATCCAGTCACCTTGTAAAATCAGCTTTGGGAAGAACTTTGTCTGGTGGTTGTAACCTATTCCTGTGATGCGGGTGTTATATCCTATTTTTAAATTCCTGTTCATGTGGCTTTAGTAATTAAAAGGCGGGTTACAGCCCGCCTTATGGCTTTTAAACTGCTACGTTCAGGATTTCTGCATTAATCTGTTTGATCTGCGTTTCAACTTCAGATTTCAGAATTTCCAAAAACCTTTTTACAATATCGGGTCGCTGTACCTTTATATCCCTGTGTTTTCGGCTTTCAAGTGAAATGCTGTCCTCTTCGGAAAGATCCGCTTCAAAATCTCTTAACTGGTCTTGTGTTGCCATCAGGCTATCCCGTTTTTTACTTAAAGTATGGGCTTTGTGAATACCTGCCAGTTTATCCGCAATCGGATAAGCCGGGGTTATCTTCCTCAATACTGTTGTGTTTTCTGCACCGTTTTTGGTGTCTGCGGGTTTTCCCGTTTCGCCTTTGGCAGGCGTCCCGTTTAATTTTGTTTTTGTTTCCATAAAATTTGATTTAATTAGTTAATAATGAATTGATTTGATACCTGAAATATAAGCATAAAAGGTTATATATTTACAACCTTTTGCAGATTTTTAGAGCAAAAACATAAAATTATTCTCCTGTAATTCAATATTATACAAATTGTAAGCTATTGATATTCAATACTGTTTATTAGGTGATTACCTGTGAAAAGACCGTATTTTCTTGAATGTTTTGGCCTTTATTGCCAAAGCATTAAGAAAAACCCTCGGATGAGCGTCCCCGCCCTACGGCTCGGAGGCAATTGCATTTTTTAATTTTGCGGAAATATGATTTTACCCCATAAAATATTGCGCGGCCGCCCTTACTACGATGCCCGGCATGGGCAAGCTGGAGCATTGGAGCCGGGCTCCGCTTAATGCGTTAGGGATTGAAATGGATGCAATGCAGGAATGAAAAGCCCGACCTGAAAGGAAACGCCCTACTGGACGTAACGAACATCAATGAAAATACCTTTCTCTTTCAGCAATCCTTTGTACATACCATGTATGAGGATGTCAGCTGCATCACTGAAGTGTGTAGCTTCCTCTTGTGGGTACTCTTTATCACGCTCAGAAGACTTGTCCTTCTTAATGCCCTTGATATCAGTTACCGGTGCATTCTGCATAGATACTATCAACTCCTTACAGTTCTCACTATTAAACCGGATCTTGGGTAAGCGTTTATGGTTCTCACTGAGCAGTACATTCCATAGTAGATACTTATCTGCATGCTCAGGGTCCTGACCCCTGGTCATTGGTATTACCTTCCATCCTGCTTTGATGAGGATCTTTTCTGCCTGTTGGTAGAAAGTTAATCTGCTATTTGCAATCTTACTATTGCCACTTCGGTCATACCAGAACTGAATCACCTTTTTCCTATGTGATTCATAATAAGGGATGAATTCATCATTGAATAAATCATCGAGTATCCTTGGAGATTTAACAAAGAAGTTTTTAATGAAACGGAATTCATCACCATTCTCCTGACCAACTACCATGCAGTTGATCGAGGCTCCCCAGTCAACAGCAACAACCAGTTCTTTATCTAAATTACAATCATTATCGCCCTTGCATGTCTGATCCTTCGGTGTTAATGAATAGTCCTTCCGCTCTGCCAATGCATCATAGTAATTATAATTAAAGTCATTGTAGAAATGTTTCTGCTGCAGCTGTGGATAAAAACCATCCTCAATCTGTGATGGCCTATGGTTTAGTATTTCCACGTTGTACAGGAATGAGGGCATATTCCGCTTCTGGTCCCGAAACCACTTATCTGCAAGATTTATTCTGTTTTCTTCCGCACTGGCCTGCAGGTAAAATACTTCAGCTGGATTTCGTATCGCTTCTTTTTCCATTTTGTAAAGCCATCTTCCTTTCACAGTTAGCGGGTGAGTGGAGCAGAACATTTTATTTAAGAATTTCCTTTTCCCTTTAAAACGTGGATCACTCCCACGCATAGTTGCTAATACATCCAGGTTAAGTTTATCTTCATCCAGGAGAGCTGCTTCATCTCCAATAACACTATCACTGTTTAATCCTCTACCTGACCGGTCCTGCGAAATCAGTGCATATGCGGCACCGGTGTACCAGTGAATAGCATGCGCATAATCACCAGGCGCCTGATATGGCTCATTCCAATTCCTAGACCTTGGCGCTGATCTGCCAATGAAAAAATGAATGCCTTTGTGGTATCCAAGTCTTTCAAGTGAGGCAATCGTTGATGGAAGCGTTCTGGTCAGCATTTGAATGTAGGTTTCACCAACAAGAATATTCAAGGACCTTGGCATATCGTGAACCACCTCCTTCATTTCCCATCCGATTATAGTCGATTTACCGGTCCCCCGCCCCCAAATGAGATATTTATCCGGCTGAGGCGCGATCGTTGTTAAAAGCTGGGGAAAATTAAATACCAGCTGGTCCTGGTTAGCCTCCATTAATCAAGAATCTCTTTATGTGGAATATCAATAGGAGTAGGCTCCAGTGATTTCCTGAAAGCAGTTAAATCGAGTGCTCCTCGTCCAACCAATGACATGAGCAGCTGCATCACATCCTCCGGAAGATTGATGGGATTTTCGTGTTTCTCGAGCTTACTGAAATCAATCTTATCAGGATCCTCTTTATCCAGTCCATTTAACATAGCAAGGTTCCTGATGGCATTATTCATTTCCTTCAGATCCGGAGGTGTTTTGGACCTTGCCATAAAAATGATATCCTTGGTCCATTCAGTTAGCAGATGCCTCAGGCCTTCTTTATTGGAAGCATGGATGTTTCCAAATAATTTCTGAGCATAAACACAATCCTGTCGTGCCAGACTTGCGCTGATTTTATACTGATGAACCAGTTTCGGAATCGTGTCATTGATGCTTTCATAGTTACGCATGATTGCAAAAGCGCCCTGCCATCGAGCAAGGATTTTTCTATGTACATCAGTCAGATCATCTTCAGTAATATTTCCCTGGAAGAAATCATAAATGCAATGATATGCATGGTCCATGTCGCCTTTTCTGCTCATTCTCTGAATCCAATTTTAGTTAATGCCATATTTTGTTCATCACGCAATTTGATTGCCAAAGCCTGAGCCGGTGCACTGCCCTGGAATGCGATAGCAAGGATCTGTTTCCTCAATTTTGCTTCAGCCTTCAATTTCCCTTTCATGAATGCCATTCGTATAGCAGATCCTTCTTTCTTTAATTCCTGGATAAAATATTCCGGATCAATACCTACAATAATGGCTATTTCAGCAGGTTTGGTGAACACCTCACCATTTGCTGTAATTTCATCAAGCTGCTCCTGGTTAAGTTCCATCATTCAAAAGGTTGAGCGTTTTTCAATTCCTTCATGATCCAATCCTTATGAAAATCCGCAACCAACTTATTGGTACATATAACTCCAGCCTCTATACGTGGATTATTGGTAAAGTTAGCAGATCCAACAATGGCAATCGACCAGGTTTCATTTTCAATTACTGTAACCTTGGCATGACAAACAGATAATTTTACATTACTCATCGATTGCCTGGCCAGCTGGTAGGCCTCCGGTGTTCTTTTTACTACCCTTGTCTCCAGGATGCAATTCAACTCGAGTATTTTTCCAGATCGCATGCCCTCGATAAGCATGCGGACAGGATCCTCCGAAATAGTCCAGGTAGCAATCCACACTTTGGCAGGACCGGTGAAGCTGAGTAAATGAAAAAGTAACTCATGGCAGCTCCAGTCGCCAGCACTTACATAATGGATTGAACGGTCATGATGGATCTGTTTAATTTTTTCTTTCAGGACATCATTTTTCCGAAAAAGTAAAGTACTATCATCCATTTCAACAGCCACAGTATCACTACCAGCATTATTTTCAAGTGCCGGCTGCGGGACCAGGTCATTTATTTTGAAAAGCATCCAGCTGTCGCGTTAACTCATCAATCTCAGATGTCAACCTGGCTACAGCTTCAGGATCCTTTTTTTTCTTTGACCTCTCAGACCTGAGGTTAGCGCGTTTTTGCATCAGTTCCGCCACATTCATTTCCTTCGGCTCAGGCTTTTTCCTTTCCTCCATCAACATGCCATTGTCGCGCCAGTAATCCAGTTTCTTCCAGATCACATCAAGTTTGTCAGTGATCTTTTCAATTTCCTCAGCATTCTGTTTACGTTGCTCATCAGTGGGAAGAAACTCGAGAGTGCCATGGAGATAAGCTCGCTTCCTGCTCAGGTCTACCATGGTAAGATATTCCGGCTTCAGTTCTTCAGGAAGATCATCGAAAACAACCTGGGGATTATCAGGCTGTGAGCGGAATTTGAAATCCGGATTAATGTCATCATTAAATGACTTGTGAAGCTCCGTCATTATAGGAACAGCTTCTGCCTTTCCCGGAGCTCCGTCCTGATGAACAAATCTGACCCCGCTGGGCTGCTTCTTATGTAGATCAAAGTTTTTCGGATGGGAAATTAATCGCTTTAGTTCATACTCGAGCTTTGATTGATTATACCTGGTCCTGCCTTTTTTTTCAAAAAGCTTTTTCAGATTCCCACTGGATCCGTATTTTTTGTATAGCTCCCTGCCATCAGCGAAATCCCTTCCTGATTCAAGCCATTTTTTTATGTCTTCCATTTTCTATTTTTTGAAAGTCCTGAACGTCAGAACCATATTTTTCAAAATTTTGTGCAATGATTGATGGGAAAGCTGCATAATAATTTAAACCGCTTCCAGGAAGAATCATCTGGCTAAGCTGCTCATCAATCTGCATTTCCATTTTTTCCATCCGCTTGTAAATTGTCCTGATCGCATCCTGCCCGTTTACCATGTAACCCTGTGTTCCCCATGCAGCATTAGGAATAACCCAGAAATCATTGATCTGCTTTCTGTGAGATCCAAAGCCAGCATACTCCGTACAGCCCAGGTAGGCAAAATGCCAGTCAGCCGGGATTATTTCCAGCATAAAACCTATCAGATCATCAAAAGCATCTACTGGATGAAGATCATCCTCGAATACAGCAATCCTGGAATAATTATTTTTTATCGCATGCTCAAACATTTGTTGGTGTGATCGGTAACATCCTATCATCCCCGGGAGCAAACGTTTAATTTCACTCGTGAGGTTTTGAGAAACCCCATCCACTGCAGGAAAAAATTCATAACCGGTGATGCATGCCTTGGCAAATTGTTCTTCAGCATACTTCTTCCTGTCTGGCCTGCGCTCCAGATTCAAACAGTAAATGTGATCAAAACCGTAATCGTTAAAATTTCCCATTCATTGCATTTTTACGCCATGGCCACGTCCTTATATAATTGTCAAGCTGCACCGAACTAAATCCCTGGATCATTCTATATTCCCTCCAGTTCTTCTTGAAATGAGGATTTGATTCAGTACTGTCCACTCCAACCCAGTGATCTATATGGATGAGAGGACCGTCTACCCGGTCGAGTTTATATCCAAGCTTTTTAAATCGTTCAATTCGTTCATAGTCTTCAGGACCGTAACTGATCATATACTCATTTTCCATACCGCCGGCTATGAATGATTTCTTATTCCAGAAGATGGCGCCACCTACAGCATGATGTTCATAATGTTCCTTCCTCGATGCTCCCAGATCCAGGCAATCCACATTAAAGGTCCCTGCAAATTCTCCAAGCTTGGTTCGCCAGGCTCTCAGGAACATTCCATCATATGGGCTTACCCCATCGGCCTGGCCCTTACGGATCATTTCTGCAGCGGCAAACAGCTGTGCCGGCTTAAACACCACATCACAATCATAGTTGCTTATAATGGGTGTATTGGCTTCCATTGCCATTATATTCAGCAGTTGCGTACGATGAAAAGCCTTATCGTTTTTCCTGAAGTGATATTTAACATTGGGCAGCTTCTCCAGCTGGGGATATGATGCGTCTTCGTATACGATAATGTTCGTATGGAAATGGTAATTTAAAAAATCAATGATCAGTTTCAGGTTATCGATCCTGTCCTGGTGATCAATCCTGATAGGAATGGTAAATGTTACATCACGGAGATCTATTTTTCCGTTTGATAGAATTTTTGGTGAAAGATTTATCTTTTCCCAGCGGTCCGGAATTATATCTTTGGAATTGTTTTTATATTTAAACGTACCGCTGAACCAGTGATCAGGGGCAATAACCCTTGTATGCTTCTTTTCACCTAGCCAGGCGCCCCACCAGCTGAAGCTGCTGTTCGCAATAATAAAATGATCACACATGCTCATCAGGCATATATCCTCAACATCACTTTCAGCATGCATAAAATGGCACCAGTCCGGCATATGCCGCTTACACCATTCAATATCATCTGAGAAAACAATAAATTCCATCCATCCCATTTGTGCCATGGCATTCAGGTAATATTTCAGCCCCAGCTGGTAATAGTTGCCGTTCTCAACATAATCACCCCTCCTCACATGAACAGCACAGGTTGTTTTTCCTTCAAATGGAAGGAAATATTTATTGTAAAGCTTCAGCCGCCAGTTCATAGCAAACTGAAATGCATGTCTGATTACAGCATCATATCCATAAAAGTTCAGCTCACTCTGGAAGTAACCCTCCAGGTCATAGTTTTCACTCTCATCCAGGATGAGTTCGTTGTGATTAAATGCCGGCTCAGTTAATAATTCATGCTTCCATTGGATGTTTGATGCTGCAGGTGCTTTGGGAAAAAACAATGAATACTTCCATTTTGGAATGTGAAAAGTTCCTCCTTCCTTCAGTGCCATCCCAATAGTCGCAGCAATCTGAAAGAGCTGATTACCCAATCTGCCGAACTGCCCTAACTTTGAAAACGAAAATCTTTTATACTTTGCAATTGCCATGACCCCAAAATTAATTTCATGCAATTGCAATAAAAGGACACCATTATTTCTTCTTAATCATCAACCACAAAAGGTTGGTGGAGTCAGGTAAAAGATCAAACCTGTAACCGGCTCTTTTTAAAAGTCGGTAAACAGATTCCGGAGTTATTAAATCAGATGGGAAAATGTTATGGATCAGAAAGTAAAACTCCGTGGTTGATGGCGTATAATCGGCCTCTTTAAATGATTTTGCAGGGATATAATACTCCTTCAAAAAATTAATTATCTCTGAAACTTCATTTTCAACTTTATCGGGCTTCCCCCTTAGATCCCATTCAAAAGATTCTTCTTGTGCCATATAAAACCAGGATGGTTTGCACACAGAATCCCCAATGGAGAAACTATCCCTTATTCATGTATATCGGGATCATCCTGGCAAGGATATCCAAGCCAGGGGGATTCTGTGTGCAATGGCAAAAGTAAATAAAAAAGGCACGCAAAAGCGTGCCTCATAACCCTAAACCCTATGATAAATAAAAATTCTATTCGATGAAATAGATATCCTGATTGCCAAGCAATCCGGAAGACCCATACAGCCTCACGTTACCGGTGAAAATCGGAGCCGGGCCTTTTCTGCTGGTGCGGAACTTGTAAGTGATTCCTTTCCTGTCAGCGGCCTTCTTGCCGGTGGTTCCATCGGCATTGGCCATTTTTGCAGGGAAACCACGGTGTCCAAATAAACGGACACGGCCGTCAACCTCAGGTACCAGGAAAATCAGGCTTGAATTCTTTGCCCACTGGCCAAAGCCAAGCGCTGAAGGATCCGAGCCGGGAATCAGGAATTCAAGCTCATTGCTGAAGCTCATTCCGTCAAATTCCCCCTGGGCTTTTGAATCAAGCTGGCCTGTTTCAAGTGTGACGTAAATCTGCTTGAACGACTTGAAAAGTTCCATTTCAATGTCCTCTTCAATAGTGACAAGATCGGCAAAGTCACCATCTCCTGTGGAATCATCCAAAATAGGAACAGGTAAAACACTTATGTCAGCAAGCTTGGCTACGTAAATAGCACTTTGTATGCCGGCGCTGTTGTCGTCTCCATCTGTGTGGAGTAAATCTGCTAAATCAACCATTTTTATTTAAAGTTTGATGATGAATAATTGTTTTTTAGTACGAACCAGAATTTTTCAAATTTCACTTCGGTACCGGGAGCAATATTTGATACGAATGCTGGCTTTGCCATTACGTAATGCTTTACTTCCCTTTCCATGATGGTGCTCGATTGGATATTTTTATCCAGGTAAAGCGCCAGTTTATTTTCTTCAACTTCCTTTGCCAAAACAACCATAGGACCTTTAGTGTGTTCGTCCTTTTCAAAAAAGCCGGTAAGCTCCCACACTTTGGGAGCTACCTGCTTTGTTATGGTTAGTTTCGGCATCCGTTTTACTCGTTGCTGTAGTACACGCTCATGTCAGTTGTCAGGCCGCTGCCGCTTCCGTTGGTTACACTCACGCAAACAAGCTGATTCGTGAAGAAACCGACTCCAAGCCACCACTCCATGAAGACCTTGATCTTATAATCAAGCAGCTGCACGTCGGTTACCATGGGCGGGTTGTCCAGGGAGTCAATCAGCTTTACCCTGTTCTGGTTCGGAGTGCAGAATATGGTATCGCTGCCACTCATTTCGTCAATTCCAATGATGTTCCATCCGTTCAGCCTGGTTTTCAGTTTGGCGCCATTATTCAGGTTCAGTGATCCGAAAGTATTCTCATAATCCAGCTGATAGCGCTGTGCATTTGCGGTGCTCATGAAAATACGATCGATAAATTTCCTGAGTTTCTTCGGGACGCGCTGCTCGAATGTGGTCACCATTTCAACCATGTTGCTGTCAGTAAGGGTATCCAGCGGAATCTTAAACATGCTGTTTTCTGCATCAGCAACTCCGTTAATGAGGATCTTCAGAATTCCATTCATGGAGTTTCCGTAGGTACCAAGAGCACCAGCATTGTAAACTCCATTGATAACCAGATCAGCAATGTTTTCCCTCACTTTTGGAGTAAGCTCGTTTTGCATGATGTACCTGCTGATGGAACGATCCTCCAGACTTGTTCCCTGGTCACCACCATTATTCAGCTCAGCAAGCCAGCTGCCTTCCAGTTCATCCGGTATAAGCGGATAATTCACCTTCTGGTGATATGCAACCAATTCGTTCACACGAAACTTTGTGCTTCCCACTTCATTCCAGGTTGTGGTAAAACCCTGAACAAGGTCATTGGTCACGCTATGGATAGCAGGAAATTTACCCTTCACGCGGGTAATCGTCCTGCAGTTATCAAAAATGGGGCTCATGGCGCCGTACACCATTGCCTGAACTTCTTTGCTGTTAACCCGGAAATAATTTCCGAGTTCTGTTTGGATCTGTGTAATATTCATTTTATATACCGGTTAAAATGTGTGCAAAATTTCGTTAACTGTGAGGGTTAATTTTCCTTTTCAACAAGGTACTTGTTATGTTCAGCATCCTTGTCAACCCATGTTTTTTTGTTCTCACCACCAGGCTGCTTATCATTTTCTCCTCTGGTTTTGGTAGGCTTATCACCTGCCAACTCACCATAGGCTTCAGCTTTTTCCTTCCAGTCATCCCGCTCTTTGGTTATCGTTGCCAGATCCTTGCTTGCCGCTTCCATTTCTTCTAAAACGGAGTCCTGAACAAGTGTAACATGCTCAATACCCTGTTCAGTAAGGTTGGCATTAGCATGGTCCATCATTTCTTCAGTAATGGCGTCAGCTGCAACTCCCTTGAGAGCTGAAATTTTTTCGAATTTGTTTTTTCCGAACATGGTTTCTGTGTTTTTTGAAGATTTTTTTCCTGAAGATCCTGAACCCGTGAGATCCGCGAGCTCCTGAACAGCCTGGTCGAATGTTTTTATTCCATCAATAAGACCAACACTGATAGCATCTTGAGCATAGAACATGGCTCCCTTCTTCCACTTTTCAACATTGGCTGAGGCAATACTTCCGCGGTTCTGCTTAATGGTTTTGATGAACTGGTCGCATAAAAATTCAAGCTCATTTTCAACCAGGGAATAATCACCCTTCAATGCATCTTTGGCATCTTTGTTCTTTTCCTGGCTTTGTGGCGCGTAAATTTCATGCACCGGTAACCCTTCCTTCTCGAAGTAAGCGTTCCAGTCATAAAGCGTGCAGAAAACACCAATGCTTCCAATCCAGTCTGTTTTCTGGGAGGCATAAATTTTATCAGCAGCACTTCCTATCCACATTGCAGCGCTGGCCATCATACCGTCGTCAACAAATGCAAAAACCGGTTTCTTCGCTTCCTTAATGGTATCAGCTAATGTTGCTGTTCCATCAACCTGGCCTCCTGGTGAATCAATTTTTAGAATGATCCCGGAAATATTTTGTGCTCTTCCTGCAGCTTTGATCATTTCGCCATAATCAACACTGCCGTATGAACACAGATCACCATATTTGAGAATGGGACCGGTTATGCTTACAAGTGCAATGCTGCCCTCAGGAGCATCGGTGAACTTTACGTAGTGCGAAGACTCAACTACTCCAGCGTTAATAATTAAAGTGCAACAGTTTTTGGGTTCTACTCTTTCACCATCACTGTCATCGTAATAAGCTTTACGGTTATCATAAAAAGCAGAACCATCAAGCTTTCCCTTAAGGAGTGAAACGACCAAAGGCATATGCTCATCGGCATATTTCTTATCGATGAGCCATGACTTTCTGTAGATGGCGGAAAGTGTCTTGAATGACATAATGACCACAATATTACCGCCCTGCAGCCACGGGTTAAAGGACAGCTCTAACCAATACCGGGGCCGGCAGGCTCTTGCTCCAGCCCGTCATCAACCGGTGTTGAGGTGCTGATATCCAAAAGTGGAACGTTAATAACAGCAATAGCAGGCTTGGCACTTTCTTTATAAAATTGCAGGGTGTAAAAAACTCCTTCCTTAAAAATTTCCTTTGTATCAAATTTTTTCTTCAACCGCATGCCGGCTTTATCCCCATAATCATCAATCTCACCAATCACAAAAGCTTTACCTGAATTGCCAATTCCAATCACCAGGTACTCATACTGCTCCATGTCGGTAAACTGTTTCCTTCTGTATGAATAATCTCTTGGCACCCGGGCTTCAATAAGTTGTTTGTAATACGGTCCGTTTCCACTGGTTTCTTCTTCTTCAGTAAATCTTGCTCCTTCCAATGTAAATCCAATTGTGAAAAATTCAACATCATTAAGTCCCATGAAAATTTCCATGTCGATGGATCCTTCCGCATTGGGCATTGGCAAAGATTCCAACTCTGTCATAGGTAAAAAAAGCAATTGACGCAACCCACCCTGGTTGTCATCCGAATCAGTTAAGCCTGGTATATTTTTCATTTTTCTGGTTGTCTGACAATTTGGGAAAATAATACTCAGCCATTTCCTGCTGTTGATGTGATCTCAGCCGGGCACGGTATCGATAATAAGCCTTCTCCAACCGCTCATAATTCATTTCAGTATCATCCAGGTCGTATTTATCCTGGAAGTGGTATATGGCCTCCCTTACTTCCATTTTGGCAACATCAACAGCCAGGACTGTGGTACGACAAAATTCGTAAAGCATCATTTTCTCAACGAAACCCGAAAATCTTTTGATTCCATCAGGTCCAATGTAAATCCTTGTATTTACTGAGGTTTTGTAACCAAGATTAATCCGGAATAGATCTCCCTCCATTTCTTCAGATGGAAATTCGCCATCCCTTTTACCCTGGATGTAATTGTGAATAACTATCCCAAATGGATCTGTGCTGCTGAGCTGATAGGGCTTGGTTAAGAAGAGATTTTTCTCCAGGTAAAGCTTGATATGCCGCTTAACCCGGATGTCGATGTAAACACAATTATCCATCTCCATGGTGTAAAAATAACGGTAGTACTATCCAATTTGTACAGTAAAATGAATTAGTTTTACACACATGTATGAACGTTACTGCATCAACCCGGCATACCACCACCGCGAGGAGGTACCACCTTTTGATGACACGCCTTTTAAGGATGAATGGCAGAATGAAGTGTACGAATTGGCAGAAATGGTCCTGCATGTTACCTGTAATAAGAAAATACTGAAAAAAATTAATGTGTTGGATGTCGGGTGCGGATCCGCTTTTAAATTGCTGAAGTATTTCCGGCAGTATCATCTTGCAGGGATTGAGCTACCTGAAACTGTAACCTGGTTACGGAAAAATTATCCCGGTCACTTATGGATTGAAAAGGATCAAATTGGAACCTGCCGTCAAGATCCTGTTGATTTAATGATCTGCTCTGACGTAATCGAACATGTAAAGGATCCTGATCTGTTTCTCGAATGGATGGCCACCTTTCATTTCAACTACCTGGTAATTTCAACTCCCGACCGTAGCAAGCTTCCGGAAATTCAGCAGCTGGGACCACCGGTCAACCAACATCACCTCAGGGAATGGACATCAATAGAATTTCACCGTTTTGCAGGCCAGTACTTCGATGTCAGGTATCAAAAAAACCTGACAGAACACAACGGTGAGCAGCAGGTCCTGATCTGCAGGAAAAAATAATCAGTCAAAAACAATTCTTGCTTTCTGAACCCGGTCCTTCATACTGCTGATAGTGCTAAGCACACTCTCCTTCCGGGTATATCCTTCGCTCTGACAAACCTTTTTCCCGTTACGGGATTTCAAATGAAAATACCAGAGCTTGTTTTTCTTTGATTTGAATACGTGAAATGTGAAGCGATTCATGATTTAATTTTTTTATCTGGGAATTAATGTTGCACTTACTTTATCACTACCACATTGTCCGACCGGTGCAGCGCAATATCCGGGCACTTTATAAGGCGCTCCAGGATCTGCAAATTTATTCGGTGCATCCTGAGCATTGTAAAGCAGATTGTCATTGTAATTAAGCGCCCAATTGCATCCGGCACTCTTGAAATATTTCCCGTTAACTGGAACCCAGTAAAGCATGTGGGAAACCTCAACAAATGCATAGGTGCCATTTATTGCTGTTGCATCAACCATGATTGCAGGATATTGTCCGAATGAAAAATCAACTACAGCAATACCTCCTTGCATGCGTAATTTTATGAATGCTTCTGTACATCCCTGCACACATTCCTGATGATTATTATAAAGCTGTACACCCTTCACAACAGCAGAACCTTTCGAGTCCCAGTCAATGCCTACGCGTACTTTAAATCCCTCAGTAATATTGCTTCGCATGGTAACACCGGATGCTGCATATATGCCGAAAGCTACATCTGAATTAACATCAGCATTAAACCTGCAGTGCTCAAAAGTGGTATTATTACTTTGGCTGTTACTGTTGGAAGCACCTGGCCAGTTACCCATGTCAGCTGTCCATCCCTTTACACAGTATTGAGCTTCGCACATAGTAATAGTTGTGTTTAGGGCAAAGCGTAGATGTATTGCTTCCTGAAGGCTGAAGCAATCAACACCGTCGTAAGAGCTGTTGTACGTTGGGCCAATATCAATTCCAATCCGGTTTGCCTGCTGACCGGTCCTGCATCCGATTTGCAGCCCATCAATACGTACATGCGCCTGTATCATAACATTAGCATGGCCATTATCTATTGGCCTGGGTCTGGTGATCACCGGAGCTCCGTTGGTCCCTGTTACCTCTATGTAAGCATAACCGGTGATCCTGATTACCCTAAAAAACGTAGGCATGGGTGCAGAATCAGGTCCGAAGAAAAATGTTCCGTATGGAATTAACATCTTACCTGTTTTTCCTGCTACATCAAAGGCTTTTCTCCATGCAGCTGCATCAGTACGGGTATCAAGGGTAATTCCTAATCCAGGGTAGTTCTGATCAATATAACTCTGGGTTCTTCCAGCCTGGCGTAAAGTCTGATCTATCCTGGTTGCTCCAAAATCATCCGGATCTGTATACGATTTGGTGCCGGCTCCAGTTCCATCTTTTCCTGGAGGACCTTGCGGACCGATGTCGCCCTTATCTCCTTTATCTCCCTTCTGGCCTTTAAAAGCAATTGTCTCTTCCCAGAGCTTGGTTGTTTTATTAAAAATGTAATGCTTACCGGTTTGTGAATCTTCCCATCCATATGCAATGGATGCAGGATCAGTGTTCGACGGAGTAAAGGTTGGGATTCCATTTCCCTGCATCCAGCGTATCCAGGAACGATTTTGAGCCTGTGTCCTGGTGATCGACAACATCATAATCATGATTGTGATCAGGAAGGCAAAGCCAATTGCCGTTCCCCAGTTTTCGATGAATCTTTTCATGACTTTTTATTTCAAAAGTCTTGGAAGTATTAAATAGCAGAAAGGACAGAGGGATGCATAACACTGTAGGTAATTGCAGGTTCATGTGGTTATACTGTGATTAACCAGTGGGCCCTAAACTGGATTTATGACGCCGTGAATTAGCATGACTGGGAAATCTGCGATCCGGCATGCAAACTGGGCAGGTCGCTGAAAGTGCCTGTTTTCCGCTTTTTAATGGTTGACCTGTTATCCAACCATGGAAAACACTGGTATCCAAAAATGAAAGTGTCAACAACAGGGGATTCCAGATAGCACTGCTACTATTATTGCTATCTCTACTTAATCCAAAAATCGGGAAATCAAAAATATATTTTCGTCTATTTTTCAACCTGCATTTTGTTAAAAAGTACAACATGTTGTTTATAAAAAGGAATAGACTTATTTGCATATTACGGTTACTTTTGTAAATGCAAAAAGGCAGCTTACGTGCCGCCTTCTTAAAAAGATAATTTGCTGGGTTTGGGGTTGGATCAATGTGACCCTTCCAAAAGGCCATGATGTAAATTAGCGTTTACATTGAAAACTCCACTCCCATTTTTCGACCTCGGTAGTTCACAGCTGCCGGGGTTTTTTATTTCTGTAAAGATAACACCAATAATCCATTTCTGTTGTCACCAGGCAACAGTTGTTGAAAAAATTATTAAGGTGTCTAACCCGCACCAATGCTAGAAAGTTTTCAACTATGTTAATAATTTTTTGTCAAGCTGTTGTATAGTAAATTCTTATTCTAAGAATACACCCACCACCACCACAACTTCCCCACCTCAACCATAAGCTCCAGCTCTGAAGCTTCCAGTTCTATTTCCTTTTTTTCATACACAAGCTTCATCTGTTCAAAGTGAGCAGCGGGAGCCATATTATCCCGAATCATTTTATCCCAGCCTGCAGGAAACAGGTATTCAATCAACTCATACCTGGACCGATCGCCTGCCCGGCACCATACCGATTTAATTTCAAACAGCCTGGTCACCCCGCGGAGATATTCTTTCGGGATCGGATTCAATGCAACCCCGTTTTTATCTTTAAGGTGGGGACCTGAGTAGTCGGAGCAAGCCGTTTCGTTTTCCGGAATTTCTGCGGCAGGAGGTGTTGGCGAACTTAACGCTGTCACATTTGTTACAGGCTCAATCATTTGATTTTGTTTTAGTTAGAGTGTGACAAAGTGTAACAAACCAAAATTTGTTACATCCTTGTTTTTCAATTATTTGCTGGTATCTTTCTGAAAATAAACCTTGTAACAGTTTGTGACAAATTGTGACAAAACAGGCCTTTTTTTTAAAGTTGTCACACTTTGTCACAGGCCTCAAAGCCGGTTCCGGTCTTGCTTTGAGTAGGTTTGTATTTTTGTTTGTAACAAAAAAAATAGAAGTTGCTGAACATCTTTTGCGATCGCAAAAAATATATCGACCAACCAGGCCGATTCTATTTTCCACAATATTTTTTTGAAATGATGCTACTACTACCCCTGCCTCTGATATCAATTCGGGGTCTAAGTAGTTGATTTCAAAATTTGTAACAAACTTGTGACAAGTCAATGGCTGCATTTTAAAACGGTAAATTATCCTGCTCTCCGGCCGAAATTGATTTAACTCCTGCTACTTCTCTGGCTCCCCAGGATCCCGGTTCGTTTGAATTTATTTTCAAATCATTTTTGGTTTCATCATCCACATACCTGGTCTCGATCTCTGCCGGCAACAGGAATTTTTCAATCTTGAAAACATACGGCCGGCCATTGTCTTGTTGATACACGCGTTCCTTCTTAACCTTGCCTTCATTTTTCATCAGCTCCCATTTCGGGAAGCTGTGCCTGATCGTCTTAAACCGCTTCTGCAGTTTTGAGGGATCATAGGCATCGTCATTAGCATCTTTCACGTCCTGTTCCGACTTATACTCAAGCCCGGCATATTCGAAAGTGTGATACATCTCAACCTTCAGTTTATCGGTAAGTACCTTCCTGAGGTAATTACGCTCCCACTTGTTCCGGAAAAATGTTTCATTAATGCTGTCGAGGGTCATCAGGATCTCATCACTGCCATGATCAAAAAACATATCCCTTACATTCTGGCGTAACTCCTTCTCAACAGTGCTTTGGCTGAATTCAATTACCCGCTTCAGTGCCTCAGTCTTGATCAGCTCCGGGTAGAACCAGGCACGGTGCAGCTGTTCAGTGGCCATTTTGCGTGTATTGAGGAAATGCAGAAATGCCGGTATCTCTTCTTTCATTTCTTCCAGCATGCCAACAAACAACTCCTGGATCACCGGTATCTTCCGCACCCAGTACCGTACATCATCCTCACCTGCGTAAATAAAATTTTCTTCATTGTTACTCAGGAAAAGAAACTTGGCAAAAAAATCAATTTCAACGTGGTCCTTCCCCTTCGAATTCATGAATATCTTATCAGCAGTGCTCAGCGATTTAACACGCTCAACCACAACCAGCTTATCAATTTTCGTTTCATCACAAATAACCAGCAGCTTTCCTGCCCAGGATGCGTTGAAATCATTTGCCAGTTCTGAGTTTCCTACTATGGCTGCGTTTTCAGTAAAAAGCATCTTAAGCCATTTTGCAAAAGTGGTTTTACCGGTTCCGTTTTCACGGCTTACCAGGCAAAGGATGGGAAGCGTTTGCTGAGGTTGCTGAAAAAGCAACTGGATGTAATCCAGGCCCAGATCAATCTCCTTCACTTCAATCCATCCTTTTGTTTTGTGATTTACGCGAATGGTTCCTTTGCCGAAAATATGTTCGAGGAAAGACATTGTGTACGTATACTCCCCTTCTGTCGGCTCATGCTCGAAAGGGTAATACATATTATAGCAGCTTGAAATTACTTCCTGGTAGTTCGTATGGTCCGGAACATTGCAGAATGCTTTAAATTTTGGGATGTGAGTAACAAAGCGTTTTCCGTAATCATCAATGATGGTTTGTTTCATCCTCCGGTGAAAGCGCTTCTCCAGCTGTCCGTATTTATTCGGCACCTGGATCTTCTCATGGTACTGATCACCAACCCTGAAGTATCGCTTTGCGTCTGCAGGCACAACCACCACACAGTTGCTTTTCTCTTCATCCCACTTGTATTTTGTGCCGTTAAAAACAAACTCCTTCTTCTTCAAGTCCGGAGCTTCAGCGTAACCGGTCATGTTCAGTTTCCGGTATTGTTCAATTATTTCACAGTGATATTCTACAAACTCATTAATGTTATGCAGCCTGAAATGCTTCCGGATCTTGGCCGTGTTATAGGTCATATCCTCCCTGAAAAAATACATAGGCTGCCTGCTCAGTTGTGTCAGGTCTTCAATTATTTCCTGCTCCTTCCCCGGGAGTGCGATCAACAGATCATCCAAACCTTTTGGTTGCCCATCCACTTTGGAGCTTTCCACATAGCAGAAATATTTATTTACCTCATAATCATCCAGGAGGCGCCTGATGTTTGTGCAGCTGCTGAAAAAAAAGTTGGGTCGCTCATAAATGTCGCCACCATCGGCCAGCCTCTTTAGGCTGATCCGGTTTGCATCACCATCGGCCAGCCAGATAAAATTTTCAACCTCACAGGTTTGAATCAGTCTGATAATGTCGCTGTGTAGCGTTCCCTTATCCTTTTCTTTATACGTTGAGATGCTGGAGAAGGCCAGAATATCCAAACCATACATCGAAGCTTTAAAAGCTTTAAAATAGCCTTCAGTGGCAACCAGGGTTTTGATCTTTTCTTTCTTTTCAAACTTTTCAACCAGTGCCGGTGGAAAAAACGGAAGCGATTCAGCTCCCCTGGGAATATTATACTTATGTTCCTTTCTTTTGGCATCCAGGAAAGGTTTCTCCAGTCGGGTAATAACATTGCTTCTACTCCAGCGGCTGTCCTTAGGTTTAAAAGTTGCCTGGATCCTGTCTATGGAATAAATCAGGATATCAATACCGCGTTCCGATCCGGAAAATACCGGCAACTCTTCCAGTAAATTCTCCTTGCTGTCAGCATCGTATTTAACGAGCTTAATTTTATTAACTGCAGGCGTAATGCCGTACAGCTTCATCCGTTCCTCGAAGTATGGATATGAAGGTTCAGTCTTTTTATCTGAAGACATAAATCATTTGCATGTTGTGGTTTTTTGAAAGTATTGGTTTTACAAATGATTTTGTAAATGTGATCCCCGAAGGGAGTGGGGCTGCCAGTATCACCCGGCTAATGAACGCCCCACAATCCATGCAACAATGCAGTATACCGCTGCTTAATTAATTTTATGGCCTGTTACCGCCAATGGATCCCTATCATGAGCTTTCAGGACCTGCTCTTTCTTGCGTTGTGTCGCCGTTGTGCCAACAGTAATTCTCAGTGCTCATTACAATTTGAATTGGCAGGGACTGTCAGTGCCAACCCGAAACGCCCGGTCACAGTATAACGGCTATGGGATTTTAGTTTGTAGATTTTTTCTTTTCTAATTCATCAATGGCCTCATTAACAATTTTATTAAAATCCTTTTTGGCCTGTTGTCTTGCATCTATATACAATGGTATGTATGATGCAACCCACATCAGAAGTGCAATCATGATCCACGGCCTTGCAAATGAAATTTTAAATGGCCAAAGTTCAATTTTGGTTTGGGCCAACATAAACATTGATAATACTCCAATTATGATAAATATTGCAGCTGGAATAGTGAATTCTTTTGTCATTTGATTTTTATTTAAATTCATTTTATCAATATTGTTTTTCTGCTCTCAGTCGTATGAATAATTCCTTTTCCCAATCAGTCATTCGTTCCTGAGGTATAAACTCTGGCATATATTCACCTTCGTATTTTATGATATGCAAACCTTCTGCGCGAATATGAAATAATTCTTTAGCAGTACTTTTCGCCTGTCTAATAACTTCATCTGGATTTTCATAATCTCCAGCTGATAAATGTTGATTCGTGGCACGAATTGTTTCCTTAATCCAGTCATTCATTTTTATTTGCATGGTGTCCGGACAATAATAATCTATAGCATATTCATATCGAGGATATTTTGAATTGTTCTCAGAACATCCATAGAGAAAAACTATTGATATTAAAATGACTAAAACAAATTTGGACATAATTTCACAGATTAGAATAAATTATTTGTATATCTAAACCCACGGAATCCTTTCATTGGAATTGGTGTTGGTGCTTTAATCACCGGCCCGGTAGTAACCATCCAGTTACGTGGCTCAGGGTGTTCATAACTGGGAAGGAATACAGGTTCCATTTTCAGAAACTTAACAATGATCGCACGGTATTGAACGAAACCTTTAAAGCAGACAAATGCCGTTAAAACTTCATGCACCGGAATAGTGCTAATGAAATGATAAAAACAGGAATCAGAAGGGAGCCTGTCTGTTCCCATGGACTCATAAAATTCTCTGAAATGCTTTTCCCTGTCACCTTGTATTTTCCCCTTATGACTAAAGAAAGCTTCAGGAACATTTATCATTATTGCTTCTGGTTTTTCTGTGATCATCTGAAGTATGGAATTATGTATTTTTTAAATGCGATCAATCTCCTGCCTCCTGATCTCCAGTAAAATTCCTTATCAGGATCCTTACAATAAATCCAGATTGACCAGTAACCTTCCTTCACGAATTGACCATTGGTATCAATGGCTAATTTATACCTGGGTCGGTGAATTGAAACCCTTTCGATTAACCAAAGAATCAGGGTTATTTGAAGTAGGTCAAGGTTCATTTTATTGCTTTTTTCAATGCAGCCTCAGCCTTTTTTACTGCCATCTTTTCCGACACATCAAAAATGCCGTTGCTTTTTATTACTGATAAACAAAATGAAAGCGCTTCATGCATTTCCGGTGCTGCTGCAATTAATTTTGCATCAGATTTTCCATTATCTGCCCCCTGACAAATTTCACGACAGATATACACTGTTCCAGGTTTGTTATCAGGCTTTTCAATAGCATAAGAATCAGCATCATCTTGAATTACTTTCCAGGGTCCAGGTGTGTGTTTCATTTTTATAGTGTTTTGAAATGTTATAAAAGTGCTTTCGCTTTTGAAAGTGTATTATTCAGTCGTTTCATTTCAGGTGAATGTAGTTCGTATATCCTCCAGGCCTCCTTTTCCATCAAAGGAGGCATTCCCATACCATGATGAATACGAATAGACTGCTTGGCATCCTCAAGTGCTTTAACCAGCTCAGGAAGAATAGTAAGGCGCTCAATCTCGAGCAGTGATTTAGTTGGTTGCTTGGCCGACATTTTTTCTTAATCTTTTTACTTCGTATAACCCTCTTGCATATTCAAACAAGTCACCAGTTATTAAAGACATTCTAAGCTTTCCCAAATCAGGCTTAACTCCTCCCGGAGCTTCCAGGATAACCTGAATAATTTCTTCCAGGCTGTCTCTTTCCTCGTAAATGTTACCGGGTCCTTCCCAAACAAATAGCTCTGGTATCATGCCTTTATTTCATCAACCCGGTTAACAACAATGTAAAGCTCTCGCCACTTTTTTTCCTTCTTTACTACCGGCCTGCTTTGAATATACAGGGTGGCCATCACCTCCCTGCCGGCATACTGTGAAAGATTTATCCGGGAAATTTTCCCGTCAAAGATCCTCACAGGATAAATCATCTGCTCCCTCAGGATCGCCTGGTTCTCGTCCAGGATCGCCGGCAATACAAATTCAGCATATTGAACTGATTTGCCTTTCTGAAGCTCCGGTTTGCTGATGGCCCGGAAGGATCCGCGCTGTTGGGTTTTCATGATGACTTTTCTTCAATTTTATAATGATTTCAGATCGGGTTTGTAAATTTTCATTTTCTGGGCTTTACTGATTTAACTGTTTTATTTAACAATAGAAAGTATGAAATTCCTTTGTCCTGTACAGGATTCTCAGCTACTTCAACTCGTTGACCTAAATCCTGTTCACCGACCATTGCAATGGAATCAATAATCTTTTTTGCAAGAACAGAGCTTTGAATTTTTCCATAGCCGGAATCATCGATCCGGATTTTAAAAGCGCCCTTATCAGAAGATTTGAAAGCGTACCAATCATCGTCTTCAGTTTTCCCGATTTCAATTCCATTGCCCTCTTTTATTCCCATTATTTTAACTAATGTGGCATTGAAATTAATCATGCCCTTTGGAGACATTGAAACAGCTGGCCTCCCGTTTGATTTTGCAGAACAATTTTCCTTGTTAAAGATTTGTAATTTCATAGTGTTTTAATTTTAATTATTATGGATTATATCATATGAGAACTGTAAATTTATCTTTGAGTAATTCCTTCAACTTTTTATCCAGCTGTGCCTTATTTGGTATTTCATCCTGCAGGATAGTCCAGTTGCGCCGCTCCTTATCAACAAATTTGATTTGGAAAGTAGAACTCCTTTTTTCTGGCTTTTTATCAATGTCTTTAATAGGAAAACGATGGGAAATTCTAAGAACAGTAAATCCTGCATCAAGCAGCTTGGCAACATCAGTTTGATTCATGTTTATTGTATTTTATGTTTAAATAAAAAATTGAGAATTGTTGCAGGATTTTGCGATCCGACCTTTTTGATTATTCGCTTTGCTTCCTTTGCATTGCACAGGAAAAGGCTGTCAAGGAAACATTCCTTTTCAGTTACAACACTCTGCGTAACTGAAATGCTGGTTTCATCAATTTCAATCTCCGGAGGGAACCGGTGTAGTACTTTTTCTGCTTTCTTTATCATAGGTCATAACTTTTTTACAGTAATCAATCACAGCCTGATCACCACCTTTTTTATAAGCCTTTTTCATGTTATCGAAGTGATTTGAAGGCTGATATCGTTTATGCCGGTATCTCCTTGTAGGTAAAACAGGATCTCCATGGTGATCTTTGCAATCCGGATCTTGTTCCAACAATTCTGATCCATATACCTTACAATCGATCAGGATAAATTTTCCATGGGGATCCTCCTGTGGATAAAAAGGAAGCTCCGACGCCAGCTGGCGAATCTTTCTGTTTGTGCTCATATGTCAATGATGTATAAAACCGATTGAGTAAACAGCCAGGGCTGCCAGGCACATCAATACATAAATCACATAAGCAAATCGGAGCAGGGGATCGGGTTTGGTTCTTGTCATTGGTATAGGGTAGGATGTAAGTACTGGTGGGCTTTATTTAAAATTGATTCTAATCTTCGTTCGGATGATACATAGCTTTTGTTGCTTTGATGTGGCAGAATGGTCCGTAAATGCTTTTCAATAATCAGCGTGAATCTTGAAACTTCCCTGAGTGACGTTTCCTCAGGCCTCTGACACATCGTATACAGATCCCTTACTTTATCCAGGGCGATCCTGACATCGATCGACAGGTAATGCTTGCTCCGGGTTATTATCAATCGTGCATGCTGATAATAAAGCCGGATCTCTTTACACCGATCCTCCTTCAGTTTTAAGGGAGGCGATTTTAATTCCATGTTTATTTAGGAAATTGAATACGCTTTCGTAATTCATTCCGATGGAGCGGGCAAGGTTCATTTCAACCTGGCAATCCTGATCATCATAGAAATTATCCATGTTGAGCACCTGGCTGCAGTTTACCAGCTCCCTTATCCTGATGGCCATTTGTTCTTTCCGGGTCAGGATACCGAGATCCAGGCCATCAAACAGATCATGGGGAAGAATCACCTGGTAACCTTCATTTCTGAGTATGCCGGAAATCATTTCGAGTTCAGCCCGTTCGCTCTGGGTGGAATGTTTGCCAATGATGTATATGTGTCCTCTGGTGCTCATCCGGTTAATTTTTCCATTTCATCAATGCTGATCACTTTCCTTCCACAACCAAATTTGTGTACCAAATGTACAGTATCACATTCCAAAATGGAAGCAAATTTTTTCAACTCTTCCAGGGTCATGATCCCGGGATCCTTTTTGATGAAAGCAAGCCTTCTGGCAGGAATACCGGTGGTGCTTTTCAGGTCTGTAAACCTTGTGTAAGTAAGGGTTTCCTGCAGGTATTTTAAAAAGTTGTTTTGTTGAGACATTATTTTTAACTTAATAGTAGGTATAAGCTGTTTTGGACTTGACTTGATGCTGTTATAATGTAAATTTGTAACGCCTCAAATGTACAACTTGGATAGTTCTAATTCCAATTTGTACACAACAAGTTTTGAACAATGATTTCAACATTTGTGAAAAGATCGTCTGTAAAGCCCCGCATACATATGGGGCAACGAGTTAAGGCTGCGCTAGATAAGAAGGACATTAAAGCTTCTACAGTAGCGCATTGGCTTAAATGCGATGAAAATAATGTGTACAAACTTTTTAATAAAGCTGTATGGGACACATACAAGCTTGAGGTAATTATCCGGAATACAGGTTTACCAGCAACATATTTTTTAATCGAAAAGGAATATCTTCAGCATGATGCCTTTTCAGTGGTGGGGGAACATGATCAAAAGCTTTTCAAAAAGGAGATACTTGAGCTGAGAGCGGAGGTGGATCGGTTGAAGTCCGAGCTGGTAAAATCCAAGGACAAGTTGATCGCTGTGCTGGAGAAAAACAGCAATTCAGCGTCAGCTAAGTCCAAAAACTAAAAGACACGAAAAAGACACGAAAATAAAAGCATAGCGCTGAACACCGCGCCATTATTGAATTTAAGAATAGAACAAACGTCCCGTCCGGACCGCCAAATAAATTTTAAAGCCTGTAAATCATTGATTTACAGGCTTTGTTGTTTTTCCTAAACCCTATGTTCTAAAAAGAAGTCAAAATGAAGTAAGTGGGGATACAAATGCAATTAAATGGGCTTTTCCTTTAATATTCAGCAATATAACCATCCGCTTGTCTCTCATTAAACCATTTTATTAATTCATTTTTAAGATCATTAATTGAATCTGCTCTAACTTCTATTTTTGATGCATTTCTTTCACCATCCTGCATTCCAGGAATATTTTTTAAAACTGTTATATCTCTATGGTAATCAATGCCGAGATTCTCAAGTCCAACTAGAAAAAGATAATAGGAGTTTTCTCTTTCTCGTTGATTTCCAAAGATTAATACCTTTGTTCCTGCTTGATTATTAAAACGCAATTTGATTTTAAAGTCTTCCATGTTAGTTTAAGGTTATTGGTTCTTTTTATCTGAAGATGCACTAAGAGCGAGCATCCTTTTAATAGTTTTTAGCTTGATTCTAGACTGGTACTTTCTCTTCACTTCTGTTCTGTAAAATAAACATTTTTGTTTGATGGATGCAAACAAAATATGCTACACGAATAAAGACGCACGCACCTTCGATGGGACTGTCTTTGTAAAATGCATCAAGGGAAAACCCTCAAAAAGGAAGGGACAACCCTTGAAAAGAAGGCAAGGGTTTTCCCTCTTGACTTTTAGGATTTTATTAGTTCCCTTTGGTGACCCTGTTTTTATTACTAAACCCACGAGCCGGATTTATTTAACTGGCATCCATCATAGTAAGGAATAATCGAAACACTAACTATATAGTTTCGTCAATTTTCAAGAAAATGGGATGATTGATGAAATTCTTGTCCTGAATTATCGGAAATGTTTAAAATTTATTTGCAGTCTGATACCTATTTATTAGTATATCCAGATTTCAAAATACTATACCATGAAAATATTTTTGCTATAATCGAAAATGAAAAGGAAAAAGCTAAACTGGGTATCGGAATATTTTATACCGACGATTTTACTTACGAGGACCAACCTCCCGTCGCTTAACTATTGTTTTCTTTCCTCTAATTTCGGTCCAAAAAGAAATGACGTGTAAAAGTACCATACCCGTAATTGCTGCTCCTATACCTGAAAAATAGCTAAGTATATTTAAATAAGCGGAGTCTTCCGTCTCTAATTTGTAAATAACCTCTAAATCCTTTTGCCGAACTACTACATTCAATTCGTTTTTTTCATAAACATTACGTGAATAGCCTTCACAAAGAAATGAAAGACTTTCATTCTTGTTCATTAATGGAATGTTAATAGTATAACCCCTATACTCGTTAAACCCAATTACGCCAAGCGGAGTAATAACTTTACGAGAAAGACTATCTGGTATTTTACTTGGTAATTCTACAGAATATTCAATATTGTTATCATTCTTTACTGCCAGCGGATTTGGTGACAAATAAATATTTTCATTTTCGGGTTCAACCTTACAAACGATATTATCTATTCCGACATCTGAAACATTTGTTAAAGTAATTAATGTCGAATAATAGCTTTTAACTTCCGAGGTGTCACCGTTAAGCGAATATTTTACAGAAATTGCACTTTTAATTTTTTCATTTGGTGTAATTTGGTTTTTACTGTCACCGATAATAATAGCTAATTTTTTGTCTTTGCTTTTATCAAAAAACTTAGGTGCGAAATAACCTAATAGTCCAATAATTGCGATTATAATATAATGAATAAAACTATAACGCTGTTTAACCTTAGCGGGCTGATTTTCGGGGGTCTGGTCCATGAAATCGAGGGTTAGTTTCATGGGAAAAGTAATAATATTTTTCTATTGGTCCGAAATGTCTTCGTAATCAACGTCTTCGGCAGGTGGTTCGTTACAATTCAGATTTAAAACTAAGGGCTTTAAAGTCTATGAAATTGACAGCAACTCCAATACGGGCCATACCTACAGCTTGAAGGATTTTCATAAAATCAATATCAACACAGGTAAATATGTTTTTCAATATGCTGACAAGAATACAAATGCCTTTCATCCCGCCAGAGGGGAAACGGATCCAGGCTGACCTGAGCGCCGGATGCCTGACTGCGTCACACAGGCAGACTCCCTGCAATCCCTGTCTGCCATAACGAAGGATGTAGCACAGGCAGGCAGGCGGTTTAGGTTATTGACGGCTGTGCGTTGTCGGAACAATCATTAAAGGGAAAACCCTCGAAAGCAAGGGAAAACCCTTGAAGCAGAACCAAGGGTTTTCCCTCTTGACTTTTAGGTTTTTATTAGTTCCCTTTGGCTAATCTTTTTTTTACGCCCCCTTTAACCTAAATCCGATTCCAGAAAAAAATAGATAAAAGGTACCTTCCTTTCCGGAAAAGATTCTCAATGCTCTCAGATTTTGGGGGATTTGAGATGGTTGGCCGGAAAAACAACTCAAATAAATATGTTATGTGCCATTCTTGCACTCCGAACAGACGGCACAGCTAACTTGACAAAGCATAAAACAAATTCTCATGTCTGACTTTATAGGTGAAAAAATTAAAAGTGATGGTGCTACCAAAAAAGTATTCCATTACTACGACACTGCAAAAAAGATTGACCAATTATCAAGTGAATTTTATAAGAACATTGACCAGATAATTCATTATCCACGAGGTTTTGATGGTGGGCAAAAATATAAGACAATTGAAAAATTTATTTTTAAAGGATTTCAGGGAAAGCTACCTGTTGGAGTATTTAAGTCGGCTAATTATGGATGGGGGTTTACTAAACCACTTAAACCATTTGGAAATTTTCTGAACGCTAATCATGATATTAAAGAAGTAATAATAGAGAAAGGAGGCAAGACCGAATTTGATTTAGTAAATAAGAAACTTTATCTCAATGAAACATGCTTGCAAAAATTGCAGGATAATTTAAGCAGCATTTTTAAAAAGAATAAGGAAGGAGTTGACCTTGTATTAAAATCAGTGTTACATGATTTTTTTTCCAGTGAGATTAAAAAACCAAAGCGAACATATGTTTCAAATGCTCTTGCTACATCGTTAGCCACTTGGGGTAATTCAATTGATGAGTTTTCAAATGATGACAAGAAAGCAATAAAAGAATTGTTTGAGAAATTATCGGTGGGCACAAACTTTTTGAGCAAATCAGCTTTGGAGAAAACTAAAGAAATCGTTGATATTAAATATTTACAAGAAGCATTAAAGAAATACCAAAAATTAATACAAGCAAAATCGGACAGCAAACAATTAGAAAAAAGGTGGCAGCAATATTTGCAAGAAAACAGTTGGATTTTTTCATCTCTCTTCGCTCAACCTGTAATACTTTACCAGCGTGAAGCTTTTGTTGGTGGAAAAAGAATTGATAACAGCAATGGGAAGTTTAATGACTTTCTTATTAAAAATAGCTTAAGCAACAATGTTTCTTTTTTGGAAATAAAAACTCATAAGACACCAATACTTGAAAAGAAAGCGTATCGCGGTGATGATGTTTTTAGCTCCACAAAGGATATGACGGGGTGTATTGCGCAAGTTCTCAATCAGCGTGACAACTTTCAAAAGGAATTTTATTCGAATCAGGGAAAAAGTAAGACCAAAGATTTTGAAACATTCAATTCTAAGTGTATAGTTTTAATTGGTTCTACAGCCGACCTTGCTAAAGAACAATTGCATTCTTTTGAATTACTTCGTAGTAACAGCAGAGATGTTGAAATAATAGCATTTGACGAGTTGCAAAAGAAAATAGAAAGTTTGCAAAAGATAATGACGGACAAACCGAAAAGGACGAAGAAGAAAAAGTAGAACGGCACATAACATGCAGATTAAAAGAAATAAAAAAAAGAAGGCCTTTGAGTGGTAGACAAAGAGTTGAACTTCTAATGAACATTGTCGTGTTAACGAACAGTTGAGCTTACAATCATTTAGAAAAATTGCTACTTTATTCTTTTCTTTGTTAGCGTCAACTCATAAGAACCTTATTAATTAAATATTATGAACTCAGAGGAAATAAAATGGAAAGAAGATAATAATCGATTTGTGTGCTTTTTAGATATTATGGGATTTAAGAATATGATAGATTCAAGGTCTCATAGCGATGTAAAGAAGATGATGGAAGACCTTTCGAAAATCCGTCAATATATTATCAAGCAAAATAAACTTTTTAAGAAAGAAGCCATATATTCACTTTATAAAGATTGTGAAATGCAACTGGTATCATTTTCTGATTCAATAATTCTATTTACTAATGAAGATAAACCAACTGATTTTTTACTTTTAACATACGCAGCCCGTAAAATTTTGTTCGATGCTGTAAAACTTGGAATTCCAATTAAAGGTGCTATTTCATATGGTTATATAACTGCAGATTTTAATAACTCGATTTTTCTAGGTAGACCAATTGTTGAAGCTTATTTATTACAGGAAGAATTGTTTTACTATGGTGTGACCTTAGATCACAAATCAGAAACATTTTATAGAAATAATTTGGCTAAATTTAAGGGCCATGATATGTATGAATTTTTAAAGACACCATTTAAGCACAGTAAAATAATGCATGCAAATTTAAAAACAGGACCTGAAACAAAATTGGTAGATTTCGAAAAACTTTACGAAACAGTATGTGGTACAACAAGACAATATGTAGACAATACAATTGAAGTATTTAAGTCAATTTTAGAAAAGGAGCATAGTAAAAACTAATAGCAGTTTAACGTCATCTGTCATTTTTATTTCGGAAGATATTTTTATAAATTTGAAATGCCGGTTTTGAAAGAAAGCAGTCTACTCACTCCCCTTCGGCGTAGTTTGTAGCTTCCCCGCATTATCTGTATCTTTAAACTTCAAAAGAAATCCCCCCGCAGGCGCGAGCGTCTTCGCTCGTGCCTACTAGGAACGCAAGTCAACAGGAAGCTGGAATAAGTCTTATGCTGGAAATTTTTTTGTGATTCCTAGAAGGTTGCACAGCAATCAGTAGAAGCTGATACGCCTTCACATTAAAATTTTATCTGGTTGGGAAAAACAGAAGGCAAAAATTAATTCGACAATTCGGAATTTTGAAAGCAGGCGGTAAAATCAAATTCCATATAACTGTTAGGTTTAAATACAATCGGATGGCCTGAAAAATATTGTGGAGCTATTTCATAAGTGCTATGATCCTGAAGTGTAGCATTCTGGTGCTTATCAGCAACGATATCAACAAGAACATAGGCTGCGATATTTCTTAATTTTATAAAAGCTGGATCGTTCTCTTGGAGGGAGACATCACCACCGCACCTTCTCGATATGAAGGCACTAATTTTTGGAGGATCGGAATAACCGGCAACTTCAATTATTTCTAAATCGAATTCCAGTACTATACCGTCAGCACCATTGGAATTGCCTTTTTTGCAAGAAGTAAAAATTAATTTTGGGTTCATTCTTCAAAAGTAATGAAATTCTATTGATATTTCGAGGTTTATTAACCAAAAAATACAGTGTCAAAAAACAGGGAGATGTTGAAATTTTTGGTGGGAAACAATGAACCGTTTATCTAATACAAATCTATTTGTTATACCTTAAACTCATTCAAGTAAGATACCCGAACTTAGTTCAACCGGGCGCGAAGTCCTACAACTTGTAAGTGAAATTTATCAAGAGGCATTGGAACAAAATTCATGTTCAAAGATTCCTTCTTTCGATAGTAATCGTATTGAACCTCTGCATTCTTTATGGCTCCTTGTGCAATTAAATAAACGTCATTAACCGAAAGTTGCCAGTCAGCTTGGGTTTTAGCTACACAAGATAAGCTCAAAACTACTTTTCCCTTATGTTGAATAGCATAGTTAACCTCTATAGCGACAGAGGCAATATCGTCCTCAGTCTTTTTAGAAATCATAAAAGTATACCCTACAGTTTTTTCGTTTGCTGGAATATCATTAAAGTTCTTTTCCATCTTAAAACTACCGGGCGTTCCTAAGATGTTTAATTTTTTTTCCATTTGAGTATAGGTTTACACAAATTTACGAATAATCTTCTTTCAAAAACCAAAGCTAACAGTTCCAAGGTATATAGTTTACCCGTATAACCTTAAAATTTTTACTCCCCCTCTCGGCTAGCTTATAGCTACACCGCCTTATCTTCTAGCTTTAAGTTTGAGTAGAAAGCATAATTAGAGTCCAAAAAGCGTAGCTGCAAGCTACGCTTAGGTTGAGGAGTTGATTCGGCTTCTGCAATTTCGTTCTTAGCGGGATTCAACTTTTACAGCTTTATTCATTCTTAGCTTATAAGCCTTACTTTTTTCATCAGCTTCAATACTACTCACTGAAAGGTCAATCAATTCCTTTAGGTCCTCCAAATCATGATCAGTCCAAAGTCTGGTATAGTGGGTTTCATCATTACCTAACCAGACAGCCCGTTCAACATTATCTTTTATTCTATCGTCCTTTATGTACGTTGCAACGACGTTCATGAGTAACATTTTCTTTACCTTATCTTCTTCTCCTGGATTATTCTTAATAACGTAATCTTTAATCAAGAACTCCAACGCTTTTCTATAACCTACTCCGCAAATTTGTGTCAAACCATGCTGTTCAGCAAAATACGCTTCATTGTAAATCTCTTCAAACTTGGAGGAAATATTTTTGATAATTGAAGTGTACAAAACAGTTTGTTGGTTTCCTATTGAAGTACTTTCAAAATTAATGCTTGTATCTTGTATTGCTTTCATTGGAAAGTAAGCAATAAAACCCTTTAAACAATCATCATTTGAACATCGAAAATAGGTTTCTACTCTCAATGAATTGTTTGGTTTATATCCAAATAAGAATACAGGAATCATTTTGGTAAAACACCATGGACATTTATTAGGTATATTGTTCAATACCTTATTGCCTAATGTTAGAATAGGATGGGATGCATTCATGGCTTTATTCTTTAGGACTGCAAAAATACAGAATATTTCTGTCCTATTTAGTTTTTCTGTTATAAAGAATATTGTGTCAGATCTGGGTTTAAGTCCTCCGCTGGCGCTCGCGTATCGCGCATGCCCTTCTTGTAAAATGAATTGTTTTCCCGAAAGATTATCCTTAACAACTTTTATAGCACGCTTACTCTTTCCCGCCCGTAGGTTGCAGAAAACTATTTACCCTCCGCTTGCGCTTTTATATCGCATGCCTTTCCAGTATCGATTTATTTTCGATAACCGGGTGATGGACGGTTGACCAGCAAGTCGAAAATTAATTTACATTTGAATTTTGACGCAATCGGCGTTAGCGCCTGGCATAAAAGAAATGGATACAGTTTTAATCAGTGGCGGAACGGGGCTTGTAGGCAGACACCTTTGTAAAACACTAAAAGACAAGGGATATCATGTTTGTATTTTGAGCAGGGTAAGTAAACAGGACACTGACATGCAAACTTACGCCTGGGACCCGGTGAAACAGGAAATGGAGAAAGAAGCTGTTGAAACCGCTGATTTCATTATTCATCTCGCCGGTGCAGGCATTGGTGACAAGCGGTGGACTCATAAACGAAAACAATTAATTGTTGAAAGCCGGGTTAAATCGGCGCAATTACTTTATGACGCAACAAAGAATAGTAATAAAAAACTAAAGGCTTTCATTTCAGCATCGGCAATTGGTTATTACGGAGCAATTACATCAGATAAAATCTTTTCTGAGACAGACCCTCCTTCCAATGACTTTCCCGGAGAGACCTGCCGGCAATGGGAGCAAGCAGCCGAAAGATTTGAGGAATTGGGAATAAGAACAGTAAAAATAAGAACAGGTGTTGTTCTCACAAAAAAGGGTGGTGCACTGGCAAAAATGATGATTCCCGTCAAAATGGGAATTGGTTCAGCCATCGGCAATGGCAGACAATATTTGCCCTGGATACATATTCAGGACTTATGCGCTATTTATATCAAAGCAATCGAGGACGTACAAATGAAAGGCGCTTATAATGCAGTAGCACCTGACCACAAGACAAACAGCGAGTTTACCGGGGTATTGGCTGCTGTCCTTAAAAGACCTTTTTGGTTTCCCAATATTCCTGCAGTAGCTATGAAGCTCCTGTTCGGTAAAATGTCTGAAATGATGTTACAGGGGAGCAGGGTTTCATCAGAAAAAATAAAGACAGCGGGTTATAACTTTCTTTTCCCTGACCTTAGGAATGCTTTGAAAGATCTGGTATAAAATAGAAACGTCCCCGCAGGCACCAGCGTCCACGCTCGTGCCAACTATATTTACGACCTCAGGCCGTTTTGCAATCAGCAGGCACGACATCCCGTTCTCCCAGCCTGCAGATAACTGCTTTTAATGTAAATATCCATCAAGGGTTTTCCCTTGCTTTTCAAGGGTTTTCCCTATTTTCATTTCAAGGGTTTTCCATCTTGATTTATGGTTTTTTATTACTTCCCTTTGAGCCACACTATTTTTCTTGCTAAATCCCCGGCCGGGTTAATTGAGCCAGCTCCCCATAAAACAGATAGTACCCGAATCATTTCCTGTAAAAGTTTCGTCATGCTCTTGAAAAGCAGAAGTATGGACGATACAGGAGATTAAAAACCTGCGGGAAAAAAATTAAAATAAATGAAAGAGCAATCAACAGATAATCCTGCTTCCCAATTCCTCAAAACAGACGGAGGAAAAACCAAGTCGAATGCCATAGAGGTTCCTTCTATTTCATTACCGAAAGGTGGAGGCGCAATCAAAGGGATTGACGAAAAGTTTTCCGTGAATGCCGTTAATGGCACTTCTTCATTTTCAATTCCGCTTCCATTTGCTCAGGCCAGGGGGGCATCGCCTGCTTTAAGTCTTTCTTATAATTCAGGTGCCGGTAATGGTATTTTTGGTTTGGGCTGGCATTTAAGTCTGGGATCAATTAAGCGCAAAACAGATAAAGGCTTGCCCCAATATCTTGATGACATTGATGCTGATACATTTTTATTTTCAGAAGCGGAAGACCTGGTCCCTGAATTTAAAAAGAACCCTGACGGGAGTTTTCAACTGGATGCTGACAATGAATATATCATCAATGAAAGGGATTCAGCAGATGGATTGTTTACCATCAGAAATTACAAACCCCGCATAGAGGGATTATTTGCACGCATCGAACGATGGACGGAAAAGGTACATGGTAAAATCAAATGGCGTGTAATCACCAAAGATAATGTCACCACACTTTTTGGATGGACAGATAACTCGATTCTGGCTAATCCAGATAACGCCACCATGATCTATGAATGGCTGCCCGAATTCGTTTTCGACGACAAAGGAAATTGTTCGCACTATATATACAAGCATGAAGATGATACAGGTTTTGACACTTCGCTTTTGCATAACCGGAACCGTTTTGCCGGCGGCCACATCAATTACACCAACCTTTATCCTGAAAAAATTATGTATGGTAATAAAATTCCGTACAAAAAATTCGGAGACGCTTTCCTGTTGGAATCCGATTATCTGTTTCAAACGGTTTTTGATTATGGTACCACTGATGTCACTGCGGAACCATTCGACAAAATAAATCCCTGGGATTACAGACCTGATTCTTTTTCCGATTACAAAGCGGGTTTTGAAATCAGAACCACCCGGTTGTGCAGGCGGGTTTTGTTATTTCACGTATTTGATGAACTGGCGCTCAAACCGGATCAGTCAGATAAAAAAACACTCATAAAATCTGTAAACTTTGAATACGATACCGCTACTGAACAGGACTTTACATTTCTAACCAAAATTACTTCCTCAGGCTACATCAAGAAGCCGGATGGAAGCTATTCACATAAGAATCTCCCACCCATGGAGTTTGAATACCAGAAGCATGACTGGAACAGTGAAATAAAAACCGCTTCTCCAGACGCATTGGTACATGCACCTGTGGGACTGGACGAACAACAATATCAATTCACAGATTTATTTAATGAAGGTTTGTCAGGGATCCTGAGCGAACAGGCTAATGGATGGTACTATAAGCACAACCTGGGTGATGGAAAATTTGAACATACCAAGCTGGTTTCACCCAAACCTTCATTTGCAGGATTGGGCGGACAGTTGCAATTAGCTGACCTGGATGCTGATGGAGGCAAACAACTGGTGAGTTTTGGTGCTGAACCAAGAGGGTATTTTGAATTGGATGATGATAATGAATGGCACGGTTTGCGGTCATTCAAGGCGCTGCCCAATATTAATTTCGGTGATGCCAACTCCCGTATGCTGGATTTGAACGGAGATGGAAAACCGGAAGTGGTTATTTCGGAAGATCATGTTTTTACCTGGTATGCTTCGGAAGGCAGAGATGGATTTTCGGCTGCACGAAAAACACCAAAACCGTTCGATGAAGAGGCAGGTCCGCATATTGTATTTGCCGATATAAAACAAGCCATCTACCTGGCTGATATGTCAGGGGATGGCCTGACGGACATTGTGCGTATCAGGAATGGAGAAGTATGCTATTGGCCCAATTTGGGATATGGAAAATTTGGAGGAAAGGTGGCACTGGACCATGCCCCGGTTTTTGATCAGCCGGATGCTTTCAACCCTGCATACCTGCGATTGGCAGATATTGATGGCTCGGGCACTTCAGATATTATTTACCTGGGTAAAAATAAATTTGCCTGCTGGAAAAATCTCAGCGGAAACCGCTTTGATACCGCCCCTTTTATAATTGATCCTTTTCCTGAAATCCATTCCCAATCCAGAGTAACCGTAACTGATTTGCTGGGGAATGGTGTTGCCTGCATTGTTTGGTCGGGTGCATTATCCAAAGACGCCAATGCTCCTTTAAAATATATAGACCTGATGAACAGCAGGAAACCACATATCATGGTTTCTTACAAAAATAATTTGGGAAAAGAGGTATCATTGGAATATACTCCCTCTACGAAATTTTATCTGGCTGATAAGCTTGCCGGTAAACCCTGGGTTACCAAATTGCATTTCCCTGTTCATTGTGTTTCCAAAACCACGACTGAAGATAAAATTTCAGGTTACAGGTTTGTAACCGAATACAAATACCACCACGGTTATTATGACCATGCTGAAGGAGAGTTCAGGGGTTTTGGCATGGTAGAGCAAATTGATGCAGAAACCTTTGAGCATTGGAAAAAAAGCGGAGCAACAAATATTACAGAGGCCAGTTTGCACCAGGAACCGGTTGTTTCAAAATCCTGGAATCATACCGGAGCATTTTTACGAAATGAAAAAATCCTTAACCAGTTTTCAAAAGATTATTGGTATGAAGAAATGCTGCGGCAGGGATTTGCGGTAACGCATCATGAAGCCGCGCTGCCTGATGCCCAATTAATCATCGCACCCGGAATGGATCCTGCTATACTTAGTCATCTTTCAGGACAGGAATGGCAGGAAGCATTAAGGGCCTGTAAAGGAATGGCTTTGCGTTTGGAAACATTTGCGAAAGATGCCATCAAATTTGGCAATACGGATGAGGCCCGTAAGAAGGAACTCACTCCTTTTTCGGTTGCCACACATAATTGTGTTATTGAATTGCTGCAACCCAAAGGCAAAAACAAACATGCCGTTTTTGTGGTGAAAGAAAGCGAAGCTATTACCTATGGCTACGAGCGCAATGCCGAAGACCCCCGGATTGCCCATACCCTGAATATCAAATTGGATGAATACGGCAATGTCCTGGAATCGGCTTCGGTGGTGTATCCAAGATTGGTTGCCGATGCTTCACTTCCGGCTGAAACACAGCAGGAGCAAAGTAAAACGGTTATTATTTACAGCCAGCATCAATTTACCAATGATGTATTTGGCAATGACGTATATCGCTTGCGACTGCCTTCGGAAGTAAAAACATTCGAATTGAAAGGTGTTAATAAAAGCAATACCTGTTATGCTGTCGATGAGTTTACAGACATACTTGATGATGCAAATTCAGACACTGCTTTTTACCATGAAATAGAAAAACCGTTGCTGGCAGGAAAGGCCCAAAAACGGTTAGTAGAGCATGTTCGTTCCATTTACTATCAAAACCTTTTATCGGGTCCCTTACTATTACACCAACTGGAATCCTTAGCTCTTCCTTTTGAAAGTTATCAACTGGCATATACCCCTGAATTAGTTAATGACATTTTTGGAAGTAAAGTCAATGCAGCACTTTTAACAGAAGGAAAATTCACCAACAGCGAAGGCGATAACAACTGGTGGATTCGTTCGGGCACCACGCAGTTCAAAACGATTGCAGAAACCCAATCCGATGCACAAAACCGTTTCTATGCACCTATTTCATATACCGACCCTTATGGCGCTGTCACCAAAGTAAAATACTACGGAACGTACTTCCTGTTTATTGAAGAAACAGAAGATGCCCTGGGTAACAGATCCGGTGCAGTAAGTTTTAATTTCCGAACCCTGTCACCCAAAAAGATGCAAGACATCAATGGCAATTTTTCAGAAGCCATCAGTGATGAACTGGGTATTGTAAAAGCGGTTGCTGTAATGGGCAAAGGCAATGAAGCGGATGAGCTTACAGGTATTTCAGAAATAACAGATGCAGCGGAATCAGCATCGGTACTCAGTTTCTTCCAGGCTCCGGACTCCGGTCAACTTAACCTGACTGGAAAGGGATTATTGATGCATGCCTCTGAAAGATTTGTTTATGATCTGGAAGCTTACACTACTTCGGGCAAACCTGCCGTGATGGCTGCCATCACACGGGAACAACATTTTCAACAATTGGCCAATTCACCTGTTCAAATAGCCTTTGAATATTCAAATGGTATTGGAGAAGTAGTGCTGAAAAAGGTGCAGGCAGAGCCTGGAATTGCAAAACAGGTTGTTGTTAATCCGGATGATACCGTCACCATAAACGAAATTAACACGGCTACACTCGTACCTGAACAACTCCGCTGGATTGGAAACGGAAGAACAATTAAGAATAATAAAGGCAATGCTGTTAAACAATACGAACCTTATTTCTCTGTCAGCTGGCATTACGAAGATTATAAAGAACTGGTTGAAACGGGAGTAACGCCCATGCTATACTACGATGCTGCAGGACGATTAATAAAAACTGAAATGCCGGATGGCACTTTTACAAAGGTGGAATTTAATTCGTGGATGGAAAAAAATTATGACCAGAATGATACGGTACTGGAAAGTGACTGGAATAAAAGAAGAACGGATAATACAAGAGCAGATTACATCGGTAGTGCTCAGGAACAAGCGGCAGCTGCAAAAGCCGCAAAGCATGCCAATACACCCAATACATTGCACTATAATACGTTGGGCAGACCTGTTTTATCCATCGACCACAATAAAAATATCATAACGGAGGCAGATGAATTTTATCATACGAAAATAAAACCCGATACCGAAGGCAACCTGAGAACAGTTACTGATGCCAGAGGTAACATCGTCATGCAGTATAAATTCGACATGCTCGGAAACATGGTCTATCAAAAAAGCATGGATGCCGGGCAGCGATGGCAGCTCATTAATATTGTAAGCAAACCACTTCGCACCTGGGATGAAAGAAACCATGAGTTTCAGTATTTCTATGATATTGCACAGCGACCAACCCATAGTAAAATAACAGGTGGAGATGGATCAACGCAACTCGATAACATCTTTGACCGACTGATATATGGAGAAAGTCTTTTAACCGGGATCAGAACCGAAACAAACCGGTTTAATGAAGCTGTTTTACAGAATAGAAACATTTTAGGACAGGTTATTCTGCATTACGATACAGGAGGAGTATTAGATACCCCTGATTATGATTTCAAAGGACAGGCCGTTGCCAGTAACCGAAAACTTTTTAGAAAATATAAAGAGGTGGCCAATTGGACAGATGCAAATCTGCCATCTGATTTAGAACCCGGTACTGGATTTATATTCTCCACGAAGACCGATGCATTGGGAAGAATTACTGAGCAAACCGCACCCGATGGCAGCGTCATTACACCTACATACAATGAGGCCGGTCTGCTGGATGGTGAAAAGGTGTTGCATCCCGGTGCAGCAAACGCTTCCGTTTATATCAAAGACATTGATTACAACGAAAAAGGACAACGCAATAAGATTATATACGGTAATGATGTAAACACTAAATTTTACTACGATAAAGAAACCTTCCGGCTGAAACGACTGGAGAGAAAAGACTGAATGGCGATCCGCTGCAGGATTGGTATTACACTTACGACCCTGTTGGTAACATCACATCTATAGAGGATAAAAACATTCCGGTAGTGTTTTTTGATAACCAAAAGATTACGGGAATTTCCACTTACACTTATGATGCCTTATATCGGTTAAGAGAAGCAACGGGCAGGGAAAACAATGCAGCTTTAAACTTTGGCACCTGCGACAATTGGAACGACGAGCCCTTTATGCAAAGCATGAACCCTGGCGACCCCATGGCAATGCGAAATTACACCCAAAGCTACCATTATGATGAAGTTGGAAACATCATGGAGATGAAACATATTGCGCCTGGTGGTAACTGGACTCGTGGTTACGAATACGAAACCGTAAACAACCGGTTAAAAATCACAAACATTGGCGACAATGGCAACCCTGCCAATTATACGAAATACCAGCACCATGCAAAGCATGGCTATATGGAAGAGCTTCCGAATCTGGAGAAGATTGGCTGGAATTTTAAAGAGGAAGTAGTCCTGACAATCAGGCAACATTGTACCAATGATAATATTCCTGTCATTACTTACTATCAGTATGATGGCAGCGGTCAACGAATAAGAAAGATTACCGAAAATCAGGCGGCAGCAGGAGCAGCACCTACCAAAAAAGAAGAACGCATTTATATAGCAGGCTATGAATTGTATAAAAAACATACTGGCGCAAATGCAGGATTGGAAAGAATAAGCCTGAGCCTGATGGACGAAGGACACCGGTTTGTGATGGTGGAAACCAGAAACAATGTTGACGATGGCACTGAAAAACATTTGGTGCGGTATCAATTGCATAATCATTTAGGATCCGCTGCGCAGGAGTTGGATGCATCGGCTGCTGCAAAAGTTATTTCTTACGAAGAATACCATCCCTACGGCACCACTGCTTATCAGGCAAAAAATGCAAGCATTAAATCTGCCGCCAAACGCTACCGGTATACAGGAATGGAACGTGATGAGGAAACAGGAATGGAGTATCACAGCGCAAGGTATTATTTGCCCTGGTTGGGAAGGTGGCTGAGCAGTGATCCGATTGGAATTGGGGATGGTATAAATCCATTTCAATATGGAAAAAACAACCCGGTTAAACTAAATGATTCAAACGGTTTAGAGTGCAGATATTGGGATGAAAAACATGAATACATGTATGACATTTGCATTGAAGATGGCAAATTTCCTTCAGAAAAGCCAGGTTTCAAACCTCCCACTACGCCTTCAACGCCTGCTGCCAAACCAAAAGTCACCCCGGAAATGAAAGTCAATAATGGTGTTTATTTCATAACTGTACCGATGGATTCATCAGCATATGTCGTAAGTAGAACAACTTATGAAACCTTCACAGATGCGGCAATAAAAACGGATACAGCCAATTCAACAGAAATAGTTATTAATGCCCAATTGTATGGAGGAGATTACTCTTCCACTGATCCTTTAAAGAGTCCTGCTGAAGGACTGGTTGTAAATAAAAATACAGTTTATTCCGGAAGTAAAACATCTCCTTTGACATTTTTTTTCTCCATTGACGCCAGTGGAACCTGGCAGTTTGGTCAGGGTGATCCATCTGCAAGTTCTTCAATTGCATTCGGAGGTGGCATCCCGGTAATAATAAATGGTTTGCCATATGCAACTGAAAATAAATATAAACCGGGTGCACCAGCTAATCTTCCTTCAACAGGAGATCCGGGCGCAGGTAATGAAAAATGGCTGGAATACAGAAGTAATAAGGGATTTGAAGGTATGTACCGCCAGTCAAAACTTAGAATGTCAAATCCAAAGGGTGGTTTAACAATAATGGGGGTCGATAAAGAAACGAACAGATTATTTATTATAGTAAAACCAAATGATGCTACAAGTTCGTGGAGAATAACAGACGTGAGGGACTTCCTGATTAAAGAAGGAGTAGAAAATGCCATAGCCTGGGACGGGTCATCTTCATCAACACTTGTTGTCGATACCAAGGTTTTGGCCAAACCAGCCGATTATAAGGATGCCACGATTCCCTTTGGAGTTGGGTTTAAGTTTCCGGGAAAATTAAAGTAGCCCTGGAGCTTATTTGTTCAATCACTGTTGTGATACAAAAACCAGCTACTCAGGAATTAATTAAAACAGCATGTAAAAACATTAATATAAAAATATCATGGCAGTATCAATTAAACCTCAAAACCCCAATGTTGTTCTCGGTAAAATAACCGATCCAAACGGTCGTCCATTGGCAAACCTCAAAGTAGAAATCTACGATGTAGATATGCGGGAATGGCAGCCATTGGCAAATACCCTTACCACCAAAGATGGTAAGTACGAACTCAAATGGACGCATGACCTGTTGAGTGGCAGAGGTAAAAAAGAAGCCGATATTGCCGTAAAGGTTTTTACCAAAGAGAAAAACACGGAGCTTTTTAAATCCTCCATTGATGAAGTGCGATTCAATGCCTCGGAAAGAGAAGAAATCAATATTACCATCAGGCAGGCTTTACCAAAGGAAGTGGTGGAATTTGATTTCCTGGTAAAAGAGGTGACCTTCTTAGCTCAGAAAATTGCTATTGCCGATTTACAGGAAAATGAAGAACACCGTGATGTTACTTTTCTATCCAATGAAATGGAAGTGCCTGCGGATAAGATTGTGCATTTGATTGTTGCCCATCGCCTGCAAAATCTATCCAAGATTGATGCAGCTTTCTTTTATGCCCTGTTCCGCAAGAATACTTTGTTGCATAATGACTTTTCAAAAAGCCTCCATGCCCGTCTTTCCATTGGTATTGACGTGGATGACCAAACATTGCTTTATGATGCAGCTCTTGCTGATGGTAAAATAATTAAGGCTGATATCAAAACTGCTGTGGAAGAAAAAATTATTTCACCAGCCATTGCAAAACAGGTAAACCGCTATTTAGAAATGCTTTCCAAGTATCAGGAAAAAGCATCAGCATATTACAAAAAAGAACATCCTCAAAAAATCATTAATCTGCTTGCAAATTTTTTCAAAGAAGACAAGCTGCAGGAGGTTCAGCAAATATTTGCAGAAAACAAGAATGATCTGAATTCCTTTTTTGACAAAGTAACCGATCCTGCCTTTTATGCAACCAGGGGAAAAGAAAAAAACGCCAGGACAAACATTGAGTTGGGGAAACTTTTTGGTTTTGGCAATGAAGTAATTCCTCAAATAGCCAAATCAAAAGGCATTAAAAAGCCTGAAGATGCCAGGAAACTGGCTAAGCTGAACAAAACTGAATGGGTAAAGGAAATCACCAAAGCCAGGCCGGATATTAAGGATAATCATGTTATCAGCACGTATGCTTCAGCCATTGTAAGAAAAATGGAAAAGGAGTTTCCCACGCTGGCTTTTGCCGCACAATTGGAAAGAGGAAAAAAACCGGTGCTGAAAAACCAGGAAAAAATTGTGAGCTTCTTCAATAAACATGAAGATTTTGATTTGATGAAACACAATGTGGATTTATTTCTCAAAGACAAGAAAGTTGCTGCGAGAGACAAAGAAGCTATTACCGAAGAACTGAAATCAGTACAGCGTGTTTTTAAACTGGTGCCCAATTACAGCAAAACGATGGCTTTGAGAGAGGAGAAAATTCACTCTTCCCAAAGCATTGTTGCTATTGGCAAAACCCGTTTTGTAAAAGAAGTGGCTCCAAAAGCTGGTATTGAAGAAAAGGAAGCAAAAGAAATTTACCGCAAGGCAGAAACCAAACATACCGCTGCCATGCTCATGGTAGGTGATCTGCAGGACAGCATGAGTGTGATGGACATCGCTTCGTTTGAAACCACCGCCCTGGCAAATAAATTAGAAGCCGTAAGCAAAGACTTTCCAAATCTTAAATCTCTTTTTAAACTCGTCGACACCTGTGCGTGTGAACATTGCCGCTCGGTGTATAGCCCTGCTGCTTATTTAGTGGAGATACTTCAGTTCCTGGACAAGAGAATGGTAGTTGCCAACAATGCCAAAAGTGTGTTGTTTTCAAGAAGACCGGAATTGGGTGAAATTGACCTTGGATGTGCCAATGCCAATACTCCTGTAAAGTATATTGACCTGGTGTGTGAAATTTTAGAGGAAGCTGTTTCTCCTGATACAGGAATCAGCTACACAGGAGTGCTTTCAGATGGAGCTGATCCGCAGCAGGGCAAAATTTCAAACGACCTGCTGACTGCCTTACTAGCCGCCGGGCTTAAAGTAACTGTTGATGCTTTGATTTTTGAAACTGAATCGGCAACATCCAAACCCCATTACCTGAGAGATAAAGGTATTGTTTGCAAAATAGAGAACACGGGTGGAAATAACTACACTGTGTATCGTCTGCGACAAACCTTTGGAACTGCAGCAGAATTGGATGCTGCACCTGAATATGTAAATGAAGGTGCATACCAGGAATTAAGGAACAAGACTTTTGCTTTTAAACTTCCGTTCGATTTGCCACACACCGAGGCAAAAGCGTACCTCTCCAGGTCTGATGTAAACCGGGCTGATTTGATGAAAGCCTTTCAAAGTGCAGCCATACCAGCCGATGAAAGCATTGCAACAGAGCGATTGGGTTTAACCGGTGCGGAAAGAAATATCATTGCAAATGCCCCTGCTCCCAACGACAATGCAGCCCAACAGGCCTACTGGAACGTGCCTGCTCCCGGAAATGTGGTTGACTACCTAAAACAAGTTGATCATTTTCTGGATAGAACAGGACTTACCTACAAAGAGCTGGACTTATTACTGAAATTGAAGTTCATTGATAAGAACGGAAATCTGTTCATCAAGCACAATGATTTAACCTGCGATACAGCGCAGAAAGAAATTGCCAATTTAGACCTGGATGCATTGGACAGAATACATCGTTTCCTGAGGTTGCAGAAGAAAACAGGGTGGAAGTATGAAATTACAGATGAAATAATTTCGCAGGGCAATCTTGGAGCTGGAAACCTGAACGATGACTGTATTGTAAAAGCCGCCCAAATAAAGGAAATTTCGGGGAAGGCAAACATTAAAATGGAAGAACTCATTGGCTGTTTTGGGGAATTGCCATACCTGATTCTTCAGGAACAGGATGAAAACGCAATCAAACCACTTTACCATCAGGTATTCCTCAATAAGGCAAAGAATGGGGTTATCAATGAAGGCATGCTTCCCGAAAAAATTGATGGTTCCCAATTGTTGAGCACTTACATTGGCTATATATCCACCTGCCTGCAATTGAAACAGAAAGATTTGGAATTTATCACACCTTTGCTTCCTGATGACAATTTAACCTTCTCCAATCTGAGTTACCTTTTTGCCGCTTCAAGACTCATTAAAAAACTTAAGTTAAAAGCAGAAGACTTTTCGATCATCCAAAAACTAAGCGGAGTAACTATTACATCAAGCCCTGATAAAACATTGGAATTTATTAAAGTCATAACGGATTTTAAAAATTCACCACTAAAAGCTGCAGATGTCAGGTTCCTGTTAAACCATGAGGCAACAAACCTCATTGATCGGGAAATAAAAGTTGAGATCATTGAAGTATTGCTGGGTAAACTGAAAGTCGGATATAAAAAAATAAATGAAGAACAAAAATCAAAATTTGACGACACGCTGTCTGCGGATGAGCAAAAGGAAACTTTAATTAATGTGCTTTCAGGAGTAAGAGGAAAGAAAGATGCTTTCGGAAATATTATTGGAATTAATGAAAAAGATGTTAAAACAATCATCAAATTCCTGGAGAAAGACTGGACCGATGTGACTAATGCAACCGGAGCTAAAACATTTATTGACAATAAGTTTGACAGTGAAATCAACAGAACCAATATCAATGCTGCTATTGATGCGCTGGATGCTTTGCCTGCGGGAGCAGATTCGGGCAGCGAGCAAAAGGATCTGGTGCAGGCGCTGCTCGATTCCATTGCCGGTTTCCAGCTAACGGTAAATAAACAAACATTATTGGAACAAACGCTGTCAACTGCATTCAGGGTTGACCTAGCTTTAACGGGGATAGTTATAAGGCATGCCAGACTAAAACAACCTGCCCCCGGTACTGATTTAATTAAGAATTTATTGTCAGACAATTTTGACAATCCCATCACGCCGGCAAACTATGCAAAACAATATGCCGCCATTAAATTATTGCATAAAATGTTTGCACTGTTAAATGCTTTCAAATTAGGCAATACAGAAGTTGAGTGGTACTTAATAAATAATGCAAATCCTGCTTTGGGCTGGATTGAATTTGACAGGATTCCTTACGACGCGGGGCAAACTGTAATTGACTTTGCAAGGTATGTTGCGTTTTGCAGCATGGTTTCTTATTCAAAACAATTCACCGCTGTTACAAACCCATTGGATGCAGAGAAGCCAATCGGTTTCTTTACAATAGCTGATGTTGTTTTGCTTGGTGCAGCAGCCGGCAGAGATGAATTCCTGAATAAACTGGCTTTGCTGACAGGTTATGAGAAGGAGGATTTGAATGCCATTGATGCACATTTATTTGTTGCATTTAATATTGGCAATTATAAGGATCCTGAAAACTGGAAAAGGGTAATTGAATGTGCCGAATATGTCAGAAAACTGGGAGCATCTGTTGATCAGATAAAAAAATACATCAACCCTGTTCTTACCCAATCAGATGTAGATGATTTGCGGGCAACACTAAAATCACGCTATGATGAGGACACCTGGCTGAGTACCTTAAAAGAAATAATGGATGCGATTCGTCCGCAAAAGCGAAATGCATTAGTCGCATACTTACTGGCTGCCAATCCTGAAATGAAGGATGAAAATGATTTGTATGAATATTTCCTTGTAGATGTGGAAATGGAAGCCTGTATGCCTTCTTCAAGAATTGTGCAGGCCCATAACAGCATCCAGCTTTTTGTTCAGCGCTGTTTAATGGGGCTGGAACCGGATGCCATTGCAGATGTAGAGAAAGATCCCAACTGGAATCAATGGAAATGGATGAAGAATTACAGGGTTTGGGAAGCCAATCGCAAAGTGTTCCTGTACCCTGAAAACTGGTATGATGTTACTTTGACTGATGACAAAACCTATTTACTGACAGAGTTCATCAATGAAATTCAGCAAAATGAATTAACAAACGATACGGCTGAAGACGCCATTAAGAAATACCTGGAGAAATTAGACAACATTGCTTTCCTTGAAGTTATGGCAACCTGGTATGATATGCCTTCGAGAGATATGCATGTCTTCGCCCGTACCAAAGGAGGTGACCCATCCATTTATTATTACAGACGTTTTGAAAATGAACGGTATTGGACACCCTGGGAAAAAGTGGAGTTGGATATCACAGGAGATCATCTGTTGGCATTCAAAAGAAACGGCAGATTGAGTTTAGCGTGGCCGATGTTCAGTGAAGAGGCTCAACCTGATCAACAATCAAGAATACCATCAACAAGTGACCAGGGTAATTTTATTGACAATGACCATCCAAAGAAGAAATTAAAAATTCAATTGGCGATTAGTGAATATACGAATAAAAAATGGCAACCTAAAAAAGTGTCTAAGGATGCCATCAAAACGCCACCCGGAGTTAATGATTATACAGTTGATCTTATTCCAAAAGAATATATCAAATTCTTCTATAATCAATGGTTTGATCAAATAATAGTTTTTAACGAGCAAACGACCTGGGTACCCCAGGGAGAGTTTGGCGGCAATTATCAAAATATAACAGTAATAGCCGGAGCTTTTGATATCGCTGGTTGCAAGGGATACCCGGAGTTAGCATCACCCAGACCATTTCCAATTGATTACATACCCAAATTTCAGGATACCAAGGTCATCGAGCAGCGGTATAAAGAAATGAATTTAGTATCCGGAGATGATTTATCCGCTATTAATGTTTATTCTTTACTTTCTGGTTTGAGTTCTATTAAAATACTTAATCAAACACCTGGCACATTCCGTTTAACCTATCCCCATCAATTCACAAGTATTGATTTAATAGCGATGATATATCAATTCTTTCATTTGATTATCCAATCAGATAAAGGATCTAAGCGAAACCAGTTTAAAATTCCTTTGGGAACACTGCTTCCTTATTTTGAAGAGGACAGCAACCATGCCTATGTAATCATTCCCGGATTCTACAAAAAGGTAATGGATAGTGGTGAATTTGTTGAAACGTATACTTTAAATGACGCTGAGAAAAGGACCGCTTCCGATGCTTTTCAATTATTAGATGATATCATCAACTGGTATAAAAAGATAAAATTTGAATTTACGCAAAATCCTCCGGTGGATACAACTGCTGCGGTTAAGTACATTTTAACTGATGATGCTTTTCAGGATATACTGAAGGAACTAAGTAAATATGCTGATTTGGATATTTTTTTAAATCTGTTAGTGGGTGTTAGCGGGGATCCAAAGGTAGATGAGTTTTTGAATGAGCTTATTAAAGATGAACCGCTGAAATACGGAGAGCAATTTAAAAATATGTACCATCCGCTGGTATGTGCGCTACGAAGTATTTTGTACAAGGATGGCATACCTGCATTAATGAAACGGGATACGCAATTGCAAAAAACAGGTTTTGATTTTAAATCCCATTACAATCCAAATCCGCAAATTGTTCCTCAAACCTTTATCAAAAATCCGGATGGCACATTAACATTAAGTTATCCGATTGAAGATGTTGATTTTAATAGTGATGGCAGTTACAGTGCTTATAACTGGGATTTGTTTTTCAGGGTTCCGTTGCATATTGCCGGCAGTCTTACCAGGAACCAGCGATTTGAAGAAGCATTGACGTGGTTTCACTATATGTTTAACCCAACAGGTGCGCTGCCTGGAAATGGGGTACAAAAATACTGGGTAACCAAGCCGTTCTATTTAAACCAGGAAACGGATTATATTATTCAAAGAATTGATACATTGATGTATGCAGTTTCCGATCCTTTGCATCCGAATGTTCCGGCAGGAGCATCATCTGATCCGGCAATAAGAGATTTGGAGTTTGCAATTTCTGAATGGAGAAACAAGCCTTTCCGGCCCGATGTGGTTGCCCGCTTCCGGCCTGTGGCGTATCAAAAAGCTTTGTTGATGAAATACATTGATAACCTGACAGAATGGGGAGATTATTTATTCAGGCAGGATACAATGGAATCAATTGCCCAGGCAACACAGATGTACATTCTCGCTGACAAATTATTGGGGCCAAAGCCACGAAAAATTCCTGCAGCCGTTAAGCAACCATATGAAACATACAACCAGATAGAAGCCAAATTGGACAGCTTTGGAAATGCGCTGATTGAGCTGGAAAATATCCTGCCCGACCTTTCAGTATTACCCGAAGGAGGCAATGAATTGCCTGCAGCTCCGGTAACACTGTCTATGCTTTACTTCTGCATTCCCGCCAATGAGAAAATGTTTGAATATTGGGATCGGGTGGCCGATCGGTTATTCAAAATAAGGCATTGCCAGAATATTGACGGAGTAGAAAGAAGCCTGGCCTTGTTTGCTCCCCCAATTGATCCGGGTATGCTGGTTCGTGCGGCTGCTTCCGGACTGGATTTATCATCTGTAATTGCAGGATTAAATGCACCCACTCCTTATTACCGGTTCAATGTTTTATCACAAAAAGCCACCGAGCTTACCCAGGAGGTAAGAGGATTAGGAAATGCGCTGCTTCAGACGTTAGAGAAAAAAGATGCTGAAGCATTATCCCTGCTTAGGAATGAACTGGAGTTGAAAATGCTAAATGCGGTTAAGGATATTAAATTGCTTCAAATCAATGAATCAAAAGAGCAAATTGAAGTCTTGAAGAGGACTAAGAAAGTTACGGAGGAGAGACAGAAATATTACAGTGAAATAGAATTCATGAATGCTCTTGAAATTACATCATTAACCATGAATGGTATTTCCGCTGTTGCATATACCATTGGGTCAATCATGGAAATGACTGCGGGTGCAACTGCTTTAGTCCCAACCGTGACGGCTGGTGGTTCAGGATTCGGAGGTTCGCCGGTAGCAACTTCAACAGTAGTTGATGGTGATAAGATTTCAAATTCCGTAAGTTCATTTGCTAAAGCAATACTTCTTAGTTCTCAAGTAATGGACAAGATCGCTGGCGGTATCTCTACAGTAGCAAATTATCAAAGACGTTTTGATGACTGGAAGCTTCAGGAACGTCTTGCTATCAAGGAATTAGCTTCGATTGAAAAGCAGATCACTGCTGCAGAAATTCGCAAAGAAATTGCGGAGACCGATTTAAAGAATCATGAACTGCAAATTGAAAATGCACAGAAAACCGATGATTTTATGCGTTCCAAATTCACCAACAAAGAGTTGTATGACTGGATGATTGGACAAATCAGCGGTGTCTATTTCAGGTCATATCAACTGGCTCATGATTTTGCTAAAAAAGCCGAAAGATGTTACAGGTTTGAATTGGGGAATGACGATTCGTACATTTCTTATGGCTATTGGGACAGCATGAAAAAGGGTTTGCAATCAGCAGACAATCTGATTCACGACATTAAGCGCATGGAGACCGGCTATCTGGATAAAAACAAACGCGAATACGAAATTACAAAGCATGTTTCGCTGGCACAGCTTGATCCATTGGCATTGGTGAGACTCCGTGCAAGTGGCATTTGTGATTTTGAAATCCCTGAGGTGCTTTATGATATGGACCACCCCGGTCATTATTTCAGGCGATTAAAATCAGTTAGTATCAGCCTTCCCTGTATTGCCGGGCCATATACCTCAGTTAGTGCCAAATTTTCGTTGGTAAATAACAGGTACAGGAAAAATACGAATCCTGATAATGCTGCATCTACAGGCTATGCAGAAGATACCGGCAATGATGAACGTTTTATTTACAATGTTGGAGCTATTCAATCTGTGGCAACCAGCAATGCTCAAAATGATAGTGGCGTTTTTGAATTGAACTTCAGAGACGAACGTTATTTGCCTTTCGAGAATACCGGAGCCATAAGCAGTTGGAGATTAGAACTCCCAACCGAAGTGAAACAGTTTGATTACAATAACATTTCAGATGCCATTGTCCATGTAAAATATACTTCAAGAGAAGGTGGTTCTGGTTTAAAAACTGTTGCTAATGCTGTACTAAAGGATCAGCTCGAAGCAATCAGGCAGGGTCTGGGTCAAACCGGATTGCATATAGCGCTCCATATGAAACACGATTTGCCAAACGAGTGGTTGCTATTTAAGAAGAATGGCACAATTGATTTAACCCTTGACAAATCAAGATTGCCGTATATGGTACAACCCTTTGATACTGCAGAGATAGAAAGTGTAATGTTATTGGCAAAAATTAAAGACAATCCTGCTGCATTCACAATTAATGTGGATGGGGCTGCAGCAAATCTTGCGAAGGTGGATGAGTTGAAGCTGTGTAAAGGAATTAGTTCCGATATGGTTTTGGATACTCCATTCACGCTTTCAGTTTCAAATGCAGACAAGTTGAAATTGGAGGAACTCATGTTGGTTGTAAAGTATAAGTTTTAATGCTTTAGACGCAGGCGCGGGCGGACATGCCCGTGCCAACTATTTGCGGTCCCAGCACTGGCGCATGTCTTCATACTTTATCATCTCCGGCATATTTACATTTTTTCCGGAATAAAATATCATTCGCCTGCCTTTTTCCTGCAAATCGCCGATACATACCACCAGTTTATGGGATTGTAATGTGTGAATCATGTAAATTTTTAAACAAATCGTGTAACACTTTTCATTCCGGGAACATTCATCTTTACCCCCGTAATAAGTATACTGTAAAGTAAGTGGCTGCAAAGGCTGCCTGGGGGATGTTTTTATCCCACCTGTACTTTTTATCATTGTTAATTAAGGGTTACCGGATCTTTAGCGGTCTGTTGCCTTTGATTTTAAATTGGATCACCAACAAAATAAATGTATAACCACACAATATGAAAACAAAAAAAAATTTAGGCATCTGGCTTGACCATGCCAGTGCGCATTTAATGGAATTTACTCCGGATCCTGTCGTAGCGAATACCGTTGAATCAGCAGACATCCTCCTGGATAAAAAACAGGCAAACGGCAGGAGCGAACACCTGATGCATAACAAGGAACAGCATCAGCTATCAGAATACTATAAAAGGATCGGTGAGAAAATCGTCGATTATGAGGAGGTCGTTCTTTTCGGCCCCACGGATGCCAAGGCTGAACTGTATAATGTTTTAAAAGCAGATCATCGTTTTGCAAATATTAAAATTGACGTGGAACAGGCTGATAAAATGACGGAGAACCAGCAGCATGCTTTCGTCCGCAACCATTTTTCAAAAGGCTGATGCTTTACCCGGATAATAACTCCGGTGAGGACGTGCCCTTATATGCATGAAAAAGTTAATCATATCAGCATTGGTGGCAGGTATTATCCTGTTAACCTTCAGCGAGCTTGGTTTGTTTATGACCATCCGGCTTTTGCCGGGTGTGGCCATGGAATATTTCAACCCGGCTTTTGACAGGCAGCAGGAGCGGGTGATGCTTTATTACATCCATCCTTTCATCATCAGCTTTGCACTCTCCTGGTTCTGGACGCGGTTTAAAACAGTCTTAACCGGTTCTTTTCTTGCCCGTGGAATTGAATTCGGACTGATCTACGTGCTGGTGGCCACCTTTCCCATGATGTGGCTTATTTACAGTGCAATGGATGTTTCGCTTGCCATGGTAGCCACGTGGCTTGTGCTTGCTTTGATGCAGGGCGTGATCTCGGGATTGGTTTTCGAAAAATTGAATCCATAATTATATCAAATGAAATATAGTAATAACCTGTTCAGAATCATTTTACCTGCTGCACTCATCCTGTTTACCGGCGCAGCCGCTCCTGTTAAAAAGGCCTATACGCTTTCAGGTGATTATTCCGTATCCATCCATGGAACTTCCAATTTACACAGCTGGGTTGAAAAAGTGGAAAGCGTTTCAGGGGATGGCATGGTAAGCTGGAATAAAGACGGAAGCTTTGACCTGGAAAACATTAACTTAAAACTGGAGGTACACTCCATTAAAAGTGATAACGGCAGCATCATGAATAATAAAACGTATGAAGCGCTCAAGGCAGATCGCCATCCGCAGATCATTTTCAGGCTCGGTGTTCCGGTCAGATCCATTCAGACAAAGGCAGAAAAAACGATTTCAGCAAAAGGCCATCTCACCATTGCAGGCGTTACCAGGCCTGTTGACATGAAGGTAAAGGTATTGATGAATGAAAATGAAAGACTGTCGCTGGAAGGATCACAGGTTATCAAAATGTCCGATTATGCTGTTGTTCCTCCTGAAGCTTTTTTCGGATCACTGAAAACCGGAAACGAAATCACCTTATATTATAAAATAAGTTTTACAACGGAAAACAATCTTACAAAAAATAACCAACCGGTATTATAAACCAAACCAATGATAAAAATTTCTCATCACGCTTGCAGAAAACTGGCCGTGTTCATTTTGACTGCCATTGGTTTTTCCGCAGTGGCACAGGGGCCCCTGCAATATTTCCGGCCTAATAACAAGGCTGGTCTGCATATTTTTGAGCCCACCAAAAATGATACAATCACTTTTACGCGGCTTAAGGTAAGAGTCGGTGGAAATTTTACGCAGGATTTTCAGTCGCTCAGCCATGAGAACAATGCAGTACCCGTATATGATGCCGACAGTGTGAATGTAAACCAGCTTATTTCGTTGACGAACGGTTTCAACCGGGCAATGGCCAATCTGAATATTGATGCCCAGCTGGAGGACGGTATACGTGTAAATCTCACCATGTATTTATCCACGCGGCATCATGAGGAAACATGGGTAAAAGGCGGCTATGTTCAGTTTGATAAATTGCTCTTCTTCAAATCCGGCATGATCGACAGGATCATGGAAAGCGTTACCATTAAGATAGGAGATTATGAAGTTGATTACGGAGACCAGCATTTCCGCAGAACCGACGGGGGCAATGCCATATATAACCCCTTCATGGAAAATTATATTATGGATGAATTCGCTACGGAAATCGGCGGTGAGGTTTACTATCATCCTGTAAACGGATTAATCGTAATGGCCGGAATAACCAATGGAGAGCTAAACCCGACCGTTGTAAAGTCATCACAAATTGACTCTGCAACCGGTGAGGCGAATAAATATTTACCGGCATTTCACGGCAAGCTTGGGTACGACAAGCAATTGAACGAAAATTTCAGATTCAGAATAACGGGTTCATTTTATACAGTAAAAAGCTGTGCAGGCAATACCTTATTCGGTGGTGACAGGACCGGTTCGCATTATTTTCTTGTGATGGAAAATACCGAAGCCACCGTTGGCGGCAATGCCTTTTCAGGAAGATACAACCCGCAGTTCAAAGAAGAAGTTACCACCTTTATGATAAACCCGTTCATTAAATTCAGCGGACTGGAGCTGTTTGGCACTTATGAAATGGCCAGGGGACGACTGATCACTGAAAAGAGCATGCGCAAAGCCACCCAATATGCAGCGGAGTTAATTTACAGGTTTCCACGCAAAAAGGAAAACTTCTGGATCGGTGGACGATACAACAGTGTAACAGCTGCACTTCCGTTCAACCCAACAGATATAACGATCAACCGTATGGCAGGATCAATCGGATGGTTTCTTACTAAAAATATCATGATGAAAGCCGAATATGTAAGCCAGGAATATAAAGACTTTGTTGATACAGATATCCGTTCCGGTGGAAAATTCAAAGGCTTTATGGTGCAGGCATCTGTAGGGTTTTGAAATAAGTTTTCATCATGCCTATCGCGTCAAGCCTGGCGATCATGTTAAATTATGACTTAGTGCAGGAATATAAAAACGGAGCCGCCGAAAACCGAATAGAGTAGGCAATTAAAAAACTCATAAAATGCCAACAATCGAAAACTTTCCAATGGACCTGATGAATGAACACATGGCCTGGCATGACACGCCCGTCAGAAAGGGAACCAGATCTTTAGCAAACAGGGGACTTGATTTTCTTAATTTTCATCACAATTTTCTCATAAAGGTACATGCGTGGTTCGATGCCCAGCCTGAAGCTTACCGGCAACAGTACGACATAACACCTTCATGGAACGTTATTCCCGTTTGGTTAAAAAATGATGATATCGGCTGGAATAAGGAATTTGCAAGCGAAGAGCACAAGGTAATTACATTAAGAACTTCATTGGATCTATCATTTCCGAGTGAGGATCAGTTTGGAGTTTTTATAGAAGAAGGTTTGCATAACGTGTTTTTACATCCAGCATGTGCTGCATATTACAATGAACCTGACTTAAAATATCCGCAGTTTTCCCACCACAATACCTGGTTTTATAAAATACATGGGTTAATAGATTTTTGGCGTGCACATTATCGTTATGTACGGGCAACTTTTATCAGCAATCATCATTTTGAGTCTGCAGTGAGTATTTTATTCGGGGTAACTCATGATGGCGGTGGTGTTCTCGCAGGCACTGATGGCATACCGCATCGTATAGGACCCTGGAACCCGGCATCGCTATTGTCAACTGAAACAAAGCAAACAGTTATCAAACTTGCACTAAATCAATTAAGCGAGGGAGTGATGGAAGAGGGTATTAAAAATGAATTACAAATGGTAATAAAAAAGATGAAATAGAATTTCGCTTTTGGTAGCACGCAGGCGCGAGCGCAATGTCATTAAGTTAAGGTCCTTCACTGGCGCGCGATTCTATCGCGTGCCCTTCACCCTCACTGGCGCGCGATTCTATCGCGTGCCCCTCACTGGCGCGCGATTCTATCGCGTGCCTCTTCAGCAAGTAACTGCTTCCGTCAATATCCATCAAGGGTTTTCCCTTGCTTTTCAAGGGTTTTCCCTATTTTGATTTCAAGGGTTTTCCATCTTGACTTTTGGGTTTTTATTACTTCCCTTTGAGCTACCTGATTACTTTCGTAAATAAAAATAGATGGTTATGAATTACTTGCCAAAACTAAAATATAAATTTCTGGTAGTCCTTGCTTTTACTTTGGTATGCACCTTTAATTCATGCAGTATTATCACAGTTTTAAAAGTAGACTCTCCCAGTGCTGATTGTGCAGGATCGGGACAGGAATTTTGTCATGACACCACCATTTCCAAATCGCTCTGGAATGGAAGGCATAATAAAATAGATATCCGTAGCCTGTGTTCCAATGGCATAAGCAGGGTAAAAATCACTACCAAGCCCGGAGATGTAATTATTGGATTTTTTACAGCCGGCTTTATTGTAAAACAACGGATTGAATGGGACTGTTCGCAGCGAAGTGGTTCCAGCGATTTCGGACAATAACATTCAATAAAAAAGTAATGCTATGAGACCAGGCATGGATACATTTATTCCGGACAACCCATGGTTAAACTGCCATGAAAACTTCAGCCATCATTTTACCCCCAATGCATCCTGGCAACCGCACCACAGTGGGGCAGGAGGAGCCACTGACCTGGAGTTGTACAAACGTGCCACTGAAAACCTTCAATGGGCCATTGGCGATGCGATCGACAACCATCGCACTTTACGTGCAGTGGGTGCTAACTGGTCGTTTTCAAAAGTTGCCATGTGCAATGGCGGTATGTTACAAACCAAAAGGCTCGACCTGGTCTTTAACATGAAGGATACACTTGTATCCCCCGCCTGGTTAGCTGCCGGAAATAAAAGTGACAGACTCAAATTCGCAGAATGCGGTGCGCAGATGTCGAGGATTAACAAGCTGCTCGAGATAGAGACCAACCCCCCTTATTGCATTAAGGCCAGTGGCGGAAGCAACGGGCAAACCATTGCAGGCGCCACATCCACCGGCACCCACGGGGCCGCACTTTTTACAGGAGCGGTACACGATGCAATTGCAGGGATCCACCTGGTTACCGGGCGTGACACACACGTATGGCTCGAACGCGAATCAAAGCCCGTAGTGTCCGACGAATTCATTAATTTGATCGGTGCCACGCCCATGCGTAATGATGAATTGTTTAATGCCGCCGTTGTCAGCTTTGGATCATTCGGGATTATTCATGGTATTCTGCTGGAAATTGAACCGCTGTTCCTGCTCAAGGAATACAGAATTGAGAATTTTGTTTATTCCGATGAGCTCATGCAAGCATTTGCTGTGCTCGATTTTGCGAAACTAAAAGCGCAGTTGCCCGGTATGCCCGACAGTAAACCCGGTCATGAACTTTATCATATGGAGATCAACATGAATCCTTATGGTGTAAAAAAGGGAAACAACGGAGGCATGTATGTTTTTCTTTTTTACAAAGTACCTGCACCACCGGGCTTCCCGGTGGATCAAAGCGGTACAAATACACCGGGACCCGTGCCGGAATTTGTATGGCTGATGAAAAACCTGCTCGGCCTCAATTTACAGGGGGCCACCTATAAAATCATCAGGAACAGCGTCAGCAAGGAATTCGAAAAAAATATCCGCCCTGCCACACCTGAACCCAAAACAATTGGTTCAATATTCAGGGACACACGATTCACCGGCAATATCGCCAGCTTTGCATTTGCGGTAGCAACAGGCCATTTACCACAAACACTTGATCATATCGTGCAGGAAATAGCCGACAATGCCTTTGCGGGTGCTGTTGCCATCAGGTTTGTAAAGGGAACAAAGGCAACGCTTGGTTTCACAAGGTTTGACCATACCTGTGTAATAGAAATGGATGGTTTGGATATTCCAAGAAATCATCAGGTGTTTTCCAATGTAATTTCACGGCTTGGTAATAACAACATTCCCTGCACCCTTCACTGGGGAAAGCTCAATGCCCCGCTGAATGCCGACTTTGTCACAAACACGTATGGAGCTGACAGCGTACAATTGTGGAAACAAAGCCGGGAAAAGCTGCTGGCGCCTGAAGCACGTGCAGTATTTACCAACGAGTTCATGCAAAAATGCGGGTTGGATACGCCATCAAATGCTATCGTATAATAAACCACTCAATGGGGCCCTGCTGGTGCACATGTGTGCGTACCTATCAGACTTTCGTCATCGTTCATCATTCTGCGTGTGGTTGGTGTTTTTCACCAACCACCTGAACGTAAGCAGTTCTGTTAAAACAAATTTTCATTCATCGTTCATCATTCTGCGTGTGGTTGGTGTTTTTCACCAACCACCTGAACGTAACAGTTCTGTTAAAACCAATTTTCACTCATCGTTCATCATTCTGCGTGTGGTTGGTGTTTTTCACGAACCACCTGAACGTAAGCAGATTTGTTAAAACAAATTCTCATTCATCAATCATATTTTGAATTAGTCACGTGCTGAAAGCGCACGCCAGTGATGTTTTTCACCAACCACCTGAACGATCATATAAATCACAGTTCAGACAATTGCCTGTACCGGCCACAGGCGTTTCAGGATAAACCCGATGAACCCTTCCGCATCTGCAAATAATTTTATGTTTAACAGCAGGTGCATTTTGCAGATGCGGAAGGGGAACAGCGGGACTGCAGCCGCGATGAAATACAGCAGCCTGTTTCCACTTTCTGCAAATTTCAATACAAAAAATTTGTCTCCCCCGTGCTGATAAAGCATCATTTGAAAAAGAGCCGGCTAATTAATGCTACATTTGATCTACCTGCATATTGAACTTTAATTCAATTGCAGTGAATCATGAAAATATTTTACCTCCTGATACTTTCCACATTTACATATAGCAGCCTGGCTGCTTCAGCCAACAGGGTCCTGGCCGCCGATTCAGACAGCACCGCCAAAGCAAACCGCAAGGCGGAAAAGACAAGGTTAAAGTTTTTTCAGCTTTTGCAGATCCAGAATTACGAACAGAACCTCATCGGCTATACGTTCGAGAACGATGATGAGCCGTTCCTGGATTTTACATTTTCGGCAAGCACCCATGTTTTCCCGTTCAATTATCTGATCAACCTCATCCCTGAACCAAAGCGTCCGAGGCTGTATCTTCGTTTTGCATTTACGGCACGTTTCGGTCAGTATATCGGCACACGGTATTCCAACCCTGTTATTGAAAAGCGGTTTAACCCTTTCCTTTTTTTACAATACAGTCCGAAAAAGAAATACAAACACAGCAACATCCAGCTTGGATACGGGCATGAATCAAACGGGCAGGCCATTGATGATTCGCTTACTTTTTTTGAAGTGGCCTCCCTTCCGCATAATGATGTAGACAATACAAAGGACCACATCAGCAGGGGATGGGATTATGTGGCTCTTTCCGTTACCACGAGTTTATTTCCAAAAAAACGAACCAACTACATTCTTGAAGCGGCAGTATCGCTTAAATATTATCTTAATAAAGGCTTCCTGCAGGGGTATAAGGAAGAATACCACAGCTGGGAAACATGGGCCGATCCATCAATAACCCGGAATAACATAAATGGAATTGCCTTATCGGCCATTTGTCATATTGACTCCAGTTATGTGAACAAAATACAGTTAAGTTATGAAACCGGCATTTTAAGTCCGCTGCAGCACAGCACGGTGAAAATTCTGGTTGCCCTGAAATTCGGTAATTTCCCTTTCGCTTTGTTTTACAGGTATGGATACAACGGTGATCTGGCACAATACGGCAAAGTGAATGGCAGCATCGGCATGACGATCATTATCCCGTCATTTGAGACGTATGAAAAATAGTCTGGAATACGAAAGCGGGCCTTTTATTCTTTCACAATTTTCCTCACTGTTCTTTCTCCATCAATATTTATATCAAGCAAATAAATTCCCTTTGAAAGAAAACTCAAATCTATTGTTTTTGTGTAATCATTACTCAGGTTGTTTTCCTGGTCAATGAAAACTGTTTGACTTAAAAAATTTTGAATGATAAAGGTTGCCTGTTTGGAATTTTGTTTTAGAAGAGAAATAGAAATTTCAGAAGTAAAAGGGTCAGGATAAATTGAAATGTTGATTTGATTTATAATTTTATTTATGCCCAGGTATCCACTAAAGCAAATGGTGTCTTGAACAAAAGTTGCACCGGTAATGGTTCCATTATTTGAATTTACTGTTGCATCAAAAATTGTCGAACCGCTTCCTTCATTCATTTTCCAATAACCAACAAGCCCTGTTTCATTAGCAGGAGTGAGCCAATAACACATTTTGGCTTGTATTTCTGACTCCAGGAGTGCCCGGTTCCAAAAACGAAGCTCGTCTATTTGTCCATCGAAATAACGAACTAATGCGTCTCCCCATGTGCCCATCGTAGTAATTTCTCCGCTCGAAGGTATTGCAATAGTGCCTGTAAGGTCAGATGCAGTTTGAAGAACACCGTTAATATAAAGTTTCATGCCGCTCGCAGCATCAATAGTTCCACAAACGTGATACCATGTGCCTGATGTCCACGAACTACTGTCGGAACTTATTTCATGAAGGGTTCCTTTATCGCGCATAAAAAAATATAAATATCCTCTGCCGCCAGGCCAATCTGTGCCTCGTATATAAAATCCATATTCGTTAAACTGAGTTGCATCATTCCGTTGTATAAAAGAATAACCTGTTGCGGTTATGGAAGGATTAATATTCAAACCTGGCTTGAACCAAAACTCAATACTGCGAATATTGCTGCCTACGGAAGTACCAAAATCAACATAATTGGATGTTCCATTAAAATTCAAAACATAATTGGTTTGTGCATTTGTAATTCCGCAAAAAACTGTCAAAATGAAGAATAGTTTTATTTTCATATTGTTAATTTTTTTTAAAGTGACATAAATTTATTTTCGATTTAAATGTTCATTCAATGTTAAAAAGGGCAGAATCAGCACTGCCGCCAAACGGGTTTCCGATAACACCTGTTTTATAATGTAATATAGCAAAAACAAAAGATAAATAGCAGAAACTCATAAAAAATATTTGTTTTAAGCAAGGCAAATGGCGGCCGGGGTAAAAGGATAAAGGACGTTAAGCCTGACCCTGGCGCCTGCGCCGCCATGCATGAACCAGTCAGGCGGGTGCCTGTAGCACGAGCAGGCTATTGCATTTCGTCGCAGTTTATAAATGCATGCTTTTCTGAAAAAAAAGGAGGAGTGAATTATGCCAAAGGATGAGTGAACCGTTCTCCAGGGCGCACTGGCGCAGGTCCGATATCCATGGGGCTTGTGCCTGCTTAACGTAAACCAGGCGGCTGCATAACACAAAACCCCTCCGGAGAAGGGGTTTTGTATAACTTGGAGTGCTGATTTTTACCTGCTGATAATAAACGATTGCGAAGCCGACATTTTACCATTGCTGATCATCTGCACCTGGTATTTTCCATTCGCATAATTAGTCAGAGAAATTTCCTGACTGCCGGAAATATCAGCAATACGGAATGAAGTGAGTTCCCTTCCTTTTTCATCAATTACCCGGATTGTATTATTTGTATAAAGATTATCCAGTGTATATGCGATGGAAATTTTATCACTGGCAGGATTCGGACTTATATTTAATTTAACACCTGAAGGTGCTGTTAGTGATCCTGTTTTATCAGAAGGAATACCATTACACAGCGATTCAATGCAGCTTTTCATTTGCGCAACGGTATTTTCAAGCGCATCAACTTTGGCTTTCAGCGCTGCATTGTCTTCTTCAAGCTTCGTATTTTTTCCGTCCAGCTCCTGTACAGCTTTCACCAGTGGAACGGTAAACTCAGCATAACGCAGCCCCAGCAGGTTGGAGGTTTTGTCCACGCCGCTGAAATCATAGTCAGCTTTTTTGGCCGCCGCTTCCACTTCCTGCGCAATGAAACCGGTGAACTGAATTTTTTCAATGTCATATTTTCCTTCCCAGCTGCCATTGTCTTTGATGCCTAGCATTTTATTTTGCTCATGGATATTATAATGATAGGTCACGGGCCTTAATTCATTGATGAATTTCAGACCGGGAACATTTTCAGCAATATTTTCTTTGATCCTCAGGTCGGAAAAGGTGGTGAAGCCAACCTGTCCTTTAATGGAGACAATGCTTGTATTGCCTACGGCAACGCTGTTGCTGGTATTCAGATAGGCATTGTTTCCAATCACTGTTGAATTGGTTAATGCGGCATCCATGTTCGTATAGGCTCCAACGCCTGTATTGTAAGTTCCTGAAACCACACTCACGAGCGAGTAATGTCCAAGTGCAGTATTTTGTGCCCCGTTCTGATTTCCAACCAGCGTCTGATCGCCCAGGCCCACATTATAAAAACCGGAATTATTTGACGCCAACGAATAAGAACCGATGGCCGTATTATGGAATCCTGTTGTATTATTATGCAGCGCTATGTATCCAACTGATGTATTATCGAATCCGTTCGTGTTTGCATTCAGCGCCTCAAAGCCTACAGCGGTGTTGTCTGTTGCTTCATAACTTTGCGTTACGCTTAGTCCGTTATAGTATAGGGCCCCTGATCCGATGGCAATACAACCACTCCGCTCAGTATTGCTGTACAATGCTTCCCTGCCTATGGCAACATTGTCTGACCCGGAAGTGTTGGAATTCAGCGCATTTTTTCCAACTGCAACATTGCTGAATCCATTGTTGAATTGCAGCGTATGGTGACCGATAGCCGTATTCCCTTCACCATACGTGTTATTTTGAAGCGCCTCTGAACCGAAGGCAGCATTTGAATTTCCGATGGTATTGGCATAAAGCGCCAGGTAACCGAATGCGGAGTTCCATGCACCCACTGAATTATTCTTAAGCGCCTTTGCACCAACGGCCGTATTGTAGTTCGCTTCAAAGGAGGAGCTCAGTCCGGTTCCATTATTATACAGCGCCGAATCACCGATGGCAACCAAATTGCTTCTTTTTGTATTTCTTTTCAATGCAGCTTTTCCTATGGCAATATTCCGGACACCTGTTGTGTTGGCTTCGCCTGCGGTCTGACCAATAAAGATGTTGCTGTTAAGTCCCCTTACATTATTCAGCAAGAGCCAGCCGGCGCTGCTGTAATAATAAAATCCCGGTACGCCATCGGTCTGGTAAATGAGCAGGCCGTTTGCCGGCGACGGTATCGTCCCTCGCTGGGCCTGTGTCATCCTGGTGATCAGGAAACCCTGTGATGTTGATTGAAGTTCAAGGATGCTCGAAACATCAGGAGTGGCTGTTCCGATGCCGACACTTCCGGACGCGGGAAACGTGTTCTGTGCGATTGATAAATGGTTTGATAATAAACCGCAGGTAACCAGTAATGCAAAAAGTTTTTTCATGGTGTCATGGTTTTAAAGTTGTGAAACGAAATTTTGGGGGACAGGGGTAATCCAAAGGTATCAAAGTTCTTTTTAAAAGGAAGATTATTTTTTTTATTTACCTGTTTGAACTGACAGGATGAAGGTGGCACGTTTATTTACATCCCGCCAATACCTCCCGGATGGTGCATGATGCAGCCTTCTGAATGAATGAAGGTTTTTATTCAGATACCCGAAATAAACCGCTGGCCCTGCAGCCACGAATTAAATCCTGAATTTATAAAGTTGAAAATAGCGTCCCGGTTGCAGGAATGCACTGTTGGACCAGAGAATTAATTGATGGATCCAATTTAATCGTTACCATGACATGTTGCAGCTAAAACCCATCGTCTTTCTTTTACTGACAGGGTTTGTCATCGCTTCCTGCAGCGCTCCGCGCTCCATCTTAACATCGGGCAAAGTGCTGCCGAAAGGGCAAATCAGGGGCGGCTTTAATACTACAATTAATATTTCATCCGCTTCCATTGAACGATCCGTCAAAAGCACGTCGAACCTGGCAACAGCTTTACTGGAAAAGGATACCATTATTTTTTCACAGCAAATCGCCAATGTGAATTCGGCTTTTATGGCGTATTGCCTGGATCCGATCGGTTACAATACGGAAATATATTTCAGGTATGGGTTGGGGATGCGTTTGGATGTTGGTTACAGAAATACCGGCGGAGCCAACGCTTTTGATGTGATGTACCAGTTTATGGGTTCGAATAAAAACTGCAATGAGTCGGACCAGGGCGGTTTTTACGGCAGTATCGGGGCGCAGTATTCCTGGCAGAACTACCGCTTCCTGAGTTTTGCACAGTTCGATAAAATTCAAAAGCTTTTCGGACTGGATATGTCGCGGCAGGACATTACTATTCCTTTGGTGATCAGCAAATCATTCGGACCGGAAGAACGGGTGGGCTGTTTTTCATTCGGAGTGGTATACTCCCGCAGTTTTATCAGTTATAAAATCACTCCGAAGAATATTTATGCGGAGCAGCTGCTTGAAAATATTCCGCGTGAACTCTTATTGCCCATCACCGGAAAAACAGGTTTTAATGCGCTGGGAACTTTCATCAATGTGAAGGTGGGAAAAAAGTATGTGTTTTTTAACTGCTCCCTGGCGGCGTACTACCAGCACTATGGAAGATACAACATGATGGGCGGCTCGGATATATTGCTGAAGGGAATAAGCATTATTCCTTCATACGGAATACAGTTTAATATCTTTAAGAAGACGAAAAAGAAACCCGGCGACGGAATGCAGCATTAGAAGGCAGCGGCCAATTGCAGGCCGCCCTCTCTTAAATCGGCATTTTTATGTATTTTTGAGCATGCGGCTATTTATTCCAGGCCGCTTTAACTCATGCGGCTGATCTCCCTATTCCTCTTATTTGCCGTAAGCGCATGGCCTTTTACGGGCATTCATGCTGAGAAAATACAAATTAAATTATCAGATAATTTGCTGAATAGTGTTACCTGTTCCAGTCCTGCTTTTGTTTATGATTCTGTTTCAGCATTTTCTTTTAATGATATCAGGCAGGTACCATTTAAGGACTATTCAGCCACATTGCTGGGGGATGTAAAATCTCATTCATCCAACGACAGGCTTTGGATAAAATTCAACATCAGGAACCTTTCCGATCATGCCGCTGTTAATTGTTTTATGCATGTGGGACCTTTTGATTTCATAACCGCGTATATTATAAGCAACACGGTTATTGATTCAGTGCAATCAGGAACCTTGTGCGGAACATTTAACGGAGATGTTTATTTATACCAGCTTGGTTTCCCGTTGCAGTTGAATGCGGGAGCGGAAAAGGTTGTATTTATCAAAATCAACCAGGCAAGCAGGTATTACCAGCATGCATCGCTTGAATTAAACTTATATGACAGCAACGATTTCAAAAATGCCATCATAAATAATTTTTATAATCATAAGCCGGAGGTGTTTATGCACATCCTGTTTAACGGAATATTTTTGTTTCAGTTTATTTATATCCTTTTCCAATGGTTCATTGTAAAGCGCATGGAATATTTTTATTACACCTGTTATATTTTCACCGTGCTGGTTCACTTTATTATCCGCTCCCTGCCCGACCTCGCAATACAGGACCTGCATGCAGTATTTCCTGCTTACCTGCTGTATTTAAACAATGCAATGATCATTCTTCCATATTTCTTTTATTATCGTTTCGGCAGGTTTTTTATTGATATGGAAGGGCGGCTGCCCGGTATGAATAAATGGGTGATGCGTTTTGAATTTGTGATCGCAGCCATGGTGCTCATGGAATTGCTGGCCTCCCTGTTTGAGGGCTTCAGCTGGTACAGGTACTATGGAGGATATATGGAGATTGCCATCCTTTTTATGGTGTCTGTTGTTTTTCTTCTTTCGCTTTCCAGGGATAAAAACACGCTGACCCGTTTCCTGGTTGCAGGCAGCTTTGTAGCTTTATCAGGCAGCCTCCTGGGTATGTTTGCACATCAGCTGTTCGACCTGTTTAAAGTAGATTTTTATATCTCACCACTTACGGTTTCAAAAGCAGGAGTGATGCTTGAGATGATTATTTTTAATACCGGTCTTTTATACAAAGCGAGGGAAATGGAGAAAGAGAAAATAAAGGCGCAGGAGTCGCTGATTATTGAGCTTGGTGAAAACCAGAAATTACAGCAAAAATACCAGTCGGTACGCGACCGCATTGCAGGCGATCTGCACGATGATGTGGGCGCAACGCTGAGCAGCATAAATATTTTCAGCAGGCTTGCGCAGGAAAAACTTTCGCAGGAGCCGCAGCAGGCAAAAATCCTGATTGAAAAAATTCATATTACCTCCCAGGAAATGATGAATAGCATGAGCGACATGGTATGGGCAATCAGTCCGGGTAACGATCAGTCAGAAAGCCTTTCGCTGAGGATAAAAAACTTTGCGCGCGAAATGCTGGCTCCCCAGGAGATAAATTATGTTGTACAGTCGGGCGATGAACATCATAAGTTTGCAATGGAGGCAAGAAAAAATATTTTCCTGATAGCGAAAGAAGCAATCAATAATATCGCCAAGTACAGCCAGGCAAAAAACGTACTGATAAAACTGGAAGAGCGAAATGGAAAACTGCATTTGGAAATTGATGATGACGGTGTGGGCTTTTCTCCATCCGCTTTTGGAGCGGGATCCGGTGGCAACCCGGAAATAAGAGAATCTATACGTGGCGGTGCCGGCCTGGCAAGCATGAAAAGCCGGGCGGAACAAATGGGCGGAACTTTACAGGTTCAATCTGAACCTGGAGCGGGTACAAAAATTAAAGCGTTATTTGATTTAGATAAAATTAACTATTGATTTAAAACATATTCAATGGTTATTTAGCAAAGTTAAAATGAAGATACGTGTCACCATTTTTGAAGACAATAAATCAAGGCGGGAAAGCCTGAGCATGCTCATCCTTTCGGATGCCAGAATGCAACTGGCTGGCGCGTTTACGGATTGCTCGCATGTTGTTGAAGATATTGAGAAAAACCTCCCGCATGTTGTTTTGATGGATATTCAAATGCCAAAGGTAGGCGGCATAGAAGGGGTAAAGCTTATCAGGCAAAAATTTCCGGAAATAAAAATTCTGATGCAAACGGTTTTTGAAGATGATGATAAGGTATTCGATTCGTTGCGTAACGGCGCATCGGGATATATTCTTAAAAAAGCTTCACCGGAGAAAATAATTGAAGCCATTAAAGATGTTTACGATGGAGGTTCGCCCATGACTCCTTCCATTGCAAGCAAGATGCTCAGGTTTTTCAATGAAGCATATCAGACGCAGGCTCCTGATGATTTTCACTTATCTGTTCGCGAAAAAGAAATCTTGGCTCTTTTGGTTGACGGGCTTTCTTATAAAATGATTGCCGACAAAAGCTGCATCAGCATTTTTACGGTAAATGCGCACATACGAAAAATTTACGAAAAGCTGCACGTTCACTCAGCGACTGAGGCTATTGCAAAAGCCGGAAAAAATAAAATTCTTCCGTAGTTTTTCTGATCCCCCGCAAGGTCAAGGTCTTTTTCTTCCTTAAGTTTTATTTTCATGTCATAAATAGAAAAAATTATCTATTGACGTACAATTTTGTGCCATTTAATTTAGACGCCAAATTCAAACATTAAATGCCATAATCATGAAAAGGCTACTTCTCTCCGTAATCACCATACTATCTCTTGTTTATACTATACATGCTCAAAGCTGGAATACTACGGGCAATGCAGGAACCGTTGCCGCCACAAATTTTGTAGGCACCACTGATAATGTGGCCCTGAGGTTCCGAACTAACAACAGCAGCAGGATGACAATCAGCAGCACGGGAAATGTTGGAATTGGAACCACATCGCCTACCGGTAAATTGCATGTAAGCGGTGGCAATGTTCTTGTAATAAGCGGGAATGTAGGAATAGGAACTACTGCTCCCACACAAAGGCTGCATGTTTCAGGAGGAAACATTCAGATAAGCACAGGCAATCTTACGTTAACCAGCGGCAGCATTACCGTATCTGGCGGCAGCATTAGCACAGGAACTGATTTCAGGTCCGGAACCGACCGCATCCTTACTATTGCCGGGTCTCAAAATGTTTTCGTAGGTAAAGGTGCAGGGCTTTCAAACACCACTTTCGGAAACACATTTGTTGGCGACAGTGCAGGTTTTTCCAATACCAGCGGAGCCGACAATGTTTTTATCGGGCGTAAATGCGCCAGGTTAAATACCACCGGAGCCAGAAATACCTTTGTTGGTGCCCTTACAGGCATTCAGTCCACAGGCAGCAGCAATACCCTTGTAGGGTGTGAAGCAGGAAGAAATATTAAATCAACCGGTGAAAACACCTTTGTTGGATCCAACGCTGGCCGGGAAGATACTTCAGGTACGCAAAGTACATTTATAGGAGCCAATGCAGGACTTTTGCAATTAAGCGGGTTTGATAATACATATGTTGGAAGGTTTGCAGGAGGTTTTTGTAAGACCACTGTCAAAAATACCGCACTCGGTTCCCAGGCTGGCGCATTTGATTCTACAGGAAATCACAATACTTACATAGGGGCGGATGCAACAGGACTTTCCGGTATAACTAATGGAACTGCACTTGGAAATTCTTCCAGTGTAAGCGCATCGAACAAAGTCAGAATAGGAAATACATCAGTCACCGTTATCGAAGGCCAGGTCAATTTCAGCGCAAGCTCCGACGCACGCCTCAAAACTAACGTTATTAATTATGATCTCGGTTTGGAATTTATTAAAAAGCTGCGACCTGTATCATATCAGTTTAAAGAAGGAGACACGCAAACCGAGCATCACGGATTTATAGCGCAGGAAGTGGAAGCCAGCCTTGAAGGCAGAAAATTTGATGCACTCAATAAACCGAAAAATGAAATAGATAATTACAGCCTTGCTTATGCATCTTTCGTAGTGCCACTTGTAAATGCCGTTAAAGAGCTGAGCAAAGAAAACACAGATTTGAAATCAGCAAATGAAATGCTGGAAAAAAGGATTGAAAAAATGGAGGCTGCATTAGCCGAAAACAAAGACGCTTCGTCATTTTTTTATATGGTTACCCCGGTACCTTATTTACATCAAAACAATCCCAACCCGTTCAATCAAAATACAACCATAGGAGTTTATATTCCTGAAACCGGCAGGAACGCTTTTGTAAAAATTTATTCGGCAGATGGAAAAGAAATCAAAAGTATTTTCATTTCATCCCCGGGAATAAACAACATCGTTCTTGATGCCGGAACGCTTCCTGCCGGGAATTATCAATATTCACTGATGATTGACGGGAGAATAATTGATTCAAAGCAAATGATAATTGTTAAATAATATATAAATCATGCTGATCTTCCTTAAAATTCAAACTTATTTTTAAAATTATTGCATCATGAAGAAAAACCTGCAACTTCTGATTATTTGCTCATTGATCAGCTCAGGCGGATGGGCACAACAACTGATTCCTGATTCACTGTTCGGAGTGAATGGATTGCTTATGCTCAATATTGGCGAAGGGCAAACGCACACCAAGCTGCTGATGCAGCCTGATGGTAAAATCATAACTGGAGGCTATGACTATGATATCAATCAAAATGATTTTCATAACGACTTCGCCCGTTTTGATGTTTGTGGGATATTGGATTCATCATTTGGGGTCAATGGAGCAGTTCATCATAAATTTTCGCAGCGCAACTTTGCAAATGATTACAATCTTCAGGCCGACGGAAAAATACTCTGCTGCGGAACACAGGCTCCTTCCAATGCCGGCTCACAGCAGGTACCCTTTGTAGCACGCTATAATTCTGATGGAACAACGGATACCAATTTTGCTTCGTCAGGTTCCTGTGAAATTCGCTTCGACCCTGTTTCATCAGGTACATTTTATTCAGTATACCAGCTGCCTGATACCAGGATACTTTGCATCGGAAGAAGCAGCGGGAATATTAATGGTGGCACCAATGGATTTGGCGCAATGCGCTTTTTATCCGGGGGCTCCCTTGATACATCCTTTAATTCAGACGGTATTACCCGCTATGACATTAATGTTGCATCTCCTGTTGGAAAAGGATTCATTCTTCCTGATCAAAAAATAATTGCAGCTGGAACGACCTATGACGTATCTTTTAATGCTCACTTCACTGTGGTGTGTTTTGATTCAACGGGTACATTGGACACCACCTTTGCAACCAATGGCGTGTGGCTTGATGCCGGTGTGATCGTGGATAATGACATGGTTGCCGACAAGCAGCCTGATGATAAAATAGTATTGGCAGCTTTTAAAAATACAACCACCGATACCATTGAAGTGATAAGATTAACACCCGCCGGGATTCCTGATCCCCTGTTTGGTATTAATGGAAGGATAAGCTTTTCATATCCATCAACGTATTTGTTAAAGGGCCTTCAGGTGATGAGTAACAACCAGATCATGATTATGGGAGCTACTTTATCCAATGGCATGGCAGTACTTTTGAATAATGACGGAAGCATTGATTCATCTTTCGGAACCAATGGATTATTAACGCTCCTGCTCAACCCCGCCGGTACTTGTGTTGCAGGTTCAGTAATTGAATTAAGCAACGGTCAGTTGCTTTTTGCCGGTGATGGCTATCCTGATTTCCAGCATGGAAGGCTTATTTTGATTTCAAACGTTCCGCATATTACACAGAATTTAAATCAGCTGCAAACAACAGGAACAGGCAGCTATCAATGGTATCTCAATGGAGTTTCCATTGCAGGAGCAAGTTTCAACAGCTACACTTTTACACAAAACGGAAGCTATACCGTTTTACTGACCGATACTTTCGGTTGCTCGCTGATGTCTGAACCTTTTGTTGTAAACAATGTGTCTGTTCAGCAAATTAATCAGCATGATTTTATTTTTATTGCACCAAACCCTGTAAGTGCAGAGTTGTTAATCCGGAGTTCGGAAAAAATTGACAAAATTAAAATTATGGATCTATTGGGGAACGAAATTTATAATGAAACAATTAAAGCAACATTAAACTTTAAACTTCAAACCTTAAACTTTCAACAGGGAGTTTATTTTATCGAAATAATGACAGGCGATAAAAGGAGTGTTGCTAAGTTTATGAAAGTGGATTGATAACCTGATCACTGACAAAATTATAGTAATATGAAAATAAAAATATTGCTCTTCCTCACGCTGGCATTGTTGCAAAATGGTACTGCTCAATCCTTGTTTCAAAATGTCTACGGGGGAAACAACCCAACCGAATTTCATTTTACATCTTCTCCCGATGCTTATTATTTAATTCATAACATGGGTTTTCCTTCCCTGCTGTCGCAGCTTATAAAAACCGATTTGAACGGAAATTTAATGTGGGCAAAAGCAATTAATTACTCATTGTCTTCAACTGACGTATATCGGATTAAATATGATAATAACGCTTTATTGTTAACCGGCGCTACCTATAATGCAGGCTACCGGAATTATTTTACAAAGCTCGATACAGCAGGAAACATTTTATGGACAAATGAGCTGGATTATGGAGACATCAATATCAATTCGCGCATTCACCCGGTGGCCGGCGGATATCTGACGGTCGGCCATCGTGATTATATTGGCGTTGCAAGCAGTTACACATTCGACATTACGCTTTCACGTTTTGATGCATCAGGAAATTTATTGTGGGCAAAGGCGTATGGAAATAATTCGTATGAATTCCTGGCCAATGCTTCCATTATAACGGCAAACGGCGAGCTGATTACTGCCGGTAACTATGGCCTGCGTGTAACTGATGATTATGATCCCATGTTGGCGCGATTTGATGCAAACGGAAATTTATTATGGATGAAAACATTCGAGGACACAACAGGTTTTTTTACTTTTTTCCAGCCAACTGATATAGCTGCAACTCCTGATGGAAATTATGTACTGACGGGATTTTCGGTAAACACTAATTTTAATTTTGATGTGCAGGTAATAAAATTTGATGACAACGGAAGTATCATCTGGTCAAAACGACCGTACCAGATCGGATGGCAGGAATATGGAAGAAGCATTATTGTTGATAGCCAGGATAACATAGTGGTAGCCGGAATTTATGAACTATCATCCGATTACGGAGATTTTTTTATGAAGCTTGATTCGGCGGGGAACTTACTGGGAACAACAAAAATACAAAGTACATCCAATAGCCTTTTCAACAATGTTTACACTTCACATGGCGGGGATCTGGCGGAGCTGCCAGGTTTTGGATATGTTTATTCCACCTGTTTTTATCAGACTGTTTACAAGCACTGCCTGTTAACAACAGATTATGCCGGGACAGGCGGTTGCGCGGCATTGGGCGGAACATATCCGTTTTCGATACAGGATGTAACATGGACACCAACCACATTCAGCAACCTTCCGTCAGCACAAACAAATTTAACTGGCACGATGGTTACTTTTACCGATTCATCACTGGCTGCAGGAGTAATTGATATTTGTTCTTTAGTGGGAATAAATGAAATGAGTGGTTTGAATAATGAGGTGATTATTTACCCAAATCCCGCCGTTTCTGAATTAAATATTCAAAGTAATGAATTAATAACAGGAATAAAAGTATTCGATATGATGTGTAAGGAAGTATATAATTCACAAATTCAAACAGCTTCAAACAATTACAACCTTAAAACCTCAGGCTTTGCAACTGGCATCTATTATATTGAAATAATTTCAGGAAACAAAAAAACAATTTCCAGATTTATAAAGGGAAATTAAGGATTATTTATACCTCCGGCTTTCCGGCTATCCGGTCGGCAGAACCTGCCTCGCGGCTTCACCAGGCAGGCTCACTTCTATCCGGTTCAGTTAAACTGCTGCAGTATTTCATCGGATCAGGGAATATAATTATAGTGTTTATTTAACTTAAATTAATGGTAAAATGAAAAATCGATTTTTAATTATCGTATTAATAGCCGGGCTGGAAGTATTCTTTGGTTGTGACGGCAATACCAGTGAAAAGGCTTCGCTGGTTCAAACCAACTTACAGGAAACGAACGCAAAGGTTGAGGTTTTAAAACAAATCCTGAATGCCTTCAACAGGCACGACCCCGATGCAATTATGGAATTTTTTGTGGATGACTGTACTTTTGATTTTCCGAGAGGACCTGAACCCTGGGGACAACGCTTCACCGGCAAGGCGCAGGTAAGGGAGGCGATTGCCGGCAGGTTCAAAGGCATTCCTGATGTTCAATACAGCGATGAGGGCCATTGGGTAGCAGCCGATAAAGGAGTGTCGGTATGGATGCTTACGGGAACAACAACCGAAGGGGTTAGCGTGAAAGTACGGATTAGTGTCCTTTGGGAGTTTCGCAATGATAAAATTGCAAAAATGGATACCTACTGGAAAATAGTAGAGAAATAAGAATTAATATAAAAGGATGTGAAGCAATTTTTATAAAGTAAACATAGCCAATGGCCTTCTTTTCATTCAGGGAGTGAAAATTAATTTCGGCCCCCCTTTTCAGTTAATCGAAGCGTCGTTTGTTTCCGGATCATCGAAATAAATTCCTGAAAAAAGCATTTTTTTATTTTCTCAAAGGGCCAATACGGATGTTTTAATTTGTCTTAATCACCTTCACCATTTTCCTTTCTTTTCCGTTTGTAATGACTGCCGAATACACCCCGGGCACCAGTGTTGAATTTGAAATTTTGAAAAATGAATCATGAAAAACTCCGCTTAAGATCTTTTTCCCGATTGCATCATAAATATCAACAACAGTTTTTTGTTCACTGGTATTGAAAGCTTCAAATGTAAATTCACCGGATGAAGGATTCGGATATACATGCACGTCAAATTGATTTTCTCCTGCTGTAATTTCGCCTTCCCTGCATGGCACACTTACCGATTGCGCAGTTGATAATTTGGTGCAGCCTGTTGCATTGGTCACCTTCACTTTATAGCTTCCTGCGACTTTGGCGGTATATTTTCTGTTAACTGCACCGGCAATGGTTGTGTTGTTTTTTTTCCACTGGTAGGAAAAATTGATACCGGTGTTGGCTTCCAGTACCACACTGTCACCTGTGCAAAAAGTGGTTGGTCCGTCAGGAGTGATGACAGCTGTTGGCAAAGCGTTGACGGTCACAGTTACTTCCTGCGACACAACAAAACATCCCGAAGTATTTGAAACAACACACTTATATGTTCCAGCCTGTTTGGCATAATAATAATTTGCAAGGGCTCCGCTGATCACATTTCCGTTCCGCTTCCATGAATAAATGAATCCGGAGCTAACCGTTAGCTTAACGCTGTCGCCTGAGCAGATGACCGGTGATTTATCGGTGGTAACATCGGCGCCTGTAACCGTTAGCACCAGTTTGGGATGCCGTGCGTTGTCGGCATGATCGCTGGAGCAAAAAATGAGTGAACGATTGCTGAATTCATTAACCAGTTTCAACATCATTCCATAACCTTCAAGCGGATACCTGCGCATTTTCCTGATCATTTCCGAAACATCAATGTTCTCATAATTCTGTAATGGCGCCACAGATGCCGGCAGATTCACGGCATCAAGAACGGTAAATGCCGGTTGATTTTGCCAGGTGATACCAGGCTCGGTCCATGGCGCTGTGACCCGGTAAAGCGTGCTTGCATTGGCGCCATTGTTCTGGCCATTGTAATTGGGAGAGGTCGGATTATAATAAAATGAAACAGTTGCTTTTCTGATATTGGACCAGGATGGCCATGCTGATTTATCAAAGTCCACAAAACTTCTTACGGTATAAGGAGCAGTTTGCCATGAAGCCGCCTCAAATCCCGGATCGTTTCCATAATTGACAGCCGGAGTTGCAGTGGTAATCCTGGCATCGTAACCTGAAGCAGCATCGGGCTGCTGGATTATTTCACGGGTAGGCAATGGAACAATGGAAACAACTGTAGCAGATGAGGTTTTTGAGCAACCGTTCTTGGTTACCTTGACCTGGTATGAACCGGCACGGTCGGCTTTAAATACCGACTTGGTTTCACCGCTGATGGGTACTCCGCTTTTGCTCCACTGAAAAGTCTGGCCGTTGCCGGTATTGGCATTCAGTGAAACAATTTCACCGGTGCATAAAACCGTGGAACTGCCCGGGGTTATGGTCGCTTGTGGCAGTGTATTGTTTACAGGAACTGAAACAGGATAAACTTTTTCCTCGAGCAATTTATAATCAACGTTATCACCATAAGATATTTTTAAATGAATAAGATACAGCCCGGGAAGCATTCCGGAATAGGTGGAATCGTTAAACTGATGCAGGTTTCCTATATAATTACCCGAAGAATCATAAAGACTGAAATTAAATTTCAATGCATAGGGTACAATTCCGGGTCCAAAGCTTGAATTCTGATAATTGACATTTTGCGGAAGGGCCTGAAGCACTGTTAATGTCGGGCGTATGGTGCCTGCATTGTTATTGTAGCAAGAGGGTGTGGTTGTATATGAAAACTGGTACAGCGGAGTATCGATCTCTGTAAGCACTACCTGAAAAGTTCCAGTACAGCCGGTGGCATTGGTCAGCGTGGCCGTATACGATCCCGCCGGCAGGCTGTCGAACAGGTCCCAGTTGCCGCAATTTACATTGGTGTTTGGTGCGCATCCAAAGTAATCCGGTCCCCAGTTTTGTAAGGTGGTGTTGCTGTGAAGGCTGATGGAAAGCAATGGCGGAGAGACATTTGCGAAAGTCATGGCATTGATAACGCCATTGGATTTCCCTTTCCAGGGAAAGCTTACGCCAAACGGTGCAAAATCCAGCGTCATTGTTTCCGGCACATAATAGCTTGCTGAACCCGTGGCTGCATTTGCATCAGTAACGGTAACAGTATAGGTGATCCAGCCCGCCAAACCGAAAAGTGAATCGTTGCTGTACATCGTATTGTGTACAGCACCTGTCGACCATATATAGGTATACGGAGCAGTTCCGCTGTTCACTTCGCAAAAAACCATTCCATTCGGAGGACCAGTCTGGCCACAGCCGTTTTCATAGCCATAGCAGTTAACCGATAAAGATTGGGTAAAGGCGGTAGTAGCTGATAAAATGAATAAACTGGCAAGTAACAGGGTGTTCTTCATAAAAAGTAATTATTGGGGTTATTTAAATATGGGCAGAAGAGGGTCATACAGGCGGCCCTTTTCAATTGCAATTTAATGAATTCAATGGTATGAATTGCAGAAAGCCCCCAAATTTTTCCTGAAAACCGTGCTGCTGCATGCCCTGGCCTGTATTTTTATATACATCCTTTTTTATTTTAATGGAAACCTCTGACCTGTCCTTAGTTCAAATCCGGGAGCATAATGGGATTTTAAAATACCGGTTGATTTTGCTGGCCAAATGCGCCATCTTTCTTTTTTTCCTGTTGCTGAGCTTTCTGCCTGTTCAAAAAGCGGTTTCGCATCTACACTGGGGGTATGATGCCGATAACTACAGGGATATGTCGAATGTCAATAACCTGTTAGCAGGGAATCTCATCCAGGACCCTGCTTACCTGGATGCCTACCGCTGGTATAATCCTTTGCTGCACTGGATCGAAGCTGCAATTGTAAAAGTTACAGGGATCCCTGTCAACGAAGTTCTTACCAAAGGGGGCCCGTATCTGAACATGGCAGGCCCTGTCTGCTTTTTTATGATGATGATGTTACTGTTTGGTTTCCTGCCTGCCATTTGTGGCACCGCAGGTTTTCTGTTTTTAACATCCGGTGATATTCCCGGCTATTTCAGTGCAACGTATACACCCTGGTTATATCCGGTCACCTTTGTTCAGTTTACTTTTTACCTGGGAATTATTGCCATGTATGCCGCATTCAGGAAGCCGCTGGTAAGCCGGTTTGCTTTGCTGGGACTCGTAACAGGGCTGGCTTTCCTCGGACACACGGCGCCGGCGGTGATCCTGATCCTGCAGATGGCCGTGCTGAGCACTATTTTATTGATCAGGATATTAAAAGGAAAATCTGAAATAAAGATCGGGTATTTCATGAAGTGCATGCTAACTGCAGCGGTTTGTTTTGTTGTGACCAGCCTGCCGCTTACCTGGATTGTGGCCGGAAAGTATCATTTACACATGATAAATACAGACACCTGGGAATATGCTGAACCCATTTTTCAGATCAGGAACGTGCTGTACCTTCTTAAAGCCAATCTTTCTGTTTCATTTTTTATTGCAGTCTTTGGTGTCTTTGCCCTGGCCAAATCGAAAATGCCTGCTCAGCTTAAACACATCCTTTACTCCTGGCTGATCATTGCAATGTTGCTGTATTGTTACATCACTTTTTCAAAATTTATCAGGTTTCATTACGGCGTTACACTTCCCGGTATCGTACCCTCGTTCCATTTCTTTTTCTATATAAAAGCAGTGCAGTCTGTTTTTTTTGGGATTGGCGTGGTTGAATTATTCCGACTGGCTACCAATTTTATCAATACTAAAATTTCGGGTTATAAAATAACAACAGGAGAGCGTAATTATACCATGCTGTTTTTTCTGATCATAGCCGTTGTGATGTATTATCCTGTTTATTTAAAGCGTGGCGATTTCAGCTGTGCTCCGGAACAAAAGAATGACCGGTATCACGCTGATCAGATAAGCGTTTATCAGTGGCTGGTCAGTGAAACAGCTATTGACGAAGTTATACTGTGTGAAGAAGATCAGATCGGTTTTCCTTTGCTGCCCTCCGGCAGGAAAATGGTGTCCTGTTCTGTTGATCATACGAATCCGTATATTGAATTTCTTCCACGACAAAAGGACAGGGATGCCATGCTTGCTTTTTTAAAAGGCGAAGCGGCTGAAAATTATTCACTGTTTGCAAAATACAAAGTCAGCTATGTCCTCACAAATAACGCAACAGTTTATCCGAATCTTGACAAGCCATTTTCTCAGAAGGTATTTTCGAATGAAACATTTTCAATTCATCAGGTAATTGACAGGGATGCGGCGAGTTTCAAAAGCTTAGCTGGAAACCTTATAAATAAAATTCAAAAATAAATCAAATACTGCAAAAGCAAAAAACCCGGCCATTGACCGGGTTTTTTTTGTAGGAAATGACAACAGCTTATCGTCTGCTGTCCCATCCTTTTTCAGCAGCCATGGCATGCCTGCGTGAATCGCCATACCATCCGCGTCCTTCCTGGCTGTTTCTTCCGCGATGACTTTCCATGCGACTGTAATTGTCATCATTGTAACGGCTGCGCAAACGGTTGCTGCCATAACTCCTGCCTGATGATCCGTTGTCCTGCCATCTTCTTTCAGCAGCTTCCCGATGTCTTTCAGGATCGCCAAACCAGCCGCGGCGTTCGCCTCTCCGGTCAATTTCTGTACGGTCATCATAATCACGGGAACGGTTGCTGTAACGGTCGTCATCACGATAATTTTCACGGTAATCGTCATCATCATAACGGGTTCGTTCGCGGTTTCCGTAGTCATTCCAGGTGCGTTCATCTGATCGCCTGTCGTCATACCATCCGCGGCTTTCATTTCTTCTGTGGTCGTCATCGTAGTCATAGTCTCTGCTCAGCTGTGAACGGCGACCCTGATAATCCATGTCATCATCGTAGCGGTAATCCTGTGAACTGCGTCTTCTGTCGTAATTTCTGCGATCATCATACTGATCATAATCATTGCGGTTTCTCATGGAAACAAAATTTTAAGAATTAAACTTATGTAAGGAAATTGGATTTCAAAATCGTAAAAAAATATGCCAGGGAAAGGCATGTTTTTTATTAACATTTTATAAACGGAAAGTCGCAGGGATCATTCCGCTGATCTCCGGCTGATCCCTTCATACTGCCAACTTTTTAAGGATTTGTTGCATCAGATCTTTGCGGTGTGAAACTGGTGTATCAAAAAGTGATGGCATATTTATTTAGTAAAATAAAAGCTGTCAGCAAAAAATCTTTTTGAAAAAAAATTTAATTACCCATTAAAAATTTAATTATTATGGATACCAAAAAAAAAGACGAAAAGGATAATCAAAAATCCGGCACCTCAGAAACAACGTCACAAGGTGCATCAACAACTTCCTTTGGAAAAGGAACTGGCCAGTCAGGTTCAGCTTTAACCACAACAGAAACTGAAAAGGACAGGAACAAAAATGGCCGTGATTCAGAAAAATATGAATCACAGGATACGATCAATCAGGGAACGCAGGATGAAAGCGCGGAGAAAAACAGCGGTTTGGGACGTCAGCAGTACGGACAGGAAACCGAGGGAAAAACTGCATTTGGTCAGGGACAATATGGTCAGCGTGAAAGCAGCTATGGCCAGGGAGCTCAGTATGGACAGGGTTCACAGTACGGACAGGGATCACAGTATGGACAGGGATCCCAATACGGACAGGGATCACAATATGGTCAGCGTGAAGGCAATTACGGACAGGGATCACAGTATGGTCAACGTGAAGGCAATTACGGTCAGGGATCACAGTTTGGTCAGCGGGAAGGAAATTATGGACAGGAAAGCAATTTCGGACGCGGTCAGCAATATGGACAACAGGAAGGTTTTTATGGACAGGAATATCAGGGACAACGGAATGAGCAGGGCAGGCCTTATGATCAAAACCGCGGCTTTCAGCAGGGATATCAAAGCGGATCGATGTACGGACAAGAGCAGTACAGGCAGGGACAGCCAGGCAGAGGTCAACAATACGGTGGCAGGCAGGAATGGCAAAACAGGGAATATGGAAATTCAGGTCAGTATGGTCAGGGAAACTTCGCGCCATATTATGGACAGGAAAGAAATTACAATGAACCTTACCGCCGGTATGAAGGTTATGGCAACGACTATAACGATGAGAATTATGGAGGAGGCAGGCGTTACAGCGAGCAACGCGGATATGGCAACATGAGCGACGAAAGGAATCTCGGCCGGAACCGGAACTATGGAGGCGAACAATATAACCGCCGAAATGAATTTGAAAGCAGGAACCCGAATCGCAGATGGGATGATGAGTTCAGCAACGGGGGAAGAGGCAGATCAGCTGATTATGATTCTTCCTATGGCAATGAAAGAAATCAGGAGTATTTGCGCAGCGAGGAAGATTATTATTCAGGACGCAGGCGGGATGATGATTATGAATCAGAACGAAGAAGAAGAAACAGATAATTTATTAAACAGCTGACACCTTTTATAAAAAGCATCCCCCAATCGGGGATGCTTTTTTATTCGAGATAATCGGATGATCGGATGTTTAATTCTTGATCATCTTCACTATATTAAGTTCATCATTTAATTCCATCCTGCAAAAGTAAATTCCGTTCACCAGTTCCGATAAATCAACAGTGATCCTGTTTTCGCCTGGTTGTATTAAAGTTAAAACGGATTTTACTTCTCTTCCGGTAACATCACATATTGAAATAGAAACATGTTCAGTTTTTTCTGAATGGAAAATAAGCGTCGTTGTTTCATTAAAAGGATTCGGTACTGCTGAAATAACGGAAGCAGATGCAGTATGTTCAGTAATCAAGGCAGGAGTGATTACACATGCCGACAGTCCCGCCCCGCCTGTTGCAGTTCCTGTGGTAATGCCCGGTAAAATGGTCAGCGCCGATGGCATCCCGCTTGGGGGAAGGCTCACAAGCCCGGCAAGGTCCGATATGCCGTCACCGGTGAAATCGGCAAACCATGGTGCGCTGAAGCCGTAGTAAGCACATAAACGGTGATCATAGCTGAAAACTCCGCTGCCGTTATTCAGGTAAATGGTCATGTCGTTCGAAGCGTTCTGACTAACAATTAAATCAATGTCATTATCATTGTCCACATCGCCTGCACAGATTCCTGAAACATTGGCCAGATCAGGTGAATAAGCTGCATCAATAAGCTGGACGCTCTGAAAGGTCCCGTTGCCATTTCCGAGGCGTACTGTCAGGTTGTAATCTCCCGGGTTGGATCCGTAGTTGCAGGATGCAATATCAATATGGCCGTCGTTATTTAAATCAGCAGCCAGGATGTCAAACGGTGATTGTGACATGGGGAAGGTTGCCGCTGCAAGCAGGTCTCCTGTCCCGTCATTCAGCGAAATGTCAACGCTTGATGACTGACCGGTGGCTATATCAACAAATCCGTCTTCATTAAAATCACAAACAGCAATTGGCCCGGGGAACGGATTCACAATTTTAATGGTAGGAGCTGAAAAAATTCCACCGCCCTGGTTGTAGCTTAAAAAAATCCGTTGTCCTGAAAATGGAACGCTCGGACAGCCTAACCACTCGCCAACTATTACATCCAGGTCACCATCGTTGTCAAGGTCGGCAACATCCAGGTCGTTCCATCCGCATGAATTCATGGGCCAGCGCTGAAGTGCTGCAAAAGTACCGTTGCCGTTATTCAGTGCAGTGAAAAAATCATATGGCGTGGTGTTGATGCCGGAAGCAAAAACAAGATCGGCAAATCCGTCATTGTTAATATCCCTGAGCTTTACTCCCACACCTCCGTTAAAACCGGAGTAGTTGATGGCCGGAGAAAATACGCCGCCGCCGTTATTGATGCTGACAGCAACCGATACATTGATGGCTGTACGGCTGTTGGCCGACGTGGCAATGTCAAGATCGCCGTCGTTGTCAATATCTGCTGCTTCCAGCTTGTTGGAAATGGAAGGGAATCCTGCGCTGTATAAAACCGGTGAAGGAAACTGACCTGATCCGTTGTTTGGATGTACCGTTAATTCATTGGAATAATTGTCTACGGTAAGCACATCCTTGTCGCCGTCAAGGTCCACATCGCCTGCAAGCACCACAAACGTATACTGTCCCCCTGTGCCGGTGATCTCCGGACCAAATGTGCCGTTCCCCTGGTTCATCACAATCCGGTAACCATCGCCTGTGCTGCCGACGGATGCTGTGGCAACGATGTCTTTAAAGCCATCATTATTCAGATCAGTTACCTGGAAGCTGGCCGCGCCGCCATACCAGGCATCCAGCACAATCAGCTGTGCTGAATCCAGGATGCCGTTACCGAAATTTTTTCTAAATGCTATTTGCTGGGTGCCAAAGCTTGAATAGAAAACATCCAGGTCCTGGTCGTTGTCAATATCAGCAAGCTGAATGCTGGGATACATATTATTGATCAGCATGCTTTGCATGATATACGCTGTATTGGTAAAACCGGAACCGGTGTTGTGTAGCAGCGTGATTTTTTCTTCCTCATTGGCAACAACAATATCAGGCAATGAATCGGCATCCATCAAACCTGCAGCAATCTTATAGGGCTTGTCGATACCCGGAATTGTTACCGCTGCACTGAATCCTCCGCTTCCATTGTTTGTTAAAACGCTTACCGTCGTACCCGTGCCGAAACCACCGTTGTTTGCAACGGCCAGGTCCATCCATCCATCCAGGTTAAAATCTGCAACAGCAACACCAATCGGTCCGTTGCCGACAGTATAATTTGTTTTTGCTCCAAATGCTCCATTGCCTGTTCCCGGAAAAAGGGAAACAGAATTCCCGTTCCAGTTTACGCCGGTATTGGAAACAACCACATCGGGAATGCTGTCGCCGTTAAAATCAGCCACTTCAATGTCCCATGATGCAAAACCGGTAGTGTATTGAACCGGATTTTCATATACGCCATCGCCGTTATTGAGCATGACGGTGAATCCTGAATTGAAATTGCCGTTGGCAATGACGGCATCCGGGTCCCCGTCACCATCAAGATCAGCAAGCCTGGCTGCTTCCGGAGCCGGCGCGGTTACAGCAGTGGTGGTGGTGAAGCCCAGCGAAGTGTTTTCAAATGCTGTTACAAGCTGTGCCCGTGCTGATAAGGTAAAAGCAGTTATAAACGAAAGTAATCCTGTTATGAAGTATAGGTTTTTCATGATGGTGTAATTTTTTCTTTAGGTAAATGATTGTTGATTCAGCAGGGGATTTGCAGCACTAATGTAACTGGAAAGTTATTCCGGCTGATGCTTAACTTTCCGAACAAGTACAACTCGTATATGAAATGGTAAAAAACCACGCCAGCTGGTTTTTTAGTCATGCAGTCAGTTAAGCATCTTTTCCTGCTGGTGACGCTTTGGAATTTCTTCCATGAAATCACTTTCATGGATTACAAGGAGCGGAATGGCAGTGTGCACTGCAACTTCGCTGGTGATGCCGGGGTTAAAAATATTTCCGATCAGGTTCCTGTGATGGGAATACATGGCCAGGCAGTCAGCTTTATGTTTTTTAAGAAAGAAATTTATTCCTTTTTCTACGCTGCCATCAACACAAACATAGCCTGATGTTTTGGGATAGCTGACATGGCTTTTTATTTTCCGGGTGATTTTTTTAAGCTCATCTTCTTCATTTCCCGTCGACAGCTCCGGCCTGATGTTAAGGAACATGATTTCAGACCCGAATATTTTTGCAAAAGGTACCATTGTTTTTACATGATGCAGGTTGTCGGTTAATAGGTCCGTTGCATAAACAATTTTTTTCAATCCGTTATATTTTGCTTTGGGTGGCACAGCCAGCACAAGGCATGGAGCATTCCTGATCACGCGCGAAGCGTTGCTTCCCATAAGCTTTCTTTCAATGGATCCTTTGCCAGTGGTTCCCATCACTATCAGATCGGCTTTCTTTTCCAGTGCAATTTCTATGATTCTCGAAGAAGCCAGTCCCTGCTGCAACACCAGCTCCCATGTCAGTTTTGTACCTTTGCTGACTTTTTGATGGAACCTTCTCAGTTCGTTTAATGCATAATCGTGAAGGGTTGCATAATCGAGCCGGGTGGTAACCAGTGGAATTTCGCTGTAAAGCACCGGAGTTTCAAAAGTGTGCATCAGGATTATTTTCGCTGAGGTTTCCCTTGCCAGTGCAATGGCATATTTACAGGCATTAACAGCATCTCCGGAGAAGTCGGTAGGAACAAGAATGGTTTTCATCTGGATGTATTTTACATATGTTTGATGTAAAGGAAGAAATGAATGAAAAATCCGGCAATGACCATCATTATTCACGGGTATGATAAAGATCATGTCGTGAAAACCCGAAAGGGGATCGTAGAGACGCATGCATGGCGTCTCCACAGGTTACAGGTTACGGTTATGGAATCGGCATGTGGATCGGAAGACAGATAGGCAGATCGATCGGTGTGTGTGGGTGTATAAGGAATATTCTTTACATATTTGACACCGTATATTACATTTACAAAGTCAAAAAAAAATTTTGAATGAACAGCGAACAACGTGAAAGGCTTCCGCAGGAATTGTTTGAGTATGCCACCGAAAGCATCATTGTCACGGATAAGGAAGGAAGCATCAGGCTGGTTAATCCTGCCACTGAAAAACTGTTTGGATACGCAACCGGGGAGCTGATCGGTAAAAATGTGGAGTTTCTTATGCCGGAGCGGTTTGCAGCACGACATGTGCACCACCGTGAAGGTTACCATCACAATCCGCATCCAAGATCCATGGGCATGGGCATGGACCTGTATGCGAAAAAAAAGGATGGAAGTGAATTTCCCGTGGAGATCAGCCTGAGCCCTTTTGAAAGTGACGGTAAGCATTTTGTGATCGCTTTCGTTATTGATATCACCAGGCGCAAAATGATCGAGCTTGAAAACATTAATCACCAGAAAAAGCTGGAGTCAATCACCCAGGAGCTGAAAGTCATCAATGAAAAGCTGGAAGGCAAGGTTCGCGACAGGACCAAGGTGTTGCAGGAAGCATTGACGGAAATAGAAAAATCAAGAATGGAGCTGAGCGAAGCGCTGGAAAAGGAAAAAGAACTGAATGAGCTTAAATCCCGTTTCCTTTCGATGGCATCTCATGAATTCAGAACACCATTAACAACCATCCTCTCGTCTGCAGCATTGATAAACGAATATGCCAAAAGCGAGCAGCAGGAAAAAAGGACGAGGCATGTGGATAGGATTAAGTCAGCGGTAAATAACCTGAACGACATCCTGAGCGATTTTCTTTCACTCAGTAAAATTGAAGAAGGAAAAGTTATGGCCGAATATAAAAAATTCAACCTGAAAGCGCTGGCCGATGAAGTGAGCAACGATATGAAGAATCTTCGGCGGGATGGGCAGGAAATTATTTGCCTCCACAAAGGAAGTGAGGAAGTGGAGCTGGACCCCAAGCTGGTGCGCAACATCATGATCAACCTTGTTTCGAATGCACTGAAATTTTCAGGGGAGCATAAAAAAATCCGCCTGACGACAGTTGCCGGTAAAAAAGACACAACTATTGAAGTGCAGGATGAAGGCATGGGAATCAGCAGGGAAGACCAGGAACATTTGTTTGAACGTTTTTTCCGCGGCCATAATGCAACCAATATTCAGGGAACGGGGCTGGGATTGAATATCATTTCAAAGTATGTGGAACTGATGAACGGAAAGATTGAAATGGAAAGCGAATTGGAAAAAGGAACGACATTCAGAATAATTCTTCCAAAAGAAAAAAAATAAAAAACAATTTATATGCAGCGCATTCTATTGATTGAAGACAACAGGGAGGTCCGTGAAAATACGGCGGAGATCCTGGAGCTGGCAGGGTACAAAGTAACCACTGCTGCCGATGGCAAAAAGGGGATTGAGGAGGTTGGCAAAAGCAAGCCCGACCTCATCATCTGTGATATCATGATGCCTGTGCTGGATGGGTATGGTGTCCTGCACATGCTAAGCCGGCAAGCCGAAACGGCCAATATTCCTTTTATATTTCTTACGGCTAAAACCGAACGTTCCGATGTGCGGAAAGGAATGGAAATGGGCGCAGATGATTACATCACCAAGCCCTTCGACAAAATTGAATTGCTGAATGCCGTGGAAAGCCGGTTGAAAAAATCCGAATCGATCAAAAAGGAATATGTAAAGGATATCGAAGGCCTTACCGCTTTTATCGGTGATATTGCCGGGAAGGATGCCGTACGGAAATTTACGGATGATAAAAAGATCAAGGCCTATAAGAAAAAGGAAAACATATACAGGGAGGGTGATTATCCGCATGGCATGTATTATGTCAACAGGGGAAAGGTCAAGATTTTCAAAATTCATGATTATGGAAAGGAGCTGATCACCGCTTTGCTGAAGGATGGCGATTTCTTTGGATATACATCCCTGCTCGAGGAGAAGGACTATATTGAAAATGCTCAGGTAATGGAAGATGCCGAAATTACCTTTATACCCAGGGAGGAATTTTTTAACCTCGTATATAACAACCAGGCCGTTTCGAAAAAATTCCTGCACATGATCACCAACAATGTCATCGAGCAGCAGGACAGGCTCGTGGCGCTTGCATACAGCTCCGTCCGTAAACGTGTAGCCGAAGCGTTGCTCCTCCTTCAGAAAAAATATCAGGAAGCCGGTGGAAAGGAGCCTTTCAGCATGTCGGTATCGCGTGAAGACCTGGCTAACATGGTCGGCACGGCAACCGAATCACTCATCCGAACGCTGAGCGATTTTAAGGAAGAGAAGCTCGTCGATATTAAAGAAGGAAAAATATTTATTCTCAGCGATAAAAAGCTGGCAGCGCTGAAAAACTGACACGGTAATTAATACATATCGTGATCCTCCGGGTTTTCTCTTTCGGTTTTAAAATGCCTGGCCAGACTTTTCCCCTCCTCGTTTTGCTGTTCCAGGCTCCAGTCATCGGTGGAAGTGGTTTCCAGCCAGATGTTGCCCGACTTACGGAAAACCTGTACATACAGTCCAAAGCGTTTTAAAAACTCCTGTTCAATTTCGCTAACCGGCGTTTCACCGGTGAATACTATTTTACCCGCCCGCTTTTTTTTCTGCAGGTTGCCTGTGATTTCATCCCATGAAATCATGTTGTCTTTTGAATACCTTGCGGGTTGTCCGGAAACGATCCTGAAAAATTCTATTTTAAGAAATGGAAATGGACGGCTGAAATCCTGCTTCACTTCCGAAATTTTACTTCCCGGATCAATTTCCATGCAATAATGCTGTGGGCCCATTTTTGATTTCAACACCGTCTTCATGATGGAACAAAAATAAACGGTAGTGCCCGTCGTAAATATCACTTTTATCAGTCTGCGCACTGATCTTTATCATGTTTTACTGATGGAAAACAACCGGTTGTTTTTTCAATTTTACTGCAGTCCGGCTGTTCGCTGCACCTGCCTGCCTGCCAACGCACAGGCAACATGGCAGTCAGCCTTGCTCCATCCGGTTTAGTTTAGTGGCGTCTGTGTTTCATTGCTACAGTATGGATTCATTAAGAGCTATGTTTCCTCATGATATTATTAAGAATTAAAATGTAATTCCTGCTTAGTTTAACGGACTGAGCAGTTTTGCAAGCAGCAACCCAAGGCTGATGTTGTTAACCGGGTACATGTGTTCAGGAGCGAATGCGGGTTTCGCAGGTTCTGTTGCAAAAAAAGGCTGGTCGCTTTTTTGCATTGATTTTGTCAGATAAAAAAAGACAGGTTGTTTATTCTGAACTGCATGCAGCCACTCAGTCTCGCCAAAATAGCCACCGGCGTTAATGGTCAGATCAGCTCCTTCCTTCAAATGGTATTTAACATAGGCGCCTGATTTTATTTCGTTCTTCACCCCGCCAACCTCCAGCTTATAAGTTGTTTTTTTATCATCTTTTTCATCCCCGAATATAAATACTACATTCATTTCATGGTTGGCAGTGTTTACCTGCAGCAGGCTGTCAGTTGCCACAAAGCAGTCAAGGACCAGCATTACGCTGGCTCTTGAACCGGCTCTTGAAAAAGACCTGATCAGGAAACAATTGGCGCCAAGCCGGGTGGCTTTTTCACGGATGGCAAAATAAAGATCAGTAATGACGGTATAGGAATTCATACCGCTTGCTTCAATCGTTGCTACGAACCTGAGATTATTAGTGGTATCTGTCGCCGGCTCAAGAAATGCAAATTTCTCACCTTTGGGCAGACCTTTCAACCCTGATTTATGAATCACCTTGACGCGCTGAGGCAGGGCCGGTACAGTCAGCAGCATACAAAAAAGTATCAAAATAACCCTGCATGCAGTTGTCCTGTAGGTACTGGCTGTTTTTTTAGTCATTAGCGATATTCATAGGAGCTTAACAGGAATTCCCACACAAATAAAGGTATTTTAAATTTGCTTTTGCAGTTCAGGTATTATAAAACGTTATTATTATAAAAATGGGAATAATATTATTGTTGCTGCAGAATTGATTAATTTTGCATTGTGAGAAAATTTAATTTGTACCTGGTTGCATTGCTTCAAAGCATGGTGTTTTTTTCCTGCGCACAGGACAATGAACACTTACTTGCACCACAGCCTTTCAGTGATAAGCTCCTTTTATCCCCGGAAGCACAGGTAGTGGATGTCCGCACGCCGGAAGAATTTAATTCTGGACACCTCAAAAATGCGTTGAACATCAATTACTATGAGGATGATTTTTCCTCACAACTTGTAAAGCTCGATAAGCAGAAACCGGTATTTGTGTACTGCAAAGTGGGCGGGAGAAGTGCAAAAGCCGCAACACTGTTACGCAAAGAAGGCTATAAAAACGTATATGACCTCCGGGGCGGTATCCTGGCATGGTCAAATAATAACCTGCCGCTGGAAAATGGAACCACTTCGAAAGCAGATACTTTTACGACGGATGATTTTCAGAAAATAATTTCCGGAAGCTCGTTGGTCCTGGTTGACTTTTATGCACCCTGGTGCATTCCATGCAAACAGATGGAGCCATCATGGGAAAAATTGTCAAAGGAATTCGCCGGAAAAATTACCTTCAGCCGGATTGATATCGACCAGGCGCGTTCGCTTGCAAAAGAAATGCAGGTGGAGACCATTCCGGTGATCAGCCTGTATAAAAATGGGGCGCTGGTTAAATCCCTGCATGGGTATCAGTCTGAAGAATCACTCAGGGATTTGTTGAATGCCATTCTGTAATACCTGGTTTTTTTTGATAACGAGGGTTTAAAAACCGGATTTCACGACCTCCCGAAAAGGAATCGGTTCTCGATTACTAGCGCCTGAATTCCAATATTTTCCGGTAAACCGGCCGCTGCCGGCCTGTTCTTTAATACCTGCGGCCATAGATTTTGATTTTCGAAAAGATTTGCTTATTTTTCCAAGGTTTTTTGAATGTATCTGAAACCCGGGCATCAACCGCTAAAAGCTCCTGTATGAAAAAAATTCTACCCATCCTTATCCTTGTTTTATCAGCCTTCGCACTGAGGGCGCAAACACCGGCTGCAGCACCTGTTAAACCCGGCCAACAGCCGCAAAAAACAGACCTGAAAGAAGCGGCTGCCGGTTATTACTGTTGCCGTTTTTGCGATTATACGGCCCTCAATCTCCGCAGCTGTCCCGTTCACCAGGCAGCTTTGATCAAAGTCGGGACCTGGTATTGCCCCAAAGATGGCCGCACCTATGCCAAAACAGGCAGCTGCCAGCATGATCAGACACCCCTGGTCAGAATGGAAATGAAATATAAAACAGCAACACCCAAGCCGGCTGATATGAAAACTGCCGAACCGGTTAAGCAATAACCTTCGAATGAATCAATCATAGTCTAACAGGCGCAAATGGCAATCCCATTCGTACCACTCTAAACATCAACGTATGAAAAAATTTTACCCCGCTTTCATCCTGTTTTGCATCATTGTTTTAGGGAATTTGAATTATTCCTTTGCCCAGCTCCAATACCAGCTCCTGGCGGAGGACTTTGAAACCGGCGCCTCTACCACCACACTCAATGACCCGGGCGGACCCGGCGGATCTTCAGGAACCAACAAATGGATCATCAATGATGAATTCAACGGTGCTCCAACGTATCAGAACACCATCAGCCAGGACAGCACCTTCAGCGGCACCATTGGAGGCGCACCCTTTTCACATTACCTGCATATCCATGATACGGTTGCTGCAGCTTCCAGCGGCATTGCCAATGCCAATTACGACCCCACCGTTCCCTCCGATAATTTTACCACCATCTCTTCAGGCGTTTGTACCAAAGGATTTACTGATGTCACCCTGGCTTTTTTCTATTTGTCTGAAGGTACGGCCAATGACTACGGATCGCTGTATTACAGCGCCGATAACGGACCCTGGACCCAGGTTGGGCAGGCCAAATACAATAGCCAGTCGTTATGGAAATATGAAGTGCTGACCGATTCGGCATTTGATGACGTAACCTCGCTGCGTTTCGGATTTCGCTGGCAGAACGTTGCAGGAGCGCCTCCTTCCAATACTTCTTTCAGCATCGACGACATTGAAATCATCGGCACCTATGATTCAACTAACAACCCGATAACCATGACCGTTACGGATGTTTTTCCGGATACGGTTTGTCAGAATAACCTCCTGTTTGTTTTCTGGTCGCTATCTGATTCATTGTGCGATGCATTTTATGAAGTGGAAATGTCGGATGCTTCAGGAACATTCTTCAATCCCACCAACCTGGGCGTGTTCCAGATCACCAACTACCAGATTAATGGAGCAGTTGCAGTTATCATCCCTCCGACAACTCCTCCGGGTAACTGTTACAAAATCCGGATCAACAGGGTAAGTCCTCCACCACCAATTACTGGAATTGCCAGTGCTTGTTTTGTGGTCCTGTTCTGTCCGAATACAGTCACCACACTACAGCCTGCTGTTACGTTGGATACCAATGGAGTCTGTATAGGCAGTGTGATTGATGTACCATTTTATTCTACAGGAGTATTTGTATTTAATACGTATATAGCTGAATTGTCCGATTCCTCGGGAAGCTTTGCAACACCTTATTTTATCGGTTCTTCTGTAGATGATGCAGCCTACGATCCCAGTTTGGGAAGCCCTCCCGGTAACGTAGCCGGTCTCATTCCAACCGTTCCGCCGGGGTGTAACTATTATGTCCGTGTGAGAGCCACCAGTCCCGGCACCATCGGTTCGGTGTGGGGACCATTCTGTATTGTTGAATGTGATGGTGAATCAAATAACAAGATTGATATCCATGTATGCATTAATAATATTATGGGCGCTGATACCCTGGTATATACTGATATTCACACATGGGATTCCACCATCACTTATTTCCCGGGCAACATGTTTGAATTGCAGGTGCTCGACTTTAAGACCCTGGCGCTGATTAACCAGGGAGGCCTGGGGTCTGTAGCAAGCATTACCAATGACTCCTTCATGGTATCAGTTCCACCCTTGCCCGGATTGGGTGCACTGGGATTAATTCCCGGTACCTATTACTGCCGCATTGTCGCAACCAACTCCAGCGATCCGAATAATGCTTTCGGCACCATGATCCGCCTCACCATTGGTGCACCTGCCGACGTTGCCCCGATTATAATACCGAGCGACAGCATTTTCTGCGTCGGCGACATCGGCTCTTTCTATCTCAACCCGTATAATTTTTATTCACAGTATGAATGGTGGTGCAATGGCATCAACAGCGGAATACCGTTCTTCTGGGCTTATTATCCGCTGCTTGTGCAATACGGCGGGCCGAGCACGCTGAATTTTACAGTGCGTGAATGGAATTATGGCTGCCCGGGACCCGTATCAGATACGGCGACCGTAAAGGTTATTAACGTACCGAACGTATTTATCATAGGGCCGGTTGCAGTCTGCAAGGGCGATACCGTGAAGTACCATGTGACATTTGCTTCCAATACTTATTATGCATGGACCAGTGCCCACGGAATGATCGTTGATACGGCCAACAATGAAATTGAAGTTGTATTCGACACTATAGGTACGGCCTCCCTTGGCGTATTTGCACTTAACCAATGCGGGTCTGATTCGGGAGCCAAGGGTATTGTCGTATATGATAAACCGTTAGCTGATGCCGGGGCAGATACATCCATCTGCATCGGGACACCGATTGATCTCACAACGCCAGCCGGAACGGGATACAGCTACATCTGGTCCACCAGCAGCGGTAATGTGGGAGCTACAAATCCGCTGACTGTCTCGCCCACCACCAATACAACTTATTTCCTGCAGGTGACCTTGACGCCCGGGTCGTGCAAGACGCGTGATACGGTTACCGTAAACGTAGAGCTGCCGCTGAACGATGCCAACTTCTCCGATTCGGCCTGTGTGAACGAGCCGGTGCTGCTCGATCCCGGAGTTACAGGATCATCTTACCTGTGGAGCGACGGTTCCACCACATCACAGATAACAGTTAATGCTGCCGGTACCTATACAGTCAGCATCATCGTTCCGGGAGAAGTTTGTGCCCGCACCGATACCTTCTTCGTATATCCAAGAACGGCACAGGTTATTATGCATGCCGATTCTGTCTGTGCAGGTGATACCATCACGCTGGATCCCGGTTTTTCCGGAGGCACATACATCTGGACAACAGGTGAAACTACGCAGCAGGTATCAGTTGCTTCTATTGGTTCATATGCAGTAGCGATCAGCGTTACAGGTAATCCATGTTACCGTGCCGATACCTTTAATATTTCCCAGGCATCACCGCTCTTCAATACAATTGCTGATACACTCTGTCCTGATTCTACACTTGTACTGACCGCCCCGGTTGCCGGAGGAAATTATATCTGGAGCACAGGTTCAACCTCCATGCAGATCGCCATTGGAGATACAGGTTATTACCATGTTACAATTAATGCACCAACGGTATACTGCTATGAAGTGGATTCATTTGTAGTAACCACGGGTGACTGCCGTGTTGAAGATGTGTCCTTTACACTTCCGAATGTATTTACTCCCAATGGAGATGGTATCAATGACGGATTCCAGGCAATTACCAAAGGTCAATATGATGATTTCTTTATCAGGATATTTAACCGCTGGGGTGAAATTGTTTTTGAATCGACCAATACCGAATTTGAGTGGAACGGAAATCATGATAATGGAAAAGAATGTCCTGACGGAACCTATTTTTATGTAGGAAAGACAACGTGGAGGGGTGAAAACAATGAATACCACGGAACAGTAACCCTGATCAGGGATGGAAAATAATTTAAACGGTTCAAAAGCACTTGCAGGTTGAAAACATAATAGTTAAACTGCGTTCCCGGGCAATTCAGCTGATTTGTTTATTGCTCCTGGGGACCCTGACCTTGCACGCTCAGCCTTCGCTGGAAACCAATATCTGGTATTTCGGAAACCTGGCCGGACTTGATTTTAACAGCGGGACCCCGGCGCCGCTTAACAATGGTGTCCTCAATACATTTGAAGGAACTGCTTCCATCGCCGACCGGGTTACCGGACGGTTGCTTTTTTATACCGACGGCAGAACCGTTTACGATTCCACTCATACGATTATGATGAATGGCTCCAATCTGTTTGGCCATTATTCATCAACGCAGTCTGGCGTAATCGTTCCGGATCCCGGAAGCAGTACTTTGTATTATGTGTTTACCGTTGCTGCACAGGCAGGCCTGGCCGGATTTTCAGTGCCCAACCTTTCATCCGGCGTGTGTTATTCAGTGGTGGATATGACCTTGAATGGAGGACTGGGGGCGGTAACTACAAAAAATGTCGCACTGGTTACACCAGCTTCTGAAAAAATTTCTGCGGTAAGGCATTGTAACGGTGTTGATGTGTGGGTGCTTACGCATGAATGGAACAGCGATGCATTTTACGCTTACCTCGTAACCGCTACAGGTGTCCAGCCTCCGGTGATTTCTCATTCGGGCATAATCCACCAGGATATCGGCAGCGGGCAGAATGCAGAAGCCATTGGCTATATGAAAGCAGCACCCGATCAGCAGCACATCGGCCTTTGCACATTTTATCCTATGAATACCATTCAGCTTTTTGATTTTGATAATGTGCTCGGAATTGTTTCCAATCCCATCACCATTACCATGCCTGTAATCGGCACCTATGGAGGACCCTACGGATGCAGCTTTTCACCCGACGGGACGAGATTCTATGCTGAATTTCACAACTATGCCGGCGCACCGAATTATGTATTTCAGTACGACATGACCCTCGGAAGTGCAGCAGCCATTGTTGGCTCCCAGGCAATCGTAGCATCCACTTCGGCGGTCAGCTATGGTGCGCTCCAGCTTGCATCAGACGGGAAAATGTATATGGCAACTTTCAGCAACAACTCCCTCGGAGGTCCGCTGGGATCACCAACCATCGACCGTTTCGACAACCCCAATGCACTGGGCATGGCAAGCGGATATGTTGCCAATGCAGTGTTCCTGGGAGGAGGCCTCAGCATCTGGGGACTGCCTGATTATATCGAAAGCTTTTTCAGCCCGCCCGCCACCACCAACTTTAACGATACTACCATCTGTACCGGTTCCACTGTGAATTTTAATCCGACTTACCAGATCGTCATGGACAGCATCAGGTGGGATTTCGATGATCCCGCCTCCGGCGCGCTGAATTCCGCGGTGACGCCTGCAGCATCTCATACCTTTGCAACGGCTGGCGTATACGATGTTGCCCTGATCGTTCATTATAACTGTCACCATGATACGATCAGGAAGCAGGTTACGGTAAATGACCTGGTAATCTTTCTGGGCAACGACACCTCCTTATGCACGGGCAGCGCACTGACGCTTGACCCGCAATATCCGAATGCCAGCTATTTATGGAGCACAGGTGCCACTACGCAGAGCATTGGGGTAAGCACTTCGGGCCAGGTGTGGATCCAGGTGACTGACGGCCTGTGCTTCAATGCCGATACCATTAATGTATCATTCAATCCACCGCCTGTAGTTATCCTGGGAAATGATACCACCATCTGCAGCGGAGATTCCGTTACACTCGATGCAGGCAATGCCGGCGCTGCCTTTTTATGGAGCAACGGCATGACTACCCAAACCATCACAGTGGCGTCAACAGGAAATTATTTTGTTACGGCCGACCTGACCGGCTGCAAAGATGATGATACGCTCCAGGTAACAGTTGTTGTTCCGCCACCGCTTTCCCTGGGCAACGATACCGTGTTATGCAACGGCCAGGCACTGCAGCTTAACGCATCGGCTGCAGGATATAGCAACCTGTGGTCGACCGGTAGCACCAATACCTCCATCAATGTCAGCATCACTGATGATTATGCGGTATTGCTGGATAACGGCATCTGCAGTGTAACGGATACGATAAACGTTCAGTTCGTACCTCCGCCGGTTGCCGACATCGGTAACGATACAACCATCTGCAGCGGCCAGCAGGTTACCCTCGATGCAGGCAACCCCGGCGCTTCATACCTCTGGAGCACGGGTGCAACAACGCAAACCATTACCGCTGCTGCCTCAGGATCGTATATGGTAACCGTTGATCTTACCGCCTGTGTGGACAAGGATACAATGGTGCTGACCGTAAACCTGCCTCCTGCATTCTCACTGGGAAACGACACGGTGCTTTGCAGCGGTGAATCGGTGCAGCTTTCAGCTGCTGTGGCCGGATATTCCAATACATGGTCAACAGGCGATACAACAGTATCCATCACGATAAGCACCGCAGGACCGTATTGGCTGACCCTGGATGACGGGATTTGCACGGCTGCTGATACGATGCAGCTGCAGATCGATCTTCCGCCTGTTGTAAATATCGGCAACGATACCACCCTTTGTACGGGCCAGGCGTTGCAGCTGGATGCCGGGGTTCCGCTTGCTTCCTATTTATGGAATACGGGAGCAACCACGCAAACCATCAGTGTAACCGTTACCGGAAATTATTTCCTGAATGTGACTGCAGGAGCCTGCACCAGGAGTGATACGATGCATGCTGATTTTATGACTCCCACTGCATTTACGCTCGGACCTGATACAAGCTTGTGCGAAGACCAGTCGGTGATAATCGATCCCGCCATTCCCGGCTATTCTTATCTGTGGAATACAGGAGCCACCACCCAGGCGATTCTCGTGGATACAACCGGTCAGTACAGCATGCAGTTCGATGACGGCATCTGTCTTAGTTACGACAGCATCCAGGTCAGTTTCATTTCCTATCCTGTTGTTGACCTTGGTCCCGACACTTCATGGTGTGATAACGTGCCGGTTACGCTCGATGCAGGAAATACAGGGGCAACCTATGCCTGGAGTTCGGGTGAAACCACGCAGGACATTCAGGTGACCGCTGCAGGCGCTTACTGGGTGGTTGCCGCCTATTCCCAGTGCATGGACGGTGATACGGTTGACCTAAGCCTGCTGCCTGCTCCCGTAGTTGACCTTGGAAATGATACGGCATTATGCCCCGGTGATGTTGTCGTGCTTGATGCGGGCAATCCGGGATCGCAGATTTTATGGGATGACGGTGATCAGTCACCCGTAAAAACATTCACATCCACAGGAACATATATTGTTACCGTTACAAACTCCAACGGCTGCCTCGACGAGGACACCATTGAGCTGAATACCCACGGATGTGAATTTTATTTATTTGTACCGAATACCTTTTCTCCCAACGGCGATACCAGGAACGATATTTTCCATGTGGTTCCGTACAACGTGCTGCATATTAAACTGGCCATCTTCAACAGGTGGGGTGAAAGTGTATTCATCACTGAAAACCTTGCGCTGGGCTGGAATGGAAAATTCAATAACACCGATTGTCCCGAGGACATCTATGCGGTAACAATTGACTACGACGGGCTGGATGAAACCGGAAACCTGATCAAAAAGAAAAAAAATACGACGGTTCTTTTGCTTCGCTGAAAAAATCAGTTCATTTTTTCCCGCTTGATCAGGTAAGGCATGAGCACCTGGCGGTATCCCGAATGGATGTCTGCTTCAATAAAATCAATTTTATACTGGGCGCATTTAAGCATCAGGTCTTTTTTATAAGTCGCCATGGCTTCCACATACTGATCTTTAACCTGGTTTGAATGCACCTTCACATGTTCCCCCGATTCCACATCTATAAAAACATACGGACGATTATCAAAATTGAAATCAATTTCCCTGTCCCTGTCCACAACATGGAAAAGAATCACTTCATGCTTGTTGTATTTAAGATGCTGCAATGCATTAAATATATCCTTTGCATTGCCCGATGATTCCATCATGTCGCTGAAGATCACTACCAGTGAACGCTTATGAATATTTTCCGCAATCTGGTGCAGCGCCTCGCTTGCAAATGTTTTCCGTTTTGCCGGCGGAGCAGCTATGGCCTGTTCCAGCTTCTGATAAAGGAGCTTATGATGAACGGTGGTTGACTTGGCAGGTGTCTGCAGCTCCACGGTATCCGAAAAAATGCTTAACCCGACAGCATCACGCTGCATCTTCAGCAGATGCATGATGGATGCCGCACAATAAGCCGAAAAAGTGATTTTGTTTTTTAATTCCGGTTTCCTTTTATCCGGCTCCGGGTAATGCATCGAAGATGAATTGTCAAGGATCACCTGGCAGCGCAGGTTGGTTTCCTCTTCAAAACGCTTTACAAAAAGTTTGTCCGTCCTGCCATACAGCTTCCAGTCAATGTGCTTGGTTGATTCACCTGCATTGTAAATTCTGTGCTCGGCAAATTCAACTGAAAAACCATGGAACGGACTTTTGTGAAGGCCTGTTATAAAACCTTCCACCACCTGTCTGGCAATAAACTCCAGGTGACCGGTCTGCTGTATTTCATTTTGATTGATGGCCGACATAAACTTTAATAATGTATGGGGGCTTGTTTAAGTTTAGCTGATACGCTTTTAACGCTGATTTGTTTTCACGGACCGGTTTAAAATAAAAACAGGCGACCCGAAACCGGATTGCCTGCTTTTAAGGATCTGTATCAGGAAAGCTGGGCTTCCAGCTTGGTGGCAAGTATCGATTTGGGAACTGCTCCGATCTGTTTGTCCACTACTTCACCGTTCTTAAAGAACAATAAAGCGGGAATATTACGGATGCCATACTGCATTGAAATGTTCGGGTTGTTGTCAACGTTTACTTTGCCGACTACTGCTTTTCCTTCATAATCTTTGGCCAGTTCCTCAACAACAGGTCCTACCATCCTGCATGGTCCGCACCACTCCGCCCAAAAGTCGATCAAAACAGGTTTGTCTGATTTCATAACCAGCTCATCAAAGTTTGCATCTGTAATTTCTAATGCCATATGTTTAATTTTTTTAAGTGTTTTAAAATCCGGGTTGCCAAATTAAGCAATTGCCGGCAATATTATGTGTCTGATTCGATACAACACGGCAATCTGTAAATTGTTTTGCAGGTTAGGGTTGCTTGGACTGTTGCTGGATGTGGGACTTTTAATCAAAGAATCAGGAAATCCTGTACTCCACTTCCGGCATGGCCTCCAGTTCGTCAAACAGCTCCCTGCTGATCTGCACCTTCATTTTCTTCGATACTCCTTCCACGTTCCACTTCATTTCCCTGTCTTTCACAACGAGCCGCAACGGAATTTTGCCTTCATGCGGTTTAAGTATGTTGAACAGGGATTCAATCTTGCTCTTATCCACGTTCAGGATATCCAGATTGAGTGTAAGGCTCTTGGTCATTTTATTTCCAATCTCGCTCAGCAGTTGGATGGCCTGCACCTTTACTTCAAACTGGTCTTCCGATTTATAGCGGGTCTGGACCTTGCCTTTAATATAAAGCAGGGTATCCTTTTCCATAAAATGCTTGAATTTGAGATAATCCTCTGAAAACAGGGCCATTTGGAATGATCCGCTGTAATCTTCCAGGGTCAGGGTGCCGTAAGGCTTGCCCGTTTTGCCTGTCTTATGATTGGCTTCGGTAAGAATGCCTGCAAATGAAATTTCTTTATTTCGCAACGGGGCCATGTCCTCCAGCTGATCGAGCCTGGTGTTGCAGAAGGATTTCATTTCCAGCTTATACTGGTCAAGCGGATGTCCGGAAATATAAATTCCAATCACTTCTTTTTCCTTCTTAAGCTGTTCCAGCTGGCTCCAGGCATCAACCACAGGCAGCGAAGGAGTTGATTCGGGAACCGCTTCCGTGCCACCGAATAGGGAATGCTGGGATTTGTTGCGATTTTCCTGGCTGTTGTTTCCAAACCTGATGATCTTTTCAAGCATGGTAAGCTGATCTTTCATATCATGGAAAAAATACTGTGCCCGGTGTGAATCTTTAAAGCAGTCAAATCCACCGGCCATGGCCATGCTTTCCATGCTTCTTTTATTGACGGCCCGCAGGTTGACCCGCTTCACCAGGTCAAATACCGAGGTAAACGGTCCGTTGTTTTTTCGCTCTTCAATAATAGCTCCCGCTGCACTTTCTCCCATTCCCTTGATGGCTCCAAGGCCAAAGCGGATCGCCCCTTTCCTGTTCACCGAAAACTGGATATCACTTTCATTGACATCAGGTCCAAGTACCGCGATTCCCATGCGCTTGCACTCATCCATGAAAAAAGTGATCTTGTCAATATTGCTCAGGTTGAGCGTCAGCACTGCCGCCATGTATTCACTGGGGTAATGCGCTTTGAGGTAGGCGGTCTGAAAAGCAACAAAAGCATAGCAGGTCGAATGGGACTTATTAAATGCATAGCTGGCAAATGCTTCCCAGTCGGTCCATATTTTTTCGCAAATCTTCAGGTCATGGTTATTGGCAGCGCAGCCTTCCATAAACCTTGACTTCATCTTATCAAGAATGTCTTTTTGCTTTTTCCCCATGGCCTTTCGCAGCGTATCAGCTTCGCCTTTGGTAAAGCCGGCAAGCTTCTGCGATAGCAGCATCACCTGCTCCTGGTAGACGGTAATTCCATACGTTTCGCGCAGGTGCTCTTCCATATCCGGGAGGTCATACCTGACCTGTTCGCGCCCATGCTTACGCAGGATAAAATTGGGAATGTACTCCAGCGGTCCGGGCCGGTACAATGCATTCATGGCAATCAGGTCCTCAAATTTATCAGGCCTGAGGTCTTTCAGGTACTTCTGCATACCTGCACTTTCAAATTGAAAAGTACCGTTTGTTTCTCCTTTTTGATAGAGTGCAAAGGTCTTCGTATCATCAAGCGGGACCAGGTCAATGTCAATTTCAACCCCGTGATTTTGTTTGATCAGCTTGAGGGCATCACGTATAATAGTAAGCGTTTTAAGACCGAGAAAGTCCATCTTGATAACCCCGGCATCTTCAATTACCTTACCGTCGAACTGCGTGATGAGCAGATCGGTATCCTTGGTGGTTGCCACGGGTATGATATCTGTCAGATCCTGTGGAGCGATGATAATTCCTGCAGCATGGATGCCCACCCCGCGCACAGATCCTTCCAGCACCAGGGCTTCTTTCAGCACGCGTGCCTGCAGGTCGTTTCCTTTTGCAATTTCACGCAGCTTTTTAATGTCTTCCAGGTCGTCGCTGTTGAGCGCTTCTTTCTCACGCAGGCTCTTTTCACCCTCAAAAGGCGCCGTCATGATCCTGTTTAGCTCCACACCGGGACGGTCGGGAACCAGCTTCACCAGGGCATTGGCTTCAGGCAATGGCAGATCCAGCACCCGCGCCACGTCTTTGATGCTCATTTTGGCAGCCATCGTACCATAAGTTACGATCTGGGCCACCTGGTTTTTGCCATATTTGTCAACCACATAGTCAATCACTTTCTGCCGGCCCTCATCATCAAAATCAGTGTCTATATCAGGCATGCTTTTCCGGTCAGGATTCAGGAACCTTTCGAACAGCAGGTTGTATTTAATCGGGTCAATGTTGGTGATTCCAATGCAATAAGCTACGGCAGATCCTGCAGCCGAACCCCTGCCAGGCCCGACGAAAACGCCCAGGTCCCGGCCAGCTTTAATAAAATCGGCAACAATAAGGAAGTAGCCGGCAAACCCCATCGTCTTTACCGTGAACAGCTCGAACAACAGCCGCTCTTCTATTTCAGGACTGAGTGTGGCATACCGTTTCCGGGCACCCACAAAAGTGAGGTGCTTCAGGTAATCATCCTGGTCAATAAAACCCGGTGGCACAACAAAATTGGGAAGTAAAATATCCTTCTTCAGCTCCAGCGGCTCCACCTTGTCCACGATTTCAGCTGTATTGTCAAGTGCATGGGGCAAATCGTGAAACAGTGCTTCCATTTCAGCGCCGGTCTTGAAATAAAACTGGTCGTTATAAAATGCAAAACGTTTTCCTTTGGAAGATGCGTCGTCATCACCAAACTCTTTATTGGTGGGCGTACTTTGCTTTTCGCCTGTATTGATGCAAAGCAGGATGTCGTGTGCATTCGAATTCTGTTGATCCACATAATGTGAATCATTGGAAGCAATGATCTTTACCTTGTATTTAAGAGCAAATCCAATCAGCACCTCATTCACAATCGCCTGTTCGGGAATGTCATGCCGCTGCAGCTCGATATAATAGTCTTCACCAAAAAGGTCCAGCCACCACTTAAATGCTTTTTCAGCTTCCGCTGCTCCTTTTTTGAGGATCAGACGGGGAACTTCGGCGGCAAGACAGCAGGTGGTTGCAATTAAACCCTTATGGTATTTGAGAATAAGTTCTTTGTCGATCCGGGGATATTTTCCATAAAGCCCTTCCATATACCCCAGCGAGCATAGCTTGACCAGGTTCTGATAACCTTCCCGGTTTTTTGCAAGCATCAGTTGGTGATACCTCACATCGCGGTCATCCTTGGTGAACTGTTTTTTATGACGGTTTTCAACCACATAGAACTCACAGCCCACTATGGGTTTGATAAGGCCGGGGTTTTCCTTCGTATTGTATTTGGCGGCTTCGGCAATAAATTTAAAAACACCGAACATATTCCCGTGATCGGTGATGGCAATCCCTTTCATCCCGTTTTGAACGGCTTTCTTGTATAGTCCGCTGATGCTGGCGGCGCCGTCAAGCAATGAATACTGGGTATGTACGTGTAGGTGGTTGAATTCAGGCACTGTAGGAAATGGTTAGTGGCTTGTAAGTGATGGAAGAAAATGTAAAATTAAAAACTGGTGACCGGTAAACCATGCATGTTAATAAATTAAAGAGCACAACGCTTGCAACAACTCAAAAAAAAACCCCGCCGGATGGCGGGGTTTCTATGAAGTTAAGATAGAATATTATAAAACACCGGGGCTTTATTACTGAATTCTCTTTACGTTCACTGCGTTCATTCCTTTTTTGCCTTCAGTTACTTCAAAAGATACCTGATCGTTTTCCCTGACGGTATCCGTGAGGCCTGAATGGTGTACAAACAACTCGCGTCCTGAGTTGTCTTCAAGGATAAATCCGAAGCCTTTGGCTTCATTGAAAAATTTTACTTTTCCTGTTTTCATTAATTTAATATTTAGTATGTTAATATCCGGTAAAGATATGCCAAGAATCCGGATAAACAGGCTTTTATTTTTTTTATTTACGGTTTTCGGGCAACTTTCGGGCAACAAAAAACCTCCACCGGCTGGTGGAGGTTTTTGTTAGGTCAAATAACAATGGAATAAAACGATGGGGTTTTATTACTGTATTCTTTTGACGTTTATCGCGTTCTGACCTTTCTTACCTTCGGTTACTTCATAAGATACTTTGTCATTCTCTCTGATTTTTTCCACCAGACCGGAATGATGTACGAAGAGTTCCTGGTTAGACTCATCTTCAACGATAAACCCAAAACCTTTGGATTCATTGAAAAATTTTACTTTTCCTGTTTTCATTAAATAATAGTTAATATGTTAATAATTGTGTAAATATAGACATAGTTTTTTAATTGCAAGTTTTTTTAAACCGATAAATAAAAAATCCGTTTGCCCGGTTTTCCGGCTAACTGCCACATAATCCGGCCGGTACGATCCGGTTTACTTTTCATATACTATGCCGGCAGGGTATTCGTTTTCCACTTTTGCATCTGCGGGCCAGGGGAACTCCTCCGGAAATTATGATGAATCAATAAGTAACATAGTGCTAAAATCCGGCTCCTGCACAGGTGGTCAATGTCCATGCTATTACATTATTATTACCTTTGCCCCGCTTTTAAAAGAGCATGAGCTTTAAGGAAAAAATAGATCTGAAAAAACTGCCGTCCCACGTGGCTGTAATCATGGATGGCAACGGTCGCTGGGCCAGGCAGCAGGGGATGATGCGCACTTTCGGACATCAGCATGGGGTGACTGCCGTGCGTGAAACAGCTGAAGCTGCAGCAGAGCTAGGCGTCAAATTCCTGACCCTGTATGCTTTTTCAACCGAAAACTGGAACCGCCCGAGGCATGAAATAAATGCTCTGATGGACCTGCTGATCAAAACCATCAGCAGGGAAACAAAAACCCTGAACGATAACAACATTCGCCTGCATGCTATTGGCGACATCAACAGCCTTCCTGCCAGGTGCATCAGGCAGCTGCAGCAGGCCATTGAAAATACTTCCGGCAATACCCGCATGACACTTGTCCTGGCGCTTAGCTACAGTTCCAGGTGGGAGATTATGGAAGCCACCAGGCAGCTGGCTGAAAAAATTGCCGCCGGTACCCTTAAACCGGAAGACATTGATGAAAAGCTGATCGGCAGCCACCTGTGCACAGCTAACTATCCCGATCCTGAATTACTCATCAGGACCAGCGGCGAACACCGCATCAGCAATTTTCTGCTCTGGCAGATTGCCTATGCCGAGCTTTATTTCACTGACAAGCTATGGCCCGATTTCAGGAGAGAAGACTTTTACAGGGCCATCGTTGATTTCCAGCAACGGGAGCGAAGATTTGGAGGAATTACACCCCACAACCCCACTGAACCTCAGACGCATGCATAAATTTGCCCTCCTGGTCGCTTTTGTTTTTTGCTTTTGCAGATCCCAGGCTCAGATTACCCTGGGTCAGGATTTGAATGAAATCGATCTGAGCAACCCGAAAGAATATGAAATAGGCGGAATCACTGTTTCAGGTATTCAGTTTTTGGATGAAACGGTGCTTAAAACCCTTTCAGGATTAACAATAGGAGAAAAAATCAAGGTGCCAGGCGATGAGCTGGCCAGGGCAGTTGAGAATTTATGGAAACAGGGACTGCTATCCGATATTAAAATCGTTGCTACAAAGGTTGAAGGAAACCTTATTTTTCTGGAGCTGAGGTTAAAGGAAATGCCCCGGATGTCTAAAATGGGTCCCAGAGGGTTTACCAAAAACGAATGGGAAAAGGTTCGTGAAAAAATGACGCTCGTGGCTGGGAAAGTGGTTACTGAAAATGTGATCAGAAGCAATGAAGCAATCATTAAAAGTTATTTTACTGATAAAGGATATCTCAATGTGGAAGTGAGGTTTGAACAGGTGGTTGATACCGACCTCCTCAACAGTGTAACACTGCTTGTCCATCTTAAAAAGAATAAAAAAGTTAAGATCAAAAAAATCAACTTCTATGGCGTGACTGCTTTTTCACCCGAGAAGCTGAAGCGCAAAATGAAGGGCACCAAGGAATATCACCTGCTGACTTTCTTTTCATCATCCAAGTTTGAAGAAGAAGTGTTTGCCGAGGATAAGGAAAAGGTCATACAGAAATACCTGGAGAAGGGATACCGTGATGCGCGGATTGTATCGGATTCTGTTTATCTGGTAAGTAAAAAAAGGGTCAACATCGACATCCACGTCAGTGAAGGAAATAAATATTATTTCAGGAATATTACCTGGATCGGCAATTCCAAGTATTCAACAGGCAGGCTCGACACCATCCTGAACATAAAAAAAGGAGAGGTGTATGATCAGAAAAAGCTGGATCAGGCTTTATTTATGAGTGAGAGCGGAAGGGATATTTCTTCCCTTTACATGGATGACGGTTACCTCTTTTTCCAGGTTGATCCGGTGGAGGTGCAGGTGGTGAATGACTCCATTGATATTGAGATGCGGGTACACGAAGGCAAGCAGGCCAGGATCAATAAGGTAACTGTGGTCGGCAACACCAAGACCAATGATAAGGTTATCGTAAGGGAAATACGCA